>Ga0335075_10004547_pt1 | contig 21696 bp, 25 predicted proteins | sample Lox_Sample_24_FD_206723 | JGI IMG/M metagenome (GOLD analysis project Ga0335075, IMG submission 206723) | Soil microbial communities from Loxahatchee National Wildlife Refuge, Florida, United States - Lox_Sample_2.4 | ecosystem: Environmental > Terrestrial > Soil > Wetlands | place: USA...
TTCCCAGGCCCGTCATAGTTGTGCCGCTGAGTGAAAACATCAACCAGCTTTTGCAACAAGGATATGCAGTTGTAGGAGTGGCGCAGTTCGCCCAGGACAACAACCTTGTCCAGAGAGATACGATCGGCGAGCGATAGATCCAAACATGCCAAAGGGCGAATTCGCTTGCGAGGACTCGCGCCAACGATCTCGATCTTCAAAGATTTGGTATTCCGGACCAGATCTCCAGCCGTTACCCCAGCGCCAAAACCACTTCCTCAGTAGTCCTCACCCTTCCCATCCGAGGAAAGATCGACTGCACCGCGAAGCGATGCAATTCATCGCTCATGCTCGACATCGCATCCTCGACAAACACCAGCTCAAACCCGCGGTCATACGCCACGCGCGCCGTCGACTCCACGCCAAAGTTCGTCGCTACGCCGCCCATCAAAATCGTTCGCACCCCTCTGCGTCGCAATTGCTGGTCGAGCCCGGTTCCATAAAACGCGCCCCACTGCCGCTTGGTAATCAGCAGGTCGCCCGCCTGGTAGCCGCAGTCCGCCACCAGTTCAGACGCCGTCGGCGGTGGCGGCGGCGCATTCGGATCCCGCACCGGAGCATCCACCGGCAGATGCAGCGTGTCCGACACATCCACCCGCACATACACCACCGTGCCGCCCTTCGACCGCACCGCATCCGCCAGCTTCGCCGCCCGCTTCACCACATCGCTCGCCGCATGCGGAGCCAGCGTCCGCCCCATAATTCCATTCTGCAAATCAATCAACACCAGCGCCGTCGACTTCGGATCCAGTTGCACTGCCGCCATTCCGCCCCACTCCTCTGCTCTCTGAAATCCGACTCGACCCGCAGCCTCGCAACCCGCATCGGCCCTATCCGCGCGATCTACGCCAGCGCCATATTCAAGTTGTCGATCGCTTCGTCAATCTCCTGCGTGTTCTTGTATCCCACCGTCACGCTGTCCACGCCCGCATTCCTGAACGCGAACCGCATCGCCTTCTGCCGGTCTTCTTTGTTGAACACGCCCTCACCAATCAGCTTCATGCTGATTACGCCCATGCCCTTCGCCCGCGCCTGCTGCACATACTTCACCACTTCCGGCACATTGCCCAGACCATCGGTCGCGTAATTTTCCGCGTCCATGCGCACGCCCTTGTGATTCATCCGGATCATCGCCACATCCAACCAGGAATCTCCTGGCACCTGCCGCAACGCCGGCAGCCCGTGCACCGACGCACCCCGGGACAGCACCGCCTTTTTCTGCTCCGCCTCATCAATGCCGTCCTGCCACGCGATCGTATCCACCGGCCACGTCGCCGAGTGTTGCCAGTGCAGCAGCATAATGTCGAAGTACTCCGTCTTCGCCTGCCGCCGCAGCTCATCAATCTTTGCCATTGCATTTACGCCCGGCGTGGTCGTCACCTTCGACATCAACTGGTAGCTGTCGCGCGGCACGCCCTCGAGCGCCACGCCCAGCATGTGATGCATATCGTCATACGACTCCGCCGTCTCAAAAAAACGAATCCCCCGTTCATGCGCATATCGCACCAGCCGCGTAAATCCCTTCTGTCCCAGATCGCGCTGCACCTGCCCGCTGAACGTCCCCGTACCAAACGCCAGCCGCGTCACCCGCACGTTCGACTTGCCCAGCGTCACCATATCCGTCGCGGTTCGCCGCTCTGCCTTCAGCGGCAAACTTCCGACACTCGCCAGCGCACCCACCGCCAGCCCTGCCTTTACAAATTCTCGTCTGGAGTAAGGACTCATCTTTCACCCCCACACAGCCATCTCCGGCGCACCCACTCGCCGCTGGAGTATTTATTTTATGCCTCGATCCATACCTCCGACCGCCGCATATTTTTTAGGATTCGAAGATTTGTAACAAAGATGTGCGTCCAGCCAATGTCGCAGAAAGTGCGGGGGAGGATTGTGTTACGGAGCTTCTACTTCCATTCCCAAAACTTTGAAACTGTATTCCCGGAGCTATCCACATCGTACTCAAACGCTCCACATGCATTGTTCATCCGCGCCAGCTTCTGCGAAGCCGTCTTAAAGAACAGCATCCCGCGATAGCTAATCGCCCCTTCCGCTCCAAACTTGCCGACTCCCGTTCCCTTCCAGGTAACGGCGTCGCCATCCTGCGTCAGGCTCACTCCCTGGCCCTCGCCAAAAATCGAACCATCCGCGCCGATCACCGATGTGTATGTCCCCAGCCCACTCGTCGCAACTCCCAGCATGTGGCCGCTGTCTTCAAACGTCACTTCTACCGTTGTTGGATCTGTCGAAGTTACCCGCCTCACCAGTCGTCTGCCTTTGGTTTCACCAAGCTGTTCACCGATCATGCATCGTCCTCTTTTCGCCGAGCCTCTACGTGCGGACCTCGGGCTGGCCAATTGTACGCTCACAGCGCACCACTCATCCGCCGCCTGCACCCACCGCGCTCACCAATCTCAACCTAAAACGTCTTCCAACCATCGACTCCCCATCGAGTAATTCGCGAACCCCAATACCTGCCGTCGGCGCGTAACCCACGAACGCCGCTCCGATGCGAAGGAGCGAACGCCATTGCGAAAGCGTGCCGGTTCCATCTTCGCCTGCCTGCTGATTCTCAGCCACGTTCCACCGCAGCTCCTTTGTCAAAGTGGAAAGGATACGGACACCGCGCCGCCTTCATCTGCGGAAACTTCTCTTCTGGACGCGCTCCGGACCGAAGAACACGCCGGCACCTATCTTTTCTACACACAGTCCTACGTCGACTCCGACAATGAGCATGTAACCTACAAGGGTTCCGTCGATGGATTTATAAAGAACGCAAAATTGAATGGCTGCGCATTGAATATCGAATTCATCGTTGCGGATCGCTACTCCGGAGTGGTGAAGAATCGCCCCACCGGCCCCTTGGAAGATGACGAGCAATATTCTGCGGCGATTCCTCTCACGCATAACATCGCGCTTTCCCTTTCGCTCGTCGAGGCTCCGCCTGTCGCCATCTCAAATGGGACGAACTCAGTCTGCCCCACCCGGCCCTCCTGCGCCTTCACCTGGCTCAAGATCGTAGCCAAGGATCCTTCCATCAAGGAAACCAAAACGACAAACGGCTGGCTGAACTTTGCAGGAAACGCCAAAACATTTTTTCTTCCCATCAGTTCGCCGGATGCCGGTAAAACTTTGATCCAGCAAATCCAGGCCTTCACCGCCGCCCGCTGCGCCCCAACCCCAGCTACCCTCGCCTCCCACTAACCCGGGTGCCCTACATCCCGCTTCCGAGATGTAGGATTGTAGGATGTAGCCATGCTGAAGATAGTAGGTCTGTGTATCGCCATAGCAGTCGGGCTGATATTGACCATCAACGCTGCCTTCATGCTCGCTTCCCCTCGAGGTTGGTTTCGACTGCCAGGTTGGCTGCGAGCACAGGGCACGTTGGTTGAGCAGAAGTATTCGAGCGGCTGGGGAGCGGTCCAGCTTCGACTGACGGGAGGACTGATTCTTATCGCCGTCGCATGGGTCGTGTATGACCTGTTTTTGAGGCGTGTATGAGAAAGGCTTGACCGACGTCCCAACATCCGCCGCTGCGATCTTCTCCTGGCTCGAGTGGCGTCCTTTCCCCGGGTTTTCCTACCTTATATAGGCAGAATTGAATCGTGACCCACCCTCTCTGGACTCGACGAAAATTCCTAAGCCACGGTCCACGCGGCGCCGCGAAGCCGCGTGGAATTCAGTTCGTCTCTTCTACAAGCGCCGTCGCAGTTAGACGGCAACAGTACCGCCATCGACCGGCAGATCGATCCCCGTGATGTAGCTGCTCTCATCGGAGGCGAGAAACACCACCGCAGACGCGATTTCTTCCGGGCGCCCAGTCCGCCGCATCGGGATCATGGCCTTGAATTGCTCCCGCATGGCGTCGGTATTCTCGCCGAACTGGCTTTCAAGAATCGGCGTCTCGATCGGGCCTGGACTGACCATGTTGGCGCGAATCCCTTTTGCCGCGAACTCCGCAGTCCACGTCCGTACAAACGACCTCAATGCCGCCTTGGTGCCGCCGTAGGTCGCATAAATCGGGAAGCCCATCTGCCACACGCAGCTTCCATTCAGGATGATCGACCCGCCGTCCTTCATCAGAGGAAGCGCCTTTTGCACCGTGAAAAACGCGCCACGAGTATTAATGTCGAACGTCTTATCGTAATGTTCCGCGGTCACCGCAGGGGTCGGCGTGGGCTCCACAATTCCGGCATTCGCAAACAGAATGTCGAGCTTTCCCTTCTTCGCCGCGACCTCCTTATAGAGCCGGCCCAGATCATCAAGATTGGAAACATCTCCCCTCACAGCCGTAACGTTCGATCCAATCTCGCTCACAGCCTTGTCCAGTTCTGTCTGCCTGCGGCCAGTGATAAAAACGTAGGCTCCCTCTTGCACGAAGCGCTTCGCTGTCGCAAGACCGATTCCGCTGCTGCCTCCGGTAATGACGGCGATCTTTCCCTGTAATGCTGGCATATTTCCCTCTCCTTGTTCGATCAGAATTGTAGCCCGATTTCTGGACTCATCGTTTCAGATGTCCACATTGAGCGATGGATGCAGAATTTTAAACCTTTCGTTCCAGAATGACGTCAAATGGAGTAGGAGCAGCAGAATGAAAGTCGAATCGAAGATGGGACGGCCACGAGAATTTGATCAGGACGCCGCGCTTGACGCGGCCATGCACGTGTTCTGGCAAAAAAGCTACGAAGGCGCCACCATGTCAGACCTGACCCGAGCCATGGGAATCAATCGCTCCAGCATATACGCCGCTTTCGGTGACAAAGAAGCGCTCTTCCGCCGCGTGATGGCTCGCTACTGGGCAGGCCCCATGACCTACATGCGCGAAGCGCTGGAAAAACCCACCCTCCGCCAGGCCGCAACTAGTCTGCTCTATGGCACAGTAGAATTCCTCTCCCAGCCCGGTCAGCCGCGCGGATGTCTGACCATCCAGGGCGCGCTCGCCTGCGGCGAGGATGCCGAACCCATCAAGCAGGCAGCAATCCTATGGCGCAAAAGTGGAGAAGAGGCCCTGCGCAAGCGAATATTCAAGGCTCGTCGCGACGGCGAGCTTGCAAAGAAAACCAATCCCGCAGAGTTAGCCCGCTTCCTGTTTACCGTAATGGGGGGCCTCGGCATTCAATCCGCCAATGGAGCAACACGCGATCAGATGAAACCAGTTGCCGACATGGCGTTGCGCGCTCTGCCCATCAAAGAATCAACTTCTGTCCACCGCCATTCCTAACCAGGGCTACGCCGCCACTCCCTTCACCGCATCGCTCACAACCTGCCCTCATATTGCGCATCGCTCACCGGCTCCATCCACTCCACCACTTTCCCATCCAGCCTTTCCTGAATCGCAAGATGCGTCATCGCCGTCGTCACCGCCGCTCCGTGCCAATGCTTCTCTCCCGGAGAAATCCAGACCACATCTCCCGGCCGAATCTCTTCCACCGGGCCGCCCCATCGCTGCACTCTTCCGCAGCCCACCATCACAATCAACGTTTGCCCCAGCGGATGTGTGTGCCACGCCGTCCGCGCTCCCGGCTCAAACGTCACGCTTGCACCCGCCACCCGCGCCGGCTCCGGCGCCTCAAAGAGCCGGTCGAATCGCACCGTTCCCGTGAACCAGTCCGCCGGCCCCTTCATCGACGGCTCCGTCCCCACTCTCCTGATCTCCATCCGCCTCCCCCCATTCCTTCTGTTCTTTACCGTCCCACCAGCGATGCGTGGAATGCCGGATACCGTGCGCCTTCAATCTTCACCTCGGAAGATGCCTCTTCCAATTCGCGCACATCCTCATCACTCAGCTCAATCTTCGTCGCTCCAAGATTCTCTTCTAAACGCTCCAATTTTGTAGTCCCAGGAATTGGCACGATCCACGGTTTTTTTGCCAGCAACCACGCCAATGCGATCTGCGCCGGCGTCGCCTTCTTCTTCTCCGCAAATTTCCGAATCACATCCACAATCGCCTGGTTCGCCGCACGATTTTCCTCGCTGAACCGCGGTACGATGCTCCTAAAATCCGTGCTGTCGAATTTCGTATTCGCGTCAATCTTCCCCGTCAAAAATCCCTTCCCCAGCGGACTGAACGGGACAAACCCAATCCCCAGCTCCTCCAGCGTCGGCATCACCGTCTCTTCCGGCTCCCGCCAAAATAGCGAGTACTCACTCTGCAGCGCCGTCACCGGCTGCACCGCATGCGCCCGGCGAATCGTCTTCGCCCCCGCCTCCGACAATCCAAAATGTTTTACCTTGCCTTGCGCGATCAGTTCCTTCACCGCGCCCGCCACATCCTCAATCGGCACATTCAGGTCCACGCGATGTTGATAGAAAAGATCAATCGCATCCACCCTCAACCGCTTCAGCGACGCCTCCGCCACTTCCTTAATGTGCTCCGGCCGGCTGTTCAACGCATTCCACTTGCCTCCGTCCGCGGGATTTCCTTCCCACCCAAACTTCGTCGCAATCACAACCTTGCCTTTATACGGAGCCAGCCCCTCACCCACCAGCTCTTCATTCACAAACGGTCCATACACCTCCGCCGTATCGAAAAACGTCACCCCGCGATCCACCGCCGCATGCAGCACCTTGATCATTTCCTTTTTGTCTTTTGCCGGCCCCAGCCCAAAGCTCATTCCCATGGCGCCGAATCCCAGTTCCGAAACCTTTAGTCCACTCTTTCCCAATGTCCGCGTTTTCATGTTCTCTCCTGTTGTCTGTTTTCGTAGCTAGCGAGTTGCCGCAGCCTCCGCTCTACTCCATGGGATGCCGCCCGCCTCCACTCCGCTTCAATCCCCTCAACCCATCCCATCCTCACATCCCCAACATCGCACCACTCTCTTACACTAGTCTCAGCGAGGATTTTTTTCCCATGAGCGATGGCCGCGAGGAACGCGAAGAACAGGAAAAGCGCCGTCAGCAGGAGCAGCAGGAGAATCGTGAAGACCGCCTGCACCGCGATCCCATCGATCCCTGGCAACCCGAGCGCCCCGACTCCTAAGAAGCCTCCGCGCCCGCCCCACCCCGTCATCCAGGTAATTTATGCGCTACGAATCGGCGCCGGCGGCACCACAATCTCCACCACTCCGGTAGCAACGTCATAGACAAGTCCGGAAAGTAGCCACTCCCCCGGCAACGCAGGCATCGCCTTCAGCGCAGCCACGTCCATGGCAACCGCCGTATAAGGATCGGAGACTGACTTCGACTTCAGTTCCCCTTCCTGCACCTGAAAATAGCGCGTCAGCAGCGCCGGATCGCCCACCAGCCGCGTGATCCCGCAATCGGTGTGCTGCAGCACGATCAGGTGAAACTCCCCGCCGCCTCCAGGAATCTCTCCGGCAACCTGTCCGATTCGTCCCAGCAGCCCCAACTCCTCCAGCAATCCCGGCGTAATTCGGCCGCCAATGTTTCGCATCACCACCGCCTCGCCCGGCTCAATCCCAAGCACGTGCGCAGGATCCACCCGCATATCCGCGCAACCGATGACGATGGCCTTGACATTCGGCAGCGCCCGCGGAAGCCATGGCATCAGCCCGCCCGCAGCCGACTGCTCCGCGGCAAAGTCTTTGTTCCGTTCTAACGTCAAGTCGAGGTAGCTCATGTTCATCTCCTGCCCAAAGAGATGCCCGCCACCCATCCCTCGCTTCCGAAGACATGCGATTTCCTCGAATGTTAAAAGGCTTTTCCATCCCGACTGTGGGTATGGAGAAATGTTTTGTAGGTATGTGAGAAAAGGTTGTCATCCCGACCGCAGTGGAGGGACCTGCTGTTCCTGCTCGCATCACAAGAAATGTGGGTGCCCCACCCTTCGGTCGTACACTCTAAATCAATGACCGGGAATAGTTCGCAGCGAAGAAGGCTTGAGCGAAGAAACCCGCACGCCCAAGAAGGGATCGCTCAGGATCCTAAAGACAAGTCGAAGGAGCTCGTCGCACGCTCAAAAATGCAGAAGAAAAACGAAGCGGGAAGGAAACCTCTCGATCGAACATCCTACGAATCAATCGCTGGCATAGCTGTTGCGATCGGTAGCCTTTTACTTCCGCAGACTTGGATCCTCTCCGCCGTCTTATGGGCGGTTTTGGCAGGCTTAATGATCGAGATTTGCCTTTTTTCCCGAGCTACCATTAAATTTTCCCTCGGACATAAGATTGGGCTCTGCGTTCTTTCCACCAGCTTGATAGTCGCACTCGCGTACCACCCGGTGGTAGCCCGTTACCGGGTCGAACAAGAAATACCACCCAGTCCCGACTATCTAAAGGTATGGGGAAATCCCAGCACGTTTGTGATTAAAGGATGGCCGCCGAAGGTGGTATCCGGAGAAGCTCAAACCGTAATGATCGTAAACGGTGTTCCGTTAGAGAAATACAAATCGCGCTACAAACTGATGGGAATAGTATTCCACCAGATTCAAGGTGAGTCCTATCTAGATAAGACCCAGTTGTGTAAGAGCAGAATCTACAGCATTCGGCCCGAAGAAATTTCGATAGCCGTCAAGTACAACGAAAAATACCTTGAGGAAATGCAGGATGGCGCTTCCATGGAAAGTTACATACTCCTAGCAGTACCGATCGGCATGAACTCGGAGGAGTTTCAAACCCTCAGCAACGCCGAAGATATGGGTGCAAAGATAATCGCCCGAGTAGCGGCGGCACGGCCGTTGATTCGAGAGTAAAGGACGCAAGCGCATCTGATATGCTGGAGGCCGGAGTTCCGAATGGCACTTACCCACAATAACCACTTTGTACCGTGCTTGTATCTCAAGAACTCCGCATCGAGTCTCTAGCATTGTTTCCTATCTTTCCTTGCACTATCCTCATCTATAGATCGCTACCCAAGCGAGCACGGTTCCTAATTTCCAATCCTTGGATCAGGACACCCGTCTTGCGTTACTCCGCTACTGTGCCGTCTCAAGGTCGACGTGATAGGTTTCAATGTTGCTGCAAAGTCTCAATCCCAGATCAGTCAGACGCCCGTTTTGAGTGCTGATTCCGCTACGATCACCATACTGTCGGGGCGTGAGTAGAAACAGCTCTGTAAGCCGCTTCTCGTGCAAATCGACGAGCGACTGAGCCATGAACCCGGTCTTTTCAGATAAATATCGTGCCCAAGCCTGATACCCGCCATTATTTGGAATTTGATTGATATTTTCCTTTATCACTTTCAATAAATAAAGTTCCCCCGATCCCAGTTGTTTGGTGAGATTCCAGAGCTGATACGCTTGAATCCTCTCCCAGTCTGCCGCCGTAGCTTTGTTGACGGCATAGAACATCGCCTTCAGCGCTTCCAGACGATCAGCATCGGGGCATTCGTCGTCAATTATCGCCATTAACTCAGCCCACGTGTAGAAACCGTTCTTTTGGTCAGCGAAATCTTCTGGCAGTTTTCCGGCATCTCTCAACCGCTTGAACTCCTCGGCAAACTGTTTATACATTCTCCCTTTGAGCAAGCCCAAAGCCAGATTCTTCCCGGAAGCGATCAAACCAGACTTCCCCAATTGGAACGCGCCCATAATCGTTTCAACTATTTCAATCGCAGGCCTATCCAGAAATTGCTCTAAAATTCCCGGTTCGGTGAGCTTGATAATGTTCGCGTAATCACGCGGCTCGAATACTAAAGATTCGCCATCTGGCATGAAGTGCCTCCTCAACGGCTTAACGGTCTCAGCCATCCATTGTGCACCTTTGGAGCCTGAATCAATGAATTTTCGCCGCAGGGATATCAACGAGTGCTTTATCGCCAAATCCCTCGTCCCCTTGCACTATCCTCTCTATAGATAAGATCAATCGCTCTCGCCATGCCTTCACCCACGCGAGCACGGTTTCATGATTCCCCTCCTGACCCTCCTCCTCGTCAGCAGAGCAGCCCCGTCCGCGCCCAGCAACACCAGCGCAGAGTATGCCCGTGCGGCCAGCACTCGCGGCACAACCCCGGAGCGCGATACTGTATGTCGCACAGCACCAACACCGAATCGCCCGCCACCAGCAGACGAATCCTTCAACTCGACACGCCCCCAGCACGCTGTGAATTCACCCACACCCGCAAGCCCTCAAACATTCAAGCTGTCTCCATTTGAGCGATAATGATGACGCGGAATAGGTCGCTCTACCATGCACCTGGCCACGCGAGCACGATTCCTCGTTCCCTTCCTGGCCCTCCCACTCGTCAGCGGAGCAGCCCCCGCCCGCGCCCAGCAATCATCTCCACCCACGCAACCTCCGCCCACTGAAACTCAAAGTGTGCCTGTGCAGCCAGCACCAACTGAGCCAGCACCACCCGCCATCAACACGCAGCTTCCCGTCAACTGGCTCTACGGCGCCTACATCCCCAAGGACGCCCCTCTTGTCGCCTTGAATGCTCCCGAGCGTTTCAAGCTGTATATCCGCCAGACTTACACCACGCCCGGCATTTATATCAAGACAGGATTCTTCGCCCTGCACGATCAAGTGCGAGACACCCCGCCGGACTGGGGAGATGGATTCCCCGGTTTCACCAAACGCATCGGCTCCAACCAGGCGACCAATATCATCCAGAATTCGTTCACCTCGCTCGGTCAAGGCATCGTCGGATGGGAACCGCGCTATGATCGCTGCCGCTGCACCGGCACCGGCCCACGCCTTCGCCACGCGTTCATCAGAAACTTCATCACCTATGCCCACTCGGAACAATCCATCCGACCCAACATCATGCCGTTCGCCGCGGCCTTCGGCGCAGGAGCCATCGGCGCAACCTGGAATCCAAACAAAGTGGATATCACAGTCAAGGGATATCAGAGCGTCATCACGCAAGCCTGGGTCGGAGTCGTGATCAACACCATCGGCGAATTTGCTCCTGAAATAATGAAGAAATTCGGCCGCCACAAAGATTGACACAAGGATGAACTGGCGAATCCCTGGTTCTACGGCAGCCGTGGCGCTTCGACCACTCCGAACTTGGTAAAATGGAGATAAGCCTCCCACCGCCTTCCGGAAGGGTATGTATGTTCCGGATCGCACGGATGGGACCATCCAATTTTCGTTTTTTTCTGAAAATCCGCAGCGGAAGCCGAATTTACATGAGGTTTGACCCTCATAAGGCTGCAACCAAAATACTTGCCGCAAAAGGCACGCTGCACAATCCTTCAATTAGCCTGCACAATCCTTCAATTAGCCTGCACAATCCTTCAATTAGCCCGTATAATCCTTCAATTAGCCCGTATAATCCTTCAATTAGCGTGCACAATCCTTCAACTGGCCTGCACAATCCTTCAACTTTGCCCACGCTCCTAACGTATGCCCGTGCGGCTAACACCCATGAACTATCCTCATCTATAGATAGGAGAGGAATTCCAATGCCGCGACGAGTGATGACATGCGTTCTGTTCCTCGCCTGCCTCCTCGCCCTCGCAACCACCGCCCCCGCCCAGCAATCACTGCCGCAGCCAGCATCCGCGCAATCTCAGCCCGCGCAGCCAGCACCACCCGCATATACATTGCCGCCCGCGCTGCTCGCCCAGGCCATCACCCTCACCCGCCTGCGCACCATTCTCGCCTTCGGCGGCACGGCGTGGACCATCCTCGTTCTGTTGCTCATCCTCGCCTGGCGCTGGCCCGCCGCCCTGCGCAACTGGGCCGAGCGCATCAGCCCCAACCGCTGGCTCCAAGCGCTCATCTTTCTTCCCATCGCCATCGTCTTTCTCACCCTGGTCTCGCTTCCACTCGACATCTACAGCCAGCACATCGAGCGCGCCTACGGCCTCTCCGTTCAGTCCTGGCCCAGTTGGTCCCTCGATCAGCTCAAGGGCCTCGGCCTCTCGGTGCTTGTCATGACGCCGCTGCTGCTCCTGCTCTTCTGGGTCATCCGCGTCGCCCCGCGCAAATGGTGGCTCTGGTTCTGGCTCTGCACCATCCCCGTCATCGTCTTCGCCGTCTTCATTTCGCCCATTTGGATTGACCCCATCTTCAACCACTTTTCACCGCTACAGAAAAGCGACCCCGCGCTCACCGCGCAACTGGAGAAACTGGCGCACCACGCCGGCCTCGACATTCCTCCCTCGCGCATGTTCCTCATGAAGGCCAGCGAAAAAGTCACTGGCATCAACGCCTACGTCACCGGCATCGGCGCCACCACCCGCATCGTCGTTTGGGACAACACCATCCGCAAGCTTCTGCCGAATCAGATTCTCTTCGTCGTCGGCCATGAAATGGGCCACTACGTCCTCCACCACATCTATAAGGGCCTCGCCTTCACCCTGGCCGTGCTCGTCGTCCTGCTCTGGTTCGCGTATCTAGCCGTCAACGCGCTCGTTCGCCGCTTCGGCCCCCGCTGGCAGATTCGCGCTCCCGGGGATTTCGCGGCACTCGCCGTCCTGCTGCTCGTCTTCACCTGCATCTCGTTTCTCTTCTCCCCCATTGCCAACGCTTTCAGCCGATGGGAAGAGCACCAGGCCGACGTCTTCGGGCAGGAAGCCATCCACGGCCTCGTTCCCGATCCGCAGCAAACCGCGGTCAAAGCCTTCGTCGCTCTCGGCGAAAACTATCTCGAGGCGCCCAACCCCAACCCCTTCGTGGAATTCTGGCTCTACAGCCATCCCTCCGTCTCCCAGCGCGCCAACTTCGCCGCCCACTACAATCCCTGGCTCCCAGGAAGACACCCCAAATATTTCCCCCGCTAAGTTTTGTGCGAAACTCGAAGGCATGAACTGTCTATTTTGTCGGATTGTTTCGGGAGAAATTCCCGCCAAAAAGATTTTCGAAGATCATGACTCGATCGCCTTCGCCGACATCAACCCGCAGGCACCCACACACTTTCTCGTCATCCCCAAAAAGCACATCGACTCGCTCGCCCTCGCCACCGAAGCCGACAAGGAAATGTTGGGTCATCTGACGCTGGTCGCGACCGACCTAGCGAAAAAAAGCCTGCCCAAAGGTTTTCGGATTGTCATCAATAGCGGTCCGGAAGGTGGTCAGACCGTCGACCATTTACATCTGCATGTGCTCGGCGGCCGCGCCATGCACTGGCCCCCGGGATGAGCAAATCGCCAGTGTTAACGGGGTTGTTTCGCGGCCGCAATGATTGCGGGAAATCATACGGCCCCTTCTACTATGTTGAGATTCTCGGCAGAATCTCTGCGCGCAACAATTAGGCTTCGATCACCTGCGCCTGATCGTCTTCGATCTCGACTTCGATCCCATATCGTCGCAGCAGGTTCGGCAGCGTCTGCGAAAATGCCGACCTCGGCATGACCGTATCGCACCCCGCCTCAATCGCTTTCGCCTTCAGCTCACCCTGCAGATGCGACAAAAATCCCACGATCGACGTCGCCCGCTTCAACTTCGTTTTCAGCTTCGGAATCAGCGCCAACGGCTTCGCCGTGTTGCTGTTCAAATCAAACACAATCAAAGTCGGCCGCGCCTCTTCCGGCAACGCCAGCAGGTCCGCAATCGTGTCCTTCTCGTTTTTAACGAAAGCAACTTTAATTCCCAGCTTGCGCGCAGTCTCCTGAATTTTCGCGATGAAGAACAAATCGTCAATGAAGCAGTAGATGCGAACCGGAGAATTGTCGGATACAGCTGCGCCGCTCGCCGAGCCTTGGATGTCGTCGACAGCACGGCCTCCATTCACCGGGCTGGAATAGTCAGCATTGAAATTTCCGTTGCCATTGCCGTTGTAGTGGGCATTGGTAAATCCGCGCTGCAACTCAATTGTTGAGGGTGGTGCGTCGGAATAATTTCCGTTCACAGCACGATAGCTGTGATCCATGGGACCGACAAAAACTTTTGGACGGCGCTGCTTGCTGCCACCACGACGCTGTTGTTGCCCGTTGGAATTTCCACGCGAGTCGCCGCGCCCGCCGCCGGCATTGGCCCGATTCTGGTTCTGACCCTGACGCTGATTTTTCTTGAAGAAGCGCTTCTTCTTCCGGGGCTGGTTTTCATTACGGGGAGCATTGCCCTGGGCTGCCGGTGCCGCGGAACCGTTGGCCTGGCCATTCGCGGCGGCCTGTCCCGGGTTTCCGCCCTGACCGGGATTACCACCTGATCCGCGACGTTTGCGGCGACGACGAAAGCTTTGCTTTTGCCGGGGAGCATTCTGTCCAGCGGCTTGGGGATTCGCTTGTGGAGAGGGAGATGGATTCTCCGATTGCTGCGTTGAATCTTCTGTCATTCAGACACTTCCTTGTACCTTGCGTTGACTTGAACTGCGCGAGTCGCGATACACGACAACTGGGATGATCTCAGTTCCGTCCTGCGAGGACGCTATCGAGCAGCATGATGGAATTTTTGTCTCAAGCTAGTTTCATTTGCCTGGCAGGATTCTGCCTCTGAGCGATCCGGCAGCCTGCTGGCGTGACAGTTCCTACAGCGTTACCGCTATGGGAGCGCATTCTTGAAGCGCTTCCGAACTGTTCTGTATTATTCCTATCCGTAACATGGTATCGGCGAGCCGCGGGTCCCAGAAAGGTATGCAGCTTCAGCCAAACGATGAGCAAGACTGATGCTACTCCGGAGAAACAAAATCGGCAAGTGGCACGCGAAAAAACCTGTAAATCAGTAACCGCTGGGCAAAACTTGCTGAATTGATTCGCCTTGAAAATTGGCTGTGGCTGGCCGGTCACTCGGCTGTTCGTGCCACTCTACCCATTGCAACTCTTGCGCCCTCATCATTCCATGCGCACGTGAACGTGCGCATAATGAAAGCTGAAAATTGGAAAAGGGGCTCTTTGGGGGATAGGTAGACTCAGACGCTACACTCGCAACTAGAATCGGGTCACTGGCCTCCCGGATTTGGGTGGACCCGCTTCATGGTGCATGCTACGATTCGGTTCGGGTGGAGCCGACTGGTTTCTTTATCAACTGCCCAGAAACTCTGCTGACGGCTCTCATTGCCTGAACTTTTTTATCGACTTAAGCCTTTCGGCTTACCGTGCGTTCACTAGCTTGCCCTAATACAGTGCAAATTTGATACCAAAGTCATTCGCCACAAAGCAAAGGAGTTACGAAAGAAAACCATATTGATTTTCTGCAATTCCATAGGAAAAGTATCGATCTCATCCACAAAATCATAGGTCAACGCCTTATCGCATCGGATCAAGACCGACCTCAGCGCGAAATCATTCCGATCGTCACCAACCAGGTATCCACCAGCGCAGGCCAATCCGTGATTGGTTCGTTCGTGCGCCGCAGCCCAAACGCATGACCACCATATGCATATAAGTGCATCTCGACCGGAACCTCGGCGTTCTTCAGGACGATGTAATACGATAGCGCATCGTCCACATTGTCCACGTGATCATCCTCCGCCTGCAGCAAGAAGGTTGGCGGCGTATCGTGGGTGACTGGAATCGCTGGATTCAGCGTGAGCTGCGGGTCGGCATTTGCCGCGTGTGGAACCACGAACTTCCGGCGGCTCTGCGTCGCATCCCACTCTGCGGCGGCCAGCGACAGATGCCCTGGATACAGCGCCACAGCAAAGTCGGGGCGACAGCTCTCTTGATCGGCGGCATCGATGGCCGAATATAAGCGCTTCTGATAGTGCGTGCTGATCGCCGCCACCAAATGCCCGCCCGCGGAGAATCCCAGCACTCCGATCTTGTGTGGATCGATGTGCCATTCCGCCGCATGCAACCGAACCAGGCCTATCGTCCGCTGCGCATCTTCCAACGCAATCGGCGATTCCGGATAAGGCCCCGTCTTCGGATAGGGCGCAGGCTTCGGGTATTCGCCGTCGGGCGGCACGCGGTACTTCAGCAGCACACAGGTGATTCCCTTCGACATCAGCCAGTCGCATACTTCGGTGCCTTCCAGGTCGATCGCCAATCCTTGATAGCCGCCACCAGGAAACACCACCACCGCGACCCCCGTGTTGTTGCCGTGCGGCGAATAGACCGTCATCGTGGGCTTCGAGACGTTGTTGATAAACAACCACGGCCGTCCGGCGACCAGATCTTTCGTATCTGTCACCATCTGCTCCCGGCCGGTCGTCGGCTGCGTATCCGGCCCAGTTCCTGGCCAGATCGGAATCTGCGTATGTCCGGGTGAGGGCTGCCAATCCGCAGTCTGCGCATGCAGACCGCCAATTGCAAACACGAACCAGATTGCCAACGTCAGTCGCCTCATCCCAATCTCCCCAGCGTTTTTTCTCGCCCACGCATGCACGGCTACGCCGAGTGTACGAGGGATGGAGAATGATTTTTTCCTCTCGTCGCATTTGGAATCGAATCAGGCAATAAGGATGAGACTGCCTCCCTATCAGGCGACCACGGACGATGGTCTGCGAATCAGTGCTGGCAATGCGGGCAGAAGTGAGTGCCGCGGCCGGCAACAAGGATCCGGCGAATCGGCGTTCCGCAGACCAGGCAGGACTCGCCGGTGCGCAGATAGACCTTGTGCTCCAGCTGAAAAAAGCCCTTCTCTCCGGAAGCATCGACATAATCGGAGACGGAAGAGCCGCCCAGGGTGATCGCCTCTCGCAGCACAGACTGGATGGAGGTGCGCAGCCGCTCGAGTTCCTTAGCGGTAAGGCGACCGGCCTGGCGGCGCGGACGAATGCCGGCGCGAAATAGACTTTCATCCGCATAAATGTTGCCCACCCCGTGGAGAAGCTTCTGATTCAGCAGCGCGGACTTGATGGGCGTTCGCCGTCCGCGAAAGAGGGCTCGAAACGCGTCTGCAGAGATGTCTAATGGCTCCTGTCCGGGCCCAATAAATCCCTTGTCGTGCGCGGAAACTCCCGAATCGCGCCTGCCAGTTTTCGACGTGGCCTCGGTGGAAAGATCGAGCACAGACAGGCGGCCAAAACGGCGTGGATCGACGAAGCGAACTTCGCGGGCATCGTCGAGTTGCAGAATGGCGTGGGTGTGCTTCGGCGTCGGCTCGTCGGGCTGGCAGACGAGCAGACTACCGGTCATACCGAGATGAACGAGCCATTGTCCGCGCCACGGCTTTGCCTTCCGAGACGCAGCGATCGAGCGGCGGCGGGTGGCAGCGGCGTCTCGTGTCAAATCGACAACAATATGTTTTCCCACGCGACGAACGTGCTCGATCGTGCTGCCGGTCAGAGCTTTCACCAGCTCCGCAGGCGTCGAACGGAAAGGTTCCGGCTTCGAGCTGAGCCAAACGGATATTATGGTGCGTCCGCGCACTCGCACGTCAACGCCATTGGCTATGGTTTCTACTTCCGGCAATTCCGGCATAGATACACTTCTTCCTCTGCACGAAGGTTTGGGGCGTGTCCGCTTTCTGCTTTGATCGCGTCCCTCGGTAGTATAGGATTCTTGTTGAGCACATGAAGCGTTGGCGAATCGCCAGCAACCCTCCTGCACAACATTGTTGCCATACCAGTCGTGGCCGGACGTAGTTGGAGCCGCCTTCTGAACCATGGAAGCCTCCGCGTGCCCGGGCCCCGGAAACGAGCGGAATCGAGTCGAAATGCAAGCGAAGACGGCAGTAGTTTTGGGCGCCCAGTGGGGCGATGAAGGCAAAGGCAAGATTGTCGACGTTCTATCCGGACGATTTTCCGTGGTGGCGCGCTATGCCGGCGGCCACAATGCAGGACACACCGTCATTATTGGCGGTAAGCGGTTTGTATTGCAGCTGGTGCCCTGCGGAGTGCTGCGTCCCGACTGCCGCGCTGTCATCGGCAATGGCGTTGTCCTGGACCCGATGGCGTTTCTGAGCGAAGTAGCCCGGCTGAAAGAACTGGGAGTCGACGTAGCCGGACAGCTATTCGTGTCTGACCGAGCGCACGTGATTCTGCCCTACCATCGCATGATTGAACTGGCGTCGGAAAATGCTCCGGGCCGGATGAAGATTGGCACCACCAGCCGTGGCATTGGACCGGCCTACGAAGACAAAATGAAACGCGGCGGTCTGCGGGTGGTTGACCTGCTGAATACGGAACTGCTGCGCACGCATATCAAGAACGCCTGCCACGAGAAGAATACGATCGCGCACGCGTTGTTCGCCAGTGAGCCGATCGATCCTGAAAAGATGTACGAGGAATATGCTTGTGCTGCGGAAGCGCTGGCGCCATTTGTGGCCGACACCTCCCGCATGCTGAATGACGCGCTGAAGGCGGGCGAAAGCATCATGTTTGAGGGCGCGCAAGGCACGCTGCTCGACATCGATCATGGGACATATCCGTTTGTGACTTCCTCATCGGCGACGGCAGGCGGAGCGGCCACGGGAACAGGCGTGGGGCCGACGAAGATTGGCACGGTCATCGGGGTAACTAAGGCGTATGTGACGCGAGTGGGAGAAGGACCGTTCCCGACGGAAATTCACGATGCCCAGGGTGAGCTGATTCGAGCCCGCGGCCAGGAATATGGTGCGGTGACGGGACGGCCGCGGCGCTGCGGGTGGCTCGATCTGCCGCTGCTGCGCTATTCCACGCAGATCAACGGTACGGAGTGGCTGGTGGTCACCAAGCTGGACGTGCTGGACACGCTGAAGGAAATCCCAGTGTGCACTGCCTACAGAATTCACGGAAAGATTACCGACACGATTCCAGCGGATGTGCGAGGCTTGGAAGCAATTGAGCCGATATTAACCACGATGAAAGGTTGGGACGGAGCTACCGAGAATGTTCGGACCTTCGATGCCCTGCCGTCCGCGGCAAAAGAGTATTTGAAGTTTCTGGAAGCGGAATCCGGCGCGAAGATCGGAATGATTTCGACCGGACCCGACCGCGACCAGACAATTGTGTTGCCGGAATTCGCGGCGATGCTCGAGCGCATGTCGGCGAGCCCAAAATGATCGACCCTATCAAAAGAGATTGCAATTTCGCTTTGTGAAACTGCAATCCGCAGAGGCCTTGTCGCCAGTTCGCCTGCGACGCGATCCCCCACGTAACGCGAATTTCGGGAAGCCTATCCCGAGGAGAAGCCGGAATGATTTCATTTATCGTGCGTATGCGATTTGCCCAGGAAGATCGCAAAGAGGTTCTGGAAGCCGTGCAACAGCTGGCGGCCGCCTCTCGCCAGGAACCAGGATGCATCAGTTATATTCCGCATGAATTGGCGGGCGATTCCAGCCTGGTGATGATCTATGAGCAGTATCGTGACGAGGCTGCCCTGGAAGCGCATCGTGCATCGCCACACTTTCACAAGTACGCTATCGGCGGACTTTTTCAGTGGATGAAGGAACGCAGCGTCGAGGATTTGAACGCGCTGGCGTAAATTGGATAGTGAGTAGCCGGGGTCATCCGCTAAATTTTTACGAATTACCCTTTGACTCCGGCGAAGGCTCGAACTAACATCCCGATACAGCCATGCGAGCGCAGTTTCATTCCACGATTCGATATTCCGAAGCGCAGGGCCTCGCACGCGGCAGCGTCGGAATTCTGCTGCTGTTGCTTTGGCTGCCTGCGGCGAACGCCACGTCCCTACCTCATCCTCACCCGCAGCCCCGGCAGATTGTCCACATCATTGAGAAGTTGGAAGCCATGTGGCAACAGGCAGAACTGACCGGCAATACAGCCACCATGGCAAACATGCTTGCTGAAGATTACCTGGGGATTTATGGGGATGGTACGCTGGCGACCAAGGCTGAAACCATTGACAGCTTCAAAAATGGCACGACAAAGTTTAGCCATATTCATACCTGGGATCGCAAGATCCGTGTGTATGGCAGCACAGCCGTCGTGGTATCGAAGGCGCAAGTCACCGGGGAGCACGACGGTGAAAGTCTAAATGGTTACTATCGCTACACACGCGTATATCACCGTCACAATGGGGTGTGGCAAATCGTAAGCTTCGAAGCCAGTGCCAGCCATGCTCCCAAGCAACATCAAGCCGCAGCGCCGGGCACGGAATCGACACCGACAACGGCACCAGTGCCGGCGGCTCCTCAGCAATAGCGTGACGCGTTAGCGCCGTTCTTCCAGCAGTGCCGCGTGCAGGCGATCCCAGGTAATCTCAAGAGGCTCCGGTAAAACGCGCGTCTCGCCAATCACCGTCATAAAATTTGTGTCGCCCGACCAGCGTGGCAGCATGTGCATGTGCAGGTGCCCAATCACTCCTGCGCCGGCGGCCTTGCCCAGGTTCATGCCGAGATTGATGCCTTCAGGACGATAGATTTTTCTTAAGGTCCGCTCCACTTGCTGCGCCATCGCCATCATCTCCTGCGCTTCCGCAGGCTCCAGCTTGCCCAGTTCCGCAGTATGAGCGTAGGGCAGGATCATCACGTGACCGGAGTTGTATGGGAACGCGTTCAGGCAGATAAAGCAGCGCTCGCCACGCGCCACGATGTTCGCGGCACGATCCGCCTCGTCGGGTGACAGGCCGTTGGCCACTGCATGAGCCGACGCTCCCAGCAAATTGCAGAAGACACAGCCGGTATCTCCGGGCCACGCTGCCAGCTCCGATGGCACGCCCTGCCGGGTAGCGGTGTCCACTGTGCTGACATAGCGATAGCGCCACGGAGTCCACAAGATATCCATACGGGGAAGTATAGAGCGGATTTCCCATGCCCATTTTGAATTCAAAGTTGAGCGTCTCTTCGTAAGGAAAAGCCGCGCGAATCGGTATCATTTCGACTACACGTAGAGGAAATCTGCTGGACTCCGATGACCCGCGATATTCAGACATGAATCACAAGCTTGCCGATGTGCAAATCTCCCGGTTCAAGCAGGGAGATGAAAGCATCCGGAGCTTTTTCAATGCCATCGATCACAGTCTCCTGATGCAGCACCTTGCCGGCACGCAGTAGCGGGATCATTTCCGCCAGAAATGCGGGCATGCGGTGAAGATGATCCGCAACCAGCAGCCCCTGCATTCGCAAGCGGCGAATGATGATCTGGTGCAGATTTTTTGGGCCTGGCGAGGGTGAGTTATACCCGGCGATAGCACCGCACATCACGATGCGACCATGGTTGCGCATGGAAGACAGCGCTGCCTCCAGCTGCGGGCCGGCGGTGTTATCGAAGTACACGTGTAAACCGTCCGGCGCAGCAATTTCCAACTGCCGCAGCGGATCCGCTTCGCGATAGTTGAAGGCGTAGTCAACGTGCAACTGTTTTTTCAGAAATGCCACCTTGGCTGCGGAACCGGCACTGGCAATGACATTGCAACCCTGCAATTTCGCCAGCTGGCAGGCAACGCTGCCCACGGCTCCCCCTGCGGCGGAGATGAAAACAGTTTCTCTTCCTTTGATTTTGGCGATGTCGTTGAGGCCGACCCACGCCGTCAGGCCGGTCGCTCCCAGGACTCCCAGATAGGCGGAAGGCGGCGCCACGGTAGCGTCGATCTTCCGCAACTGCGATGCCTGGCCGATGTAGTAATCGCGCCAACCGCAGAAACTTAATACCCAGGTGCTGGGGCGAAAGGCGGCGTCTCGCGATTGCACCACCTGTCCGACAGCGGCGCCATCCAGAGCTTTTCCGACAACGAACGGCATGATGTAGGACTTGCCCTCATTCATGCGGCCGCGCATGTAGGGGTCGATGGAGAAAAAAGAATTTCGGACAAGGACTTCTCCCGGTTGCAGCTCCGGCAATTCAACTGTCGTGAGCGCGAAATTATCCTGTGTCGGCTCTCCTTGCGGACGAGAGGCAAGACGTATTTCCTTTGCCTGAATGTTCATGGTCGGCATGTGAGGCACCCTTGCATGCGATGATCGCGGACGCGAATTTGATTCGCGACAGTGCATTTCTTGTACTACCGCATTATCCGCTGTTCACTGTGGTCATGGAAACCGCGGAGAGCAACTT
>Ga0335075_10004548_pt1 | contig 21694 bp, 22 predicted proteins | sample Lox_Sample_24_FD_206723 | JGI IMG/M metagenome (GOLD analysis project Ga0335075, IMG submission 206723) | Soil microbial communities from Loxahatchee National Wildlife Refuge, Florida, United States - Lox_Sample_2.4 | ecosystem: Environmental > Terrestrial > Soil > Wetlands | place: USA...
AAGGCGACGATCAGCTCGACGCTCGGTCGCCACGCAAACGACCTGATGGTCTCGTTCTACGTGCATACCCCTGGCGGCTTCGATATCGAGTACGGCACCGCCGGACGCGTCGTCGATGACTCCACCTGGGTCAGCCGCGAGAGCACGGCCGTCAGCCTGTGGGGACATGTGTTCGGCTCCGGCGCCGTTCACTGAACCGGCACAGCACTCAACCGGCCCCACGCACTGAACCTACACAGCGCGCTGAACCGCCGCTGGCGCCTCTGCTCGCGATGGTCTCGGCGTGGCGCGGGAGACTAGAGGCATGGACCAGACAGTTGTCGAGCCCAACCCGCAGCGATTCCGCCAGGTACTCGGTCATTTCGCCACCGGGGTGACCGTGATCACGGGCATGCACGAGGGCGAGCCGGCCGGATTCGCGTGCCAGGCCTTCACCGCGTTGTCGCTCGATCCGCCGCTCGTGCTCTTCTGCCCGGCTAAGTCATCCGGTACGTGGCCGAGGATCGCTAGGCTCGGCGATCTTGGCGTGAACATCCTGTCGGCGGGTCAGCGCAGCCTGGCCCGCAAGTTCGGGGTGAGCGCGGCGGATAAGTTCGACGGGGTCAGCTGGTCCCCCGGACCGAACGGCGCACCGATACTCGACGGAGTGCTGACGTGGGCGACATGCACTGTCGAGACCGTGCACGAGGCCGGTGACCACTTCGTAGTCATCGCCAGGGTGACGAGCCTGGGCGATTGCTCAGTCGGTGATCCTGTGCTGTTCTATCGCGGCCGCTTCACGCTTTCTACGAAGAGCGAGGCTGACAGCACGCCCGAGGTCGTCGACACGCTGCTCGCCTGGCCGCGATACGCCGACTGGATATAGGCGAGCCAGGATCGGATCCGGGCGGCTAGCCAGGGCACGACCGGGCCGGCACTATCCAGCCACGCGATGACCCGTCGGCCGAGCCGCTGCATGGGCGCTTCCACCAGGTGGTAGGTCATCGCCGCGCTGGCCAGCAGCACCGCGAGAAACGCCGCTGAGGCTCCCGCCTGCAGCCAGGCTAGGTCGTGGTAGCCGGGCGGGAACGGAATGTCGTCGTAGAGGTCGATCAGCAGCGGGAACACCAGGTACACCGAGTAGCTCACTAGGCCGAGCCAGGCCAGCGGCCTCGGCACGCGCCGCTCCTGCATGGCCAGGCCAGCGGCGAAGGTCAGGCCGGCCAGCGCGACCGACATGACCCACTCCCGCTGCTGAAGCGCTGGCTGGCTCGCTGTGCTCAGGGAGGGGATGTGCCAGGCGCCCGCGACCATGACCGCGGCGAAAACAGCCGCCGCGATGGCCGCCGCCCTGGTGCGACCGATCTGCCCCTGCCGCGCGCGGTACAGCATTGTGCCAGTAAAGGTGAGGGCCAGGATCGTCAGCCCTTCGTAGGCATTCCTGTGCTCGTTGAAGGCGACCAGAGCTAGCCCGGCCGCCGCGGCCAGCCATGCGCCGAGCGCCCGCGGCAGCCCGCGGGCGAGCACTGCGAGAGCCAGGCCGCCCATGGTCAGGACATCGGCGGTCAGCGCGACGCCGGTGCGGCCGATCCAGTGGTCCGAGAGCCAGATGGTAGGCAAGAGGCCGCCGAGTAGCAGTGCTCCGGCAGCGAATGCAAGTGCGAAAGTGCCGCTTCGCCGATGCAGGCCGGCCGTGAATAGCGCCGTGAGGAGCAGGTAGAACACCATCTCGTAGCACAGCGTCCAGATGACCACGATGATGTTCGTGCCGCCGAGCAGGTCGCTGAGCATGAACAGGTTCGACAGCACCGAAGCTGCGATGTTCTGGTTCGCCCCGTGCACGCTCGCCAGGCCGAACTCGTGCAGGAGCAGAGTGATCGCGATGACGACTCCGAAAAGCGGGAACAGGCGGAAGAGCCGGCTGATCCAGAACGTGCGCACATTGCCGCGGCGCTCCAGCGATGCTGGCACTATGTAGCCGCTGATCAGGAAGAAGAGCAGGACCCCGTAGAGGCCGGGATCGAAGATGGCGAACACCCGGGCGTGCACGGCGGGCAAGACGCGGGCACCGAAGTGCTCGTACACCACGCAGAGGGCGGCGATCCCCCTCAGCGCGTCGAGCCAGGCGAGTCGATGCGCCTGGGCGCGAGGAGGGCCGGGCACCTGGGAGTGCTGGCCTTCACTCGTCTCCTGACGGGCAACGTGTTCGGTGGGCGCGGAGAGGGTTTCGACTCGCGTCACTGGCGTCGGCTCTGCCGGCGCCGGTCATTGTCGGGGTATTGGCGGAGCATGAGGCAGGAGGCTACCCCCTGCTTCTTGACCAAACCTTGGGGTATTGCTGACCGAAGCCTGACCGTGGGTCAGCAGTGCCTAGCGCCCTCAGGCTCGTCGCAGGTCGGCCTCAGGCCTTCCTGGCGCAACCATCTTCTGCCAGCAAGCCGAGGCCGATCCCGAGCATCCAGACGTCCTTGCTGACCCCGACGCCTGCCTGGGTAGGCCAGACGCTGCCGGGGTTGTGCAGCGACGGCGTCCGCAGGTACATGGCGATAAGTCCGCCGGCGAAGGTCGTCAGCGCGGCGCCGGCGACCTTGTTAGGCACGATCGGCGTCAGCAGCGCGGCGCCGACGGTGATCTCGGCGACCGACAGCGCCTTCAGGAAGGTGACCGGCGGCACCTTGGCCAGGAACGGGAACGCGCCAGCCCCCATCGCATGGACGCCCTTGGCCCGCTCTTCTGTCGCGTTCCATTTCTCTAGCCCCGTGTGCAGGATGTAGCCACCCGTGGCGAGTCGCGGCGGGAGATTACGCAGGTGCAGGAACATGGCGCGCTCCTTGTGTGCTGACGACGGCGAGCCTTCGCGGATAGATATCAGGACTGGGGTCTGCGTGCCGAGCCGGATGGCGATCCTTCCGGAACCGCTGCCATCTGCTCGTAGAACGCCCGCGTCTTGCCGATGCGGGTGTCCAGGTCCGCCAGGAAGCCCTCGATCCCTGCTCGCTTGGCCTCGACGGTCGCACGCAGAGCTTCCTGGAGTTCCAGGCTCTCACGGACGAGCGCGCGCCGCTCCGCCAGGCCGGTTCCCTCGTCGTGATAGGCGAGCCGGATTTCCGCCATCCGGTCTTCCCCGCGAAGCACCAGGGCGATCTCATCGAGGTTCAGCCCAAGCAATTCCTGTAGCTGCCTGATGCGGGCGACCCTGGCCAGGTCAGCCTCGGAATACCGGCGCAGGCCGCCGGGGGTGCAGCCGCACGGCGTGATGAGCCCAAGCTGCTGGTAGTACCGCAGCGCCCGCTGCGATACTCCAGCCCGCTGGGCCGCAGCGCCGATACCCAGCAGCTGTTCCCCGGCCTGTTCGCTCGGGTCGGTCTCTTCCGCCGGGCCGCGCCCCCGCAGCCCGGCGGCCACCTGACCGCTCGCGCCCATGCCTTACCGCGCCTCCCCGAAAGCTTCAGCCTCGCCAGCCAGCTCGGCATCGACCGGATAGGTCACCATCTCACCGGTCAGGGCATCCACCGGCGCTTCCGCGTCCACCGGAGCCGTTTCCCGTGCGTCGGAGTTCGCTGCGGCCGAATGCACGTAGCGCCCGCCGCGCAGGGCGGAGGCGATGATCGCGATCAGGGTGGCGATGGCGGCGAAGGTAAATGCCAGGTGCAGGCCGCCGGCAAACGCGCCCTCGATGAGGTGCGGGAAGAACGAACGTCCGGTGATGTAGGCGGCTTGCTTGGCTGGCAACTGCTTGAGTGCACCGGTAGGCCCGAGCAGTTCCTGGACCGGGTTGTAGCCCAGGAACGCGGAGAACAAGCTGCCGATCGGCGGTTCGCTCGCCACTAGATGCGCTGCGGCGTGATTGACGCCCTGGCCCACCAGGCCCTTGTACAAGGCCGAGGGAAGCCTGGAGGCAAGGCCCAGGGTGACGATGGTGAAGAACAGTCCCATCGACAGCACCGTGGCCGAGTTCTGGAACGTGTTGAGCATGCCTGCGCCGGCGCCGCGCTGCTCTGCCGGCAGGCTGTTCATCACGCTGGCCTGGTTCGGCGAGAAGAACAGGCCCATGCCGACAGCGAACATGAAGATCAGCAGCGCGAACCAGATGTAGCTGAAGTTGATCGGCAGCGTTTCCAGCAGCAGGAAGGCCCCCGCCGAGACGATCAGGCCGGTGGTGGCGAACAGTCTCGCCCCGTGCCGGTCCGACATCCAGCCCGCCAGCGGGCCGACGATCAGGAAGCCAACCGTCAGCGGGACCATCGAGATACCCGCCCACAGCGGCGTCTGGCTGAAGCTAAAGCCGTGCTGCGGTAGCCAGATCCCCTGGAGCCAGATGATCAGCATGAACTGAATGCCGCCGCGGCCGAGCGCGCCGAGCAGGCCGGCGATGTTGCCGAACGTGAACGCGCGGATCTTGAACAGGCTCAGCCTGAACATCGGCGCAGGCACCTTGGTCTCGACCCAGGCGAACAGGACGAGCACCGCGATCCCGCCGAAGATCCCGGCCAGTACCCACGGGTTCGTCCAGCCAGTGGGGTGGCCACCGTACGGCAGCAGCGAGTAGACGATGCCGGTTAGCACCGCAATCAGTCCGACGGCGAACAGCGTGTTGCCCAGCCAGTCGATCTTGGCGGGGATGCGCACTCCGTTGTCCCTGAGCTTCAGGTAGGCCCACACGGTGCCGAACAGGCCGAATGGCACCGAGACCAGGAACACCAGTCGCCACTCGATCGGGGCAAGCACGCCGCCCAGCATCAGGCCGAGGAACGAGCCGCCCACCGCGGCGATGCCGTTGATCCCCATTGCCTTGCCGCGCTCGTCGACCGGGAAGGCGTCGGTCAGGATCGCGGTCGAGTTCGCGAACAGCAGCGCGCCGCCGACGCCCTGAAAGACACGCATGATGATGATCCACAACGCGCCGCCGACGCCGGTGAGGAAGGTCACCGAGAGCAGGATCGAGAACAGCGTGAAGACGGCGAAGCCGAGGTTGTACATCTTGACCCGGCCGTAGATATCGCCTACTCGCCCGAGGCTGACCACCAGCACGGCCGTGACCAGCATGAAGCCCATGAAGACCCAGAGGAAGTACGAGGTGTTCGACGGCACCAGCGGGTTGAGCTTGATGCCGCGGAACAGCGCCGGCAATGAGATCAGCAAGATCGACTGGTTGATCGTCACCATCAGGATGCCGAGCGTGGTGTTCGACAAGGCGATCCACTTGTAGTTCTTGCCCCTGCCATCCTGGACTGGTGGTGCTTCGAGGCTCCGCTCCTCGACCGCCATGCGTGCTCCTCATCCGTGCTGTGCTGAACCGGCTCCTGCACCAACTCTAACCTTGACGTTAGCGTCATATTCCAGCGGAGCCGTTGACTCGGGCTGGCCACCTGTGACGCCGGCACTTGACGGCGCCCGGACCTGCCGCGAAGTCATGGACCGTGCCCCGTCATGCGCTCCCCGAGGCGAGAGCCGCGCCAGGCAGCGGGCCCTGCGACGGGCTCGGCGTGGCCGCGGCATCCGGGGCTCGCTGATGGCCGGCCGCCGATGGTCATTGTCAGCGCGATCCTGGGAAACGGCCGTCAGCAGCACGCAAGCATCAGCTACTACGTGATCGCAATCCCCGTCTGCGCAGGGTCATCGCCGCCTTCGCGGCCGGAGCTTACGCGGGACGCAGGGTGGCGGCCGGATCGGTGACCCGCCGCCCACGCTGGCTCTGCGGACTGGCAGCCGTCGTGTACGCGGTGCCGGTCGCGATCTTCGTCCGGATCGCCGCGGACCATATCGCCGCGCACGCCGAGAATGACAACAGCTGGGCCGCGATGGCCGGCGGCATCCTGGCGATGCTGTGCACGTCGGGGGTCTTGTTGATGCTCGGCCGGGCCATAGTGCCCGGGCGATGGCGCCGCGCGTTCTGGATCTTCCCGCCGCTGTGGCTGGATCAGGAGCTCGGCTCGGCCAGTTCGGTGGGCGGCCACGCCACCTATCACGGATCTGGTGCGCCTATATCTGGATGAAACGGACGCCAGGATGCACCAAACCCGTGATATGTCGGTCCGGTGACGACCGTCACGTTAGCGCTAGCCTCAAATGTTCCGTTATGTCCGATGGCTGGCAGCGCTGAGGGAGCGGGCGTAGATCTCGCCCTCGGCAGCCATCGCTGGTCACCAGGCCGGTGTCGTCGAGGATGAGGAACTGCGCCGTAGGTCAGCCCGCCGAACGCTGGCGCTCGACGAACGAACATGATAGTTGTGCGAACGCACACCAGCTGTGTACGTTAGCTCTGTGGACGGGAACGCGCGGCTGACCGCGCTCGTGGAGGTCCTGCAGCGGGACGGACGGCTTGACGTCGCGGAAATGGCGGTGCGGTTCGGCGCGGCCGAGATGACCATCCGCCGCGACCTGGACCGGATCGTGACGATGGGCATGGCCAGGCGGGTTCGTGGCGGTGCGATCAGCCTGCTCATGCGCGGCGAGGAACTGCCGTTCGCGCTGCGCGTCCTGGATCGCGCCGACGCCAAGGGCCGGATCGCCGCGGCGGTGGCCGAGGTGCTGCGAGACGGCGAGGCGGTGGCGCTCGACAGCGGAACCACCGCGGTCCTGGTCGGCCGCGAGCTGACCGGCCGCCGCCTGACCGTCATGCCGATGTCACTGCACGCGGCGTCGGTGCTGTCAGGCAGCGATTCGGTCCGACTGCTCATGCCCGGCGGCGAGACTCGCCCCGGTGAGCTCGCCATGGTCGGCCCGCTGGCGCTGGCCAGCATCGGAGCGCTGCGCTTCGACACTGCAGTGCTCACCTGCTGCGGCCTGGCCGACGGCCGGGTGACGACCCATAACCTGGGCGACGCCGAAGTCAAGCAGGCCATGCTGCGGTCGGCCGCACGAGTGATCGTCGCGGCGGACAGCTCGAAGTTCCGGCAGACCGCCATGGCCGTGGTATGCGCGGCTGCCGAGGCCGACGTGATCATCACGGACTCGGACGCGCCAGCCGACGCCGTCGATCCGCTGCGGGCAGCAGGCCTCGAGGTCCGATGTGTCTAGCCGGACGGCAGCCCGGCCGACCAGACGCAGTGGCGACGCGACGACGCACGCGCAGCGCGCCGCGACAGTGGCGGCGTTCGTCGGCCACGGCCTCCTGTTTGCCTCCTGGACCGCACACATCCCGCAGGTTAAGGACCGGCTAGGGCTGACCGACGGCACTCTCGGTCTGGCGCTGCTCGGCGCGCCGATCGGTTCCGTCGTCGCGATGCTGGTCGTGGCCCGGATACTGCCCAGGCTCGGCAGCAAGCGAATGGTGCAGATCAGCCTGCTTGGCTATAGCCTCGCCGGGCCGCTCGTCGGACTTGCCGGGTCGCTCGCAGCCCTGTCCGTTGCGCTGTTCGCCTGGGGCGCCTTCCAGGGCACCCTGGACGTGTCCATGAACACGCAGGCAGTCACGGTGGAACGGACGGCCGCGCGGCCGCTGATGTCTGGCTTCCATGCCTGCTGGAGCATTGGCGCATTCGCGGGAGCCGGCATCGGTGCCCTCGGCGTGGCAGCCGGACTGTCGCTCACGCCGCAACTTCTGTTGCTCGCCGTTCCGGTACTGCTGATCGCCGGCGGCCTGACAACGCGGATGCTGCCCGACCCCGCCAGCATCGAACCCGACCCCGCCAGCAGCAAACTGGCCAGCACGGGCGGATCGGCCGGCCGCCAGGTCCGGGCGCGGCGAACCGCGGCCCGGCTCTCCCGGCCAGTACTTGTGCTGGGCGCGATCGCGTTCGCATCGATGCTGTGCGAAGGAGCCAGCGCCGACTGGGCGTCGGTCTACCTGCGCGGCTCCATTCACGTCAGCGCTGGTGAGGCCGGCCTCGGCTACACCACGTTCGCCCTGATGATGGTCCTGGTCCGGCTCTCCGGTAACTGGCTGCTGACCGCGTTCCCGCGCCGTCGGCTACTTCCGGCGCTGGCGATCATGGCGACCGCCGGGTTCACAGCCGGGCTGCTCGGCGGCAGCCCGGCCAGCGTCCTTGCCGGGTTCGGCTGCCTCGGCATCGGGCTGGCCCTGGTTATCCCGACCGTCAACAGCGCCGCCGGGCGGCTGCCGGGCCTGAGCCCGGGCGCCGCCATCGCCATGGTGTCGGCCTGGGGCTGGGCCGGATTTGTGTTCGGGCCGCCAATCATCGGTGAACTGGCCTCGGCCACGTCGCTGACTGCCGCGCTCTGCATCCTGCCGGTGCTCACCGCGTGCATCGCCTACGGCACCCGGCGCCAGATCCTGACAGACTGACTCCACGCGCACGGTCAGTTGAGCGGATGCGAGCGGAGCACAGACAGCCGAAATGACGACGATTTACCTGCTGCGCCATGGGGAGCCGGATTACGAGCCCGTCCGCGAGCGGCGATGGCCAGGTTCGATGGCCGATCTGGCACCGCTGTCCGCGCGTGGGATTGAGCAGGCCACCGAGGCGGCTCACCAGCTCGCGACAGTCGGCGCGGTCAAGCTGGTCTCGTCACCGTTCACTCGCACCCTGCAGACCGCCGGCATCGTCGCCTGCCGCGTCGGCTTGCTCATCGAGGTCGAGTTTGACCTGCACGAGTGGCTTCCCGATGACACCTTCGGCTGGCAGGACCACGACGAGGTCCGTATCTTCCTGGCCGACTTCGAGTCCTCGGGCGGCGAGTGGCCACCTGATCAGCAACGTCAGTGGGAACCGCTGTCGGCAGTGCGGCAGCGCGCAAGTGCGGCACTCCGCCGCGCTGCCGCGAGCATCAGCGGCGACGGATCGCTGATCGCAGTCACCCACGAGATGGTCATCCGGGCGCTGACCGGTGAGACGGTGACCTGGAAAGGGCGGTTCCGCCAGATCGACTCAAGCCAGCTGCCCTAACACTCGTCAGCGGTGACCGATCAGCGCCTCGAGGGCGGCGATCGAATCCGGCGCGGCGATATGCACGATGCCGTGAATGCCGAGCTGGCAGGCCACGTCGATGTGGCCAGGCACGTCGTCGAGAAAGACCAGTTCCGTAGGCTGGACGCCGAGCGTCCGGCAGAGCAGCCGGAACGCCTCCGGGTCGGGCTTGGCGACGCCGGCCTCGTGCGAGTAGACGATGACGTCCACCAGCTCCGCGAAACCGTACCTGGCCTGTTCCTCACGCCGCGCACCCGCCACGGAGTTGCTGAGGATGCCGGTGCGGAATCTGGGCCGCAGGCTGCCGGCGAAGCTCACCATCTCGGCGTCCAGCTCGCCGCAGTACCAGTCCCACATGTCGGCGGTGAAATCCGCGGTCTGCGAGTCGGACATGCCGAGCGCCGCGGCATACCGCTCCGTGAGCTGCGCTTCGGTCAGGGCGCCGGTCCGGCTCTCGCGCCGCGGGTCGACCGTCGCGATGGCAGCGGCGAAATCGGTCCCGGTCATTCCCAGCCGCACCCGCCAGCGCTCCGAGAACTCCTCGAACGGGGCAATGCGCTCGAGGACGTCGCCGATGTCGAACGCAACTGCCTGTATCGCCACCGCCCCAAACTAGCCCAGCAGCGACAGGAACGGCCGCGTGCGACGATCGAGGAATGGATCTCTACGACAACCTCGGCCGCACCTACAGCTCGACACGCAGACCGGACCCGCGAATTGCTGCGATCATTTCCGCAGCGCTCGGTGATTGTTCGACTGTCGTCAACATCGGGGCGGGAACGGGGTCGTACGAGCCAGCCGAGACCGTCGTGGCGATCGAGCCTAGCCGGGTCATGATCGGCCAGCGGCCTCGCGGCGCCGCGCCGGCCGTCAGGGCAGTGGCCGAGCACATTCCGCTCCGGGACAACTGCGCCGACGCCGCACTCGCCGTGCTGACCATTCACCACTGGAGTGACCTGCCCGGCGGTATCGCCGAGATGCGCCGCGTAGCCCGGCGCCGGCTGGTCTTCCTGACCTGGGATCCGGACGTGATCGGCGAGGCGTTCTGGCTGCTGTCTGACTACCTGCCAGAGGCCAGGCGCGCCGACGCGGAACTTGCAGTCCCGCTGGACCAGCTAGCCGCGCTGCTTGACCGGCCGGTTATCACCGCCGTTCCGGTCCCGCATGACTGTGTCGACGGGTTCGGCGCAGCGTTCTGGCGCAGGCCGGCCGCTTACCTGGACCCCGCAGTTCAGGCTGGCATGTCGCTGTTCAGCCTGGCCGATCCGAGCCTGATCGGACCGGGTCTGGCCCGTCTGGCTGCGGACCTCGACTCCGGCCGGTGGCAACGTGAGCACGCAGACCTGCTCGATCGCGACGCGCTCGACGTCGGATACCGTCTGGTCACCGCAGCCGCCTGACCCTAGGTGCGCCCGCATCCGCCTTAGCTGGGCGGCGGGACGGTCTGAGTGTTGCTGATCGACGACCCATGCCTCGCGGTCGCAAGCAGGACGACTCGGACCTCGAGGTTTGCCAGGCGCTTGCCGCTGAGCACGAAGGTGGTCTTCCCGGCAGCAGTCAGCCGCCGCTGCCGCAGGTAGGTCCAGATGCCGCTCTCCAGAGCCTCGAGCTGGACTAGGTTGCCGCGGTGTGCATACAGCGTGCTGACCATCAGAACGTCCCGCAGCTTCAAGGCACCCGGCGTCAGTGTGGCGGTAACCGGGGGCTGCACGATGACCAGCACGTTGGCGCTGTGCGCGACGCCCACGTCTCGCAGCCGGAAGACCGCGTTGGCAGTAACGGCCGGGACTGTCACGGCCACGTTCCCGCCGGCTGTTGTCTGTGCCGTTCCGACGAGATGCCACAACGGGTGACCAACAAAGCGCTCGATTAGCTGGATAGTGACACCCTGGACGCCCGTGCCCGATCGGGTGAACTGGCCGTCGATCACCACCTGCGAGCCGGCCGTTACCTCGGCGCTACTGGCGGACGCCGACAACTTTGCCGGGCCGGTGGCGGCAGACGGCGAATGTGACGGCGGCGGCGTTGGCCTGGCGGACTTGTGCGCGGCCGGGCTGGACGTGCCGGCCGGCGCCGACTGTCCAGGGTTCGCGATGCCCGCCGATTTGCCGGGCTGTAGCCGAACACCGCGGTGGTGCCCTGGCGATGAGCTAGCCGAGTTGCCGGACTGGTGCGGGCTCGGCACGCCGATGACGCCCAGCACCCGGTGGGCCAGCAGCTGGACTGGCTGCGGGAGCACTGCGGTGTAGGCAGCCGACGCCAGGGCGACGGCGAGCACGATCACCGCCGCGGCGGCCAGCCGGATTCCCCAGCCGCCGGACCGCCGGAACAGCCGTGTCGAATGCCGCGGAGGCTCCGCACCCGTCCGCCTGCTCCGGATTGGCGCGGGATTCGGCCCAGTCGGGATTGGCCCAGTCGGGATTGGCCCAGTCGCGATCGGTACTGTCGGCTGGCCGGCAGGCGGAATGATGTTGGCCCGGAACATTGCCAGGGCGCGCTGCTCGTCTGCTAGCTCGGCCGGCGTCGGCTCGGAGGTCAGCGTCCGGAACAACTCGTTGACGCCAGGGTCGAGTGGGCCGATGTCTCCCGGCAGTTCAGAGATCATTAGTCCACCTCCAGCGTCCACATAGTCGGATCAGATCCGGGCCTGCCCGCAGCTGACGGGCCGGCCGCAGTCGGCTGGCCGGGTACCCGGACAGTCCCGAGTGGGACTGCATGGCCGCCAGGCCGACCCGCTAGCGCCTGGACCGAGGGATCATCAGCCAGCGCTTTCAGCCCGCGATGCAGGGCGACCCGGACCGCACCGGCCGACTTCCCGAGGATCTTCGCGACGTCCGGAGTGTCCAGGCCGGCGATGACACGCAGCGCGACCGCCTCGGCTTGGTCCCTCGATAGCCGGGACAGCAGGGCTACCGCGCCCTGGACCGACATTCCCTCCAGGACCTGTTCCTCGACCAGCTGGGTGTCGGCCAGGATGTCCAGTCCGCTGTTCACCATTCCCGCGGGTCGCCGGGACCTGGCCCGCGCCGCGTCGACTGCGCGATGCCTGCCGATTGTGAACAGCCAGCGGCGGAAGTCCTCCTCGCCGCCAGAGAACCGGTGCAGATCCCTGACGACCTGTAGCCAGGTCTCGCTCGCCACGTCATCCGGATCATCGCAACCGACAGCCCGGAGGAACCGCAGCAGTCGCGGCTGGAGCGCGCGCCAGAGTTCAAGAAACCCGGCCTCGTCGCCCCTGCTCGCCCTGGCCAGGGCATCATCGAGCACACCAGTTTCACTTGCCATCGCGCCAGTAGGGTCGCACACCGGCGGGCATCCCGAAGGCATCTCTGCCAACTGGATGCCCGCCGTCGCCGGAGCCTTCTGACGCTAGGAGGCCGTGGCGGGAGCGATCGTGTCGGTCAGGCTGACCGACTTGCGGAAGTTATGGTTGCCGCGGAAGACCAGCCGGAAGGTGGCGGACTTGGCGTAGATGTGGACGCGGAAGAAGACGTGGCCGTGCGGCCTGGTCAGCTTCACCTGCTTGACGTGCCAGAAGCCGTGGGGGCCAAGGCGCTCGAGGTAGACCCGCAGGTGCCGCAGGTTGTACGTGCCAGCCGTGAGGTGGCCGACGACGGTGGCGGTGGTCTGGTGCGGGTGAGCAACCGGCGTGGTGTTGCTGATCGTCAGCGTGGTCGGGATCTTGCGAACGGCTGGGGCGGCGGTTGAGGCGGTGGCAACCGCCGTCGCTCCGGTCACTGCGATCGCAGCCGCAGCGGCGACACCGCCGATGCGGACGGCCAAGGACGTGGGAAGACGCATTGTTCTCCTTCAGATTGGGCCTCGATCGACCTGAGGCCGCCGACAACACCGACTACAGCGCCGGGCTCAGCGCCCGCGTTACTCGGCAGGATGTGACCTGCGTCACATTCGGCACACGCTGGCCGGTTGCGTCGGGCCTGGCCGGAAGGCCCCCTTGGGAATGCCCGGGCTACTCAGCAGTGACCTTGCGGCCGGAAGACAGGCTCGCTGTCTGAGCGGCCGCTGGCCGGCCCGGGTGCGGCATGCCAGCGATCTGCATGCGGAGAGCTTCCAGCGCTGCACCGTAAATTCCGGAGAAGCTCGGGAACGGCTGGATCGTATCGCTCAGCACCGCGATGGGAACGTGAGCGCGGATCGCGAGCGTCGCCTGCTGCAGCCACTCTGCGGCCTCAGGCCCGAGCGCGTAGGCGCCGGTGAGCCGCTCGCCGTCGGACAGCAGCGCCAGGAAGCCGTTGGACTGCGCGTACGCGTGCGTGTAGGTAGCGGTCTTCGGCTGCTCAGACAACGGGGCAGTGGCCGTATATTTCGCCTCGACAGCGCCCACCGCTGCTGCCTGCGGATCGGTGTAGGTGACACGGGGAACAGCTTCGTAGTTCGCCGGGCGCGCATCGCCGGCGATGTTAGCCGCGACAACGTCTCCTTCATACTCGCCGACATGGGTGAGCGGCCAGATGCCGTTAACGTCTCCGATGGCCCAGAGGCGCTCGCCCGCGCGCAGGTACTTGTCGACACCGATGCCGTGTGGCGCGGGAGTTACGCCGACCGTCTCCAGGCCGATCCCCTCCACGCGCGGGCGCCTGCCGGTGCAGACGAGCACCCGGTCGCCCCGCAGGTCTGTGCCGTCATCCAGAGCCAGGACATACTCGTCAGCTTCCCGCCGGGCCGCGGTGGCGTGCTTCCCGAGCACAAGCTCAATCCCGTCCCGCTCTAGGGCCTCGCTGAGCGCCTGCCCCAGCGGCGCGGCCTCGCGGTGAAGCACCCGGTCGGCGCCCTCGATGATCACAGCCTCGCCGCCCAGCCGCCGCACGACCTGCGCAAGCTCGACACCTGCAGGTCCGCCGCCCAGCACGAGCAGGCGGCGCGGGACGGCCGTCATGCTCGTCGCCTCTCGAGTCCCCCACACTCCGTCGAGCTCGCGCAGCCCCGGGATGGGCGGCGTGAACGGGTCGGCGCCGGTGGCCACGACAACGTGCTCCGCGGTGTGGCGGACACCGTCGACCTCCACGACGCCGATACCGGCCAGCCGGCCCGTACCGCGCAGCAGGTCAACACCCCGGTCCGCCAGCCAGCGCTGCTGGCCAGTGTCGGAGTAGTGCGACACCATGACGTCCCGCCAGGCCAGCGCGGCGGGGACGTCAACTTGTGCATGGGCGGCGGCCTCCCGCGCCTCATGCACCGCCTCGCCCGGGCGCAGCAGCGACTTCGACGGGATACAGGCCCAGTACGAGCACTCCCCGCCGACCAGCTCCCGCTCGACCACCGCGACGTGCAAGCCCCGCGCCGCGAGCGCACCAGCGCAGTGCTCGCCCGGCGCCCCGCCGCCTAGGATGATCACGTCATAGTCACTCATGTGGGCAGCTCCGTCCGCCGTGTGATCACGCATTGATCCTGCTCTCATCAGCCACGAGTCATGCCCCGCTGATCAACGATGCCGCCGCAGCGCGACCGACTACGAGATCGTGAAGGTCACCGCCCACTTCTAGGCGACTCGACTGCTCGAGTCCGCCGACCTTCACCGGCTCGAAGCCAGCCGTTCGGATCAACCGCTCGACTTCTTCGCCGGCACCGTCGTCCCCGGTCACGTAGAAGAGGATCGCCCGCTCCGGTGACCGGTTGCTCGCGGACTCCAGGACATTTGCCGACAGGGTTCCGAACGCCATCGCCAAGCGCGCCCCGGCCGGCAACCAGCTGGCCACAGTCTCGCCAGAGGACTGCCCCGCTGGCAGCAGACGCGAGACTTCACCATGTGCATCAAGGCCGACCGGGTTGCTCGGAACAACCACAACCTTGCCGGTGAGCGAGCCGGCGACTTCGTCGATAACGCCCTTCAGCACGGTGAACCGCAGCGCGAGTACGACCGCCTCAGATCCGCGCAGCGCGTCGCGGTTGTCGTCGGCGACGACCGCGACGCTACCAATCTCCGCGGCCAGCGTTCGTGCCGAGTCAGTATTGGCGCTCGACAGTCGCAGGATCTCGCCGCCTGCGGCGAGCTGGCGGGCGATGGCCGACCCGATCCCTCCGGTGCCGATGATCGCGGTGGTCATGCCGAAGCATTCACTCGGAATCGCCGGCGCGCGTACTCGGTGGCCAGTGAGCGGGCACCCAGTCCCCCGCCGGATCCGTGGTTTGGCCCACTTCGATGATGTGACCGTCGGGATCGCGGATGTAGCAGCGGATCTCGTACTGGTGCTGTTTCGGCGGCGTCAGGAACTCCGCACCCCGGGCGCTCCACTCCGCATATACGGCGTGGATGTCCCTAACCCGGATATTGAGGAAGCTACTGACCCGGTTGGGATCGCGTGGCGTCTCCAGCGTCACCGACGGCTTGTCATCGGTGGGGCCCCCGCCGACATTGATGATGACCCAGCTGTTGGCCAATGCGACATAGGTTACGTCTCCGGAAAAGACCACCCGGCCGCCGAGTACTTCGGAGTAGAAGCGCCGAGAGCGCTCGACATCGTCGGAGACGATGAAGTGGGCCAGCACAATTCCCTCTGGCGGTGGTGGGAGCTCGGCCATCTGGAACCTCCACTGGTGGGCCTCACACCCCGCTAGCGACGGGGCCTGCAGGCGATGCTACTAGGAGCAGTCATTCCATCTCTGTCCGCAGTCGGCATGACGGTCCTGGCCGCGGCACGCATTGGCCTATAAGTGCGCCCCCGCAGCCAGACCACCCTCAGCTGTCGATGACGGCCGCAGCGATCCTGCTGGTGTGACTGGCGGGAGTACCGAGCAGCATGGCCGCGCCATGCCCGCGCTTGAAGTACCTGTGGGCCTGGTGCTCCCAGGTCATCCCGATCGCGCCATGCAACTGGATCATCTCGGCGCTCACCCGCTGCAGCGCCTCGGAGCAGTATGCCTTCGCGGCCGCGGCGCGCAGGCCCGCATCTGGCACCTGCTGCTGCAGGGCCTCGGCCGCGGCGTACGACAGTGACCTTGCCGACTCGACCAGCACGTGCATCTCGGCCATCCGATGCTGCAGCGCCTGGAAGCCGCCGATCGGGCGGCCGAACTGGACGCGGACCTTGGCATAAGCCACGGTCAGCGCGAGCGCCTGCGCCGCCGCGCCGACCTGCTCGGCGCTCAGCGCTACGCAAGCAGCGTCCCGCGCTCGGTCAAGCGCCGCGGATCCGCCGATCCGCCGGGCGGGCGCGCTGTCCAGCGCGACCAACGCCAGCCGCCGGGTGTCGTCCATGGCCGGGCACGACCTGCAGGTCACCGCCGGCTGGCCAGGGTAGATCTCGAACAGGCCAGTATCACCGTCTGGCAGTTCGGCAGGAACGAGGAGCACCGAGGCTGCGGCACCGTCGAGCACGTAGTGAGCTTCGCCGGTCACGAGCCAGTTGCCCGGGCGTGCGGCTTTGCTGGCCGCCGTTCCCTCTGGCCGATCGGCCTGGCAGGCCACGTCATCCGGATCCCAGCGCCCGGCCGCCGTAGTCCACGCCAGCGCCGCCACTTCGCGGCCGTCGGCCAGAGCCGGCAGCAGCCGCTTGCACGCGGCTTCATCCCGCGAGCCGAGCAGGGCCTGCGTTGCCAGAACGGCCGAGCCGAGCATGGGCGATGGCACCAGCAGGCGGCCTAGTTCCTCCATCACAACGTGCACCTCGAGCGGACCGGCCCCAGCCCCGCCGAACCGCTCGGGAATCGCCAGTCCGGCAACGCCAATCTCGGTGCACAGGCGCTGCCAGAGCGCGCGCTCGGCCGCTGGATCAGCTTCGGGGCCCAGCGGGCAGCGGTCCAGCAGCCCTCGGATCGAGGAGCGCAGGTCTTCCTGCTCGCTGGTGAGCCGCACGACTAGCCTTGCACCGATTGGCCGGGCGCGGACTGGCCGGTGAGCGCGCCGAGCACCCGGGCCTTGTGCGTCGCTTCGCTTCCCCACGCCGGGCCGAGGGCGCGGATCAGGGTCAGATATTGACTTACGTCATGTTCGGCGGTGTAGCCGATAGCACCGTGTGCCTGTAGTGCGGCTTTGGCGGCGAGATTCGCGACCCGGGCGGACGCCACCTTGGCCGCGGATACGTCGCGAGGCGCATCCTTCGATTCGTCCGCTAGCGAGATCGCGGCGGCAAACAGGAGGGGCCGGGCAAGCTCCAGTTGAATGAGCACGTCGGCGAGCCGGTGCTTGACGGCCTGGAACGTGCCGATGGGCCGGCCGAACTGAGTTCGCTGCCGAGCATGCCGCGCTGTTGCCTCCAGCAGCGCGCTGGCGGCCCCGAGCAGTTGCGCGCTGCACGCAATTGCGCCGAACTCCAGCGCCCTGTCCAGAGCCCTGCCGACCGCTGGCCCGTTGGCGATCAGTTGCCTGCCGGTGACCTCGGAAAGTGTCCTCGCGGGCGACACCGAGCGGTGCAGCCTGGATGGCTCAGCAACCCAGAGCGATCCGCGCTCTGCGAGCAGGACAAGTCCGGCCTTGTCCACATCAGCAGCGAACGGCAGCAGCGGCGGCGCGGCCAGAGTAGCGAACAGCTGTCCGGAAGCGAGCCCGGCTAGCCACTCGTCGATCGGGCCGGACCCGGCGCCGGCCAGTGCCCCGAGCAAGGTCGGCACTGCAGCAACCGACTCGGCCACCGGCCCGAACATCGCGTGGTGACCAAGCTCCAGGCAGGCGAGGAGCAGATCGGTCGGGTGCGCGCCGAGGCCGCCGAACTCGCTCGGGATCGCCAGCGCAGGGATGCCGGTCTCGGCGAGCATTCGCATCAGCACGCGGCATGGTTCGGGATCGCCAGCCAGCCACCGCCGAGCGCTGTGGATGGCATCCGCGGTTGTCAGCATGAGGTGCACGCTGGCCGAGAACTGGCGCTGCTCGGCTGACAAGGTGAACTGCATCAGACTGTCGTCCTCATCGCAGCTGCCAGGCAATGGTCACGGCTGAGATCATCGGGGCAGGCCCAGCATGCGCTCAGCCACGATCGTGCGCTGAATCTCGTTAGTTCCCGCGTAAATCGGGCCGGCCAGCGCGAACAGGTAACCGTCCAGCCAGCGGCCATCCTCCCCTGGCTCATCGCGCAATTCAGCCCGGGCGCCCAGCACGTCCAGCGCGGTCTCGTGCATGGACAGGTCAAGCTCGGACCAGAACACCTTGGTCAGGCTGGACTGCTCGCCGCTGAGCGCGCCGTCACGGGAAGCGAGGCGATAGCTCTGCAGCTGGTAGGCGCGCGCGCTGATCCAGGCGTCGACGACTCGACCCGCAAGCTGGGTATCGGCGGGATCGCCGCGGCGCTGCCAGAGGTCGACAAGGCGGGCGGCGGTTGCCATGAAGCGGCCAGGGCTGCGCAAGGGCAGTCCCCGCTCGTGCCCCGCCGAGTTCATCGCGACCTGCCAGCCATTGCCCGGCTCGCCAATCACGTCTGCGTCTGGCACGAAGACGTCGTCAAGAAAGATCTCGGCAAATCCAGGCTCGCCGTCGAGCTGGGCGATCGGGCGGACAGTCACGCCGGCGCCGCGCAAGTCGAACATCAGGTACGTGAGCCCGCGATGTCGCTCGGCCGCCGGGTCGGAGCGGAACAGCCCGAACGCCCGGTCCGCGAAGACCGCACGCGAGCACCACGTCTTCTGGCCCGACAACAGCCAGCCGCCATCAGTCCTGATGGCCCGTGACCTGATCGCAGCCAGGTCGCTGCCCGCGCCCGGCTCTGACCACGCCTGCGCCCAGACCTCGTCTGCCCGCGCCATCGGCGGCAGGATCCGCGCCCGCTGCTCGTCCGTGCCGGCCGCAAGCAGGGTCGGCGCCAGAACGAACAGGCCGTTCTGGCCGACCCGAACCGGCCCGCCAGCCGCGTAATACTCCTCTTCGAAGACCAGCCAGTCCAGCAGCGACGCATCCCGGCCGCCATACTCGGCGGGCCAGGACACAACGGCGAGCCGCGCCTCGGCCAGTTTCGCCTCCCACTCCCGGTGCTGGGCGAATCCCTCGGCGGTATCGACCGAAGGCAACGGCCCGGCGGGGACGTGCTCAGCCAGCCACGCGGAGACTTCGGCCCGGAACTGCTGCAGCGGCGGGTCAATATCGAGGTTCAATCCGCTGCCTTCTTCATGGACTTAACGTTCATCCCGGCGAGCGAGTCGGCGCCGATCTCTGCGTTGTGGGCGTGCGCGACGTGGTGCAGGCCGAAGGTCGAGTCCATGCCGTTGCGCATGCCCATCTGGTCCTCGCACTGGTTGACCGCGCGTTTGGCGAGGGCGAGGCCGAACGCCGGCATTGCCGCAATCCGGTCCGCCAGCGCGAACGTGGTCTCGGCCAGCTCAGCCTGCGGCACTACCCGGCTCACCATGCCGAGCTCGTATGCGCGCGCGGCGGTGAACCGATCGCCGGTGAACAGCATCTCCTTGGCGAAGCGCGGTCCGACGACCCACGGATGTGCGAAGTACTCGACGCCGGGAATGCCCATTCGCACCACCGGGTCGGCGAAGAATGCGTCGTCGGAGGCGACGATGAGGTCGCAGATCCAGGCCAGCATCAGCGCGCCTGCGATGCAGGCTCCCTGCACCATGGCGATGGTCGGCTTGGGTATCTCCCGCCAGCGCCGGCACATGCCCAGGTAGACCTCCATCTCACGGGCGTACCGGTTGTCGGCCCCCTGCCTGCCCACGTGGTCCCACCACATGACGGCCCTGCGCTCGAAGGAGACATCGATGTCGCGGCCTGGCGTGCCGATGTCATGACCGGCAGAAAAGTGGTCGCCTGCGCCCGCGAGGACGATGACAGCCACTGCGTCGTCGTTGACGGCCGTTGTGAACGCCGCATCGAGCGCGTACGTCATCGCCGAATTCTGCGCGTTACGGTAACGCGGCCGGTTCAGCGTGATCACTGCCGTCCGGCCGCGCACCTCGTACCGCACGACTTCCTCGGAGCCGGATCCGTTGTCCGCCGGGCCTGCGGTGCTTTCCGCTGGACCGGCCCCGTTCCCTGAGGCGCGCTCAGTCATGCCGACTCCTCCCTGAGCAGCCGCTTCAGCGGCTTGCCGGCCGGGTTGCGCGGCAGCTGCGAGCGGAACTCCACCTGCCGGGGCACCTTGTAGTTCGCGATGCGCTCGCGGCAGTACGCGATCACGTCGCTCTCGGTTAGCTGACAGCCAGGCCTGATCACGATGAACGCCTTGCCGACTTCGCCGAGCCGTGCGTCCGGGACGCCGATCACCGCCGACTCGGCCACGCCGTCGAGGCGGGCCAGCACCTGCTCGACCTCGGCCGGGTAGACATTGAACCCGCCGCAGATGTACATGTCCTTGAGCCGGTCGGTGATCGTCAGGTTGCCGTCGGCGTCAAGCCTGCCGACATCACCGGTGTGCAGCCAGCCGTCAGCGTCGATGGCTTCCTTCGTCGCCACGGGGTCGTCCAGATACCCGAGCATCACATTCGGGCCTCGTAGCAGGATCTCGCCGGTCCCGTGTGAGGCTGCCCGGCTCGGCTTAGCCTCGTTCCGGTCATCGCCGTCGGCGCCGGAACCGGAGATCCGGATCTCGAAACCGGCCGTCGCCCGGCCGGACGTCGTCGCGACCGTCCGCGGCTGATCGCCCGGCCGGCACATGGTGACGACCACAGCCTCGGTCAGCCCGTAGGCGGTGAGCACTGTGTCGAAGGCCAGTTCGGCCTGCATCCGCTCGACCAGCGCGACCGGCACGACGGCCGCTCCGGTGACTGCTAGCCGCAGGCTGCTCAGGTCACTGCTCGCCCTGGCGGGGTGATCGAGAATGGTCTGGTAGATCGTCGGGGCGCCCGGCAGTATCGTGATCCGCTCCGCTTCGATCAGACGCATCGCCTGCTGCGGGTCGTAGACGAGTTGCGGGACGATGGTGGCACCGGTGAGCAGGCAGACCAGTATGCCGGCCTTGTAGCCGAAGCTGTGGAAGAACGGGTTCAGCACGAGGTATCGGTCGTCGCAGGTGACCTGCCCGCAGTCGGCCCATGCGGCGGCGACGGCGAGTGCCTGCCGGTGCGCGCTCATCGCTCCCTTGCTCTGGCCGGTCGTTCCGGACGTGAACAGAATGTCGCTCACGTCGTCTGGCGTGATGGCGGCAGCCCGATGGACGGCCAGCGCGGCGGGCGCGGCAGCCGCCCGGCGCTTGAGGTCGGACCAGCTGAGCACTTCCGTACCTGGCCACGCCGTCGCGCGGACTCCCTCGCCCGCAGCCGATACTGGCTCTGCTGACACCGATCCGTCCTCGACGGGAATGATCACGATCAGCCGCAGGCGACTGAGCTGGCCTGGCGCTGCCTCGTCGGCGGCTCGCAGCGCGGCCAGGCGGTCCGCGCCGAGGAACGGCCCGGCCACGAACAGCACGCGTGCGCTGCTGCGGCCGATGACATCGAGCGCTTCGGCTCCGGTGAACCGGGTGTTCACGGGCACCAGCGTGGCGCCCGCTGTCTGCGCGCCGAGCGCCGCGACGACCCAGTGGTGGGTGTTCGGCGACCAGATCGCGACCCGGTCGCCGGCTTCAATGCCCGCGTCCGCGAGCGCGGCGGCGATACCACCAGCCTGTGCGTGCAACTGCCGGTAAGTCAGCCGTGGCCCGTCCGGCTCGGCTATCGCCGTCTGCTCCCCGAACATGCTGGCTGCCCTGCCCAGCACAGCGGGAATAGTCAGCTCCACCCGGCTCCCCTAAAACAAGCAAGTGCTTGGTAGGGCGAGCCTACTTCCCGGTAGCGCTAGCTGACCAGATGCAGGTTCTCGCCCGGACGCGGCGACCTCGCGGACAGACCAGCGGGCGTTTTGGGCGTGAGTTAGCTACTGTGGCCCTTCTTGGGGCCACAGCAGGTAAGTCGCGCCCAATGCGGCGTGCTCAGGATCGATGAGCCGGAGGCCGCGGTGCGAGTGACTGCCGAGG
>Ga0335075_10004549_pt1 | contig 21690 bp, 13 predicted proteins | sample Lox_Sample_24_FD_206723 | JGI IMG/M metagenome (GOLD analysis project Ga0335075, IMG submission 206723) | Soil microbial communities from Loxahatchee National Wildlife Refuge, Florida, United States - Lox_Sample_2.4 | ecosystem: Environmental > Terrestrial > Soil > Wetlands | place: USA...
GCCCGCGAAGCCGATCATCGCCACCGAGAACCAGGTGCCGAGCTGGAAGCCGAACACCAGGCCGCCGACGATGGCGACGAGCGCGATGATGCCGCCCCACATGAGGATGGCGCGCAGGAAGGAGAAATCCTTGCGCGTCTGATGCGCAACCAGCATCAGCCCGCCCGCGCCGAGCAAGGTCACGAGCGTGGCGCTGTCGATGGTGCCGGGCGCCTTCCAGTTCGCGATGTACAGGAGCGGCACGAAGATGAGCGCTTCGGCCACCACGTAGACGCCGTAGGCGAAGTACTGCATGCCGAGGGACGTGCTGCTCTGCGCCGTGCGCGAGGCGAGCCAGCCCGTGAGCATGAACGCGCCCAGGATGAGCATCCAGTTGAAGCTCAGCATGAAGCGCGCGATCTGTCCGGCGAGGCCGGACTCGAACAGGCCCATCTCTACCAGGATGAAGCCGAGAATTCCCCCCACCAGATGGGTGTAGGTTCGCGTGATGAAGACACTGCGGCTGTCTACCTGTCCTGCCGGGAAGGCCGCATTGGGAAAGTTAGCCATGATTGCTGTCGTCCTCCAGTGATCGACTGAGCTCATTTTAGCACCCTGCCGTCCAGCCTGCTGAAACGGGGGGTTCGCAGGGCAAATGCCCCAGCCGGCAGCCCAGGGCCGGCCCGCAGCGCAAAGATGGGCGCGATCCTGTCGATTTCAATGGCGACGCTCGGCCCATGGCGAGGCTCGGCCCCGTAGCGAGGCTCGACCCCCGGAGCGGTTCGCCTACGTCGCCCGCAGGGCCTCGGCCACGGGCAAGCGCGCCGATCGCAATGCCGGGAATAGGCCACCCAGCAGGCCTATGGCGCACGCCCACACGAGTCCGGTCACGATCAGGGCCGAGGTGACCGTGACCTGGAAGACCACCTGTGCGAACGCCCCGCCCAGAGTCGACACGACGTGTCCGTTGAAAAACCACCACGCAAGGGCCGCGCCGATCAGGCCCCCGAGGAGCGACAGCGCCAGCGCTTCGATCATCACCGAAAGCACGACGGGCAGCGCGCTGAAGCCGATGGCGCGCAACGTGGCGATCTCCAAGCTGCGCGCGTCCACCGCGGCATACATGCTGTTGAGCGCGCCGAACATGGCGCCGATCGCCATGATGACGGCGACCGTATTGCCCACCACATCGATCAACTGGGTCAATTGCTTGGACTGCGCGGCGTAATACTCGGGCTCGCGCTCCACGTCGACCTTGAGCTGCGGGTCGGTGGTGAGCGCGTCCTTGAACTTGTCGAAGTCGCCCGGGCCGGCGAGCAGACCCACCGCCGAGCTGTAACCCGTTCGCTCGAGCGTCGAGCCGACGGTGTCGACGTCGGCGAGCAGCTCCGACTCGTGGATGTCGCCGTTGGTCTTGAAGAGTCCCGTCACCTTCCAATCGGCGTTGCGCAGGTGCAGGACGCTGCCCGTCCGCAGACCGCGAAATTGCCTTGCGGCGCCCGCTCCCGCGATGAGCTCGCGTACCGCCGGTCGGAACATGCGGCCATCGACGATGGTGAGCTCCGGTCGCACCTTCTGCAGTTGCAGACCCACGCCGCGCAGCGTGACGTTCGCGTCCAGACCCGTGTCGATCTTCGGGATGTTGACGACGGTGATCAGCTCGGAGGAAAGCACGGCTTTACCGTCCGCGTCCTTGGCGAGCCCGGGCGCGTTGCTGATGGTATCGATGTCGCTTCGGGTCAAGTTGCTGTTGAGCTCGGCGTCGGATCCGCCGCGCAGCACGATGACCCGGTCGCGGCGCCCGCTCTCCGCCACGGTATGACGAAACCCGGCGGCCATGGCGAGCACCGATACCAGGACCGCCACCACACCTGCGATGCCGATCACGATGACGCTCGAGGCTCCCAGGCGCTGGGGCAGGGTCTGCAGACTCATGCGGCTCACGGCGAACAGCTGCTTGAACATTCGATACTCCATCCGCGCCGGGCCGAGCGAGGTCGATCCGGCGTGGCTTCAGCGTTTCTCCATCAGCGCATCGACGACATTGAGTCGCATGGCCCGAAGCGCCGGCGGCGCCCCGACCAGGAGCGCGAGCAGCACGGCCACGGCGATGCCGGAGGGCTGGGCGCCGTGCGTCAGGTCGACGCCCTGAAGTCCGCGCTGCACGAGGGGGACGAGCGCATAGCTCGAGGCGAGCCCCACGACGGCCGCGAGCACGCAGAGCAGCAAGGATTCCCCGATCACCAGGCCGAGCACCTTTGCGTCGCTGAAACCCAGGGTCTTGAGGATGGCGAGCTCGGGCACCCGCTCGCGCACCGATTGCATCATGGTATTGCCGGTGAGGAACAGCAGCGTGAAGAACACGGCGCCGAGAATCGCCCGCAGCACGAAGCCGATATCGCCGATCTGCTTCAGGAAGGCGATGGCGAAGTCCTTGGCCGGCTGGGTCTTGGTCTCGTTCGGGGAGTTGGCGAACAAAGCGTCGATCTTGTCGGCGATCTGCGCCGACCGAGACGGATCCACGACACGCTCTTCGAACCATCCGACCTGGCCCTTGCCGAAGGTGCGGCCCTCATCGAACAGCTCGTAGTGAAACAGCACCGAGGAGGATTGCTGGCTCTGCTGCGTGGGATCCCTGGCATCGAAGGTGCCCACGATGTCGAAGGTCCAGTCGAGCGAGCCGTCCGATTTCTGCGGCCAGATGGTCGAGTGCAGCGGCAGCTTCTGCCCGACATGCCAGCCGAACTTCCTCATGAGCGCGGAGTTCACCAGCACGCCGGAGCGCGTGTTGCGGAACGCGCTCATCTGCGCATCGTTCACGGCGAACTCGTCCTTGTGCAGATCGAAATAGGTATCGGTATCGATGGGCAGCGCGAACACGAAGTTCTTCGATTCCTGATAGTAGGCGCCGAACCACGTGATCCAGGTGACCACCGCCACGCCCGGCACGCTGCGTATCTGCTGCGTATAGGAGAAGGGCAGGAGCAGGGTGATGGAGAACTTGTTGGTGGTGATGAGCTTGTCGGCGCCGGTGGCCCCGGCGCTCGGATGCTCGAATGCATAATCCACCGTCCCCAGAACGCCGTAGAGCAGGAAGGCCACCGCGATCGACAGCAGCGTGAAGATGGTGCGTGTCTTCTTGCGCCACAAGGTCGCCCAGAGCAGAGGCAGGTACTTCATGGTGCGGCCGCTCTCATGCCGCCAGGGTTGCGGCCTCGAGCAGGGCGCCCTTGTCCATGTGCAGGTGGCGGCTGGCGAATTCCGCCGCCTTCGGATCGTGGGTGACGATGACGATGGTCTTGCCATGCTCGCGGTTCAGCAGCTGCAGCAAATGCAGGATCTCGTCGGCGGATTTGCGGTCGAGGTCGCCGGTGGGCTCATCGCACACCAGGAGCGGCGCATCCGCCACCAGCGCCCGCGCGATGGCCACTCGCTGCGCCTGGCCCCCGGACAGCTCGCCCGGCTTGTGCTTGGCGCGGTCGGCCACGCCGACGAGGCTGAGCGCCGCCATCGCGTTGGCGGCGCGCCGCGAGGCGGACAGGTGGGTGAGCAGCAGCGGCAGCTCGACGTTGCGCTGCGCCGTCAGCATCGGCATCAAATTGTAGAACTGGAACACGAAGCCGACGTGGCTCGCGCGCCAGCGCGCGAGCTCGCCGCTTCCCAGCCGGTCGAGCCGCTCGCCGGCGACGGTGACCTCGCCGGAAGTCGGCGTGTCGAGACCGCCGATCAAGTTCAACAGGGTCGTCTTGCCCGAGCCGCTCGGCCCCATGAGCGATACGAACTCGCCCTTGGCGATGTCGAGATTCAAGCCGTCGAGAACCGGCACGTCTTGCTTGCCGCGCCTGTAGTGCTTGACGACATTGCGCAGGCTCACGATGGTCTCGCTCATCCCCTTACCCCCAATCCCGCGCAACCGCCCCGTCGCGCGGTTAGTCTTGCACCCGAATCTTGAGGCCGTCCTTCAGCCGGGCGAAATCACCGATCGCGACGCGCTCGCCGGCGCTCAATCCCGACAAGATGGTCACGCGCTCCGTCCCGCTCGCTCCCAGTCTCACCGCCCGCCGCTCGAGGGTGGAATCGTGCACGACGTAAACCACGCCGACCGATCCCGATCCTTGCACGGCGCCGGAGGGCAGGCTGACGCCCGGAACCGGCTTGGTGCCTGCGGTCGATGAGTCGGCGAGGAATGATACCCGAACGCCCATTTCAGGAAGAATACGCGGATCCTTCCGATCGAGGCCGATGCGCACCGTGACGGTGCCCTTGCTGCGATCGGCGGTCGGAATGATGGCAATGACATGGCCTGGAATCTGCCAGTCGGGATAGGCGTTGAGCTTCGCCGTCACGGTCTGCTCGGGGCGCACTCGATTGATGAAATTCTCGTTGACGTCGACCTGAATCTCGAGCGAGTCCATGTCGACGATCGTGCCGATGCCGGTGCGCGTGAAGCCGCCTCCGGCCGACAGGGGAGAGACGATTTCGCCGGGCTGAGCCGCCTTGACGGTCACGATGCCGGTGAACGGCGCGCGCACCACCGTGTCGTCGAGATTGCGCTCCGCCACCTCGACGTTGCGTTGTGCCACCTCGATGTTGCTGCGCTGGGTGGCGAGCTGCGCGGTGAGCGCATCCATGGACGTCCTCGAATTGTCGACCGCCGCCTGGCTCACGAAGTGGCCCTTGACGAGGCTCGTCTGGCGCTCGTAATCGCGGCGCGCGTTGGCGAGGTTGACCTGCGTTTCGGCGAGCCCGGCCTTGGCATATTCGAGCTGCGCTCTTGTCGCCGCGAGAGCGGCGCGTATGTTCGTATCGTCGAGGCGCGCGATCACCTGTCCCTCCTTGACGCGATCGCCTTCCTCGATGTCGAGCTCCACCATCTTGTCCGTGATCTTCGAGGCGACGGTAGCCTGACGGCGAGCCACTACGTAGCCGGAGGCGTCCAGGATGGACCCGGCGCTCGCGGCGCCCGCATCGGCCACGGGCTGCGCCTCGGCGATGCGCACCGGAACACCCGACGGACGCAGCAACAGCCAGGCTGCCGCCGAAAGACCGATGACGATCAGCGCGCTCCAGATGACCCATGCCCGCCCGCCCCGGGTCTCGGCGGCGCGATCGATCTTCAGCTGGTTGAGCAGCGCCGTCTTATCGTCCATGGAGGATGCTGCTGTCGGGAGATATGGCCCAAGCGGAAAGTCGGCCCAAGGGACGGTCGGCCCCAAGGCACGGTCGGCCCCAGGGACGGCCCAAGGGACGGTCGGCCCAAAGGATAATCGGCGAAGCATGGCCTGTCCAATGGGTCCCAGACGTAGCTGGCCGCCAGTCCCTGAAAAAAGCGCGTCTCTCAGGCACAATTCGCCCGCGCCCTGTGTTTCACGGAGAGGTGGCAGAGCGGTTGAATGCACCGGTCTTGAAAACCGGCATCGGAGCAATCCGATCGTGGGTTCGAATCCCACCCTCTCCGCCACTTCTTGCTCCGCGGATTTCATGGACCTCATGGAGGCCAAGGTGCCGAGACGCGACTTCTGCCGCAGCTTCGAGGCAGCGCTCTGCGCCCTGCTGCTCCTGTGCGCGGCAGTCTCGCCAACCATCGCCGGCGACAGCAAGCATCTGAGCTCGATACTGATCGTGGCCCGCACGGACCTGCCGGATTCGAATTTCTCCGACTCGGTCGTGCTGGTGATGAACAACCTCGCCGACGGCCCGGTCGGTATCATCATCAACCGCCCCACCGAGATCCCCGTGGCGCACCTGTTCCCCGATCTGAAGCGCCTCGCACAGCTTCACGACAAGCTCTATTTCGGGGGGCCCGTGGACCTCGATTCCGTCTGGTTCCTGTTTCGCGCAGCGACTCCTCCCGAGCATGCGATCGAAGCCTGCGCAGGTGTCTACCTGAGCGCGGACCGCGCTCTGCTGCTGCGCCTGCTCGGGCGCGACAAGCCCATGGACGGCCTGAAACTCTTCCTCGGCCACTCGGGCTGGGCGCCGGGTCAACTCGAAGCGGAGATCGACCACGGCGATTGGACTTCAAAGCGTGCCGACTCCGATGCGATCTTCAATGGTCAGGTCGAACGTCCCTGGCCCTCGCCGCAGACGAGGTCGGGGCACAGCACCTGAGAGAGCGCCACGGCGGAGAAACGACGCAATCACGCCCGATTCGAGGATTGACGGCTCTGGGGGGGACAGCGGTATATAGCTGAAAGGGAAACTGCTCCTCGCTGCGGCGGGATATCCGCCGCCCCGGACCATTCAAACCGTTCATCGGACCGCCCGGGACGATCTCCTTCGCTCCCGTTGCCGGTATCAAAGGGCGATTCACCCCCGCGCGAGCCCCGCGACTTGCGCACGCCGACGATGCGCATTGGCCGAGCTGCGATCGGCGCCGGGGTGTTGCCTGGCAGAGGTGTGTCTATACGAAATAAATATATAAATTTATCAACAAGTTACACAGGTAATATACTGCTAGTTCTAATGTTACCGCGAGCTCGTCAATGAGCGGGCAGCGTCAGTATCCAATTCAACAGCGCGCGCAGATCCTGCTCGCGGACCTTCACCGGGGGCATCGGCACCGGACCCCAGGCTCCCACCGTGCCGTTCAGGATGTTGCTGGCCAGCTCGCTTTGCGCGTGCGGATCGCTCCGATACCGATCGGCGATTGCCTGAAATGAGGGTCCCTTGAGCGTCTGCTCTTGCGCATGACACTGCTGACAGTGGTATTTGTGCACGAGCCGCATGGCTTGCTGGTAGCTGATGGGCTCGTCCGCGTGCGCTGCAGCTGCGACGAGCATCGAAAGGACGCAAAGGGCGGCAGGGACATGCGCTCTCATGACCAAGCTCCATGGATTTATGAGTGTCTTCTGGCTTAGATTATATCGGCAATCGCTGCACCACCGCCCGCGGCTTCGTAGGACCGGGGCGCAAGCGGCGATGCGACAACCGGGATGACGGTGTCGGCCGGGCGGCGGCGCGATATAAGTTCAATCAAAGCGCGGCTCGTTGAACACTTCGGCGCTTGCGGGCGATTGCGGGCGCTCCTGCGCGGCAGTGCGCCAAGCGCGCCATGGCGGCGCGCCGTGCAGGCGTGCACCGCGCACCGTGCGCGGCTGAATTTCCATCCCACGGGCGACGATCGAGGGTATCCGAGAGCATGTGTGCAAGTAAGGTGGCCGAAGGTGGCGAGCGCGGATGGATCATTCCGATCGGCGGCGCCGAGGAGAAAGAGAGCTCCCCGCAGATCTTGCAGCGATTCGTCGAGCTCGCGGGCGGGGACCGTGCCGACATCGTCATCCTGCCGACGGCGAGTCTTGCGAGCAGCACGGGCTCGCGCTACGAGCACATCTTCAGCGACATGGGTGCGCGGCGCGTCGTGTCGCTCGACTTCGACACGCGGCGCGACGCGCAAGAGCCGGGCCGGCTCGAGCGGCTCAGGCAGGCGAGCGGTGTGTTCTTCACCGGCGGCAATCAGCTTCGGCTCTCGACCTTGATCGGCGGCACCTCCGTGGCCAAGTCGGTGCGGCAGATGAACGCCGCGGGAATTCCGGTCGCCGGTACCAGCGCCGGTGCGGCGTTCTTGTGCGAGCACATGATCGCGTTCGGCGATGAGGGCAGCACGCCCATCGCCGGCTCGGTTCGGCTCGCGCCGGGCCTGGGGCTCACCAATCGTTTCATCATCGATCAGCACTTCCGCCAGCGCGATCGGCTCGGCCGTTTGCTGACCGCGCTCGCTTACAATCCGTTTGCGGTCGGTATCGGTCTCGATGAGGATACGGCGGCGCTCATCAGCCCGGACAACACGCTGGAAGTGGAGGGCTCCGGGGGCATCACCGTGGTGGATGCGGCCGAGGTGCAGTTCTCTTCCATGGATCAGGTCGAGGAGGGACGTCCGGTGTGCCTGCTCGGGGTGAAGCTGCATGTGTTGGCGCGCGGTGCCACCTTCAACTTGCATTCGCGGCGCGCCGACGCCGGTTCGCTGATTCAATCGAAGCGCTGATATGGCCAGTTCGTTGTCAAGAGGGCGAGCGTCTTTCTCACGGTTTTCGCGATCCAAGTGTTAAGAACTGAAGAATCAACAGCGCAAGGGACACGCGACGCGAGAGCATTGGTGAGCGACGATGATCATGCTGATATCCGCGGGTTGGTTACCGCATTTCATTTGTCCGTCGCGGGGCTGCCTCGCTCTAGTGTCGGGGATCATCACGCGGATGCCCACATAGCGCTTTCGAGGATTCCCCTCATCGGTGCTCGCGCATCGCGTGACCCGTGCGTTGTCGGTTCGATGGTGGTGAAGATTGCTGGGTGCTGTGACCTCCTGCTTGCAATGGGTCTCAATGCTGCTGAGTGCTCATGCGATCGGTTTGACCTGGCGGGCGATGTCCCAGACGAAGGCCGAGAGTTCGCGCGCGATCGCCACACAGATCTTGTTGAGCGCGAGCTTGCGCGTCGAGAGGTGTCGGTAGCGCCGGGCGAGGCGCAGTTGCGCTCGCCAGGCGATCTCGCGCACCGCCTTGGGTTGACCTTCCTGACGCACTTGCAGGACTCGGCTCAGCCGGGCCGGGAAGCGGTAATTCCAGGCCGCCTCCACCAGCACACGCCGGGCGTGGCTGTTGCCCGTCTTGGTGATCTCACCCTGGCGGCGCGTGGACCCGCTGGAGTGCTCCGAGGGCACCAGGCCCAAGAACCCCATCAGCTCGCGCGCTCGAGCGAAGCGGTGAAAGTCGCCAATCTCCGCCACCAGCGTCACGGCGGCGATCAGATCGATGCCGCGCAGACTCATCAGCGCCTCGACCACCGGACGCATGCGCCAGTGCTCGAGTTGCGCACGCAGCGCCTCGGTCAAGCGGTCCACGCGATCTTGGGCCTCGCGCACCGCGCTGCGGTACTCGGCGAAGGCGATATCCTGCGCAGGCTGTGCAAAAGACACTTCCGCCAGATAACGCTCGTGCGCCGCAGTCCAGGAGCTCTTGCCCGTATAGCGATGCCCATGACGCAGCAGCAGTGCCTTGAGCTGCTGGCGTGCCTTGAGCCGCGCCCGCACCGCATCCTCCCGGCTGCGCGACAAATCGCGCAGCGCCTCATCACGCTCATCGGGAATCGTTACGCTGACCAGCTCCCCGGCCCGTGCGCCGCGCGCCAGCAGCAGCGCATCGCGCCGATCGGTCTTGATCCGATCCCCGGGCCGCCGCGCAATCTTCGCCGGCGCGATCACCTCGCAGGCATAGCCGTGCGAGCGCAGCTGTCGGGCCAGCGTGTAGCCGCACGGACCCGCCTCGTACACGATCTCGAGCTCCCGGGCTCGACCCAACCGACCCAATGCTTTGCACAACGCCGACCATTGCGGCGCCACGGTACCCACAAAGCGCGGCGGCTCCCGACCTGCCGGCGCTACCCCCATCGCGATGGAGTCTTTGTGCACATCCAATCCGACAAACGAAGTGATAATCTTATCCACGGTCTGCCTCCTTTGACTTGGCAGCAGTCGCCCTCGGGCGCTCTGCATGTGGCTCGGCGCACCCCAGTGCGCAACCCACGATACCGGGAGGCAGACCTCTTCTCCTCAATCTTCCCAACTACGCCTGACTGCCGATACCTGTCAGGCCATATTGTCTAGCAGCGTCAAGAAAAAGGGGACCAGGAGATGCGCATCCTCGAACGCAACGTCTACGTGGGCCCCTCGATGCATGCCCACTTCCCGGTGATCAAGCTGCTGCTCGACCTCGGGCCTCTGGAGCAATGGCCGAGCGGCCGCTTGGGGCCGGCCTACGTCGATGCGCTGATCGCGGCGCTGCCCTCGCTCGCGGAGCACGGCTGCTCGTATCGCGAGCCGGGCGGCCTCATCCGCCGCTTGCGCGAAGGCGAGGGCACGTGGCTCGGCCACGTGCTCGAGCACGTGGCCATCGAGCTGCAGAACGTGGCCGGCGAGGAGGTGTCCTTCGGCAAGACGCGCAGCACCGATGTACCGGGTGTCTACACCGTGGTGTACGAGTATGCGCAGCGCGATGAGGGCATTGCCGCGGGGGAGCTCGCGATCGAGCTGCTCTGCGCCCTGCTGCCCGAGGAGCTCCGCCCGCCCGGCATCGTGGCCGCGGACTGGAGCTGGCGGGAGAAGCGCGACGACTACATCCGCTACGCGCAGCGCCGCGCCCTCGGACCCTCGACCGCTTCCCTGGTCAAGGCGGCGCAGGAGCGCCATATCCCGTGGCTGCGCCTCAACGAGCAGAGTCTGATCCAGCTCGGCCACGGCAAGTATCAGCAGCGCATCCAGGCGACGGTGACCAGCCGCACCAGCCACATTGCCGTCGAGCTCGCGCAGGACAAGGAGGAGACCAACAAGATCCTGGTCAATTGCGGCCTGCCCGTGCCTCGGCAGGAGCTGGTGCGCTCCGCCGAGCGCGCCGTGCGCGCCGCCGAGCGGCTCGGGTATCCGGTGGTGACCAAGCCCTATGACGGCAACCACGGCCGCGGCATATCCATCGGCCTCGGCACGGCGGAAGAGGTACGCGCGGGCTTTGCCGCGGCCGCCGAGCACTCGAGCTCGGTCATCGTCGAGACCTATCTGCGGGGCGACGATCACCGCTTGCTCGTCGTCGACGGCCAGTTGATCGCCGCCACCCGGCGCACGCCGGGGCGAGTCGTCGGCGACGGCATCCACACGGTTCGCGAGCTCATCGACATCGTCAATCAGGATCCGCGCCGCGGCGTCGGTCACGAGAAGGTGATGACGCGCCTCGAGCTCGATGCGCAGGCCGAGACGATGCTCGCGCGCCAGTCGCTCAGCGCCGATTCCAGGGTGCCGGCGGGCCAGGTGGTACCCCTGCGCAGCACCGCCAATCTGTCCACGGGCGGCACGGCGACGGACGTCACGGACATCATTCATCCCGACAACCGCGACATGGCGGTGCGCGCGGTCACCGCCATCGGTCTCGACGTGGGCGGGGTCGATTTTCTCTGTCCCGACATCACCGAGAGCTACAAGAGCGTCGGCGGCGGGATATGCGAGGTGAACGCGGCGCCCGGCTTCCGCATGCACGTGGCACCCAGCGAGGGGACGCCGCGCGATGCGGCCGGCCCCGTCATCGACATGCTGTTCCCGCCCGGCGCCCCCTCGCGGGTGCCGATCGCCTGCATCACCGGCACCAACGGCAAGACCACCACCGCGCGCATGCTCGCGCACATCGCCAAGATGGCGGGCTTCACGCCCGGTCTCACCACGACGGATGGCGTGTACATCGACGGTCAGCGCACCGCCGAGGGCGACATGACCGGGCCGGTGGCGACGCGCATGGTGCTCGCCGACCCGAGCATCGACATCGCCGTGCTCGAGGTGGCGCGCGGTGGCCTGTTGCGCGCGGGCATGGGCGTGCCGTTCACCAACGTCGGCGCGGTGCTCAACGTGCAGGCCGATCACCTCGGGCTCAAGGGCGTCGACACGCTCGAGCAGCTCGCGGAGGTCAAGCGCATCGTGGTGGAGGTGGCGCGCGACTGCGCCGTGCTCAACGCCGACGACGAGCATACCATCCGTATGTCGGCTCACACGGAGGCCAAGCATCTGTGCTACGTCACGGTCAATCCGCAGCATCTGGTGGTGCGCGAGCACGTGCGCGCCGGTGGCCGCGCCTGCGCGCTCGAGGCGGGCGTGAACGGTCAGATGATCACCCTGTACGACAAGGGCCGCCACATTCCCCTCATGTGGACCCACCTGATCCCGGCGACGCTCGAAGGACGCGCGATGCACAACGTGCAAAATGCGATGTTCGCGGCCGCGATCGCTTTCTCGCTCGACATCAAGCTGGACGCGATTCGTCAGGCGCTGCGCACGTTCGACAGCACGTTCTTCCAGGCGCCGGGACGCATGAATGTGTTCGACGAGCATCCATTCAAGGTGATATTCGACTATGCCCACAACGCGCACGCCGTGGGTGCCATGGCCGATCTCGCGGCGCGCCTCGATGTGCGCGGCCGGCGCATCGTGGTGGTGGCCGGCCCCGGAGATCGGCGCGACGAGGACATCCGGGCGATCGCCGAGAGGGTTGCGGGCCGCTTCGATCACTACATCTGCCGCCGGGACGACGGCCTGCGCGGCCGCGGCGAGGATGAGATACCGCGCATGATCGCCGCGACCTTGTGCGAGCGCGGCGTGCCGCAGGAGGCGATCGAGGTCATTCCAGACGAGCAGGCATCGATCGATGCCGCTCTTCGCATGGGTCGCCCGGGTGATCTGCTGCTCGTGTTCGCCGATGCGCTGACGCGTTCCTGGAAGCAGATCATCAAGTTCAAGCCCGAGGCCTCGGGGGCCGGGGCTGCCGAGGCGGTGCGAGCCGCGGCGGCGCCCGCCGCCGCCTTGCGGCCGGCGCCCGCGTACCCATCCGCCGCGCCCGCCGCCCCGCTCGCCGCCGCGCCCGCCGCTGCGCCCGCCGCCGCGCCCGCGCCGGTCGGCGACTTCCTGGGCACGGACGATGCCGCGCTCGAGGCCCAGGGGTTCGTGCGCGAGGAGCGCGGGCTGCGCTTCGTGGGCGAAGCCGCGGATTGAGCCGATGACCGAGGCCGAGCCCAACTATGGATTTCTGGACTCGCGCCGGCTGATGGGTTCGAATCGCTACTTCGCGGGGGCCGCGGTCACGCTGACGCCGCGAGGCCGTGCCGCGGGCGACGGCCGCGCCCTGGACGCATGGGCGGCGCGCGTGCGCTCCATGGCGGCCACGCTCGGGTGGTCCGATCCGATGCCGCTCATCGATCGGCGCTCAACGGGCACGTTCCTGGTGTTTCGGTCGCCTCCCGATCTGCAGATGACGGCGACCGAGCTCTCCGAATGGGCTTGGGAGCGCGCCGCCGCCGAGGCCGGCGAGGCTGCCTTCGAGATTGCGCATCCCTGGGGGGATGATGCACGGGCGGCGCTCGCGGCTCTTGCCGCGCGGGAGCAGCGTCCTGCAATCGCGGCGTTGCGCGCGGCCGCCGCTCGCCGCGGCGTGTCGCTGCTCGAGGATGACGAGGAGATTTCCCTCGGCGGCGGCACCGGTGCACGCACCTGGCCTCGCGCCGCCCCGCCGGCGCTCGACCAGGTGCCGTGGAGTGTCCTGCACGACATTCCCACGGCGCTCATCGCCGGCAGCAACGGCAAGACGACCACCGTGCGCCTGCTCGCCGCCATGGCCCAGGCCGCCGGCCTCACGCCGGGATTCTCCTGCACCGAGGGCGTTTTCGTGCGCGGCTGTGCCATCCACCTCGGGGACTATTCAGGTCCGGTGGGCGCGCGCACGGTGCTGCGCGATTCGCGGGTGACGACCGCCGTGCTCGAGACCGCTCGCGGCGGCATCCTGCGCCGCGGGCTGGCGGTCGAGCGTGCCGATGTCGCCGTGGTCACCAACATTCGCGCCGACCATCTCGGCGAGTACGGCATCGAGACCGCGGACGACCTGGCGGAGACCAAGCTGGTCGTCGCCCGCGCACTGGGCCCGGGCGGCACCCTGGTGCTGAACGCCGACGATGCCGTGCTGATGGCTGCCGTGAAGCGCTTGCCGCATGCGGCCGCGGCCCGCAAGGCCCTGTTCGCGGCCGATCACGACCATCCGGCCTTGCGCGCCCTGCGCGAGGGCGGGGGCGCCACCTGCGGTGTTCGGGGCGGTCGCCTCATGCTCTGCCACCAGGGAGTGGAGCGTGAGGTGGGGGCGGTCGCGGCGCTGCCGCTCACTCTGGGCGGGGCGGCGGCCTACAGCATCGCGAACCTGTCCGCCGCGGCCCTGGCGGGTCTGGCGATGAGCCTGCCCGTCGGGGCCATCCTCGACACCATGAGACGCTTTGGCTCCGATCCGCTGGACAACCCCGGCCGCCTCGAGCGCTGGTATTACCGCGGAGCGCGCGTGCTGGTCGATTATGCCCACAATCCGGACGGGCTCGAGCAGCTGCTGCGCACCGCGCGGGCACTCGAGCCGTCGCGGCTTCTGCTGCTGCTCGGTCAGGCCGGCAATCGCGACGATGATGCGATCGCGCAGCTGGCGCGCACGGCGGCTCAATTCTCCCCCGAGCGGGTGGTGATCAAGGAGCTTCCGCGCATGCTGCGCGGGCGGGCGCCGGGCGAGGTGCCGGCCCTGCTGCACCAGGGGTTGCTCGCGGCCGGCCTCCCGCCCGATCGCATATACTGTGAGCCGGATGAGGAAATGGCCGCGCGCGGCTTGCTGGCCGCAGCCCAGACGGGCGACGTCATCGTGCTTCCAGTGCATACCCGGGAGGTGCGGGAGCGTATACACGCCGCTTTGGGTGCCGCAACGGCGGATTGATGGGCATGACTCGAATCACATCCTGGACCGATTCCGGCCGCCGCGCCGCAGGAAAACCTCGGCCAATGACCTCCATCACGCCATGCCGCAGCCGGCCGTGACCACAATGGCACGGTCGAGGTGCTGCGCTGCAGCCTGGGTGTGAGCGGATATGCGGGCATTGAGAAAATCCGCGTTGATCGGGCTCTTGGGGTGGGGGGTAATGACGTCCAGCCTCGCCGCGGACCAGTCCTTTGGGGACCGCATCGAGATGCTCGACTGGTCAGACCCGCAGCGCGCCGAGAAGATGATCGACGCCCCGGCGCTCGGCAAGGCCCGGGACTCGGACGTGCAGTTCCTGGAAGTGCGCGGCATGGTCTATGCCGACGTGCGCCGCGACGCGGACGTCGATGCCACCATCGCCCGGCTGCAGACGCTGGCGGACGACGGCGACCAATCCGCCGCGCTGGCCGGGCACTACGTGAAGGCGTACTCCCTGTACCAGCGCGAACAGTACTCGGCCGCCAGCGACGAGCTGAACCACATCGACATGCAGGCGATCGCCAGCGACACGGAGACCTACCGGGTGTCGATCCTGCGCGGCAATACGCTGCGCACCTTGGGGCAGCCGGAGTCCGCGCTGCCCTTTCTCGAGGAGGCCCTGGACGTCGCGCGCGACATGCACGACGATCAGCGCACGCTGCATGCGCTGCTGTCGCTGTCGCGCATCTATACCAACACCAAGGATTACGACCGCGCCTCCGCCGAGATCGAGAGCGCACGCAATCTCGCGCTCACTCTCGGCGATGAGGCCGGTCTCACCGAGGTCGAGATACGGGCGTCGGACATCGCCGATCGGCGCGGCGATCACGCCGCCGAGCGCCGTGCCAGCCTTGCGGCGCTCGAGCATGCGAAGCTTTCGGGCAGCGACAAATGGGTCGCCCGCGCTTCGGTGAACCTCGGCGATTCCTATCTGAAGACCCGTGATTACGCCGAATCGCTCAAGTACTCCAAGCTGGCGCTGCCGCTCGCCGTGGAGGTGCTCGGTAATGGCGAGACGACGATCGCCTCTTTCAACGAGGGTCTCGCCTACATCGGTCTCGGCAACATCAAGCTCGGCGAGAAGCTCGCGGAGGGCGCGATCGCGGAGGCTGTCGGGGGCGACAACTTGCCGGATGCCGAGGAGCTGCTGCGCGAGTATGCGGACGGGCTCGAGCATGCGGGCTATCTGATGATGGCCATCCAGGCCTATCACCGCTACGACCAGATGGGGCAGAAGATCATGACGAGCGCGCGTCAGCGCGCGTTTCTCGAGCTGTCGGCCAAATTCGACGACGAGCGCCGTGCCCGCGAGCTCGAGCTGTTGCGCCGCGACAATGCGCTCAAGGCGGCCGAGATGCGCGCACAGAAGCTGCGGCAGCAGTTCATCATCGCCGGAGCGCTGTTCGTGACCTGCATCTGCGCGGCCCTGATCTGGGCGTTCGCGCGGGTGCGCAAGGCGAACGATCGACTGCGCTTCAACAGCGAGCGCGACGCACTGACGGGGTTGCGCAACCGGCGCTACTTCAACGAGCACGTCCTGAGCGTCGAGGGCACGCACCCGATCGGCGGCTGCGTGCTGCTCGCCGATCTCGATCATTTCAAGCGCATCAACGATACCCAGGGACACCCGGCCGGGGACGCGGTGCTGGCCACGGTGAGCCACCGGCTCTCCGCGGCTTTGCGGGAGAGCGACAAGCTCGTGCGCTGGGGCGGAGAGGAATTCCTCGCGGTTCTCGATCCGATCACCCCGGAGCAGGCGGACCGGACCGTGGAGCGGCTGCTGAACGCCGTGCGGCGCGATCCGGTGCTGTGGAACGGACAGGCCATCAAGTGCACGATCTCGATCGGCTATGCCTGCTTTCCCATGCCGGGGTCGCAGATGCCCATCTCGCTCGAGAGCGCGATCGGGCTGATCGACAAGGCGCTCTACGAGGCCAAGCGCAGGGGGCGCAATCGGGCATGCCTGATCAGCGCCGTGAGCGCGCACAACAAGCAGGAGCTCACCATCATTTGCGACGAGTTCGAATCGGCGGCCGCCGATCAGCGGATCCAGCTCGTCGACATGGGCACCGCCGCGTAACGGCGCCATGAGCTCGGCGATCAACGCCGTTTCCGTGCCTCTCACGGGATGGCAGCCCACCGCATCCGGCGAGGCGCAGCTCGAGCTGCAGAGCGTGCGCGCGCACCGCCCGGCGCTCGAGATGCGCTTCGATTTCAAGGGCGGCAAGGGCTTCGTGGTGGCGCGGCAGGCGTTCAAGCTCACGATGCCGAGCGAATATGCGGTCAGCTTTCGCTTGCGGGGCCGCGCGCCGGTGAACGACCTCGAGCTCAAGCTCGTCGATGAGAGCGGGCTCAACGTCTGGCGTCACGTATACAAGGACTTGAGACTGCCATCGCGCTGGAAGCGCTTCGCGGTGGATGACCGACAGATCGATTTCGCGTGGGGCCCCGCGAGCGGCAGCGCCCTTGCGCGGCTCGGATTCATCGAGCTCGCCATCGTGGCGGGCGAGGGAGGTGCGGGCAGGGTTTGGATCGCCGATCTCGACATTCATGACCTGAGTCCGGCGCATCCGCCCACCGCCCGCGCCTCGAGCGAGCAGCCGGGGGCCGAGGCCGCCGGCGCTCTGGCGGGCCGGGCATGGAAGCCGCAGCCCACGGATGCCAGGCCCTGGATCGAGATCGACTGCACGGCGGCGCGTACTCTGGGTGGAATGATCATCGATTGGCAGCAGACGGCGCCGCCAAGCGGCTTTCGGGTGCGGGTGTCGAACAGCGGTCGGCGCTTCAGGACCGCGTACCGGGCCGCCCGCGCCGGGGGCGCGCGCAGCTACCTGTATCTGCCCAATCTGCGCGCGCGCTTCGTGCGGCTGGATCTCGAGCATCCCTGCGCGGGCGCCTCGCTGCGGCTCGAGCCGTTCGCGTTCTCGCGCTCGATCGACGCCTTCTGGTACGCCCTCGCAGCAGGCGAGACGCGCGGCTGGCATCCGCGCTGGCTGCATCGACAGCAGAGCGAATGGACGCCCATCGGAACTTCTCACGGCACCGAGTGCGCGCTCATGAACACCGACGGCATGGTCGAGGCGCGCGAGGCGTCGTTCTCGATCGAGCCGATGCTGCTCGTCGGGCACCGGCTCATCACCTGGGCGGACGTCGTGCTTCGCCAGGAGCTCGAGTCGGGGTGGATGCCGGTGCCGCGCACCGTCTGGTCCGACGAGGGCTGGCAGCTGGTGATTGAGGCCGAGAGCACCGTGAACGGTATCCTGCGCGTGCGCTATCGGTTCCACAACCGCTCCGCACAGCCGCTGGCCGCTCGCTTGTTCATACTGGTGCGGCCGTTTCAGGTCACGCCGCCCTGGCAACACTTTCGCAACGCTGGCGGCGTGAGCCGCCTGCGCCATCTGGTGTGGCGCGACGGCATTCTGAGGGCCGACGACACGGCGCGCATCGCGCCCTCGAGCGCACCGACGGGCTTCGCTGCCTTCGCCTTCGACGAGGGACCGATCGCCTGGTACCTGACCGCGGCGGGGCTGCCCCCGCGCGCCGAGGTGCACGATGAGTTCGGCTTCGCCAGCGCGGCGTTCGAATTCGCCCTGACGGTGAGCGCCGGCGAGAGTGCCGAGCGCGGGCTCGAGTGCTCGGCGCCCGATGCTCGCCGGATGGCGCACGAGGCGCCCTTCGACTGGGGGCGCGAGCTGCGCGTGCGGCAGTTCGAGGCCAACGATTGGGGCACGCAAGCGATCCGCGCGGCGCTCACCGCGACGGCGCACATCCTGGTGACGCGATCGGGAGCGGCTCTGCAGCCCGGCCCGCGCCGCTACACGCGGTCGTGGATTCGCGACGGCGCCATGATGAGCGCGGCGCTGCTGCGCATGGGGCACGCCGGCGAAGTGGCCGAGTTCATCCGCTGGTATGCGCCCCATCAGCGGGCGGACGGCTTCGTTCCTTGCTGCGTCGATCGGACCGGCACCGACTGGCTGGTCGAGCACGACAGCCATGGCGAGCTGATCGCGCTCATCGCGGACCATCATCGGTTCACGGCCGACGGCGCCTTGCTCGAGCAATCCTGGGTTTTCGTGCAGCGCGCCGCCGAATGCATCGAGAAGCTATTGGAGGCCGATGGTCTGTTGCCGATTTCCGCCAGCCATGAGGGCTACCTCGCCCAGCCCGTGCACTCGTACTGGGACGACTTCTGGGCGCTGCGCGGGCTGCTCGACGCGGCCGAGCTCGCGCGCTCGACCCGCCGGGAGGGCGACGCGCGGCGCTGGTCGATGCTCGCGGGCCGGCTGGCTCGATCGCTGTTCGCCTCGATCGAGGCGACGCGTGCGCGGCGGCAGCTCGATTTCATTCCCGGCAGCGTCGAATGGGCGGACTTCGACCCGACCGCCACGGCGAATGCGATCTACCTCCTCGATGTGCCCGACGGTCTCGACCGCCGGGCGCTGGAGCGCACCTTCGACAAGTATCTCGCCGACTGGCGTGCGAAGCGCGCCGGGGCGGCGGCGCCCAATTACACGCCGTACGAGATCCGCATCATCGGCGCGCTGGTGCGTCTCGGACGGCGCCAGGCGGCGCTCGAGCTGTTGCGGTTCTTCCTCTCGGATCGGCGTCCGCCGCCCTGGAACCAATGGCCGGAGATCGCGTGGCAGGACCGCAGCGCACCCGCCCACGTCGGGGATCTGCCGCATACCTGGATCGCCGCCGAATACGTCCTCGCGCTGCGCAGCCTGTTTGCCTACGAGCGCGGGTCCGATCTCATCCTGGGCGCCGGACTCGCGCCGGAATGGATCGAGGATGCGGGTGTCGCCGTGCGCGAGCTGCCGACGCCGTTCGGTCCGTTCAGCTATACGCTGCGGCGGGTGGATGAGCGCACCGTGCGGTTCACCTTCGCCGGCTCGACTCCCGCGAGGCTCATCCTGCGTCCCCCGCTTGCAGCCCCGCTGCGCACGGCTCTCGTCGATGGCCGCGCCATCGCGAGCGTGGAGCCCGACTCGCTCACGCTGACGCACGTTCCGGCCGAAGTGATCTGCATCTCGGAGTGAGGGCACCGCCCGTATCCTCGCTGCGCAAACCGTGGCAGAGTTCCGGGCGTGAGCAAGCGCGCCAAACCCGCCTCCCGCCTCCCCGCCGAGGGCGAGGCCGGCCATTCGGGCCTGGCACACCAGGTAGGGTCCTTGACGCGGGCGGTCTTCGGCTCGCCGGCGGGCAAGGCGCTCGCCATCCTGATCGTTGCGCTGGTGATCGTGGTGGGCGCCACGGCCTATGGACAGATTCGCCTCAACGGCTGGAACAAGCCCTTCTTCGATGCGATGTCGCGCCGCGATCTGCGCGGCTTTCTGTTCGAGCTCGGCGTCTTCTTCGTGATCGCCGGCTTCCTGCTGGTGCTCAACGTCGTGCAGCGCTGGCTGGTCGAGATGCTGGAGCTGCGACTGCGCGAGGGACTCGTGCACAGCCTGCTCGAGGACTGGATGCAGCCGCGCCGGGCGTTCTGGCTCGCCAATGCGGGCACGATCGGGGTCAATCCCGATCAACGCATGCACGAGGATGCGCGCCACCTCACGGAGCTGTCCGCCGATCTCGGCATCGGTCTGCTGCAGGCATCGATCCTGTTCGCGACTTTCGCGGGCGTGCTGTGGGGGCTGTCGACCGAGTTCAGCTTCCGTGTCGGCGATCGCGACTATGCCATCCCCGGCTTCATGCTGTGGGCCGCGATCATCTATGCGAGCGCCGGCTCTCTCCTCAGCTACTGGGTGGGGCGCGGCCTCATCGGGCGCAACGCCGATCGCTATGCTCGCGAGGCCGATCTGCGCTTCTCGCTGGTGCGCGTCAACGAGCACGTCGATGCGATCTCGCTGGCGGAAGGGGAGAAGGACGAGAAGCGGCGCATCGAGCTCAACCTCTACAACGTGCTGGCGGCGACTCGGCGCATCGTCTGGGGGCACACCAATCTCACCTGGGTGACCGCGGGCTTCGGCTGGGTCACCATCGTGGCACCGATCCTCGTGGCTGCGCCCCTGTATTTCATGGGCAAGATCTCCTTCGGCGGCCTGATGATGGCTGCCGGTGCATTCACCCAGGCGCAGTCCTCGCTGCGCTGGTTCATCGACAACTTCAGTGCGATCGCCGACTGGCGCGCGACCTTGCTGCGGGTCGCGACCTTCCGCCACGCGCTGCTCACCATCCACGAGCCGCGCGGCTTCGAGAGCCGCATCACCTACGTCGAGGGCGAGCCCGGCGTGATCGAGATCGAGGGATTGAGCATCGTGTCGTCCGCCAACGCCGACATGCTGAAGGAAGACAAGGTGGTCATCGCGGGCGGCGAGCGCACGCTCATCCTCGGTGCGCCGGGGACCGGCAAGACGCAGCTGTTTCGCGCGCTCGCAGGGCTATGGCCGTGGGGCGGTGGCGTGGTCACCCGTCCGCAGGGGGAACAGATCTTCTATCTGCCGCGCGGCACACCCTACCTGCCCCGAGGAACGCTGCGCGAGGTGCTCGCTTATCCGCTGAAGCCTGAGAGCTTCGCTCAACCCGCCTTTGCGCGGGCCCTCTACCGGCTCGGCGTCGAGCGGCTCGCGCTGCTGCTCGATGAGGCGCACCGCTGGGACCGCGAGTTGAGCCAGGACGAGCAGCTCTGCCTGGTATTCGCCCGCATCCTGCTTCAGAACCCGCCCTGGGTGCTGATGGACGGCACCCTCGGCACCCTGGATGACGATGTGCTCGCGCTGGTGATGGATCTATTCACCCGCGAGCTCAAGCATGCCGGCATCATTCACATCGGCGGACCCGGGGAGGCGCATCCTCTGTTCTCGAGGGTGGTGCACCTCGTCAAAGGACCTCGCGCCGCTTCGAGGTTCGCGCAAGAATCCGGGGCGAGAGGATGAGGCGATCGGCAGTCGCTTGCTGGGCGAGACGCCTCGCTCCCTGGCTGCTGGCGCTGGCGCCCTGGGGGGCCGGCGCTCAGGGCCTCGACTTTCACGCCCCTGCCTCGGCCGATGATCCGGCGGCGCCCGCCCTCATGCGCGATCTGGCCGAGCGGGTCCTGCCGGTCTATCAGGACTCCGACGCCGACCGTTACCTGGCGAACCTGTCGGCGATGCAGTTGATAGCGGGTGACTATGCGGCGGCGGACGCCTCTCGGCAATCGCTGCGCGAGCGGCGTGCCCAATCCGGCGAGCCGGCCGGCAGCGGCACGATCCTCGATATCTTCGCGCGCGCGAAGGCCGTGCAGGGGCAGACCCACGCGCCCTTCGCGCAGACCTTCGCGAAGGCATACCAGGACGTGGTCGCGCACCTGGACGATCATGACGCCTACGCCGTGGCGCAGTGGCTGCAGACTCCGCCGCAAGTCGCACGAGAGGGCCTGCAGACGTTGCTATCCCGGCAGCGGTCCGTGGACACCATCAGCGAGGATGATGCGATCAAGCTGCTC
>Ga0335075_10004550_pt1 | contig 21687 bp, 21 predicted proteins | sample Lox_Sample_24_FD_206723 | JGI IMG/M metagenome (GOLD analysis project Ga0335075, IMG submission 206723) | Soil microbial communities from Loxahatchee National Wildlife Refuge, Florida, United States - Lox_Sample_2.4 | ecosystem: Environmental > Terrestrial > Soil > Wetlands | place: USA...
GAGGAGGAGCCGCGCCGTTAGGTCGCGCGGCGACGATGCGGGCCGGAACGGGCCGAGGAGGAGCCGCGCCGTTAGGTTGGGCGGCGACGATGCGGGCCGGAACGGGCCGCTGGCTGGGGGTGCTAGAAGCGATAGCGGCTGGTGGTCACCGTAAAATGGACCAGGCTGGGAAGGTGGATACCGATGGCAAGTGCCGACGACCGTCGCTTTGAGGTGCTGCGCGCGATCGTCGCCGACTTCGTCGCCACCAAGGAGCCGATCGGCTCGAAGTCGCTGGTGGAACGGCACAACCTCGGCGTCTCGTCCGCCACGGTCCGCAACGACATGGCGGTGCTGGAGGCAGAGGGTTACATCACCCAGCCGCACACCAGCTCAGGCCGGGTTCCGACGGAAAAGGGCTACCGCGAATTCGTCGACCGGCTGCACGGCGTCAAGCCGCTGTCTGTGGCTGAGCGGCGCGCCATTCAAAGCTTTCTGGAGTCCGGCGTCGACCTCGACGACGTGCTGCGACGCGCGGTCCGGTTACTGGCGCAGCTCACCCGCCAGGTGGCTATCGTGCAATACCCGACGTTGTCCACGTCGACCGTGCGGCACCTGGAAGTGATCGCACTGACCCCGGCCCGGCTGCTGATGGTAGTCATCACCGACTCCGGCCGGGTCGACCAACGCGTCGTCGAGCTCGGTGACGTCATCGACGACCACCAGCTGTCGCAACTGCGCGAGATGCTGGGCCAAGCGCTGGAGGGCAAGAAGCTGTCGGCGGCGTCGGTCGCGGTTGCGGAGCTCGCCTCACAACTCGACGGTCGAGGCGGGCAGTCCAAGAGCCTCAGCGATGCCGTCGGACGCTCGGCGACGGTGCTGCTCGAGTCCCTCGTCGAGCACAGCGAGGAGCGGCTGCTGCTGGGCGGGACCGCCAACCTGACCCGCAACACCGCCGACTTCGGCGGTTCGCTGCGGTCGATCCTGGAAGCGCTCGAGGAACAGGTCGTGGTGCTGCGGCTGTTGGCCGCCCAGCAGGAAGCCGGCAAGGTGACCGTGCGCATCGGGCACGAAACCGAAGCCGAGCAGATGGCGGGCACATCGGTGGTGTCCACCACCTACGGCACCACCGACACCGTCTACGGCGGCATGGGTGTGCTCGGCCCCACCCGAATGGACTATCCGGGAACTATCGCTAGTGTCGCTGCGGTTGCCTTGTATATCGGCGAAGTTCTGGGTGCCCGATGAACGCGCGCTCATTGCAGAATTTATGGACGGCCGCGGTAACGCGGCCTGTGGAGGCCTAACAGCCTAAGAAAGGTCAGGCGTGGCACGCGACTATTACGGTCTGCTCGGCGTGAGCCAGAACGCGAGCGATGCGGAGATCAAACGCGCCTATCGCAAACTGGCACGTGAGCTGCATCCCGACATCAACCCCGACGAGGTCGCTCAGGCCAAATTCAAGGAGATCAGCGTCGCCTACGAGGTCCTGTCGGACCCGGACAAGCGACGCATCGTCGACATGGGCGGCGACCCGCTGGCGAACGCGGCGTCCGCCGCGAACGGGTTCGGCGGCTTCGGCGGTTTGGGTGATGTATTTGAAGCCTTCTTCGGTGGCGGCTCGACCTCGCGCGGACCGACCGGACGGGTCCGTCCGGGTTCGGACTCGCTGCTGCGGATGCGGCTGGACCTCACCGAATGCGCGACCGGCGTCAGTAAACAGGTCACCGTTGACACCGCGGTGCTGTGCGACCGGTGCCAAGGTCGCGGCACCAACGGCAATTCCGCACCGGTGACCTGCGACACCTGCGGTGGTCGCGGGGAGGTGCAGACCGTGCAGCGCTCGCTGCTCGGTCAGGTGATGACATCGAGACCGTGCCCGACCTGCCGCGGCATCGGCGAAGTCATCCTCGACCCGTGCTACCAGTGCGGTGGCGACGGACGGGTCCGGGCTCGCCGTGAGATCACCGTGAAGATCCCCGCCGGCGTCGGCAACGGCATGCGGGTCCGGCTCGCCGCTCAAGGCGAGGTCGGGCCTGGGGGAGGACCGGCGGGCGACCTCTACGTCGAGGTCCACGAACAGCCCCATGACATCTTCGTGCGCGACGGCGACGATTTGCACTGCACGATCTCGGTGCCGATGGTCGACGCGGCCCTGGGAACCACGGTGACCGTGGACGCGATCCTCGACGGCCTGACCGAGATCACCATCCCCGCGGGAACCCAGCCCGGTTCGGTGACGACCCGGCGCGGCCACGGGATGCCGCACCTGCGTTCCGGTGCGCGCGGCGATTTGCACGTGCACGTCGACGTGGTGGTGCCGGATCGACTCGACCACCGCGACAGCGAGCTGCTGAGCGAGTTCAAGAGCCGCCGCAACCGTGACGTGCCCGAAGTCCGGTCAACACACGCCGGCGCCACCGGCGGATTGTTCAGCCGGCTGCGTGAGACCTTTACGGGGCGCTAGTCGGCCGCCGAGTCATGCCCGGCCTGTTCTACATTGACACGCTGCCCGAAACCGGTGAGCTGGCCGTCGTCCAGGGCGACGAGGGCTTCCACGCCGCTACCGTGCGGCGCATCGGCCGCGGCGAGCAACTAATCCTGGGCGACGGCGGTGGAGGCCTGGCCCGCTGCGTGGTCGAGCAGGCCGGCCGCGACGGGCTGCAGGCCCGGGTATTGGACCGTTGGCGGGTACCGCCGGTGCAGCCGCAGGTGACCGTCGTACAGGCGCTACCCAAGGCCGAGCGCTCCGAGCTGGCAATCGAGCTGGCCACCGAAGCCGGGGCTGATGCGCTGGTGGCGTGGCAGGCCGCGCGTTGTGTGGCCCGGTGGGAGGGGCCTCGCGCCGACAAAGGCCTGCGGCGTTGGCGCGCGGTCGCTCGCGCCGCGGCGCAGCAATCCCGTCGCGCGCATATCCCGTCGGTCGACGGGGTGTTGTCCACCGCGGCGCTCAAGCCCCGAATCGTCGACGTGGTGGCGTCGGGAGGCACCGCGTTGGCGCTGCACGAATCGGCTGCCGATCAGCTTACGGATCTCGTTCTAGCACAAGCGAATTCGGTGATATTGGTGGTCGGCCCCGAGGGTGGCATCGCACCCGACGAACTCGCCGCGCTGACCGACGCCGGTGCCGTGGCAGTCCGGTTGGGCCCAACGGTGCTGCGCACGTCGACCGCGGCCGCGGTCGCGTTGGGCGCGCTGGGTGTGCTGACACCGCGGTGGTCTGAGCCTGGCACTGGGGACTGAGTGCAGCCGGTGATTTTCATCCGCGACGCGGGCCGTCGTGCGACTCTCGACCTCAGTGTGAAGGGAGTGTGCCGGATGAGCGATGCAGCCTACGATCTCAGCGCGATTTTCGACGAGCACCTCGCCGACGAGTTCGTGGCGAAGGATGTGGCCGCGACGATGGCGACGATGACCGCAGACCCCTACGTAAACCACGTGCCCACCATGATGGGCGGGGTCGGCGTCGAGGCGCTCACGAACTTCTACGACAAGTACTTCATCGGGCACTGGCCCGCCGACACCAAGATCATCCCGGTCTGTCGCACCGTCGGCGCAGAGCGCCTTGTCGACGAGATGATCATGTCGTTCACCCACGACATTCCAATGCCTGCGTTCCTTCCCGGTTTGGCGCCGACCGGGCGCGCCGTGCGGCTGCCGGTAATAGTCGTCGTGGGGTTCGAGGCCGACAAGGTAGCCCACGAACGGATCTACTGGGACCAGGCATCGCTGCTGGTACAAGTCGGGCTACTGGACGAGAAATCGCTGCCCGTCACCGGCAGCGTCCAGGCAGAAAAGATCCTCGACGAAACCCTGCCGGCGAACACGCTCCTGCAGCGCTGACGGCGTCGTTCAGACACGTTCGCGGACTGCGAGCGGCTACTCGACATGCTGTTGGTCGGCGTGCAGCCACGCTCGCACCGCAGCTAACCATTGGGTTCGCTAACCGACCGGCGGTAGACTTAACCCTTCGAGCAAACCACTGCCAAACCGCAGAAAGCAGGCATTAGGAACCACGTGACGCCCCGCGAGACCAACGCTGCTGATTCGTCGACATCTCAGGTACGCAGCAGCATCAACGTTCCGCCCGATCTCGTCGTAGGCCTGCTCGGTTCCGCCGACGAAAACCTGCGCGCACTCGAACGCATTTTGGCGGCAGATCTGCACGTGCGTGGCAACGCGGTATCCCTCTCCGGTGAGCCCGCCGACGTCGCGCTCGCCGAACGGGTGCTGTCCGAGCTTGTGGCGATCGTCGCCGGTGGGCAGCCGTTGACCCCCGAGGTGGTGCGCCACAGTGTCGCCATGCTGGTCGGTACTGGCAACGAGTCGCCGGCCGAGGTGTTGACCCTTGACATTTTGTCGCGGCGCGGCAAGACGATTCGGCCCAAAACTCTCAACCAGAAGCGCTACGTCGATGCGATCGATGCGCACACGATCGTCTTCGGGATCGGCCCGGCGGGGACGGGCAAGACCTACCTGGCGATGGCCAAGGCGGTCAACGCGCTGCAACGCAAACAGGTCACCCGCATCATCCTGACCCGACCGGCGGTGGAAGCCGGTGAGCGGCTTGGCTTTTTGCCCGGCACGCTGAGCGAGAAGATCGACCCGTACCTGCGTCCGCTTTATGACGCGTTGCACGACATGATGGATCCGGAGCTGATCCCGAAGCTGATGGCGTCCGGGGTCATCGAGGTCGCGCCGCTAGGGTATATGCGCGGAAGAACGCTTAATGATGCGTTCATCATCCTCGACGAGGCTCAGAACACCACCGCCGAGCAGATGAAGATGTTCCTCACCCGACTGGGTTTCGGCTCGAAAGTCGTTGTCACCGGCGATGTTACGCAGATCGACTTGCCGGGGCCGGGCAGGTCTGGTCTGCGCGCGGCGGTCGACATCCTGGATGGCATCGACGACATTCACGTCGCAGAATTGACCAGCGCCGACGTGGTCCGGCATCGACTGGTCTCGGAAATCGTCGATGCCTACGCAAGATACGAGGAACCCGGCCTGACCATGAACCGGGCAGCGCGGCGGGCGTCGAGTGCCCGCAGCCGTCGGTGACGGCGCCGTGAGTATCGAGGTCGCCAACGAATCGGGAATTGACGTCTCCGAATCCGAGTTGATCAGCGTCGCGCGGTTCGTCATCGCCCAGATGGACGTCAATCCGGCCGCAGAGCTGTCGATGGTGCTGTTGGACACCGCGGCGATGGCTGATCTCCACATGCGCTGGATGGATCTGCCCGGACCGACCGACGTGATGAGCTTCCCGATGGACGAGCTCGAGCCGGGCGGTCGCCCCGACGCTCCCGAGCCAGGACCGGCGATGCTTGGCGATATCGTGCTGTGCCCCGAATTCGCCGCCGAGCAGGCCGCGGCCGCCGGCCATTCGCTGGGCCACGAGTTGGCGCTGCTGACAATTCACGGCGTACTGCACCTGCTCGGCTACGACCACGCCGAACCGGACGAAGAAAAAGAGATGTTCGCCCTGCAGCACCGCCTGCTCGAAGAGTGGGTCGCCGAGCAAGTCGAGACCTACCACCAGCAACGCCAGAACGAAAGAGACCAACGGCTGCTGGATAAATCAAGGTACTTCGAGAATTGAATGGGTCTGCTCCGCTGCTCGGCGCGATCTTGCTGATCGGTCTGGGCGGGTTGTTCGCAGCGCTCGATGCCGCGATCAGCACGGTGTCACTGGCGCGGGTACACGAACTGGTACGTGACCAGCGGCCGGGGGCGGTGCGGCTGGCCAAGGTGATGGCCGATCGTCCCCGCTACATCAACTTGGTGGTGTTGCTGCGGATCATCTGTGAGATCACCGCAACAGCGCTGCTGGTGGTGCATCTCCGCCACAACCTGGGCCACGGTTGGGGGCTTCTGGCCGCCGCCGCGATCATGGTGGTGACCAGCTTCGTTGTCATCGGTGTCGGTCCGCGCACCCTCGGCCGCCAGAACGCCTACCCGATCTCGTTGGTGGCGGCTCTACCGCTGCAAGCGATTTCGGTCCTGCTGGCGCCGATCAGCCGACTGCTGGTGGTACTCGGGAACATGCTGACGCCCGGTCGGGGCTTCCGCAACGGACCGTTCGCGTCCGAGATCGAATTGCGCGAAGTCGTCGACCTGGCCCAGCAACGCGGCGTGGTCGCGGCAGACGAACGCCGAATGATCCAGTCGGTGTTCGAACTCGGTGATACACCGGCCCGCGAAGTGATGGTGCCGCGCACCGAGATGATCTGGATCGAAAGTGACAAATCGGCCGACCAAGCGACGTCAGTGGCGGTTCGCAGCGGGCATTCCCGCATCCCGGTCATCGGCGAAAACGTCGATGACATCGTCGGCGTCGTGTATCTGAAAGACCTTGTCGAGCAGGCTTATTACTCGAGCACCGGCGGCCGGGACATCACCGTGGCGCAGGTCATGCGCCCGGCGGTTTTCGTGCCGGACTCCAAGCCGCTGGATGCACTGCTGCGCGAAATGCAGCGAGACCGCAACCATATGGCGCTACTGGTCGACGAGTACGGCGCGATAGCGGGGCTGGTGACGATCGAGGATGTGTTGGAAGAAATCGTCGGCGAGATCGCCGACGAGTACGACGCAGCCGAGGTTGCGCCGGTAGAAGACCTGGGCGACAACCGGTTCCGGGTATCGGCGCGACTGCCGATCGAAGACCTCGGCGAACTGTACGGGGTGGAATTCGATGAGCACCTCGACGTCGACACGGTCGGCGGTCTGCTGGCCCTGGAGCTGGGCCGCGTCCCGCTGCCCGGCGCCGAGGTGATCTCACATGGGCTGCGGTTGCATGCCGAGGGCGGCCCAGACCATCGTGGGCGGGTCCGGATCGGCACCGTGCTGCTCAGCCGCGCCGGCGACGACGGCCAGGAGGTAAACCATGACGGCTGAGCTCGACGCCGAGGACGCGAAGCTCGTGGTGCTGGCCCGCTCGGCGATGGCGCGTGCCGAGGCCGGCAGCGGGGCCGCGGTGCGCGACGTCGATGGCCGCACCTACGCCGGAGCACCAGTGGATCTGTCGGCGCTGCAGCTGACCGCGCTGCAAACGGCGGTGGCCGGGGCGGTGTCCAGCGGAGCTGCGGGGCTGGAGGCGGCCGTGCTGGTGGCCGGCTCCGCCGACGACGCCGGCATCGCGGCGGTCCGCGAAATATCGGCGACGGCGGCAGTCATCATCACCGACGGCGCAGGCAACGTCCTGCGATGACCGAATTCCATTCAGGTTTCGTCTGTCTCGTCGGCCGGCCGAATACCGGGAAGTCGACGCTGACTAATGCGCTGGTCGGCTCGAAGGTGGCGATCACCTCGAGCCGCCCGCAGACCACAAGGCACACAATTCGCGGCATCGTGCACCGGGAGGACTTCCAGATCATCCTGGTCGACACTCCCGGGCTGCATCGGCCACGGACCTTGCTGGGTAAGCGGCTCAACGACTTGGTCCGCGATACCTACGCAGAAGTCGACGCCATCGGTCTGTGCATACCCGCCGATGAAGCGATCGGTCCGGGGGACCGGTGGATTGTTGATCAGATCCGTTCCATCGCGCCCACAACGACTTTGGTCGGCGTCGTTACTAAAATCGACAAGGTCGCCAGGGACAAAGTGGCCGCACAGCTCGTGGCGGTGAGCGAACTGATCGGTGACTCCGCCGAGATCGTCCCCGTCTCGGCGGTCACCGGTGAGCAGATCGACGTGCTGATCGACGTGCTGGTCGCTGCGTTGCCGCCCGGGCCAGCGTATTACCCCGACGGTGAGCTGACCGATGAACCCGAGGAGGTTCTGATGGCCGAGTTCATCCGGGAAGCCGCCCTGGAGGGCGTGCGCGACGAGCTGCCGCATTCACTGGCAGTGGTGATCGACGAGGTCAATCCGCGCGAGGGACGTGACGATCTGATCGACGTGCACGCCGTTCTTTACGTCGAGCGCGACAGCCAAAAGGGCATCGTCATCGGCAAGCGGGGTGCCCGACTGCGCGAAGTGGGTACTGCGGCGCGCGGCCAGATTGAGAAGCTGCTGGGCACTAAGGTCTACCTCGAGCTGCGGGTCAAGGTTGCCAAGAACTGGCAGCGCGACCCCAAACAACTTGGTCGGCTTGGCTTTTGAGCAGGCTATCTGCTAGCCAGTTGTGACGCGTCGACGTCGTAGGGGCCCATCTGGGCCGCGGTGAACTCGTAGGGGCTGTTCTTGTCGCGCATGGCAAGGTTGGGCGCCACCACGCCACCCACCGTTGCGGCGAGCGCACACCCTAAACCGTTGATCCAGTCCCGGCTGCCGATCCGGTCCTCCTCGTTGAGCGCCTTCACGTAGGCGATGCCAATCGGTACGCGCAGCAGCACTGCGGTCAAGAACCCCGGGCCGTAACGAGCTCCGGCCCGGCGGGGAATAACGATCCCGTGCAGCACCGCCTGGCTCCAGCCCAGCAGGACCGCCGCCAAGCCCAGCCACTTCGGCCGGCGAAGGACAACCGGCCCAAGGTAGAACGGGTAAGCCAGGGCGGTGTTGATGATCATCGCGGTCTGCGGATTCAGCGGATAATTACGTGGGCTGTCGCTTTTGAACATGCCTCGATTGAACTGACCGGCGAAATATCCCGGGTCTACGTATTCCTCGTACTGATGGGCCAGCAACGCGAGCAGGTTCACCGCCGAGAGCAGCCTCGTCTTGGCCAGCCGCCCACCCGCGAGCGCGGTAAGGCCACCGAGCGCCAAGGCGACTACCGCCCCGACGCGCGGCCACTGCCTGCGATAGACATCCAATAACCCACCACCCATGAAACCTCCTCCTCAAGCCGTCTTATCGATCGATCTCACTGCCAATGCTGGAGATCGGCGGCGTGTCCGTGCCGGTGTTCCACCACACCTCCGGCTGCTTGGCTGCCCAGCCGCCGAGCGCCTCCAGTTCGGCGGCCAGGGAGATCAACAGCGGTTCGCTGTTGGCCGGCCCCATCAGCTGTACGCCGATCGGCAATCCTGCCGAGGTGAAACCCGCCGGGACGTTGATCGACGGCCACCCCAACACATTCCACGGCCAGGCCACCGGGCATGCGGCGATCATCACGCGGTCGGTGCCCAAGCCGCCCAACCTGTCGAACGCGTGCGTCGGCGGGGGCGGTTGTGCGGTTGTCGGCGCCACCACGACGTCCACGATGCGGAAAATCGAACCCACCCGGCGCTGATCGGCGGCTTCATTCGCCCGGGCGGCACGCAGTATCGACTCCGAGAGCACCCGCCCCATCCGCATGTTGGACATCGTGCGCCGGTCCAGATCTACGCTGTCACCCAACCGGTCGGCCCAGTCCAGCAGCCCAGAAGTGGAACGCGACAGGAAGTGCCACGAGAGCCGCAGCCCGTAATCAGGGTTGCCCGACACCACGCTGTGGCCGAGCAGTCGAAGTTGATCGCCCACCGCCGCCAGGGCCGCCCGGATCTCCGGGTGCAAGCGGGCCGGAAACCCGGTGAACGGGAACCGGGTTGACAGCGCGATCCGCAGCGGCCCCGGAGCGATGCCCACGTGGTCGGATACCGTGACCGGCCGCGGCTTGTGCAGATCGCCATCGGCGTTGCCGGAGGCCGCGTCGAGCACCAGCGCCGCATCGGCGACGGTACGGGCGAGCACGCCGTTGACCGTGATGCCGTTGAACGCCTCGGGCAACGGCCATGTCGAGATGCGGCCACGCTGCGGCTTGATGCCCACCAGATGAGTCCAGGCCGCCGGGATGCGGACACTGCCCGCCCCGTCGGAGCCGATCGCGGCGGTGACCAGGCCGGCGGCCACCGCGGCCGCGCTGCCACCGGACGACCCGCCCGGGGTGTGTTTGCGCGACCACGGATTGCGGGTGTGGCCGAATCCGGGTCCGCTGGTGAACGGCCATTGGCCCAGCTCGCACGTATTGGTCTTGCCGACGATCACGGCGCCGGCCGCCTTGAGCCGGCGCACCATCTCGGCGTCGTGAGTGGCGGGTCGGACGTAGCCCGACGAGCCGAATGCGGTTGGTACTCCGGCGACGTCGACGTCGTCCTTGACCGCGATCGGGACACCCAGCAGCGGCGCCTGGTCTCCAGCGCCGCGCCGCCGATCGGCCGCGGCAGCGTCGGCCAGCGCCGTCTCGGTGAGCACCACTCGGAAGGCGTTCAGCGTCGACTGGCTCAGGTCGATGGCGTGCAACGAGCGACGGACCAGCGCGTCGGAAGTCACCTCACCGCTGGCCAGCTGGTAGAGCTGGTCGGTCAGGGTTGGAAAGCGGCGATAGGCAGAGTTACTCATCGGTATCGACATTATCGGCGCGTGTGCGAGGTGCAGTCGCAGCGTGGTGACAAACTGATATCTATGCGGCTGTACCGAGACCGTGCGGTGGTGCTGCGCCAGCACAAGCTCGGCGAGGCCGACCGGATCGTCACCATGCTCACCCGCGACCATGGACTGGTCCGTGCGGTGGCCAAGGGTGTGCGCCGCACCCGTAGCAAGTTCGGCGCGCGACTGGAACCGTTCGCGCATATCGACGTGCAGCTGCACCCGGGCCGCAACCTGGACATCGTCACGCAGGTCGTCTCGCTTGACGCGTTCGCCACCGACATCGTCAGCGACTACGGCCGATACACCTGCGCGTGCGCGATGCTGGAAACCGCCGAGCGTCTCGCCGGTGAGGAACGAGCACCGGCCCCGGCATTGCACCAACTCACGGTCGGCGCGCTGCGGGCGGTGGCCGACGGTCGCCGTCCCCGCGGGCTGGTGCTGGACGCTTATCTGCTACGTGCCATGAGCATCGCCGGGTGGGCCCCGGCGCTGACCGAATGCGCCCGCTGCGGTACACCGGGCCCGCACCGGGCATTTCACATCGCCGCAGGCGGCAGCATCTGCGGGTACTGCCGCCCCGCCGGTGCGACGACACCGCCGTTAGGTGTGCTGGATCTGATGTCGGCGCTGCACGACGGCGATTGGGAGGCCGCGGAGACCGCACCGCAATCGGCCCGCAGCCACGTCAGCGGATTGGTGGCCGCCCACCTGCAATGGCACCTGGAGCGGCAGCTACGAACCTTGCCACTGGTCGAGCGGACAGGCCGGGTCGACCATGCCTATCGCAGCCTCGTCGACCGTCGCATAGCTCTGGTCAGGCAGGATGTGGCCCATGGGGACGAGCCGGGTGAGCCGCTCAGCGCGGAGGGCTGAGCGCACGCGGAAGGTCACCCACTTCCCACAACTGCCGCCTGCCCCAGACGACTACCCGACCTTCCCCGACAAATCCACCTGGCCGGTCGTCTTTCCGCCGCTTCCACCGTCAGCCGACGGCGGCCCCCGCCGACCCCCGCAACACATCTCCAAGGCGACCGCTCCGCGGATCTCCGCCGACCAGCTGCCCAACCACGTCGCGATTGTGATGGACGGCAATGGCCGCTGGGCCACCCAGCGTGGACTCGCGCGCGTCGAAGGCCACAAGATGGGCGAGGCCGTGGTCATCGACATTGTTTGCGGCGCAATCGAAATCGGCATCAAATGGCTGAGTCTCTACGCCTTTTCCACGGAGAACTGGAAACGGTCGGCAGAGGAAGTCCGGTTTTTGATGGGGTTCAATCGCGATGTGGTGCGACGGCGCCGTGAGAACCTGAACGATATGGGCGTGAAGATACGCTGGGTGGGTTCGCGGCCACGCCTGTGGCGAAGCGTCATCAAGGAGTTGGCGATCGCAGAGGAGATGACGATGCTCAACGACGTCGTCACGGTGAACTACTGCGTCAACTACGGTGGCCGAACCGAAATCGCTGAAGCCGCAAGGGATATTGCGCGCGAAGCCGCGGCCGGCAGGCTGAACCCGGAGCGCGTCACCGAGGCGACCGTGGCCCGCCACCTACACCGCCCCGACATTCCCGACGTCGATCTGTTACTGCGGACCTCGGGCGAGCAGCGGACCAGCAACTTCATGCTGTGGCAAGCGGCCTACGCCGAGTACATCTTCCAGGACAAGCTCTGGCCCGACTACGACCGCCGCGATCTGTGGGCGGCTTGCGAAGAGTACGCATCACGGCATCGACGATTCGGGACGGCCTAGATGCCTTCGTTGCAGGAGCGGTTACTGACGCTGCTGTCTGAGGTGTTACCCATCGAGGAGGAATCCGACGGGGCGCTAACCGTGCGTCACGACGGGACTATCGCGTCGTTGCGGGTCGTAAACGTCACCGAAGACCTCGACCTCGTGTCGCTCACCCAGATTTTGGTGTGGGATCTGCCGCTGACCAAGAAGATTCGTGACAGCGTGGCCGAGCAGGCGCACAGTACCCTGCTGGGATCGGTGGCGCTGGTGGAGAAGGTCAGCGAAACGACCGCCAAACGCAACTCAGGCAAAACGGCAGACGTGATGCTGCGCTACAACTTCCCCGGTGGTGGCCTGAGCGACGACGCGCTGCGCACGCTGATCCTGATGGTGCTCGACAAGGGCGCCGAGATCCGTCACGCGCTAACGGGTTGAGCTCAGCGGCGGCAGTCCGAGCAGGTGCCGAAAATCTCGATGGTGTGGCTGACATCAGAGAAGCCGTGTTCAGTGGCCACCTCCGCGGCCCACGCCTCGACCTCGTGATCACCCACCTCGACGGTCGACCCGCAGCTGCGGCACACCAGGTGGTGGTGATGGTGTTCCGAGCAGCGCCGATAGACCGATTCGCCGGTATCGGTGCGCAGCGTGTCGAGCATGCCCGCCGCCGACATCGACTGCAGCGTCCGGTAGACCGTGGTCAGCCCGATGTTCTCGCCACGTCGGCGCAGCTCGTCGTGCAGCTCTTGGGCCGACCGGAAGTCGTCAAGCGTCTCTAGCAGCGACGAGATCGCCGCCCGCTGTCGGGTGGAGCGCACGCTCGCGCTGCTACCCGTCATGGCTTGTCCTCGCCGGCGTGCGCGACGGCGTCGATCACGATATGCGCCAAATGGTGGTCGGCCAGCCGGTAGAGCACCTCGCGACCGGACCGCGCCCCGGTGACCACACCCGCGGCCTTGAGGATTTTGAGGTGCTGGCTCACCAGCGGCTGGGGCACGCCCAGCGCATCGACCAGTTCGTGCACGCAGCGCTGGGATTCGCGTAACTGCAGCACAATGGCGATCCGCACCGGTGCGGCCAGCGCGCGCAGCAGCTCACCGGCGGCTTCCAGAATCTCCCGCGGTGGTGGTGCCGGCAGCTCGGTGAAGTCAGAAACGTCGTGCTCATGGCGCTCATCCAAACCGGAGCCGATGTCGTCGTGGCTCTCGGTTGATGTTGCGGGGGACATGACCATCACTTTCGGGCCGGGTTACCGGGAATCACTGGGAGTCGCTGCCGGCTGGTTCCACTGTCACATGCATAACCACGCATGTCAAAGAGCTCGGGGCCGATCGCTACGATGACGGATGCTCACCGGCTCATCGCCGGCTCGCTCGTCCCCGCATCGAAAGACAGGAGTCATCACCTCGTGGCGTCCGTCATCGACACCGTCGTCAACCTCGCCAAGCGGCGCGGCCTGGTCTACCCCTCTGGCGAGATCTACGGCGGCACCAAATCGGCATGGGACTACGGGCCGTTGGGGGTGGAGCTCAAAGAAAACGTCAAGCGGCAGTGGTGGCGCGCGGTGGTCACCGGCCGCGACGACGTCGTCGGCCTGGACTCGTCGATCATCTTGCCGCGCGAGGTGTGGGTCGCCTCCGGGCATGTCGAGGTGTTCCACGACCCGTTGGTGGAGTCGCTGATCACTCACAAGCGTTACCGCGCCGATCACCTCATCGAGGCCTACGAACAAAAGCACGGGCATCCGCCGCCCAACGGGCTGGCGGATATTCGGGATCCGGAAACCGGTGAGCCCGGCAAGTGGACCGAGCCGCGCGAGTTCAACATGATGCTCAAGACTTATCTCGGCCCGATTGAGACCGAGGAGGGCCTGCATTATCTGCGGCCGGAGACCGCACAAGGGATTTTCGTCAACTTCGCCAATGTGGTGACGACCGCACGCCGCAAGCCGCCATTCGGTATCGGCCAGATCGGCAAGAGCTTCCGCAACGAGATCACCCCGGGCAATTTCATCTTTCGGACCCGCGAGTTCGAGCAGATGGAGATGGAGTTCTTCGTAGAGCCGGCGACCGCACCGGAGTGGCACCAGTATTGGATCGACACCCGGCTGCAGTGGTACGTCGACCTTGGCATCGATCCGGAGAACCTGCGGCTGTTCGAGCACCCCAAAGACAAGTTGTCGCATTACTCCGACCGCACCGTCGACATCGAGTACAAGTTCGGCTTCGCCGGTAACCCGTGGGGCGAACTGGAAGGTGTCGCGAACCGGACCGATTTCGACTTATCCACGCACGCAAAGCATTCCGGCGTCGACCTGTCCTTCTACGACCAGGGCACCGATACCCGGTATGTGCCCTATGTGATCGAACCGGCGGCCGGGCTGACGCGGTCGTTCATGGCGTTTTTGATCGACGCCTACCACGAGGACACCGCACCCAACGCCAAGGGTGGGATGGACAAGCGGACGGTTTTGCGGCTCGATCCGCGGCTGGCGCCGGTCAAAGCCGCCGTGCTGCCGTTGTCCCGGCACGCCGATCTCAGCCCCAAAGCCCGCGATCTGGCCGCCGAGTTGCGCAAATACTGGAATGTCGAGTTCGACGATGCCGGCGCGATCGGGCGGCGTTACCGGCGCCAGGACGAGATCGGCACCCCATATTGCGTGACGGTCGATTTCGAATCGCTCGACGACCACGCGGTGACCATCCGCGAGCGAGACGCCATGACTCAGGAACGGGTGGCCATCAACGCGGTGGCCGATTATCTGGGATCACGCCTGCGGGCCTGCTAGAAGCTGCGCAGAAACTGCAAAAGAATTTTCGTCATCTTTATCGACTATTACTCATATGACCAATATCATCTAACCACCGGGACAATAGAGCCGACATTTCAGACTTGGCGCGGCAGCACACTAGGGCGTGGTGGGCTGCCGCGCCCTTCTGCGATCGGCGGGAACGCTGTGTGCGGCAAAGTGTTTCTCAGAATCTCCCGCCGCCGCCCATAAAGCCGCCATCGGATGAGCCCGACGAACCACCGAACGAGGTCGGACCCCAACCGCCGCCGAAACCTCCACCCATAGCTCCGCCCAGCATGTCGCCGATGATGATCCCGCCCATCATCGCGCCCATGTTGTCGCTGCCGCCGTAGCGCCCGGCATAGGCGAGCTGGGCGGACCGGACGTCGTCGTTGGCCAGTGACTGCGCCTGGGCGGCCAGTCTTGCTGCGGAATTGGCATGTGTGATCGCTTCGCTCACGTTGGTCGACCGTTTATCGAGGGCGGCCTCCAGCTGTCGGCTCGCCTCCGCAAGACGGGTGCGCGCCTCGGGCCCGACGCTGCCGCGACGCGTGTCGATGAATTCCGACACGGCGTGGATCCGCGACTGCGCGGTGAATTGAGCTTGCTCGAAAGTACGGTTGAGCCGTTCGGCGGCAGCCTGCTCTTCGGCAACTGTCGCCAGTAGCCCATTCAAATCGGCGTCGGCCTTGGTCAATTGGGTGAACGCGCCGAGCGGATCGGCTGAACCGCCCACGCGAGCTGCGCTGAGCGCCCTGGCGGCGGCCTCCCGGGCGCTGGCCAAATCGCGGATGTGCGGGGCTTTGGTTTGCTGCGCGTTCTGCAGCTGGGTATCGGCGTGGTCGATGCCGACCTGGATGTTGGCGATCAGCGACGGCAGCGTGGCGACGGCGTGGCGAATGTCGTTGGCGGCGCTGTCCACCGCGTCGAGCAACGAACGGGCCTGCCCCAGCGCCGACTCAGCGGCGTGTACGGCGTCGACCAGGCCGCTTTGCTCACCGCTGACCGGTCGAGCCGCCAGATCACGCGCCCGAGTGAGATTCTGGTCGGCGAATGCCAGCCGGTCCTTGGCGGTCGTGACATTGGTGGCTACCGAGGTCAGTGCCGCAGAGTCGAATTCGTTGTGCAGCTCTGCCATTCGTTGATCGGCCGGGGCGATGCGCGCCGTCAGGTCGACGATCTGCTGAGTCAGGGTGTCGAGGCGCGCTGGTGCGTTGACAACCAGGTCGCGCATCTCCTCAAAGGCCTCGCGTTGCGACTCCAGCTCACGATCAGCCCGCGCCGCCGAGACGATCACCTGTGTCAACAGCTCACGCCGCTGCGCCCGCGTCTCGGGTATCGCATCGTCAAGTCGTTGGCGCACGTTGAATGCCTGTGCCAGAGCGGCTTTGGCGTTGTTCACGGCACTGGTGAACGGCTGGGTTCGCTGTTCGCCGAACTCCTCAACCGTCAGCGCCAACTCGTTGGCGCTGGTGCGAACGGCGTTATCGACGTCGACGACTTTCCACCGCGACAGGTCGTCGAGCGCACCCAGTGATAGTGCCGCCAGTGCATCCGGGTCGGTCGCGTCGACCCGACGCGCGGCCGCCAGTTCGGCCGCGCGAAGACGGCGGCGCCGGTAATGCATGGCCACAAGCAAAGCGAGCAGCACGATCGCGATCCCGCCCAGCGCGATCAGCAGCGGCGTCCAGTTCGTTGGCTGCTGCCCTCGGTCGAGCCCGTTGGCCGCCGCAACCGCCGCCGCGCTCCAGTCGCCGCGGCGCAGCGCGGGTTCGATCTGGTTTCGTCGCAGATCGTCGACCTGACTCGAGCTGATGGTCTGCACCCTGTTGGGCACCAGGAACGCATAGGAACGGTCGACGGTGGCGACGGCGAGCAACGCGTCGAAGTCGCCCAAGTCGCTGGCGGACCGCGTGTTCTGCGCCCAGCTCACGGCCGGTTGTCCGGAGAAGTTGTCGACGAAAACTACCCACAGCTGTACCCGGCGGTCGGAGTAGAGCTTGCCGGTTGCCGACTGGATCGCAGCGCGACCCGAGGCGGTCAACACCCCGGCGTCGTCGGTGACGTAGTTGGACAGCCGGAAGGGTGGCTGCGCGGCGGCGGACGGCGCCACCAGTAATGCGGTAATCAGCATCGCCACGAACACGGCGAGCGAGCGGACAGTGCTCATGCTCGACAATCTAGCCCTGCGGCGACGCGGGCCCTAGAGGCCAGACCGCGGCGGTTCCGGGTCGTGCTGGCAGACTATGCCTCGATGAATCAGCAGGACCCCTATGACGATTTCGACCGCGACCGGGTGGTGCCCGAAGCGCCGAAGACCGCGGGCTTACCGGGCACCGAGGGCCAGCACCGCACCGACTTCGCCCGCGATCGCGCCCGAGTGCTGCACAGCGCCGCGCTGCGCCGCCTTGCTGATAAGACACAGGTCGTCGGGCCGAGGGAAAGTGACACTCCGCGCACGAGATTGACCCATTCACTGGAGGTCGCCCAGATCGGACGGGGGATGGCGATCGGGCTGGGCTGCGACCCCGACCTTGTCGACATGGCCGGCTTGGCCCACGACATCGGGCACCCGCCGTACGGGCACAACGGCGAGCAGGCGCTCGATGAGTTCGCTGCGGCGCACGGCGGGTTTGAAGGTAATGCACAGAACTTCCGGATCCTGACCGGCTTGGAACCCAAAGTCCTTGATCAGCAAGGACATAGCGTCGGACTCAACCTGACCCGGGCGGGGCTGGACGCCGTCACCAAATATCCGTGGACGCGTGGTCGGGGCCGACGCAAGTTCGGCTTCTACGACTTCGACCTCCGCGCCGCCCACTGGGTGCGCGAACACGCACCCGTAGAACGAGCCTGTCTGGAAGCCCAAGTGATGGACTGGGCCGACGATGTCGCCTATTCGGTGCATGACGTGGAGGACGGTGTGGTGTCCGGACGGATCGACCTACGGGTGCTCGCCGACGATGACGAAGCCGCCGCGCTGGCCAAGCTCGGGGAACGCGACTTCGCCCGGGTGTGTGGCGACGACCTGGTCGCTGCCGCGCATCGGCTGTCCGGGCTACCGGTGGTCGCCGCGGTCGGCAAGTATGACGCCACGCTGGCGGCCTCGGTCGCGCTCAAGCAGCTGACCAGCGAGCTGGTAGGCCGGTTCGCCTCGGCGGCGATTGCGGCCACCCGGGCGGCAGCGGGTCCCGGGCGGCTCGCCCGCTATCAAGCCGATCTGGCCGTCCCTGAGGTGGTGCGCGCCGAGGTCGCGGTGCTCAAGACCCTGGCGCTGCAGTTCATCATGTCCGATCCGCGTCATCAGGAGCGACAGCGCTCGCAACGCGAACGAATCCACCGGGTCGCGCGCTGGCTGCTGGCCGGAGCGCCCGGAACCCTCGACCCGGTGAACGCGGCGGCCTTCAACACCGCCGCCGACGACGGTGAGCGGCTGCGGGTCATCGTCGACCAGATCGCTTCCTTCACCGAGGGACGCCTGGAACGCATTGAGACCACTCAGACCTGAGCCGTTGACGATGGTTGCCGCGCCGCCGAGAAGCGCATCGCGTGCGAGGTGATCGGCGCCGGCTAACCACAGACAGTTATTGTTCGCGTCCTCGGCGCCGATGCGGGCGCTCTACACTGAGCCGATGGCCGGCCGTATCCCCGATCGCGATATCGCCGCCATCCGCGAACGAGTCCGCATCGACGAGGTCGTCGGCGACTACGTCCAGCTACGCAAGGCCGGCGCCGACTCGCTCAAGGGCCTGTGCCCATTTCACGACGAGAAGTCGCCGTCGTTCCACGTGCGGCCCAACCACGGTCACTTCCACTGCTTCGGCTGCGGGGAGGGCGGCGACGTGTATGCGTTCGTCCAGAAGATCGAGCACGTCAACTTCGTCGAGGCCGTCGAACTGCTGGCCGATCGGATTGGCTACACAATCAGCTACACCGGCGCGGCCACCAGTGTGCAGCGTGACCGGGGCAGTCGCAGCAGGCTGCTCGCCGCCAATGCCGCCGCGTTGACCTTCTACGCTGCGGCCTTGGCGTCGGCCGAAGCTGCGCCGGCTCGCCAGTATCTGACCGAGCGGAATTTCGATGCCGACGCTGCCCGGCACTTCGGCTGCGGATTCGCGCCGTCGGGCTGGGATTCGCTGACAAAACATCTGCTGCGCAAGGGTTTTGAGTTCAAGGAGCTCGAGGCCGCAGGCCTGTCGCGGGAAGGTCGCCGCGGCCCGATCGATCGGTTTCACCGCAGGTTGTTGTGGCCGATCCGCACGTCGGCCGGAGAGGTGATCGGGTTCGGGGCGCGGCGGTTGTTCGACGACGATCCGATGGAAGCCAAGTACGTCAACACACCCGAGACGTTGCTGTACAAGAAGTCGTCGGCGTTGTTCGCTATCGACCTGGCCAAACGTGAGATTGCCAAGGGTCATCAAGCCGTGGTCGTCGAGGGCTACACCGACGTGATGGCGATGCACCTCGCCGGGGTGACGACGGCGGTCGCATCCTGTGGTACCGCGTTCGGTGACGAGCACCTGGCGATGCTGCGCCGATTGATGATGGATGACAACTTCTTTCGCGGTGAACTGATCTACGTGTTCGACGGTGACGAAGCGGGCCGGGCCGCGGCGCTCAAGGCGTTCGGCGGCGAGCAGCATCTGGCGGGCCAGTCCTTCGTCGCGGTCGCCGCCGACGGAATGGACCCCTGCGATCTGCGGCTGGCATCCGGCGATGGAGCGCTGCGCGATCTGGTAGCACGGCGAACTCCGTTGTTCGAGTTCGCGATTCGCGCGGCGCTCAGCGAAGTGGACCTGGACAGCGCCGAGGGCCGGGTGGCCGCACTGCGCCGTTGCGTACCGATGGTCGCCCAGATCAAAGACCCCACACTGCGTGACGAGTATGCGCGCCAACTGGCGGGCTGGGTCGGCTGGTCGGATGTCGCTCAGGTCGTCGGCCGGGTCCGTGAAGAGGCCAAGAACCCCAAAAGCCAGAGCCGTGGCAAGCTCCGTCGTGCGGCCGCAGCCCAGGCCGACACCGGCGCACCCGAATTCACCGCCCTTCGTCCCGACCCCCACGACCCCATGCTGTGGCCGCAGCGCGAGGCGCTCAAGTCGGCGTTGCAGTACCCGGCGCTGGCCGGGCCGGTGTTCGACACGTTGACCGTCGAAAGCTTCACCCATCCCGGGTACGCCGCGGTATGCACGGCCATCGAGGCGGCCGGCGGGACCGGGACCGGCATCGGTGGGGCCGAGTGGCTCGATGCGGTGCGCCAAAAGGCGGCGTCGCCGGCGGCGGCAGGGCTGGTCAGCGAGCTTGGTGTCGAGGTCATCCGGGTCGACGACGACGACAAGCTGCCGCGTTACATCGCCGGCGTGCTGGCCCGCCTGCAAGAGGTCTGGATCGGTCGACAGATCGCGGAGGTCAAATCGAAACTGCAGCGCATGTCGCCGGTGGAGCAGGGCGACGAGTACCACGCCCTGTTCGGCGACCTGGTTGCGATGGAGGCCTATCGGCGCAGCCTGCTGCAGCAGGCCAGCGGCGACGATCTCACCGCCTGAGCCGGGCCGCGGTCAGGGCGCGCTTCGCGGTCGTTGTGGCTCGACGATGCTGGTCTCGTTGTCGATCTCGGTCAGCGTCACCATGCGCGTGTCGGGCGAGACCCGATTCGCAATCTTGCGGCGGCCCCCTTCGATCACCGACTTGGCGGCAGGACTGCTGGTCAGCGCGCGGTAGGTGCCGACGATCTGCTCGTAGCGACGGCGGCCGGCCTTCGCGCCCAACACGTAGCCCAGTCCCAGCACGACGACATAGCGGATCAAAGCGGTCCCTCCAGACGTTGGTGCTTTTGCGTCCATCCTGCCTTATCTGCGCCGTGGACTCCGCTCGGCGGGTGATCCAATCTGGTTGGGCGTCAGCACGGCAGTACGCTAGAGTCATCCCTCGATCCGCGCCCACCATACGTGCGGAAACGGGCAGTCCTCCGTAGCTCAATTGGCAGAGCGTTCGGCTGTTAACCGAAGGGTTCCTGGTTCGAGTCCAGGCGGGGGAGCGGCAAACAACACCATCGACACGCATCGCGACGGGAAGTCGCCCCGCACGCAGAGTCTGAAAATTGGATGAATAAATCCAAAGACTGACGGCTTTTTCGCGTCGAGGGGTAGTGAGCGCGGGGTCGGCGCTCCTAGCATTTCTTGTATGGAGAGACTCAGCGGTCTCGACGCCAGTTTCCTGTACACCGAAACCGAAACCCAGCCGCTGAACGTGTGCTCTGTCGTCGAGTTGGACACCTCCACGATGCCCGGTAGCTACACATTCGATCGGCTCCGCGACGGGTTGGAGCAGTGGATCAAGGCGCTGCCGGAGTTGCGGGCAAAGCTGGCGGACAATCCGCTCAATCTGGACCACCCGGTCTGGGTGGAAGACCCCGACTTCGACATTCAGAGGCATCTGAGACGCATGCGCATGCCGGTGCGTGGCAGGCAGAGCGAACTGGCCGAAATCTGCGGTCGGCTCGCTTCCCAGCCGCTGGATCGGGGCAGACCACTGTGGGAGATGTGGGTGATCGAGCGCGGCGCCGATACTGCGCACAGCGACGGGCAGTTGGCGGTGGTGACCAAGGCCCACCACGCCGCGGTGGACGGGATCCTGGCCGCCAACCTGTTCGAGCGGCTGTGCAGCAGCGAACCCGACGCTTCACCGCCCGACCTGGTAGACGGTCCGGGTCAGCCGACCCAGCTTGAGATCGCCGCCGATGGGCTGGTGAACTTCGCTACCCGCCCGCTGCGACTTGCCGGTGTGCTTTCGAAGACTGCCGCGTCAATCGTGACGACCCTGCGCCGCGCCCACACCGGGCAGACCATGGCCGCCCCGTTCGCCGCCCCACCATGCCGGTTCAACGCCGCCATCA
>Ga0335075_10004551_pt1 | contig 21680 bp, 19 predicted proteins | sample Lox_Sample_24_FD_206723 | JGI IMG/M metagenome (GOLD analysis project Ga0335075, IMG submission 206723) | Soil microbial communities from Loxahatchee National Wildlife Refuge, Florida, United States - Lox_Sample_2.4 | ecosystem: Environmental > Terrestrial > Soil > Wetlands | place: USA...
GCCGGCCCTCTCGTGGCGCCCTCAGCCTGCCCGGGCCGCCCCGCGAGGGCCGGGTCCCTTTCCTCGTCCCTTGCCGTCCCTTCCCCGCCCGACAAGCACCGCAGAATCACCCGCTCACCCCAAGAGAAAACTGGCCGGCCGGCCAGTTATGCTTGCCGCGATGGCCACGGTCGACTCCTCCGCGCCGCTCGCCGAGCGCCCGCCGCGGCTGTCGGCAAACCCGGTCCGGCGGGTGGCCGCCGACCTCGCCTCGGAGTGGCGGGTGAGGGGTGTCTTCCCGCCCGGCCCGGCCGACTTCAACGTCGCCCGGACGATGCGGATGGCGCGCGACCCGCTGCCGCTGCTGCTCGACGCCTACGAAAAGCACGGACCGATCTTCAGCATGCGGCTGCTCCACATCCGCTCGGTCTTCATGCTCGGCCCGGAGGCGAACCACTTCGTCACCGTCGGCCGGCCGGAGAACTTCCACTGGCGCGAGTCGAGCTTCGGCGACCTGATCCCGCTGCTCGGCGACGGCCTGCTGACGATCGACGACGCCTACCACGACCGCGCCCGGGCGATCATGCTCCCCGCCTTCCACCGCGAGCAGATCGAGGCCTCGACCGCGGCGATGAAGGCCGAGACCGAGGCGGCGCTCGCCGATCTGCGCCCCGGCACCGTCGTCGACGTCTACGCCTGGATGCGGCGCCTGGCGATGCGGATCGCGATGCGGGCGCTGCTCGGCCTCGATCCCGACGAGGCAGGCAAGGGGGCCGCGGCGGCGCACCACTTCGAGCGGGCGCTCAGCTACTACGGCACCGACTACGCGGTGCGGCTGCTGCGCGGGCCGGGCTCGCCCTGGAAGAAGATGATGTCTTCCCGCGCCGTCCTCGACGGGATCGTCTACGAGGAGATCGCCCGTCGCCGATCCGCCCCCGACAGCGGCCGGCGCGACATCCTCAGCCTTCTGGTCGAAGCGCGCGGCGAGGCGGGCGAGCGCTTCACCGACACCGAGGTCCGCGACCAGGTGATGACCCTGATGTTCGCCGGCCACGACACCTCGACCTCGACCGTCACCTTCGCCCTTCACGAACTCGCCCGCCACCCCGACGCGCTGGCGAGGCTCTGCGAGGAGCAGGACCAGGTGCTGGCCGGCGCGGCGCCGACGATCGACCAGCTGGAGCGCGAGCTCCCCTACCTGGACATGGTCGTCGACGAGGTGCTGCGCCTCTACCCGCCCGCCTGGATCGGCCCGCGGCGCGCCGTCCGCGACTTCGAGTTCGGCGGCTACCGGGTGCCGCGCGGGGCCTACGTCGCCTACGTCTCCTGGGCCAGTCACCGCATCCCCGAGGTCTTCCCCGAGCCCGAGGCCTTCGTCCCCGAGCGCTTCACCCGCGAGCGCAAAGCGGCGCTGCCGCGGGGCGCCTACGTCCCCTTCGGCGGCGGCAAGCGGATCTGCATCGGCAAGCGCTTCGGCCAGATGGAGGTGAAGCTGGTGCTGACGATGTTCCTCCAGCGGCTCCGCGCCGACGCCCTGCCGGGCCGCACGATGACGGTGCGCCAGATGCCGACGCTCTCGCCCCGCGGCGGCCTCGCGATGCGCCTGCGCCCGCGCTCCTGAAGCCGCGCTTAGGCGACCCGCCTAGACTCAGGCTCCTTGCGAGCGTTGGTCATCTCCGACACGCACTTCGGCGCCTGGACCGGCCGTGACCTCCTGCGCGAGGACTTCTTCCTCGCGCGCCTGGCGCCCGCGCTCGACGGCGTCGACGAGGTGATCCTGCTCGGCGACCTTTTCGACTTCCTCTTCGGCTCGGTCGCCGACGCGGTCGACGCCGCCGCCGGGCTCCTCCGGCTGGTCGCCGAGAAGCTGCCCGGCAAGCGCTTCGTCTTCCTCGCCGGCAACCACGACCACCACCTCGTCCACCGCGACGAAGAGAACCAACTGGAGGCGGCGCTGGCGCGCGGCGAGACGCTCCGTCCCGACGGCGGCGCGATCCACGAGCCGCCCGGCCCCGCCTTCTTCCAGCGCTTCCTCGAAGCGCGCCTGCCCGGGGTCGAGGTCGAGATCGCCTACCCGACCTACAGCTTCGCCGGCGTTCTCTGCACCCACGGGCACTACCTCGACCCGCACGCCCGGATGAGCGGCTCGCGCGGTTCCCGCCTCCTCACCCGGACGCTCTGGGCGATCGCCGCGGGCGGCCCGGAGGAGCCGACCTGCGAGGCCGACTACGAGTCGGTGACGACGTTGCTCACCGAGTGGCTCTACATCGCCGCCCAGATGCCCCACGGCACCCATGCGCAGCGCAACGTCTTCGGCGCCGCCCGGCGCGCGGGCCGGATCGCCGCGACCGCCGGGGCCCCGGTGCGCGGCGTCCGCCGCGTCGCCGCCCACGTCCGCGATCGGACCGCGGGCGACACCGTGGGGCTGCCCAGCGTCGCGCACTTCGACGCCGTGGTCGCCGACGAGGCCGCCCGCCAGGCCCGCGAGCAGCCGCTGCCCGGCCCGGCGCCGTCGCACCCGCAGTACCCCGAGCCGACCGTGCTCTCGCGCTCGAGCCCGACCGAGCACGCGCTCGAGGCGTTCTCCCAGGTGGTCGCCAACCTCGGCTACGACCGCGAGGCGGAGAAGATCGTCTTCGCCCACACCCACCAGCCGCTCGACGACGTGCGCGCCACCCACGGCTCCACCCGCTACTGGAACAGCGGCTGCTGGATCTACGAGCCCGACCTCTCCTCGCGCCAGGCCTACGCGCGGTACTGCCGTCACGCCTGGCCGGGGACGGCGATCGTGATCGACGACGCCGAGCCGCAGCCGCGTCTGCTCGAGCTGCTCGCCGACCTCAACCCGCTCGCCGGCGGGCCCGGGCTGCCGAAGGCGCCCGCATGATCCAGCCGGAGGTGGTCACCGCCGGGGTCCGGATCGTCCGCGCCGAAGAGGCCTGGGAGCCGGTCCTCTTCGGCGGCATGATCCCGATCGTCGGCGCGGTCGGGGTCCTCTGGCTGATCCGCTGGGCGATCAAGGAACCGCCCGAGCACAACAAGGACCTGCCGCCCGAGGACGGTGAACCACCGCCCCCGGACCCCGCCGACGAGAGCCACGAAGGCCCGCTCTCCTGATGCGTTCGCACTTATCCCCGGATACCGGGGATAAGTGCGAACGCACTCCGGGCGGCCACGCCGGGGCTACTTGATGAACAGCATCTCCTCGTACTTCGGCAGCGGCCAGAGGTCGTCGGCGACGACGCGCTCCAGCTGGTCGCCGACCTCGCGGACCCTGCTCATCGCCGCCAGCTGGCTGTCGCGGGCGTAGGTGGCCAGGTCGAGCCCCTCGAGGTCGCCCGGCACCGCGTTGGCGTCTTTCAGCTCGCCGAGCGTGGCGACCAGGTCGTCGACCAGCTCGCGGATCTCGCCCTCGAGGGCGGAGACCCCCGCCGAGGAGATCAGCGCCAGCTGCCGCAGCCCCGCCGGGAGGATCATCGTCTGGCCGATCGAGAACGTCTCCTCGGCCTCGATGTTGGCCCGCGCCGCGTACTGCTCGACCCAGACGTCGTAGCGCGATTCGAGCTCCCGCCTGGAGAGGACGTTGTACTCCTCGAACGCCTTCACGGTGTCGTCGGCGACCACTTCCGGCAGCGCGTCCGGGGTGGTTTTCAGGTTCTTCAGCCCGCGCCGCGCGGCCTCGTCGTGCCACTCCTCGGAGTAGCCGTCGCCGCTGAAGCAGACGACCTTGTTCGCCAGGTAGGAGTCTTTGACGATCTCGATCACCGCCTCGGGCATCGCCGAGCCGGCGTCGAGCTTCGCCTTCAGCTTGCCCGCCAGCTCGTCGATCGCCTCGGCCGCGATCGTGTTCAGGACCGTGTTCGGGAAGGCCAGCGACATGCTCGACCCGAGCGCCCGGAACTCGAATTTGTTGCCGGTGAAGGCGAACGGCGAGGTCCGGTTGCGGTCGCCGCCGTCGAGCGGCAGGGGCGGCAGCACCGAGGAGCCGAGGTCGAGGAACGAGGCGGGGGTGCTGGGATCGCCTTCCCCGGTCGCGATCGCCTCGAACACCTTTTCCAGTTCGGCGCCGAGGAAGATCGAGATGATCGCCGGCGGCGCCTCGTTGGCTCCGAGCCGGTGGTCCTGGCCGATGTTGGCGACCGAGGCCCGCAGCAGGCCCTGGTGCTTGTTGACCGCCTGGATCACCGCCGTGCAGAAGAACAGGAAGTGGATGTTGTCCTCCGGCGTGTCACCCGGGTTCAGCAGGTTGGCGCCGGAGTCCGTGGCCATCGACCAGTTGTTGTGCTTGCCGGAGCCGTTGACGCCCGCGAAGGGCTTCTCGTGCAGCAGGCAGATCAGGCCGTAGCGGCGGGCGACGTTCTCCAGCGTCCGCATCAGCAGCTGCTGGTGGTCGGAGCCGACGTTCGAGCTCTCGAAGATCGGCGCGATCTCGTACTGGGCGGGGGCCACCTCGTTGTGCCGGGTTTTGACCGGGATGCCGAGCTTGCGCATCTCCAGTTCCGACTCCATCATGAAGGCGAGCACGCGCTCCGGGATCGAGCCGAAGTAGTGGTCGTCGAGCTCGTGGCCCTTCGGCGGCTTGGCGCCGAAGAGGGTCCGGCCGGTGGAGATCAGGTCAGGCCGCTCGAAGAAGTACTGCTCGTCGATCAGGAAGTACTCCTGCTCCGGGCCGACCGTGGTGTAGACGCGTTCGGTCGAATCGTCGCCGAGCAGGCGCAGCGCCTTCACCGCGGTCTGCGAGAGGGCGTCCATCGAGCGCAGCAGCGGGATCTTCGCGTCGAGCGCCTCGCCGGTCCAGCTGGCGAAGGCGGTAGGGATCGCCAGCAGCGTGCCGTTCGGGTTCTCGAGGATGAAGGCCGGGCTGGTCGGGTCCCAGGCGGTGTAGCCGCGCGCCTCGAAGGTGGCGCGGACGCCGCCGGTCGGGAACGAGGAGGCGTCCGGCTCGCCCTGGATCAGGTCCTTGCCGGAGAAGCCCGCGATCAGCTTGCCGTCGCCGGTCGGCTCGAAGAAGGAGTCGTGCTTCTCCGCGGTCGAGCCGGTCAGCGGCTGGAACATGTGGGTGTAGTGGGTGGCGCCGTTCTCCAGCGCCCACTCCATCATCGCCTCGGCCACCGCGTCGGCAAGGCTCGGGTCGAGCGCCTCGCCGTGTTCGAGCGTCGCCTGCAGCTTCTCGAAGACGTCGGCGGGCAGGCGTTCTCTCTGCACCTCGACGTCGAAGACGTTGGCGCCGAAGGCGGCGTTCTCGGGCAGGGTCAGATCGAGCGCGCCGAGGGACTCACCGTTGGAGCTCCACTGGGCTGCGGTCACGTTCTGCTGGCGGATTCGGCTCATCGCTTGGCTTGTCCCTCACTCTTGGCGGCGCGTCCGGTGCCCGGCCGCGATCGATTTCCTTTCAACAACTCCCTAGACAGAGCCAAAAGAGCCTAATGCCGGGGGTCGAGCGGGCGTTTGTACGCCCGTACAGACTTTCGCCCGCAGCGGTATCCCATATGTAGAGCACCCGCCCCTTGCGTTCGCACTTATCCCCGGATACCGGGGATAAGTGCGAACGCACGGGGCGTCAGGGGCGGCGGCGGAGGGTGGTCAGGTCGCCGACCGTCTCGAAGCCGAGGTTGGCGTACATCAGCTGCGGCCAGTCGGCGGCCTCGGCGGTGAGGAAGATCGGCGCGTTGCCGTCGGCCTGGGCGGCGGCGACGGCGGCGAGGACGACCGCCTTGGCGTAGCCGCGTTCGCGGGCGTCCGCGCGGGTGCCGACGTCCTCGACCTGGCCGATCCGCCCGTCGGTCAGCAGGCGACAGCAGGAGAGCGGCTCGCCCTCGGCGGGCGCGGTGAACCAGCGGTCGCCGCCGGCCTCGCCGTAGCGCCGGTCGAGCTCGTAGAGCTGCGCGACCGTCGCCTCCGGCTCCAGCACCCCGCTCGGCACCGCCTCGCCCGCGATCAGCATCCGCCGCAGCCCCTCGATCTCCGCCAGCCCCACCTCCCGCGCCCGAGTGCGTTCGCACTTATCCCCGGATACCGGGGATAAGTGCGAACGCAACGGGGGGGCGCGCCAGACCATGTAGCGGGTGCGCTCGACCTCCCAGCGCGGCCAGTGGGGCGCCTCGGCTTCGAGCTCGGCGCCGATCCGCCCGCCGTCGGCCTGGTCGAGCATGCAGATCGTCCGGTGGCCGAAGCCCTCGCCGCCGAGCGTCTCCTCGGCGATCGCGACCACCTGGTCGACGCTCAGCCCCACCTCCTCGATCCCCACCCAGTTGGCATCCCAGATCAGCGGCGCCGAGCGGGTGAGGAAGAGCCGGCCCCAGCTCTCCCGGTGGACCTCGTCGCAGACCTTCTCGTCGAGGGCCAGCTCGAAGGCCAGCAACTCGTCACGGTCTGGTGTCGCCGGGCCCTCCATCCGGATAGCCTCCCAACCTCGCGCGGCCGCCGGCCGCCCAGCCAAGCTTCGAAACGGGAGGAACCGAGCCGAATGTTCGTCAGTAAGGCCGCTGTGGTCGGTGGGGGGACGATGGGAGGCGAGATCGCCCAGGCGATCGCCGCCGCCGACATCCCGGTCGTGGTCAAGGACATCGACCAGAAATTCGTCGACGCGGCGCTGGAGAAGGCCCGCGCGGTCACCCAGGGCCAGCTCGGCTCGCAGGTGAAGAAGGAGCGCATCACCCACGAGCAGGCCGACGCCCGGCTCGCCGAGGTGATGGCGAACATCACCGGCACCACCAGCTACGCCGAGTTCGCCGACGTCGACTTCGTGATCGAGGCCGTGCCGGAGAAGATGGAGATCAAGCAGGCGGTCTTCCGCGAGATCGACGCCGCCACGCCCGGCCACGCGATCCTCTCCTCCAACACCTCCTCGCTCTCGATCACCGAGATGGGCGAGGCGACCCTGCGCGCCGACAAGGTGGTCGGCTTCCACTTCTTCTACCCGGCCTCGATCATGCCGCTGGTCGAGGTGATCGTCGGCGAGGACACCTCCCGGGAGACCGCCACCGCGGCCTACAACTTCGCCCAGGCGATCAAGAAGCAGCCGATCGTCTGCGGTGAGGTCCCCGGCTTCGTCGTCAACCGCATCCTGATGGCGACGATGGGCGAGATCTGGCGCGCCCAGGAGGAGAAAGGCCTCTCGCTGAAGGGCATCGACAGCGCCATCGCCGAGGCCAAGCTCGCCCCGATGGGCCCGTTCTTCCTCACCGACCTGCTCGGCCTCGACACCGTCTTCCACGTCGCCGAGCACCTGCACCATTCCTACGGCGACGCCTTCTACGTCCACGAGGGCCTGCGCGGCCTGGTCGGCGAAGGCAAGCTGGGGATGAAGAGCGGCGGCGAGGGCTTCTTCAAGGACGGCGAGCAGAACGTCCCCGGCGACGCCGAGCCCGACGCCCAGGAGCTGATCGACATGTTCAGCTCGCGCGCCTTGATCGAGGCCTGCCTGCTGGTCGAGGAGGGGATCGCCTCGGTCCGCGACATCGACCTCGGGATGATGACCGGGGCGGGCCTCGACCCGCGCAAAGGCCTGCTGCCGCCGTTCTGGAAAGCCGACGTCGAAGGCCTCGACAAGATGCTGGAGAAGATCGAGGGGCTGGAGGAGAAATACGGCGAGCGCTTCGCCGCCCCGGTGACCCTCAAGCGCCTGGTCGCCCAGGGCCGCCTCGGGATCGCCTCCGGCCAGGGCTTCTACGCCTACCCGCGGCCCGACGAGGGCGAGCAGCCGGAGAAGGTGAAGCTCGAGACCCGCGGCCCGGTGGCGATCGCCTGGCTCACCAACGCGCCGATGAACGCGGTCCACCCGCAGGTGATCCACGACCTGAAGACGGTCTGGGAGAAGGTCAAGGCCGACGAGGCGATCCGCGCGATGGTGATCGTCTCCTCGGTGCCGATCGTCTTCTCCGCCGGCGCCGACATCAAGGCGTTCACGCAGATGGACCCGGCGGGCGGCAAAGAGCTCCTCGACGGCGCTCACGCGCTCTTCCGCGAGTTCGAAACCGGGGACGTGGCGACGATCGCCGCGGTCAACGCGATCGCCTACGGCGGCGGCTGCGAGATGGCGATGGCCTGTGACTTCCGCATCGCCGCCGAGGCCGCCGTCTTCGGCCAGCCGGAGATCAAGCTGGGGATCATCCCCGGCTTCGGCGGCACCCAGCGGCTGCCGCGCCTGGTCGGCGAGTCGAAAGCCCTGGAGATGAACCTGACCGGCGACGCGATCCTCTCCGAGGAGGCCCTCGAAATCGGCCTCGCCAACCGCGTCGTTCCCGACCACGAGCTGTTTGAGACCGCGCTGATGTGGGCGGACAAGCTGGCCGAGCAGGCCCCGGTCGCGCTCGGTCAGATCAAGCAGGTCTCGGCCAAGGGCGACATCGAGGCCGAGAAGGGCGGCTTCGGCGTCGCCTTCGGCAGCGAGGACGCCAAGGAGGGCATCTCGGCCTTCCTCGGCAAGCGCGCGCCGAAGTGGAGCGGCAAGTAGGGACGCCGGCAGGAGGCGGAGGGCGGCGGCGATCGAGCGACCCGCCGCCCTCGCCTGAGTCGTTCCCCCACTGCGCCGCCCCGGACCCGGGGCTCAGAACCTGACGCCCTGCCTCTCGCAGTTGGCGACGATCATCTCCGCCCGCCCGCCCGTGTATTCGGACGCGTGGGAGCAGATGTCGACCGCCTCCTGACCGCAGGCGCTCAGCGTTTCGGCGCCGACGATGCCGGCGACGGTCGGGTTGATGCAGCCCTGCGCGGGGGCCGGGTTGCTGTTGCCCGCGCCGGTCAGGGCGACCATCGCGACGATGGTCACCAGGGTCACCGCGACGATGCTCGCGGCCACCCAGATCTCCCGGGCGCTGAGCTTGTAGAGCGGCGTGGTCTGACGTTCGTAATGTCCTTCAAGTGGCATGGGCGCACCTTATGCGCCTGATCTGGGGCCGCCTATCGCCCTGCGGGAGAAGATCGGCCGCCGATCTTTAGACACTCGTACGTAGTGACGCCGCTTCCTTCGCGTGAGGGTTTACGCCAAGTCCAGAAGTAGAACGAAAGGAAGCAGCATTCAATGGAATGGTTGAGCGAAGGCGCCAATTCATGGCAGCTCACCGCCGCGACGTTGGTGGGCCTGATGAGCATCCCGGGCCTGGTCGTTCTCTATGGCGGGGTGATGCAGAAACGCTGGTCTGTGAACTCGATGATGATGGCGTTCGTCGCCTTCGCGATCGTGCTCATCCTCTGGGTCCTGGTCGGCTTCAAGATGGCCTTCGGGGATCCGATCCACATCTTCGGGGCGACCTCGGGCTTCTTCGGCAACATGTGGGGGAAGCCGGGCTCGATCCTCAATAGCCACAGCCTGCTCGAACAGGCACACATCGGGGAGCTGCCGGAAGAAGAATTCCTCTTCCCGATGTCGACGCTGGCCTACTTCCAGATCGTCTTCGCGGCGATCACCCCGATCCTGATGCTGGGCTCGGTCCTCGGTCGGTTCAACTTCAAGGCGTGGATCCCGTTCGTCGCCCTCTGGACCCTCCTCGTCTACACGATCAACGCCTTCATGATCTGGGGCGGCGGCTTCTTCGCCCAGCAAGGTGCCGTCGACTACTCCGGCGGCTACGTCATCCACCTCGCGGCCGGGGTCTCCGGCTTCGTCGCCGCGGCGGTGATCGGACCGCGGCTCCAACGCGACCGCGAGGTCGACGCGCCGAACAACCTGGCGATGGTGGCGGTCGGCGCCGGGCTCCTCTGGATGGGCTGGAACGGCTTCAACGGCGGCGACTGGTACAGCGCCGGCGAAGTCGCCTCCGCCTCGGTGCTGAACACCAACCTCTGCACCGCCGTCGCCTTCCTCGTCTGGGTGGCGCTCGACTACGCGACCGGCCGCAAGCCGAGCCTGATCGGCAGCGTCAACGGGATGATCGTCGGCCTCGTCGCGATCACCCCCGGTGCCGGCTTCGTCAACGGCTGGGGGGCGATCATCATCGGCATCATCGCCTCGGCGATCGTCTACTTCGCGCTCAACTACCTGAGCCGGACCTCGCCGTTCCGCAACGTCGACGACACCCTCGGGGTCGTCTACACGCACGGCTTCGCGGGCTTCGCCGGCGGCCTCCTGACCGGCATCTTCGCCAACAAGCTGATGGCGGGCAATCACGAAGGCCTGATCTCCGGCGGCGGCCTGCACCTGCTCTGGGTGCAGTTCTACACCGGCGCCTGGGTGATCGTCTTCTCCGCGATCGGCACCTTCATCCTGCTCAAGATCGTCGGCCTGGTCGTGCCGCTGCGGATGACGGAGGCGGAAATGGAGACCGGCGACATCGCCGTCCACGGGCACGAGGTGTACCCGTCGGACGTCCCGTCGCTCGGCTATCCGGACGGGATCTCGGGGTCTGCGGCCCCGGCGGCGGGTTCGGCCTGACGCCACCCGCCTCGCGCCCGACGATCACGGAGCCGCCTTCCGCACTACTCGCGGGGGGCGGCTCCGGACTCGGGCTTGGAGCCTGCCTCGTACCCCCACGCACGCCCGCGGTACCGGACAGCATCGCGGGGCGTCGCCATCGGTCGGCCAGATGGCACTGCCACCCGGCCTCCTTGCGTCCTACCCCCGCTCGGTCCGCCGCTCGCCAGTCGCACGCGCGGGCTGCGAGACAGGCTCTTGGCGGCGCAGGACGTCGAGCATCGTCGCCACCGCGGCGGTCGCGGCGGCGGCGCGGGGAGTGGCCGCGAATACCTTGCGCACCGGGCTCTGCGGGGCCAGCGGCCGCACCACGATGTCGTCGCGGACGGTGGAGAGGGCGGTCTGCGGGATCAGCGCCACGCCGACCCCCGCCGCGACCAGGCCCTGGACGGTGAGGTAGTCGTCCGACTCGAAGGAGACGCGGGGTTCGAAGCCCGCCGCGATGCAGGAGCGGACCACGTGGCGCGCGCAGGGGCTGGCCGCCGAGGTCTGCACCCACGACTCCTCGCGCAGGTCCTCGAGGCGCGGCGCGGCCTTGCGCCCGGCGAGCCGATGGTCGGCGGGGAGGGCGAGGTGGAGCGGATCGTCGAAGAGCTCGAAGCGGCGCAGGCCGGTGGTGAGGTGCTCGCTGACGCCCTCGAACTCGAACAGCAGGGCGAGGTCGAACTCGCCCGCCCGCAGGCGTGGGGCGATCTCCTCCGTCTCGCCCTCGGCGAGCGAGACCTCGACCCCGGGATGGGAGGCGCGGAAGGCGGCGATCGCGCGCGGCATCAGGTCGGCCCCGGCGGTCGGGAATGATGCCGTGCGCAGGTGGCCGCCGCGGCCGGCGACGATCGCCGCGATTTCGTCCTCGGCCGCCGCCAGCTGGGCGAGAATGCCGCCGACGTGCCCGGCCAGGGCGGCGCCGGCGGCGGTCGGGCGGACGCCGCCGCGGCTGCGCTCGATCAGCGCCACCCCGGCTTCTCCCTCGAGCGTCTGGATCGCCTGCGAGACGGCCGACTGCGAGTAGTCGAGCGCGTCGGCGGCGGCCGAGAAGGAGCCCTGGGAGACGACCTCGCGGAAGATGTTCAGCCGCTTCACGTCGAGCATAAGCAGTGCTTATGCTACCTACCAGTAATTCAACTTGCGCTGATACTCGGTCGATGGGACAGTCCCTGGGCACCCCGAATCCAGAACGCTCAGGAGACCTCCCATGGCACTGAAGATCATCGTTTCCTACGACGACACCGACAACGACCGCGACGCCCTGGCGCTGGGACGCCTGCTCGCCTTCTCCGGCGCCGAGCTCTCGCTCGCCTACGTCCGCCACTCCTTCGGCGAGTCGCTCGACCAGCAGGCGGCCGAACAGCTGCTCGCCCGCGGCGCCGAGTCGGTAGGCACCCCCGACATGCCGAAGTTCATCGTCGCCAACCCGGCGACCAGCGTCGGCCTCGCCGAAGTGGCCGCCCAGGAGGGCGCCGACGTGATCGTCTTCGGCTCCGAGTACCGGACCGCCAACGGCCTGGTGAAGCCCGGCATCTCGGCCCACAAACTGCTGCTCGGGGGCGGTTCGGCGATCGCCGTCGCGCCGGCCGGCCTGCGCTCCAACCCGGCCCTCTCGGTCAACACGGTCGGCGTCATCGACGAGGGCGATCCGGCCGCCCGGCAGACCGCCGAGAGCCTTGCCGGAGCCCTCGGGGCGACCGTCGCCGAGCACGGCTCGGGCCCGCTCGACCTGCTCGTGGTCGGCTCGCGCAAAGAGGCCCCGGCGGGCAAAGTGGTGCTCAGCGCCGCCAGCGACTACGCGGTCGAGGCGGCCAACTACCCGGTGCTGGTGGTCCCGCGCGGGATCGCGCTCGACTTCTCCGGCACGGCCGCGTCGGCGGCCTAGGCAGCTCGGCGCGCTAGTCGCGCTGGACGACCAGGATCACGGCTGCGACCGCGGGATCGCGGCCGTCGATCCGCTCCCGCGCCTCCTCGATCGGCACGCTCTCGGTGTCGTGACCGGAGACGATCTCGGCCAGCGTCCCCACCGGCGAGTCGGTGTGGATGACGATCGCCGCCGGGCCGCGGCCCGCCCGCTGCGTCTCGGTAGCCCCGCCGATCACCGCCTGGGTGACGTCGGTGGCGTCGCGCTGCGCGTTCGACCAGCCCTGGCTGAAGGCGAGGTCCTGGTTGGTGAGCTCCGGCCCTTCGAGGATCGTCAGCCGGGCGTCGTCGCGCGTCCACTTGCGGTCGCCGAGCAGCACCGCCCGGCCGCTGAGCCAGGGGTCGAGGACGGTCCGCCGCAGCTCCTCCTCGGTGAGGTTGAAGGACCGGGCGTGTCGCCGCTCGGTGGAGACCTCGATGTGGAACGCCATCGTGGCGGCGAAGCTACCGGGTTTCGGCGCGGCGCAGGTCGGCCTGGCCGGATTGACATGATGCGGCCCATGCCAGCCAGCGGACCAGACGCGGTCCTCTTCGACAACGACGGCCTGCTGCTCGACACCGAGTCGGTCTGGACCCGCGCCGAGCAGGACATGTTCGACGCCTACGGCCACGAGTTCACCGCCGAGCACAAGCTCGAGCTGGTCGGCAAATCCGGCGCGATCGCCGCCAAGCTGCTGGAAGGGTGGCTGGGGCAGGAGGGCCGCGGGGTCGAGCTGATGGCGGAGCTCGACCAGATGGTCGTCGCCGAGCTCGAGCACGGGGTGGAGGCGATGGTCGGCGCGCGTGACCTGCTCGAACGGCTGCGGGCCCAGGGGACCCCGATCGGCCTGGTCTCCAACTCGCCCCTCTCCTTCGTCGAACGTTCGCTGGCGATCGTCGGCTTCGGGGCGATCTTCGACGCGATCGTCAGCGGTCACGAAGTGGCGGCGCCGAAGCCCGCCCCCGATCCCTACCTCGAGGCGTGCGGCAGGATCGGCGTCGAGGCGGGGCCGAGCGTGATCGCCCTGGAGGACTCGCCGACCGGAGTCGCCGCCGCCCGCGCCGCCGGGCTCACCGTGATCGGCGTGCCTTCGGTCGACGGGGTCGAGCTGGCCGAAGCCCACCACATCGCCGCCACGTTGCTCGACGCCAACGTGGTCGAGCTGACGATCGTCTAGCCGGCGGCGCCCCGCCATGAGAGGGTGGGCGGCGTGTCTCGTCGCGGTCAGGTCATCGAGAACCCGGTTTCCCGGGAGCGGGCGATCATGCTCACCGATCCGCTCGACCAGGCGGGCGGCGACGGCGCGCTGGTCGCCGAGCTCCACGTGCAGCCGGGCGGCCGGGTGGTCACCGCCCATCGCCACCCGAATCTGGTCGAGCGCTTCCACGTGCTGCGCGGCGAAGTCGGGTTCCTGATCGGCGAGCGGGAAGAGCTGCTCGGGCCGGGGGACTCGGCCGAGGTCCCGGCGGAAGTTCTCCACGACTGGTGGCAGGTCGGCGACGAGGAGGCCGTGGTGGTGGTCGAGGTCAACCCTGGCGCCCGCTTCGTCGAGATGGTGGCCACCTTCTTCGGCCTCGCCAGGGACGGCAAAGTCGACGCGAAAGGGATGCCCACGCCGTTGCAGCTGGCGCTCAGCGCCAAGGACTTCAGCGACACGATGGTGGTCGCCAAACCGCCACCCTGGGTGCAGAGCACGCTCTTCGGAGTCATGGCGCCGATCGCCAGGATGCGGGGGCTGAAGTCGACCTACGAGGAGTACCTGACCTCCGATCTGGTGGCCGAGCCGGATCCGGCGACGGTGGAGCTGATCGGGGAGGACGGGCGGCTGCGGTTCGGGGGGTAAGGGTTCGGGCGGCGAGCAGGGGAAGCTCGGGGGACCCCCTCACTCACAACAGCCGGGAGGTTCGTTCGGGGGTCCCCCGAGCCTCCCCCGCGAGCGCTCGTGGAGAGTTCTCACGCGAAGGCGGGGAGGCCGATCGGGACCTCACGGAGTGCCCCGACCAAGGCTGCCGAGGGTGCCGAGGGTGCGTTCGCACTTATCACCGCATAGCGGTGATAAGTGCGAACGCACGAGGGGTCGGCTCGTTTGTTCGGCAGCGGCTGGCGGGTCGGGGTCCGTCCGCGGTCGGCCGGACGGGCCGTCGTCCGATTTCCCCCGCGCCCTTGTACGCCCGGGCGCTCGGCGCCGCCGCACGCAGGTGTCGCCGGGTCCTGCTAGGTGGAGAGGACTCGACGGCGGCGGAGGATGCGCTCGGCGAGTTGCAGGGCGTTGCGGATGGCGGGCTCCTGCTCGGGGTCGAGATCGTCGGTCAGGGCTCGGGTGGCGGCGGCTTCGACGGCCGGCATCTGCTCCTCCAGGGCGGCGATGTCGGCGCGGTGGTCGTCGTCGTCCAGGGCCGAAGGCAGCTCGGCCAGGAGGGCCTCCGCGCCGATGCGGAGCTGCAGGGTCGCCTCGCGGCTGCGGCCGGCGTCGAGGTCGGCGCGGGCGCGGAGGAGGAGGGGCTCGCAGGCGGCGAAGGTCTCGCGGCCGCGGAGGACGGCGGCCACCCGTTCCTGGGGACGGAGCTCCTCCTGACGGCGACGGCGGGGTGAGCCGGCGGCGCCGACGTCGACCTCGCGGGCATCGCGGAAGGCGCCGTCGGCGATCTGGTCGCCGCTGCCGTAGCCGAGACGGACGGCGACGGCGCGCTCGGCGGGGAGGGTCGCGACGTGGGGATCGGCGGCGGCTACCGCCTGGGCGTGGAGGGCATCGTTGAGGAGCCCGATCCCGACCGCCACCGCGGCGTCGATCGTGCTCTCGTCGACGGTCGCGCCGGTCAACCAGGCCGCCGCCTCCTCCGGGCTCGGGTAGGGCTCGAAGGCGCGGATCGCCGTCGCCCGCGCCAGGGGCAGCTCCGACGGCGGCGCCGCGACCTCGGAGCCGCGCGGGCGCTTGCGCCGCCGTGAGGGGCGGGGCGGGGCGGCGATCGTCTGCACCACCAGGACGCTCTCGCCGGCGTCCTCCTCGCGGTGCGCCAGGTAGCGGCCGTCGGCGAGCGGCAGGGTCCCGGCGAAGTCGAACTGGGCGAATCCGAAGAAGGGGCTCAGGGGGCTGAGCCTAGTCTTCGCCGCGCGGATGGCCGCCGAGGACTTCCGCGGCCGAGTTCTTCTTCGGGTTGTCCGGCAGCGAGTACTTCGACGGTTCGATCGGCACCTTCGGGTTTTCGATCTTGCCGAGGCGGGTGATCAGATGTTCCCACTGCTCCGGCTTCAGCAGCGCCTGGGCTTCCAGCGGGTTGCTGGTTTCGACCGGGCGGTAGCCGATGTGGACGTGGTCGTAGTGGGACGCTTCGGCGAAGCTGATTTCGCCGGGGAAGTTTTCCAGCGAGATCACCTGATGCGGCTGCATCGGGCCCTGCAGCTGGAGCACGTCTTCGATCAGTTCGTGGACCAGCGTCCCCGGACCCTGATGACCGGTCACGTTGACGCCGTCGATTTCGGCGATGTCCACCGCGTCGCCGGTCGAGTGCTCGGAGACGTTGCCGCTCGTGGTCAGGTAGCTGTGGCCGCACTCGAGTGCGCTGATCCGCAGGGTGAAGCCTTTCGAACGCAGGTACTCGAGCAGCGCCAGGATGCGGCGGTCGATCTTGCCCTGTTCGATGTCTTCACGACCGCACTGGTAGATGTCGAGGCCCTTGTCGTTCAGCACCCGCTGGGTCAGCGCTTCCTTCGAGAGCAGGAGGATCCCGGCGCCGCTGAGCTGCGCGTTGAACGGGTTCTTGCCCTTGGCCCGGTAGATCGCGGTGGCTTCGAGCAGCTTCCAGCCGTCGAGGATCGGCTTCGGGTCGATCCGCGGCGCCCCCTTGCCCGCCGGGCGGATCGAGAAGTTGATGTGCGGGTCGGCGCCTTCGGCGCCCTTGGCGACGTGGGAGAGGACGGTGCCGGCGATCACCTTCGAGCCGACCCGGATCGAGCCGTCGCCAGACGCCTTTTCGAGGGCTTCCTCGGCCTTCGCTTCGAGCTTCTGTTCCTTGCCGACGCCGTTGCCGGAGCGGTCCGGCAGGGCGCGCAGCCGCGGCCGCAGTTCCTGGCTTTCGGTCGGGATCTGCTTTTCCTTGCCCTTCGAGGTGACCACCGTGCGGCTGTCGCGGACCAGCTTGCCGAGCCCCGCGTAGGTGTAGCGGTTGCCGTAGGTGTCTTCGAGGACGATGAAGTTGCCGAGGTTGGCCGAGTGACCCATCTTGCGGATCACGCCGTCGTTGACGGCGACCACCGGCGAGCCCTTCTTGGCGAAGATGTTGATCCCGCGACGGGTGGGGGAGGAGGAGATGATTTCGGCGGCGTTGCCCGCCACGCGCGAGTCGGTGGTCGAGTTCTTCAGCGCCTCGCGGGCGGCGAGTTCGTCCGAGTAGCGGGCGTTGGCGGCGACCGGGAAGTGGGCGCCCTCGGTCAGCCCGGTCAGCGAGCCGACCAGGGTGGACGGGATGCGGCCGTAGGCGCGAGCGTAGGTGAGGACCTCCTGCGCGTACCAGTCGGCGTGGTTGTAGGCGAGGATCGCGCCGTAGAGATTCTTCTGGCCGCCGGCGACCTTGAGGTAGTGGGCGGCGGCGCAGATCGCGTCGACCGGGTTGTAGGGATCCTTGCGGCCGTCGCCGTTGGCGTCGAGCCCGTACGTTTCCCAGCTCGAGGGCAGGAACTGCATCCAGCCGACCGCGCCCGCGCTGGAGACGTTCAGGTTGGTGCCGAAGCCGGTCTCGATTTTGTTGATCGCGGCAAGCACCTCCCAGGGGATCCCGTATTCGGTGCCGCAGGCCTGGTAGATCGGCAGCAGGAAGGGCGGGATCTCGAACGAGTTGATGACGAAGTTGGGGACCCCGATCGGGGCCGGGCCGAAGGAGGCGATGGTGGTCGTCGGGTTCGCCAGGGTGGGCGCGCCGCCGGGTTCGAACTGGGCGCCGCCGTCACCTTCGCCGCCGAGCGGCTGGGTGCCGCCGCCGGTCGCGCTCGGGGCGGTCACCGCGCCGGCGTTCTTACCGCCGCCACCGCTCGCGTCGCCGAGGCTTTCGTTGTGGGTCACGCCGCCGCGGACGTCCGGTTCGGGTTCCGCTTCGAGCGATTCCCCGCGGGAGAATTCCTTGTGCTTCTTCTTGCCGGCTTCGGCGCCGGTTTCGCTCGACCCTGACCCTGAAGTCGAGGTTGAGGGTGCGAGGGTTTCGCCGGTCGCCGGGGCGACTACCGAGGTTTCGGGGCTCTCCGAGTTGTCGCTCGGTGAGCTGCAGTCCGGATCTTCCATGTCGATCTTGCCGTCGCCGTCGTTGTCGATGCCGTCGGAGCACTGCGGCGCGGGCGTCGTGGTCGACGGGACGGGGGGTGCGGTGGTGCTGGGCGTGGTGGTCCCGGAGCCGGTGGAACCGGTCGAGGTCCCGCTCCCCGTGGAGCCGCCGCTCCCGGTGAGACCCGGCAACAGGCTTTCGGTGACCGACCCCAGGGGTGAGGCGGCCGGCGCGCTGCCGACAGCGGCTAGCGCGAGAAAGGCGGCGAGCGCCAGGATCAGTGCGAGCTTGCTTCTCATGCGCCTCGTGGTCCGCTTCCATGGACGGCCGCATTCACGGTCCGCTCCCCTCCCAGCGGGTTGGCACGCACGCTACCCACAACGTCGGTCGTGGGCAACGGTTGGCCCCGCCCCCAATATGGCCTTAACGATCGTCCACTTCATGCCGCATGCGGGAGATTTCCATCTGCCTCGGATGTGCTCGTTAAGCTGCCGTCAACGGAACGAGAAGATTGGATTTAGCGTGAGTCCAGACGAGTACGCAGACGGTGACGGGATGGCCGACGGAGAGAGCCTGCGGGCCCGCTCCGAGCAGGCGATCGGCGAGATCGCGCAGGCGCTGATCGACAGCCCCCACCTGCACAGCGCCCTGCAGGCGGCATTCGGCGCCCGCGAGAAGGCGATCGAGGCGCAGCAGGCGGCGATGAGCGCCCTCAACCTGCCCTCGGCGGGCGACGTCGAGCGCCTCGAGCGGCGGATCCGCTCCTTTTCCCAGCGCCTCGAGGACGTCGAGGAGCAACTCGACGACCTGACTCGGGAGATCAGCGGCCTGCGGCGGAAAATCGCCGCAAAAGCCACCAAACCGAAAGCCGACGCTGAACCTGAGAGTGACGCTGCCTAACCCTCGACCAGAGGGTTAGGCTTACTCTCGTTTTCCCCGGTGCAGCGCGGCTGTGCCAGCCCGGGCGGCAGTGGCTGCGCGTGCGGCCAGATCCTCGTCGCCGAGCGGCTCCGCGCCCTCGGCGTCGGTCACCACCAGGACCGCGGCCAGCGCCACCCGGAGCCTCTCGCCCGCGGCGAAGAGCGCCGCGGTCTGCATGTCGGCGACGTCGCCCTTCGGGGTCGGGTGCGCGGGGTCGGGGGAGGGGTGGAGGAAGTCGACGCTCGCCACCCTCCCGGCCTTCGCGTCCTCGCCGAGCGCCACCCGCAGGCTCTCCGCCAGCTCCGCGTCGGGCCGCGCCGGCGAGCCCGCCCCCGGGCGCTCCGCCGACCACGGTCGCGCCGCCCGCACCCAGACCAGATCGCCGGGCCGGAACTTCGGGTCGATCGCCGCGCAGGTCCCCACCCGCACCGCCCGCCGGACGCCCAGCTCGGCCAGGTCGCCCAGGACCAGCGCCGCGCTCGGCCCGCCCATCCCGGTCGCCTGCACGGTCAGCCCGCGACCTGCCGCGGTCTTCCCCGAGTAACCCCACAGGCCGCGCGCGTGGTTGGCCATCTTCGGCTGCTCGGTCAGCACCTGGGCGAGCGCCATCGCCCGGCCGGGATCGCCGACCAGGATCGCGTCGGAGTGGATCTCGGCGGTCGGCCGGAGGCGCCTGGGCACGGCCGCGACCCTAAACGCCCCGTCGCGGACTAGCCTCACCGCGTGGCCGACGAGCGGATCAGCCTGAACGAGGCGGCACGGCGATCGGGCGTCCCGGCATCGACGCTCAAACGCTGGGCCGAGGAGAGGATCATCCCGGTACGCCGGGGGCGCTGGACGGTCGCCGCCGCCGCGCAGGCCCGGGTCGTCGCCCGCATGCGCGACCGCGGCTACTCGCTCGAGGACCTGAAGGAGGCCGGGCGCGAGGGCCGGCTGGCCTTCGGCTTCGCCGAGGAGCTGTTCGCCGAGGACGAGGGCGAGCTGACGGTCGAGATGATCGCCGCGGAGACCGGCCTCGAGGTGGAGCTGATCGAGCGGATCCTGGTGATGATGGGCACGCCGGTCGGCAGGCAGCGCCACCTCAGCGTCGCCGACGCCGCCGCGATCCGCCTCTGCTCGCAGGTCCTCGAGTCGGGCTTCCCGCTGGTCGCCTTCCTGCAACTGGTGCGGGTCTACGTCACCTCGCTGCGCCGGATCGCCGAGGCCGAGATCCGCCTCTTCCACCTCTACGTGCACGAACCGCTGATCCGCGACGGGGTCCCCGAGCTGCAGATGGCGGAGGCGATGGGTGACCTGGCCGCCGAAATCATGCCGCTGGCGGCGCCGCTGACCGAGTACCTCCACAACCGATACCTGCGCTACTACATCGAGCAGGACGTGGTCGGCCACATGGAGACCGGCGGCGAGCAGTCGACCGCGGAAATGGAGCTCGGCCACGTCGCGGTGACGCTCTGCTTCATCGACCTCACCGGCTTCACCCGCTTCACCGAGGAGGAGGGCGACATCGAGGCGCTCGACGTGGTCGAGAACTTCGTCGAGACGGTCGAGGCGACGCTGCCGCGCGAGGCGACGATCGTGAAGACGATCGGCGACGAGGTGATGGTGGTCTCGCCCGACGCGGCGGCGCTGACCGCCTGGGCGGTCGCCTTCATCGGCCGCTTCGACCGTCGCCCACAGCCGCGCGTCGGCATCCACCACGGCGACGCGGTCTACCGCGACGGCGACTACTTCGGCAGCCAGGTCAACCTCGCCCACCGGATCGTCAACCGGGCGCTGGCGGGGGAGGTGCTGGTCACCGATCGGGTGGCGGCGACGCTTGACTCTCGGCCCGAACTGCGGCTGGAGCCGATCGGCGAGGTCTCGCTGAAAGGGTTCCCGGTGCCGACCGAGCTGTTCGTCGTCCGCCCGACGGAGGCCTGATGGACCTGCTCGCCCGGGTCGAGGCGGGTGGGCTGATCGACCCGCCGCGGTCGCTGGTGGTGATGCTCTCCGGCGGGCGCGACTCGGTCTGCATGCTCGACCTCGCGGTGCGCGCCCGGGGCACGGGCGCGGTCCTCGCCCTGCATGTCGACTACGGCCTGCGGCCGGGGTCCCACGACGACGCCGTCTTCTGCGTCTCCTTATGTGAGCGGCTCGGGATCGAGCTGGCGGCCGAGCGGCCGGTGCGCCCGGAGACGAGCGGCAACCTGCAGGCCTGGGCGCGCGACGTGCGTTATGCCGCGGCGGCGCGGCTCTCGGAGGCGCGCGACGCGACGATCGTCACCGGCCACACCGCCGACGACCAGGTGGAGACGATCCTCTACCGGCTCGCCTCCTCGCCCAGCCGGCGCGCGCTGCTGGGGATGAAGGAGCACGACGGGCGGCTCGCCCGTCCGCTGCTCGGCGTGACCAGGGAGGAAGTGACCACCTATGACATGGAGCGGGGCCTGGCATGGCGCGAGGACCCGACCAACGCCGAGGAGGGGTACGCCCGCAACAAGGTTCGCCACGGACTCGTCCCGGAGCTGGCCGCGATCCACCCGGCCGCGGTCCGAAACGTCCTCCGCACCGCGGCCCTCCTGCGCGACGAGGCCGAGGTGCTCGACGCTCTGGTCGCCGCCGAGCTCGACGGCTCCGGAGACGCCTCGCGCGGCCGCATCTCCCAGGCTCGCTTCGCCGAGCTGCCGCCGCCGCTCCGCCGCCTCGTCCTGCAGCGCCTCGCCGACGCCGCCGCCGGCCGCCCGGTCGCCGGCGCCGCCCGCTTCGCCGACCAGGTCGCCGGCCTCACCCGCGGTGGCTCCCGCCTCGACCTCGGCGACGGCGTCCAGGCCGTGCTCGAATCCGGCGTCCTGCGCGCCGAACGCGACGCCTAGCTCACTGTGACGCGAGCCTTTCGCACGAAATCGAGCCATGCCCTTGCGCATCCCCCGCACCGGCACGTCCCGTGCGAAACCCCACGAAGCCGCAACCCACCAACAGGCCCCCGCCACCGAGACCCTGCCCTGTGGCGACTTGTTCTCGCATAGCGAGAGTTTCTCTCCACAGCAAACCACTGACCAATGGGAGAACCATGTCGGATGCAACATCCCGGTGAAGTTCCGCACGTCCCGGTGTCGATCCGCACGTCTCCGTCACGGACCTTCCATCCCGTCGCCGCCTCCCGCTCCCCGACGTCCCTCGCCCTCGCCCCGCCCCCTCGCCCGGCGCCCCCGCGTCCCGCGCCCCGCGCCCCGCACCCCCCGGCGGACCC
>Ga0335075_10004552_pt1 | contig 21677 bp, 22 predicted proteins | sample Lox_Sample_24_FD_206723 | JGI IMG/M metagenome (GOLD analysis project Ga0335075, IMG submission 206723) | Soil microbial communities from Loxahatchee National Wildlife Refuge, Florida, United States - Lox_Sample_2.4 | ecosystem: Environmental > Terrestrial > Soil > Wetlands | place: USA...
ATCTCGATCACGGTTTGCGTCGCAGGAATATTGGCGAGCATGGCTGCTCTCCCTCGGCTCGAAACGGGTTGCGTCATTTACGCTATTCAGCGCCGCGAAGCGATCACGCCCTCGGCACTTCCCGCGATATTGCGCGGCGCCACCGCGGCCCGGCGATCAGCGGCCCGGCGATCAGCGGGCGCGGCAGTGGTCGTGCAGGAAGTAGCCGCCGGTGCTCGACGCGTTGCGCATCGTCAATTCGCCGGTGCCGCGGTCGAGGTCGTAAAACCCGCCCGCCGCGGTATCGCGCCAGCGGATCGAATGCGTGTCGATATCGGCTGGAAACGCATCGACGCGATGATGGGCGAGATCGACCGTGATGTCCCAGGCGGTACCGCTTGCCGGGTTGGTGCAGCGATAGACAGCCATATCGGCGGCAACAGCCGGCGCTGCGGCGATGGCGACGGCAAGCAGCAGCGCCAGATGCGCGGCGCCCTGCCCCGTCACGGGAAGAGGGCGCAGTGCTCGAGCGCAGTCGTTTCGGGCAGGCCCAGCATCACATTCATGTTCTGGATCGCCTGGCCCGAGGCGCCCTTGACCAGATTGTCCTCGGCCGAGACCAGGATCGCGCGGCCAGCGACCCGGTCGCGGCTGAGGCCGATCAAACACAGATTGGTGCCGCGCACATGCCGCGTCGCCGGCAGGCTGCCCTCGGGCAGGATTCGGACGAAGGGCTCGTCGCGATACGCCCGTTCGAGCACCGCGCGCAGATCGCCCAGGGTGGCGCCCCTGGCGAGCCGGACATAGATCGTCTCGAGGATGCCGCGGTTCATCGGCATCAGATGCGGCGTGAAATTGACGACGACGTTGTGCCCGGCAGCCTCTGACAGGCCCTGCTCGATCTCCGGCGCATGGCGGTGATTGGCGACGCCATAGGCGTTGATGCCCTCGGCCACCTCGCAATAGAGGCTCGCCTCGCGTGCGGCGCGACCGGCACCGCTGACCCCGGATTTGGCGTCGATGATGATGTCGTCCGGGTCGACCAGCCTGGCCCGCAGCAGCGGCACCAGCGGCAGTTGCGCGGCAGTCGGGTAGCAGCCGGGGTTGGCGACGAGACGCGCGGCACCCACCTTTTCCCGAGCGATTTCGGTCAGGCCATAGACCGCCTCGCGTTGCAATTCCGGCGCGCGATGCGCATGGCCGTACCATTCTTCATAAGTTGCGGTGTCGGCGAGGCGGAAATCGGCCGACAGATCGACGATCTTCAGATGGTTCGGCAGTCCGGCGATGACTTCCTGCGTCGTGCCGTGCGGCAGGCCGCAAAAAACGAGATCGAGCCCATCCCAATCAACCTCGCTGATCGCCACGAGGTCGGGCAGGCCCTCGCCGCCGAGATGCGGAAAGACCGCGCCGATCGGCTTGCCGGCCTGGCGATCGGCGGTCAGCGCGCGGATCTCGGCCTGCGGGTGATAGCGTAGGAGGCGCAGCAATTCGGCACCGGTATAGCCGCTCGCCCCCAAAATCCCGATCCGGACCCTCGCCGATAAAGCCATCATCCACCTCCGCCATGCCGCCGGCTGCCCGAAAGTGTCGGCAACGCCGCAGCGCACATCAAATTCACATTCGGCGCGCGTCAAGTGGTATTGCTCGGCGAGAACATGAGACCGGCCCGACCCGTCGCCGCCGGGAATGCTCGCATCAAGATCTTGGAGCTGTTCGAGAATGAGATCCAACGCGCCGACCGCCCGCAGCGGCCGCCATTTCCTGCAGATCCCCGGCCCGACCAACGTACCCGACCGGGTGCTGCGGGCGATCGCGATGCCGGTCATCGACCATCGCGGGCCGGACTTCGCCGAGCTGGCGAAGGAGGTCGTCGCCGGCATGAAGCGGGTATTCAAGACCGACGGGATGGTCGCACTCTATCCATCTTCGGGCACCGGGGCATGGGAGGCGGCGCTGTCGAACACGCTGTCGCCGGGCGACCATGTGCTGATGTTCGAAACCGGGCAGTTTGCCAGCCTGTGGCGGACGATGGCCGAGCGGCTCGGGCTCGACGTCGAATTCGTCCCCGGCGACTGGCGTCACGGGGTCGATCCGGCGCAGGTCGAGGCGACCCTCGCTGCCGACCGTGCGCACCGGGTGAAGGCGGTGTGTGTCGTCCACAACGAGACCTCGACCGGGGTGGCGAGCCGCATTGCCGAGATTCGCGCGGCGATCGACCGCACCCGCCACCCGGCGCTGTTTATGGTCGATACGATCTCGTCCCTCGCCTCGGCCGACTACCGTCATGACGAGTGGGGTGTCGATGTCACGGTCGGCGGTGCGCAGAAGGGTCTGATGCTGCCGCCCGGGCTCGGCTTCAACGCGATCTCGAAAAAGGCGCTCGCCGCTGCCGAAACGGCGCGGTTGCCCCGCTCCTATTGGGATTGGCGGGCGATGGCCGATGTCGCGCAGACCGGCGTCCTGCCTTATACGCCGCCGACCAATCTGTTGTTCGGGCTTCGTGAATCGCTGCACATGCTGCTCGACGAGGAAGGTCTCGACGCAGTCTTCCGCCGCCATGCGCGCCATGCCGAGGCCACCCGCCGCGCGGTCGCCGGCTGGGACCTGGAAATCGTCTGCGCCGATCCACGGGAATATTCGCGCACGCTGACCGCCGTGCTGGTGCCCGAGGGCCATGATTCCGACCGGCTGCGCGAAATCATCCTCGACGATTTCGACATGTCGCTCGGCACCGGGCTCGGCCGGCTCAAGGGCCGGGCCTTCCGCATCGGCCATCTCGGCTGGTTCAACGATCTGATGCTGTGCGGCACGTTGAGCGGGGTCGAGATGGGGCTGCGCCGCGCCGGCATCCCGCATCGCCCCGGCGGGGCCGCCGCCGCGCTCGATTATCTCGGCGCGACGACAGCGTGACCGCATTCGCCCGCCGACCGGCCCCGGCTGATCAGTAGCCCGGCTGATCAGTAGCCGCGCTGCCAATCGAGCACGTTGCACAGCTCCTTGCCATCGAGATAGGCGCGCAGATTGGCGCAGAACAGCTCGATTGCGCCATGCCGGTTGTCGTCGCTGGCGCCCGAGACATGCGGCGTGATCAGGACCCGCGGATCGGACCATAACCGGGCCGGCGGCGGGTGCTCGAACTCGCCGGTATAGACATCGAGCACGACGCCGCGCAGCCCGCCGCGATCGAGTGCATCGGCCAGCGCCTCCTCATCGACGATCTCGCCGCGCGCGAGGTTGACGAGCACGCTGCCGGGCTTCATCGCGGCAAACCGCGCGGCGTTGAAAAGGCGGGTCGTCTCCGGTGTCCACTGGCAGGAGATCACGACAAAATCGGCCTGCGGCAGAAAGCGGTCGAGCTCCGCCGCACCGCCGAGTTCGCTAAAGCCGGGCGGCAGCGTTGCGTCCGGCCTGGGCTGGCGGCGGGTGCCGACAACGCGCAGGCCCACAGCCGCGAGCAGGCGCCCGACCTCGCAGCCGATGCCGCCGGTGCCGACGACAAGCACGGTCTTGCCATCGAGCAGCAGCGGCCGGTAGGCGCGGTGGTCGAAATGGGCGGGGTCGCGGCCGGTCACCGCATGGCCCAAATCCTTGGCAAAGTGCAGGATGCCGGCGAGCGCGTATTCGGCCATCGCCAGCGTGCTGCCGGCGCCACGCGAGGTCGTGACCGTGACATCACTGCCCCACAGATCGCTGCGCAGCAGGTTGCTGGCGCCGGCCTGGCGCTGGTGCAGCCATTTGAGCCGCGGCGACCGGGCGCGCAGATCGAGCGGAAACGGCCAGCCGCCGAGGATGATCTCGGTTTCGGCCAAGAGACGGTCGCGCTCCTCGCGCGTCCCCGCGCCGCATGAGCCCGGCGGCAGATAGCGCGCCGCAGCAAATTCCGGCCAGGTGTCGCGGATCTCGCCGTCGAACCAGCCACCGGCATCGGTCAGCCGGATCGCCGGATCGACCGCCTCGATCTTCGCCCGGTCGCGCGCGCCGAGGCGCTGCATATTGAGAATGTTAACCTGTCGCATCGCGGCCTTGCCACATCGTCGCGGAAAATCGGCATAGCATATTGCGCGCCGGCATGGCGGGCCATCGCGCGCCGCGACCGCGGTGTGTCAAAGAGGCCGCGCCGGGGCCTGCCGCAACCGCGCCGGATCGAGCGGCCGCATCCGGCCGGGATCGAACGGTGCAAGATCGACCTGCCGTGCGGCACCCTCGGTGATCAATTCGGCCATCGCCTCGCCGGTCGCCGGCGCGTTCAGGATCCCCCACACACTGTGGCCGGTCGCGACATAGGCGCCGGCCACCCCCGGCACCCGACCGATCAGCGGCAGCCCGTCCGCGGTGATCGGGCGATAGCAGGCTTGGCGCGCCCGGATCCGCGCCGGGGTGAGCGCCGGCGACAGCCCGGCGCAGATTGCTTCCAGCCGCTCGATCGCTCCCGGGTCCGGCATGACCGCGGCCGGGTCGAGCGGCAGTGGCCGCTCGCTGGAAATCGCGCAGACATAGGTAGTGCCGTCAGGGCGCGGAAAGACCTCGGGCTGCTGCATTGTCCCGCCCATCTCGCGATATTCGAGAAACACCGCGTCGGCCGCCATCTCCGCCCCGGTGTCGAAGACGAGGCTGTGCCCCTTCAGCCCGAACACCGCGGGCAGCGGCAGCCATGCAGCGGCGAGGAGCGACCACGGGCCCATCGCGATGACGACGACATCGCCTTCGATCGTGGCCCCATCGACTGCGACGCCGGTGACGCGTTCACTACCCAGGCGGCGCACGATACCGGTGACCCGACCCGCATGGAGCCGTCCTCCGCGCGCCTCGGCCGCCCGCATCAGCGCCGCGGTGAACGCCGCCGGATGCACCTGCGCCGTCGTTTCGGGCGAGCCGAGCCGGCGCTCGACCCTGACCCGCGGCGACAGCCAGCCGAGCTCGTAGTGCGGGTCGTGCAGGCGGACATGCCGGCGGCCATCGGCGAGGCCGCCATAGGTATCGAGCCGGCGGTAGCCCCAATCGCCGAGACGCTGCTGCGCCAGCTCGGCATGCAGCACAAAGCTGCGCTGCGCCAGCGGGGCGAGCGGGGTACCGTCGCACCAGTCGCGGGCGAGAAAGCCGCCGGCTTTTCCCGAGGCGGCACAGCCCAGACCGGCGCGCTCGATGACGATCGCCTCGACCCCACGGCAGGCCAGGAAATAGGCGGTCGCGGCGCCGATCACGCCGCCGCCGCAGATCAGCACCCGCATCGGCTTACCCAAGATTTGGCCTGAACTGTCGCAGCATCTCGAACAGCGGAACCGCCAGCCCGGCGGTGGGCCTGGTTGGGGGAGATCCCGCCGATAGAATATCGTTGCCGCCCATGCGTTCAATCCCACCCGATGACCAACGCGCGGCGATCGCCTTTCTCGGCCGGGCATCCTCTTACGGGCCCACCGTCGAACGGGTCGACATCGTCGAAACCCATGTGTCGATCGTGTTTCTGGTCGGCGATCGTGCCTACAAGCTCAAACGCGCGGTCAGGCTGCCCTATCTCGATTTCTCGACGGTGCGGCGGCGGCATCGCGGCTGTGAAGCCGAGCTCGCGTTGAACCGGCGCACCGCGCCCGCACTCTATCTCGAATTGCGCCGGCTGGGCCGCGACGGGGCGGGTGAGGTGAGTTTTTCGAACCGCGGCACCGCGGTCGATTGGGTCGTGGTGATGCGCCGCTTCGACCAGGCGCTGCTGTTCGATGCCTTGGCCAAGGCGGGCCGGCTCGAGCCGCGCATCATGGACGCGCTCGCCGACCATATCACCGAATTTCACGAAGCAGCGGAGCCGCAGTTCGATCGCGGTGGAGCAGCGGCGATCGCGGCGATAGCCGAGGAGAATCACGATTTGCTGGCCGCGACGCAGCCGGCAGGCTTCCCCCGGGATCAGGTCGAGCAGGTTTATCGACTGTGGCGCCAGCAAGTGAGCGCGGTGGCCGAACTGCTCGACCGGCGGCGCGAGGCGGGGCGGGTACGGCGCTGCCACGGCGACCTCCATCTGCGCAACATCTGCCTTCTCGACGGCGCGCCGACCCTGTTCGACTGTCTCGAATTCTCCGAGCGGCTGGCCTCCATCGACACGCTCTACGATCTCGCCTTTCTGTTGATGGACCTCGAATATCGCGGGCTGGCAGGACATTCCAGCCGGGTGCTGAACCGCTATCTCGACCGCAGCGGCGATGAAGCGGGGCTGGCGGCGATGCCGCTCTTCCTGTCGCTGCGCGCCGGGATCCGTGCGCATGTCACGGCAACGGCACTCGAACATGCCGCGAGCCGCAATGTCGCCACGGCGATGGCCGCCGAGGCGCGGCGCTATCTCGATCTGGCATGCCAGGCGCTGGAGCAGCCGCCGGCGCGGCTCGTTGCGATTGGCGGGCTCTCCGGCAGCGGCAAATCGACCCTCGCCGCGGCTCTCGCCCCGGAACTCGGCGCGTTGCCCGGAGCGCGTCTCTTGCGCAGCGATGTGATGCGCAAATTATTGCTCGGTGCCGCCCCGGAAACCCCGTTGCCGGACGAAGCCTACCGGCCGGATGTCACGGGCCGTGTTTACGACGCATTGCGGAACAAGGCGGTGACGACGCTCGCCGCCGGATATTCGGTGATCATCGACGCCGTGTCGCTGCAACCCGACGAGCGGCGCTCGTTCGCCGAGACGGCGCGCCGGGCCGGCGTGCCGTTTTGCGGCTTGTGGCTCGAAGCCGGCGCGGATGCGATGGTTGCCCGCATTGCCGCGCGCCGCCACGACGCCTCCGACGCCACCGCCGAAATCCTGGCGCGCCAACTGCGTCAGGATCCGGGCCCGATCGACTGGACCCGCATTCAAGCGGACGGCGGACCGCAGGAGGCCCTCGCCGCGGCGCGGCGCGTTCTCGGCGCCGCTTGAACCTCACCAGCGCCAGCGCGGCCAGTGCTCGACCAGGTTCTTGGCGTCGACGCTCCCAAGCCCGGTCGCGAAATTCCAGCTAGACCCGGCAACAAAAGCCGGCCGGGACGAGCTGTCGCGGCGCGACAAGACGCCGTTGGTGCCGCCCGGCAGATAGCAATCTTAACAGCCGATTTCGGGCGGCAGGCGCACCGGCAGGCGGCGGCGGGTGCCATAGATGCGCCGGTCTCGGCAAATGCGAAGGCGAATTCTCCGACCGCGATGCTGCTGCAAGCTCACTCCATCGGCAGGCCCGGATGGACCCCGCGGCTGTCAAGCGAGGTGAATTGCGGCGCCAGCGCCGGGATCGCGACCTCGGCCAGCGTCTCAGGGGTCCAGCCGCCCTGGCGGTGGACCATCCGCACCGGCCGCATATGGCCATAAAGCGACAATTCGCCGGCGCGCTGGTGGAATACCTGGCCGTTGACGTGAGCGGCCTGCTCGGAGGCGAGAAAGACGCAGAGAGGGGCGATTGCATCGGCCCGGCTGCGCCGCAACCGCTCCTCACGCATCGCCGCGGCGGCCGGGTCCTTCGGGGTCGGCACCGAGCGGGTCATCCGTGTGTCGGCCGACGGGCAGATCACGTTGACGGTGATGCCGCGTGAGGCGTTCTCCATCGCAACGATGCGCGCCAGCGCGACGATGCCGAGCTTCGCCGCGCCATAATTGCACTGGCCGATATTGCCGAGCAGGCCCGAGGTCGACGACACCATGATGATGCGCCCGTAATTCTGCTCGCGGAACAGGTTGATCGCGGCCCGGTTGATGTTGAAATGACCGGTCAGGTGCACGTCGAGGACGGCTTGCCAATCCTCGGGGAACATGTTGTGGAACATCTTGTCGCGCAGGATGCCGGCGGCGTCGAACACGATATGCAGCCCGCCGAAGGTGTCGCGGGCCTGGCTAACCATCTGCAGACAATCGTCGAACCTGGCGACCGAGCCGTAATTGGCAACCGCCTCGCCGCCGGCCGCCTTGATCTGATCGACGATCTCCTGCGCCGGGCGCTGGTCCGCACCCTCGCCGCTGCCGCTGGTGCCGGGGTCGTTGACCACGACCTTGGCGCCGTTTGCCGCCATCAGCTTGGCGACCTCGCCACCGACCCCGCGACCGGCACCGGCGCAGATCGCGACCCGTCCTTCGAGCATGCCCATCCCTCGACCCTCACTGTTCCGCACTCGCCGTCCCGGTTGTCGGGACCAATTCGAGTTTTGTCAATTGTCCGACCGCCATACCGGGGCTGGCGACGAAGAGGAGATTTGGACGATGCCTTTCGCGACCAAAGAGATCGCCACCGCACCCGACGTGATCGCGCCCGACGGCTCGGAGGTTCGCCTGTTGTGTGGGCTGTCCCGCGGCGGTCTCGCAATGTTTACGCTGCCGCCGCAAGCGGTGTCCAAGCCGGTCGCGCATCGCACTGTCGAGGAAGTCTGGTACGTCGTTGCGGGCCGCGGGCGGATGTGGCGCCGGCTCGCTGACGCGCAGCAAATCGTCGAACTCGCTCCCGGCGTGTCGCTCGCCATTCCGGTCGGAACGCATTTCCAGTTTCGCTGCGACGGATCGGATGCGCTGTCGATCCTGGGGGCGACGATGCCGCCCTGGCCCGGCAATGACGAGGCCTATCAGGTCCCCGGCGTCTGGCCGGCGAGCGTCTGAGCGTTCGCGCGCGGCAACGGACAAAAAGCGGCGAATGTGAGCGCGATCACACGCTGAGGTGGCAGTCCGCCGGTAGCTTGCCGGTGGTCGCAGCCATCTGCGGGTTGGGCACCTCCCGTCCGGCACACGCTGCGACAAAACGGGAAGGAGTTAGCGATGTCGACGATCTTCCCCGGTGGGAGCGGCATTACGATTGCCCCCGGGCAAACACAAGGGTGGACGTTCACCTGGAACGACGGAGGCTGGCAGGGCATCACGATCACCCAGCCCCAGCCGACCTCCCCGCCCGGTGTCACGTTGTCCTATTCCGAAACTTCGGTGAATTTTAACGAAGGCAACGGCACCTACGGGTTCAACTTCTCGATCACCAACGACACAAGGTTCGTCGTCACCTACAACATCCAGACATCCTGGTTCAATTGAACCGGCCGCAGGAGGTTCAGCATGCAATTGACCGTCGTCAGCGACAGCCACGGCAGGATCCTGTCGCTGTTCAGCGTGCCGCATCCCGCCGGTCCGGCCGGAGCGACGCTTGCTTATGTGCCAAAACCCGGTGAGCGCGTGCATGTGCTCGACGTGCCCAAGGGCTTCGAAAAGAAACCGCTGGCGGAGCTGCACAGCGAACTCCATGTGACAACGCATGGTGCGGAGGTGGCGCTGGTCCGCCGGCCGTAGTCTCGCGCGGCGCTGCATCGGGAACGGGGCCCCGCCGGGAAACCGGCGGGGTCTTGGGCGATCCGCTTAGCCGGGGCGACAGTGCTGGCACCCGCCCGAAACGCACCGCTGATATCGCTCGCGCCGTGCGGACCCCGGTTCCGCCGGCGAGGAGCGGCAGGCCGATGATGGAGGGGCTGGGTGGTGTTCCGAGCGCTGATGCTTCGCGATGCGGCAGGGACACCCGCGCCGCAGCTCGAAACCGTAGACGAAGCGCTGCTGCCGGAGGGCGAAGTTACCATCGCCATCGAATGCTCGACCTTGAACTACAAGGACGCGATGGTGTTGCAGGGGCTCGGCCGGCTGGTGCGATCCTATCCGCACATTCCGGGGATCGATTTCGCCGGCACCGTCGAACAATCGGACTCAGCCGAATTCGCTGCCGGGGATCCGGTCATCCTGACCGGCTGGCGGGTCGGCGAATTGCACTGGGGCGGCTTTGCCGAAAAGGCGCGGGTCCGCGCCGACTGGCTGGTGCGCCGGCCCGACGGGCTGAGCGCGCGGCACGCGATGGCGATCGGCACCGCGGGGTTTACCGCGATGCTGGCGGTGATTGCGCTCGAGCGCCGCGGCCTGCAGCCCGGGAGCGGCGAGGTGCTGGTCACCGGCGCCGCCGGTGGCGTCGGCAGTGTCGCAACAGCGCTGCTGGCCGCACTCGGCCATCGTGTCGTCGCCGCGACCGGTCGCCCCGAGCTGCGCGACTATCTGACGGGCCTCGGCGCAACCGAACTGATCGATCGCGCCGCCCTTGCCGTCGCGCCAGCGCGGCCGCTCGACCGTGAACGCTGGGCCGGCGCCATCGACGCGGTCGGCGGCACGACATTGGCGACGATCCTCACCCAGCTGCGCTACCGCGCCAGCGTCGCCGCCTGCGGCCTCGCCGGCGGGAGCGATCTGGCCGCGACGGTGATCCCCTTTCTGCTGCGCGGGGTCGATCTCGTCGGCATCGACTCGGTCATGTGTCCGCGCCACGAGCGGATCGCGGCATGGCAGCGCCTGGCAAACGATCTACCGCGCGACCGGCTCGAGCAGATGATCGCGGTAGTGCCATTGGGGGCGCTTCCAGGACTGGCATCGACGATGCTGCGCGGCGGCGTGCGCGGCCGCCTCGTTGTCGACGTCGGAGCCTGAATTCGCGGGCCGGGAATTGTCCGTCGCCTCGCGCGTTGGCGCAGCATGAAGAGGCGTTCGGGGACTCGGACCGACCTGACTGCCGCGCAGCGCGGGCGGATCATCCAATACGTCATCGTCGAGGGCTGGAGCAGCGCCGAAACCGCCGCCGCATTTGGCCTGCGCGAACGCCTGGTGGCGGGCTGGGTCGCCGATTATCGCCGTCATGGCATGGCGAGCCTGCGGGATCGGCCGGACAAGACCGTGGCCGCGGCGGTGATCCGGCGGCACCTGCTGCGGCCGCTGCGCGGGTTGTGGCGCGGCATTGCCCGGGCGATGCGCTGGCTGCTGGATTGCCGCTGGCCGCCGGCTGCGGTCACCGAGCCGCTGCGCCGCTCGCGGGACGATCAGCACGGCGGATCATGACCCGCTGAGACGCTGCGGGACAGCGCTGGTGACGCCATGCTGCCCTGCAACCCTGTGTTAACCCTGTGAATACTGGCGGCGCGAGCCACATCGGCGCATGATCCCCAGAGCTGACCCATCCTCGATTGGGGCGAGGCCGGGTCTGCGGGGGATCCGGGATGGGCAACGTCGCCTGCGCGCGGCGCGCCGTGTTGCGGTTGCTGGTGGGCGCAGGGACGCTCGCTGCTCACCTCGCCTTAGCTCGGGCCCAGCCGCCGGACCGAGCCGCAGATTGGACGACGCCGCCTCCGGAAAAGCCCCGTATCGGGATCCGGCCAAAGCCTGGGCGCGAACGGCCGATGATCGTGCTCGACCCGGGGCATGGCGGCATCGACCCGGGTGCGATCGGCGCCGACGGGGTCTACGAAAAGACCATCAATTACGCGACCGCACTCGATCTCGAACGCGACCTCCTCGCGACCGGCCGGTTTCGGGTGGCGCTGACCCGCGGCAGAGACGAGTTCGTGCCGCTGCGCCAGCGGGTCGCGCGGGCCCGGGCGCTGCATGCCGACCTGTTTCTGGCGCTTCATGCCGACGCGCTGCCCGATCCGAGCATGCGCGGCTTGTCGGTCTTCACGCTGTCGACACGGGCCTCGGATCGCGAGGCGGCCGCGCTGGCGAATAGTGAGAATTACGACGTCATCGATCGGGTCCGGCTGTCGTTCGAACCACCCTCCATCAGCGACGTGCTGATGGATCTGGTGCGCCGGCAGACCGACAATTCGTCGCTCAGCTTTGCCCGCGACGTGGTGGCGGCCATGCGCCGCGAGGTGCCGCTGCTCGACCATCCGCAGCGCTCGGCCGGGTTCGTCGTGCTGACGGCACCCGACATCCCCTCGGTCCTGGTCGAGCTGGGCTGCCTGTCGAACCCGGGCGAAGAGCACCTGCTGGAACTGCCGGCTTATCGGCGCAAGCTCGCCCGCGGCCTGACGCAAGCCATCGAGGCCTATTTCAAGAAGGAATGAGCCCGGCGGTGGCTCGCACGGACCCGAAGCCGGCAAACTTTCGCCATCTCTGTGAGATGCCTCACAGCGACGATGCAGCAAACGCGGCAGATTGCGGCTGGCCAGCGCCCGGAGTTGCGCAGGCCTTCCGTTGATTGCCGAACAGGTGAGAGAACATGCCCGACCAAGTCATGTCCGCGCTCGTATCCGCCTGGATCACGACGCTGATCGCGACCACGCTGCTCGCCGGCGCCCTGGCGATGGCGCCGGTGTGGCCGATCTATTTGCGGGCGCTGCCGCGCGCCCTCGATCTCGGCCCGTAAGCGGCTCGCCCCTGCCCCGCCTGGTCAGGCGGCGCGTGCCGGCCACACCGGCTCATGATAGCCGAGCGGTGCGGAGGGTCTCGCCCAATAGGGTGGAGTCTCGGACAGCCGCACCGTCGGCCCCAGATGACGCAGCCGCCCGACCGGCGTGTCGCTCTCAATCGACCAGCGGGCGATCTCGGCAGGATAAAGCTCCTTGTCGACCTCCTTGAGCGCAGCTTCCGGGACCTGGCCGCGATCAACCAGCCATTTCCCGGTCTGTGCCAGTGAGATGCGCACGAGCCAACTGCCGCCCTCGCGGGCACGGCGCGCCAACGCAACCATCGCGCCAAACGCCATCAGATATCCCGTTAAGTAATCGATAGCCGAAACCGGGTAGAATTGCGGGCCGGGATTGGCGCCGGGGAACAGCTCGGCCTGGCGTGTCGTGATCCCGCTCACCGTCTGCACCACGGTATCGAAGCCGCGGCGCGAGGCCCAGGGACCGGTATGGCTGAACGCGCACATCGACACATAGACGAGCCCCGGCCGCAGCCGCGACAGTTCTTCCGGGGCCAGCCCGCGATTGCCGAGCGTGCCCGGCCGGTAGCCCTGGGTGAAGATGTCGGCCTCGCGCACCAGACCGAGCAGCGTGTCGAGGTCCCGCTTCTGGCGCAAATCGAGATGCGCCTGCAGCTTGCCGTGGCCGGTGTCGTATTCCTGATAGCCGATATTCGGCAGATGCGGTGCGGTGATCTTCATGACCTCGGCGCCGTGCTCGGCGAGCGTGCGGGCCGAAGTCGGGCCGGCCAGCACCCGCGTCAGGTCGAGGACCCGGATGCCCGACAACGGCCGCTCACCCTCGGGCAATGGCTCGGGCGCGCTGTCGCCGATCTTGACGATCTCCATCAGCGGCAGCGAGGCGATCGCCGCTGCCTGGGGATGGGTGGCCCATTCCTGCATGCTGCGCACCATGCCGCCTGCACCCTTGGCGGCGAGGATCGCCTCCTCGAGCTCGAGCGCGTCCCATTTCGCGACCGCCTGGCGCACCGCTTCTTTCTCTTCGGGCACGCCCAAGACGCTCATCGCCGCGGCGCGATGGTTCGGGAAATTGGCGTGGATGTAGCTCCAGCGGCCGTTTTTCGCCGGATAGACGCCCATCACCGGGTTGCGCTCGGTCGAGATCGCGGCACCGTCGATCTGCATGTAATGGCCGCTGCGCAGCGAGGCGACCGCCTGGCGCAAATCGACCGCGACCTGTTGGCGCCGCCCGCTGCGCAACTCCCACAGCTCGGCGGCGGCGAGCCCGGTCGCGGCCAACGCCGCCGCACCCGCAGCACCAATGCGGAACGGCGTCGGCAACACCGGGTCGGCGCCGCCGGTAATCTCGACCTCACGAGCCCGCTCTGCAGGCCAACCGGCGATCGGCATGATCGTGCGCAGGGCGTCGTAGGGCATGCTCGTTTCTCCCGTGCAGACTGCCGGCTCTTGCCTTGATGCCGGTTGATGGCGGATGATGCGCTCAAACGACGCATAAAGGGAACGCCGATGAGCCAAGTCATGATCGTCGTCGATTTCGAGGTCAAGCCCGAGTTTCGCACGCAGTTTCTCGACCTGATGCGCGCCCATGCGCAACGTTCTCGCGGCGATGACGGCTGCATCCAGTTCGACCTTATGCTGCCGAACGGCGATGACCGGCATGTGTTGCTGATCGAAAAATGGCGCGACCAGGCCGCACTCGACGCGCATGCGAAAGGGCCGATGCCCGGCGACACCTACCGGGACTGGATCGTCGGCCGCAAGGTAGCGCGCGGCGCTCCGGCCGACTGATCCCGCCCGTCACGGGGAGAACGACCATCGGAACCGCGCTTCGATCCATCCGGCTCTTTCTCGCCGCACTTCTGATAGCGGTCCCGTTCACGACGGCCCGTGCCGCACATTCGGGCGGCTCGAATGACGAACCAGCCACGGCCGGACAGCAACCGCCGCCGCAGATCCGTGCGCTGTTGAACCTGCTCTCCGATCCGACGGTCCAGAAATGGCTGGAGAAGGAGGGCGCGGCCGCATCCGCGGCGAAACCGGCACACGACAAGCATCGGGTTTCGGCCCCGGACTACTTCTCCGCGCACATCGCCGAGATTCGCGCGCACATCGTAGCGCTGGCCGCGGTGATCCCGGACTTCCCCGCCCAGTTCGAGCACGCGAGCCGTCTCGTGCGCACCGAACTCGGCGAACGCGGGCGCGCCAAAGTTGCGCTTCGTCTTGCGCTGTTCGTGGGGTTGGGCTTTGTCGCCGAGTGGATTTTTCGCAAAGCGACAGCGCGGGTGCGCCGCCGTCTCGACGAGTTCCCGGTGGAGACCGTCAGGCACCGGCTGCGCCTGATCGCGGCGCGGTTTACCTTCGCCGTCTGTCTCGTCGCGGCGTTTGCGCTCGGCAGCGTCGGGCCGTTTCTGGCGCTCGACTGGGCACCGTTGTTGCGCGAGATGTTGCTCGGCTATCTCGTCGCCTTTCTGATCCTGCGCATTGCCGTCATCACCGGCCATTTCCTGTTGGCGCCGGGTCACGAGCGCTTCCGGATCATTCCGATGGACGAGACCGCGGCACGTTTCTGGTGCCGCCGCTTTGCCAGCTTTGTCGGCTGGTTTGCGTTCGGCTGGGTGGTGTTCAGCCTCGGGCGCATCCTCGAATATTCGCTGGAGGCGCGCCAGCTCGTCGCCTACGCGTTTGGTTTCGTCCTGCTCTTGATTGCGCTTGAGGCAACCTGGCGTCGACCTGTCGCGGCGCAGCGCGGCGCCGATGTCACGCCGACGCACGACGCCCATCACCTCGGGCGCGGTGCCCAGAATGCGCTGCTGTCGGTCGCCTTCGTGCTGTTATGGACGCTCTGGGTCATGCGGGCGATGCCGGCCTTTTGGCTGCTGGCGATCCTCGTCTTGCTGCCGCTCGCAAGCGGGGTGACCCGGCGCGCCGTCGATCAGCTGCTTCGACCACCGGGTTCGCCGCAGCTCGACACCGAGCTGCCGAGCGTGACGGCCGTCTGTATCGATCGCGGCATGCGCGCGCTCTTGATCATCGGCGCCGTGCTGGTGCTGGCCTGGGGCTGGGGCATTTCGCTGCAGACCCTGGCCGGGGAGGACACCCCGTTCGGCCGGATCCTCCATGGTGTGCTGAGCGCGATCATCATCGTTCTCGTCGCCGACGTGCTGTGGCAGGCGACCAAAGCAGCGATCGACGGCAAGCTCGCCAGCGCGACCGACCCCGGCCTGCCCAACACCGACGAGGCGCGGCGCCGGGCGCGGCTGCGCACGCTGTTGCCGATCTTCCGCAACGTGCTGTTCGTCGTCGTCGTCGTCGTCGCGATCCTGATGGCGCTCGCGGCCATGGGTGTGCAGATCGGTCCGCTGATCGCCGGCCTGGGCGTGCTCGGCGTGGCGATCGGCTTTGGCGCGCAGTCCCTGGTTCGCGACGTCATCGCCGGCATGTTCTACCTGCTCGACGATGCCTTCCGGGTCGGCGAATACATTCAGAGCGGCAATTACAAGGGGACCGTCGAATCCTTCAGCTTCCGCTCGGTCAGGCTGCGCCATCAGCGCGGCGCGCTCTACACGGTGCCGTTCGCGTTGCTCGGCGCGGTGCAGAACCAGAGCCGCGACTGGGTCATCGACAAGCTGACGGTCGGTATCACCTATGACAGCGATATCGACAAGGCGCGAAAGCTGATCAAGCAGATCGGCTTGGAGCTGGCCGAGGAGCCGGAATTCAAGCCGGTGATCCTCGAACCGTTGAAGATGCAGGGCGTCGACGCGTTCGGCGATTTCGCAGTGCAGATCCGCATGAAGATGATGACCTTGCCGGGCGAGAATTTCGTGATCCGGCGACAGGCTCTGGCCAGGATCAAAAAAGCCTTCGACGCCAATGGCGTCAAATTTGCCTATCCGACCGTGCAACTGGCCGGCGACGGCGAGCCTGCCGATGCCGCAATTGCCCACCATGCGTTGCAATTGACCCATCCCGCAGCCGCGGCCGCGGAATAGCCCGTCTCGCCGACTGACGCAAAGCCGTTTGACGGAGGAGGCCGTCCCCGCCTCCGATCCGAACGCCGTGTCGTCGCAGGACGCGCCGGCGATGTCGCCATCCCCCAGGGTTGTGGCCCCTCAGCGATGGGCAGCGTTGAACCGGGTGAGCGCGTCCGCGCCAGGACACAGCTCGGCTTCGCCAAGCGCGTTGAGCGGAGCCTCGGCCGTGTCGAGAAATTCGTGCATGTCACCCGCATCGGGCTCGACAAACAAAAGGCCGGTCACGACCTCGCCGGCGGCGTGCCGCTGCTGCAGATAGGCCAGCGCGGAGATGCGGTCGTGCGGATCATAATCGGGGGCGAGCTTGCGCAGCCGCAGCGCCGAGCCGTCGTGCTGGATCACGGTCTCCACCGTCCCCGGCGCGTAATCGGCGGTGATCTCGTCGCGTTCGAGGATCACATCGAGCCGGTTCACCGCCTCGTTATGAGCGCGGACATAATCGAAGCTTTTGGTCGATTCCGGATTGTTGTTGAACGCGACGCAGGGCGAGATCACGTCGATGAACGCGGCCCCCCGGTGCTCGATTGCCGCCTTGATCAGCGGCACCAGCTGCGCCTTGTCGCCGGAAAAACTGCGGCCGACAAAGGACGCACCGAGCTGCAAGGCGAGCGCCACGAGATCGATCGGCGCATCGGTGTTGACCGCACCGCGCCGGGCTTTCGACCCCTTGTCCGCAGTCGCCGAGAACTGGCCTTTGGTCAGTCCGTAAACGCCGTTGTTCTCGACGATATAGACCATGTTGACGGCGCGGCGCAGGCAATGCGCGAACTGGCCGAGACCGATCGAGGCCGAATCGCCATCGCCCGAAATGCCGAGATAGACGAGATCGCGGTTGGCAAGATTGGCCCCGGTCAGCACCGAGGGCATGCGCCCGTGCACGCTGTTGAAGCCGTGCGACTTGCCGAGGAAGTAGGTCGGCGTCTTCGACGAGCAGCCGATGCCGGAGAGCTTGGCGATGCGGTGCGGCGGCAGGCTCAGTTCGAAACAGGCCTGGATGATCGCGCCGCTGATCGAATCATGACCGCAACCGGCGCACAGGGTCGAGACCGCACCTTCGTAATCGCGGTGGGTGAAGCCGAGCGCGTTGGTCGGCAACTTCGGATGATGCAGGCGGGGTTTGGCAATGTAGGTCATCGGGACCTCAGATGGGCGATCAAGATGATCGTCGCGCTGGCGAAAGCGGGAGTCCAGGGCAGGCGTAAGGTGCTGGCGCCCTGGGTTCCCGCTTGCGCGGGAATGACGAGGAGGAGCGGGGTCATGGCAGCGCCCGGCGCAGCGGTGCCAGGGTGACGACTTCGAGCATGTCGGCGATTGCCTTGACGATAAACCGCGCCGTGATCGGCGTGCCATCATAGTGCAGGATCGGCACCAGCCGGGCTGGGTCAATGTCGCCATCGTTCATCAACAATGTGCGCAGCTGGCCGTCGCGGTTCTGCTCGACGACAAACACCCGGTCATGAGCGGCGATGAAATCGAGCACATCGTCGTGGAATGGATAGCCGCGCACGCGCAAGGTGTCGAGGTGGACCCCACGCTCCTCAAGGGTTTCGAGCGCCTCGGCCATCGCCGGCGCGGTCGAGCCGAAATAGATCGCGCCGAACCGGGTCGGGCCATCCTCCAAACCGGTCGGGGCCGACCGCTTGATCGGGGCGGGGACGAGGCGCTTGGCAGTCTCGAACTTGCGCAACAGCCGCTGCATGTTGTCGACGTAATCCGATCCGTCTTCCGAGTAGCGCGCGTAACGATCCTTGGTGGTGCCGCGGGTGAAGAACGAACCGCGGGTCGGATGGGTACCGGGCAAGGTGCGATACGGGATGCCGTCGCCATCGACATCGAGATAACGGCCGAATTCGACCCCGGCCTCAAGCCGTTCCGCGGTCATGATCTTGCCGCGATCGTATTGGCGGCCTTCCTCCCAGATGAGCGGGGCGACCAGCCAATCATTCATGCCGATATCAAGATCGAGCATTACGAAAACCGGGGTCTGCAGCCGGTCGGCCAGATCAAACGCCTCGGCGGCGAAGGCGAACGCCTCGTGCGGATCCTCGGGGAACAGCAGCACATGCTTGGTGTCGCCATGCGAGGCATGGGCACAAGAGAGGACATCGGCCTGCTGCGTGCGGGTCGGCATGCCGGTCGACGGGCTGCCGCGCTGCACATCGAAGATCACCGCCGGGATCTCGGCGAAATAGGCGAGCCCGATAAATTCCTGCATCAGCGAGATGCCGGGGCCCGAGGTCGCGGTAAAGGCGCGCGCCCCGTTCCAGGCGGCACCGACCACCATGCCGATCGAAGCAAGCTCGTCCTCGGCCTGCAGGATCGCGTAGCGCTTTTTCTTGGTCTCGGGATCGACCCGGTAGCGCCGGCAATGATTGGCAAACGCCTCGGCCAATGACGAGGACGGGGTGATCGGATACCACGCCGCGACTGTTGCCCCGCCATATACGGCACCGAGCGCCGCGGCGTCATTGCCGTTGATGAAGATGCGGTCGCCGACCTTGTCGACGGGCTCGAGATGCAACCCGATCGGGCAGTCGTGCTCGCCGAGCGCCCAGTCGCGGCCGAGGTTCAGCGCCCGCAGATTGGGCCGGATCAGCGTGTCCCGGCCGCGGAACTGCTCGGTGATCAGCTGCTCGATCGCCGCCGCATCCATGTTCAAGAGCGCCGACAACGCGCCCAGATAGATGATGTTCTTGAACAGCTGGCGTTGCCGCGCGTCGTTGTATTCGCGGTTGGAGATCGCGGTCAGCGGCGCGCCAATGATGGTGATGTCGTCGCGGAACTTGGATGGCGGCAGCGGCTTGGTCGCGTCATAGAACAGGTAGCCGCCCGGCTCGATCTCGGCGATGTCCTCGTCCCAGGTCTGCGGGTTCATCGCCACCATCATATCGACGCCGCCGCGCCGTCCGAGATGGCCCTTGTCGTTGACCCGCACCTCGAACCAGGTCGGCAGTCCCTGGATGTTCGACGGAAAGATATTGCGCGAGCTCGCCGGCACGCCCATGCGCAGGATCGACTTGGCGAACAGCGCGTTGGCACTGGCCGAGCCCGAGCCATTGACATTGGCGAATTTGACGACGAAGTCGTTGACGCTCTGGATCGCGGCAACGTCGAGATGGGTCTGTGATGCCATTGGCAGAGAGCCTATGAAAATACGGTCGTATTTCCGTGTTGCCTTATTCGTCGCCCCTACGGACGCGGGGGTCCAGGGTCACAAGGCGATGCGCCAGCCATCTCCCCGCTTTTGCCAGGGATAGGCGCTGGGTCCCCGCTGTCGCGGGGATGACGGACGGGGTCAGCGGCTGCGGCATGCGGGGCCGGCCTGGGTGATGTCGAGGAGGAACTTGCGCATGTCCCAGGCTCCGGTCGGGCAGCGCTCGGCGCACAGCCCGCAATGCAGGCAGACATCCTCGTCCTTGACCATGATCCGCCCGGTCTTCAACCGGTCGCCGATATAGAGGTCCTGGTCGAGGTTCAGCGCCGGGGCGGTCAGCCGGCCACGCAGCTCCGGTTCGCTGCCGTTGTCGGTGAAGGTGATGCAATCCATCGGGCAGATATCGACGCAGGCATCGCATTCGATGCACAGCTGCCCGGTGAACACAGTCTGCACATCGCAATTGAGGCAGCGCTCGGCTTCGAGATAGCCGAGCTTCTCGTCAAAGCCGAGCTCGACCTCCACCCTGATGTCGGCGAGCGCCACCGCGGTGTCGCGCAACGGCACGCGGTAGCGCAGATCATTCGAGATGTCGTTGTCGTAGCTCCACTCGTGGATGCCCATCTTCTGGCTGACGAGCGTAACCCCCGGCGCCGGCCGCTCGCCGACATCCTCGCCATGGCACAATTTGTCGATCGAGATCGCCGCGTCGTGGCCGTGCGCGACCGCCCAGATGATGTTTTTCGGCCCGAACGCCGCATCGCCACCAAAAAATACGTTGGGCAGGGTCGATTGCATCGTCTTCGGATCGACCTTGGGCATGTCCCAGCGGTCGAATTCGATGCCGATATCGCGCTCGATCCACGGAAAGGCGTTCTCCTGGCCGACCGCGATCAGCACGTCGTCGCAAGGGATGTGCGTGTCGGGCTCGCCGGTCGGGACCAGGTTGCGCCGGCCGCGCGCATCGTATTCGGCCTTGACCTTCTCGAACAGCACCCCGGTCAACTGACCGTCTTCATGGGTGAATTCCTTTGGCACCAGCCAGTTGAGGATCGGGATGCTTTCATGCATCGCATCCTCTTTTTCCCAGGGCGAGGCTTTCATCTCGTCAAAGCCGCTGCGCACGACGACGGTGACCTCGGCGCCACCGAGCCGGCGCGACGAGCGGCAGCAATCCATCGCCGTGTTGCCGCCGCCAAGCACGACGACGCGCCGGCCGATCTTGGTGGTATGGCCAAACGAGACACTCGACAGCCAGTCGATGCCGATATGGATGTTGGCCGCGGCCTCCTGCCGGCCGGGGATGTCGAGATCGCGCCCGCGCGGTGCGCCGCAGCCGACAAAGATCGCGTCCCAGCCCTCGGCGAGCAGCGCCTTCAGGCTCTCGACCGGCTCGCCGAAATGCCCTTCGACACCCATTTCGAGGATCAGATCGACTTCCTCGTCGGTGACCCGCTCGGGCAGGCGGAAGCGCGGGATCTGGGTGCGCATCATGCCGCCGCCCTTGGCGTCGCCGTCGAACATCACGCAGTGATAGCCGAGCGGCAGCAGATCGCGGGCGACGGTCAGCGAGGCCGGGCCGGCACCGACCAAGGCGATGCGCTTGCCGTTTTTTTCGGGCGGGATCGCCGGCAGATAGGGGGTGATGTCGCCCTTGTTGTCGGCAGCGACGCGCTTCAGCCGGCAGATCGCCACCGGCTCCTTCTCGACCCGGCCGCGCCGGCAGGCGGGCTCGCACGGCCGGTCGCAGGTGCGCCCGAGGATGCCCGGGAACACATTCGAGTACCAGTTGATTATGAACGCGTCGGTGTAGCGCCGGTCGGCGATCAGCCGGATGTATTCCGGCACCGGCGTATGGGCGGGGCACGCCCACTGGCAATCGACGACCTTGTGAAAATAGTCGGGAACGCTGATATCGGTCGGCTGCACTAGGCTCCTCCTGGCGGGCAGGACGACGCCCGCTTTGGCCTCATCCTCGTCTCCGCCGCCCACCCGGTGCGATCGCCAGCTGGGCCAAGCATCGGCGCCGCCTTATAATCCGACGCGTGCCGGTCGTCATCGTTGTTCTCGCCCGGTCTGCCTTGCGCATATTGGCGGGCCGACCGCCTCGGTCTCGTTGGTGTGGCAGCTTGCCTCATCACCGGGAGGGGCGCAACCGCGCGCTTGTCATTCAGCCGTCTTCGCCGATGGCGATCTTGCTATCGTGAACCGCTCGACGTTGCCGCAGAATCGTCGCGACCTTCCAACATCCGGAGGCATGCCGGTGAGACGATCTTCCTATTCGATGGTTGCCATCGCGTTAGTGACCGCCAGCTGCGCCAACCCGGCAGCGGCGCCGACCGG
>Ga0335075_10004553_pt1 | contig 21674 bp, 22 predicted proteins | sample Lox_Sample_24_FD_206723 | JGI IMG/M metagenome (GOLD analysis project Ga0335075, IMG submission 206723) | Soil microbial communities from Loxahatchee National Wildlife Refuge, Florida, United States - Lox_Sample_2.4 | ecosystem: Environmental > Terrestrial > Soil > Wetlands | place: USA...
AGCAGCACCGCCCCGGGCGCGCCGGTGAGCGGGGAGGCCATGGTCATGAACATCATCCCGAACGCCTCGCCGAACCACCACACGCACAGCGCCCACACGAACGACACCGCCAGCGCCGGCTTGACCGTGCGCCGCCACAACAGCCCGCAGCCGATGAACACCTGCACCAGCGCGAACAGCGTGTTGTAGACGCTCAGGTTGTGCGCGGCGGTGTGGGCGCCCCAGTTGACGCTGTCGGCGATCCATCCCGGTTGGCCCGCCGTCAGCCCCGTCAGCATTTCGATGAACCCGTGCGAGTACATGAACGACTGAAACTGCAGACCCCCGTCCAGCAGCCAGATCAGCCCGAGAACGGTCTGAAGCGCGCGGGCGCTGTCGGAGGCGAAGTACGCGCGCGCCCGCGCGAGCGCACCCGCGCCCCGCGCATACCCGGGGGATAGATCGGCATGGAAGTCGGCGGTGCTCGTGCTCATCTACGGGACTCCGTATCGGTCGGTGACGCTTGGTTAGTCGCGTCGGCCGGCGATTCGGTTCCCGGCGGCCTCGGGAGGATGCTCGGGCACGACGGTGCTGTCCGGATACTGACCCGTCAGCGGCACCGAGCGGGACCGCCCGGGAATGGCCACGGACTACCCCGCGTCATTGCGCAGCTCGAGGCCCAGCTTGTCGCGGTAGAAGGCCAGCGCGAGGTCGGGATCGTGGACCAGGACGAAGCATGTGGAAAGAGATAGGTTCATGCAACCAACACTACGCGGCCGGCGACGCGTGCGTTTCTTCGATCCTGCTCGGGTTGGTCGATCACGTCGCGCGCGCGGCGCAGGTGCGCGAGGTCGGCGAGCTCATCCGGCGTCACGACGCGAGCGTAGCGGCACATGTCCAACCGGGGTCTGGCCGGCCACATCCACCGTTCGGCGATGACCGTGGCGCTCAGCGATCGACCCGTGGATAAGGTGTCTGGCATACCCGGACCCATTCCCAACATCGATCCGCAGCCGCAGCCGCCGCGGTCCCAACGATCATCGCCGTCCGCGAGTCCGCACGCCAACGGGCGGTTTGCGCCCGAGCGGGACCTGCGGGCGCTGTACTACCGGCACTTCGGCGACCGCCGCAAGGAGCGCCAGCTGTTCTCGACGGGCTCGTTCTTTGTGACGTTCGCCGCCGTCCGCGGGATCACCCACGCGATCCGCGCCGAACGCGGCCCGTTTCGCAACATCACTCCCGGCGGGCGGCACATCCACCACATGACGTTTGGCATCACCGGCCTGCTCACGGTCGGCTACCTGTGGTTGCTGGAGATCGGCATCAACGAGGAACGCACGTCTTCACGGGTCACAGCGAGCGCGTACGGCGCCGGCGCCGCGCTCACGCTGGACGAGTTCGCGCTGTGGCTGAACCTCGAAGACGACTACTGGACCAAGCAGGGCCGGGAGTCGATCGACGCGGTCGTGTTGTTCGGCTCGCTGCTGAGCCTCAGCGTGCTCGGCCGGGGGTTCTTGACGGAGCTCGTGCGGGGTAGGGGACACTGAGCATCGACGGGCGTGTGAGCGCTGGCCCGACCGCTGGATTCGGCGGGTCGTGCCTGCCGAACTACACGGCCATCCGGACTCAACGTGGCGCTGGTTGATCTCGACGCCTTTTGCAGGTGGGATCGCTATCGATCATCCTCGCCGAGCTCGATCACAGCGACGGCCGTGTGCTTGGCAATCTCTCTCGCCAGCGGGCCGTCCTTCGTCGCCAGCGGCTCCTCCAGGGTCTCGGCCAGTGCGACGAACAGCGCGTCGGCCGCCGTTAGGTTGGCACGCAGCGCCCAGACGCGTTCGCGTAGAGGCAGAGATGGGAACAGCTCGATCGAGATGTCCCCGAGGTCTCCGACGGCGCCGGCGGCACGCTCGGCGGCGATCGCGCCACGGTTTGACTCACGGCGCAGCACCGCGAGCACCTCGAACACGAGCACGTCGGGCGCGGCAAGCTCTCCCTCGGCGCCGATCAACTCCTGCACCTGCTGTGCGACCCCGGCGCCGAGCAGGTAGTCGACGACGGCCGAAGTATCGAGAACAGTCACTCGCCCCGGTCGCGGATCGCGCGGACGATGCTCTGGCTCGGCTCATCGAGCGAGACCGCGCCGCGTGTCTTGATACGCACAGCCAGCTCGGCCGGCGTGGGACGCGAAGCCGATCGCGCGAGCACGCTGCGCACGTACTCGGACAGCGACACGCCGGCAGCGGCCGCGCGCGCCTTCAACGTGCGGTGCACATCCTCGGGGACGTCACGGACCTGAACCAACACTCCCATACGTCCGGGAATGATAACATGCAGATCACATACTCAGCTTGTGCCCGCTTTATTTGGCTCCCAGCACGTCGATCTTGATGGAGTCGATCGTGAAATGGCCGCCGGTCTGCGCCTTTTCGTGGCCGCAGTCGTCCGCGATCTTAGCCGTGTACGTGGCGTGTTCGGGTTCTGTTGACTGCGTCATGACAGCCGGCGCTGCGAATCCGGGACACGACCGTCGTTCCGTCGGCGCCTGGCGCAACCCTGAGGGCCGGTTTCGCTTTGGGTCGCGGTCGAGCGCCGTGTTGCTCGTCAGGTTCTCGCGCATGAGCCAGGTCCGGTCCACGAAGGCCTCGGTCAACTTCGATACTGCGGTCCCACATGAAGACAAATGTACTAGTCTCGAATCGCTATGAGCCAATTTGATCGCGAGCGCTTGGAGGCCCTGGCGGTGGACGGGTGGCTTCGCAGTCAGCGCCATCCAGATGCCGATCTGTGGATCTACAACTACACCGAGAAGACTCAATACGAGAAACACTGGACTCCGGAGACGCTTGCCTGCCGGGGGCTGATACTGGATGAGTTGGGTGAGGTGATCGCGCGAGGGTTCTCGAAGTTCTTCAACTATGGCGACCCGCAAGTGGCGAGCATCCCCACCGAGCCGTTTGTCGTAACCGAGAAGATCGATGGGAGCCTCGGAATCCTCTACTACCTCGACGGAGAGCCGTGCGTCGCCACACGCGGCAACTTCGTCAGTAAGCAGGCGGTCGAGGGCACCGCGATGATCCGCGACCAGGACATCGAGCGCCTCGAGGGTGTGACGCCGCTGTTTGAGATCGTCTATCCGCAGAACAGGATCGTCGTCGACTACGGCGAGCGCCGCGATCTGATTCTGCTCGCGGCGATCTGTAACGAGACCGGGCAGGACAAGCCGTTGCCGCGCTACTCGGGACCGATCGTGCCGCGCTACGGCCAGGTCGACATAGACAGCCTCGCAGCCAGAGAGGAGCCCAACCGCGAGGGGTTTGTCGTGGCGTTTGCATCGGGGCTACGCGTCAAGGTCAAGTTCGCCGAGTATCTGCGACTGCACAAGATCGTCACCGAGGTGAGCGCCCGCATGATCTGGGAATCGATGCGCGACGGTGACGACCTCGACGGTCTGCTGGTCGATCTGCCGGACGAGATCCATCGCTGGATCTCTCAGACGCGCGCGGGCATCCAGGCTGCGTTCGACGATGAAGAAGGGCGAGCCCGTACGGTCTTTGAGCGGCGCCCCGCCGGTGCGGACCGAAAGATGCTCGCGCAGTACTTCGTGGCCAGCGACGCCAACCCTGCCGTGCTGTTCAGGATGCTCGACGAGCGGCCGTTTGACGATCTGATCTGGAAGGCCGTCCGCCCGGAGATCGCGACGCCGAGCTCGGACCCCTGCATCGAGTGTGGCGATCCCAGCGAGGATCGCGACCGATGCGGCGACGCCTGCGTAGTCGAGTGATATGAGAGGTCGTTTACGTCGGCTGTGAGCTCGGCGACTTCGAGGAAGCTCTGCGCTTGTCTGAGGCGCTGGCGTGCCTGCGGCATGCCACAGGCCTGTGTCCTGTTGCGGGCTCCGTGGAAGTCATGTCGGCCGGACGCACAGCTAGATTCGGGGCATGTCTGTTCGAGCCGGGTCCGGAGTTGCCTCAGAGCTCAATGTGGCCCACCTCGACATGGACGCGTTCTACGTCTCGATCGAGCTCCGCCGCCACCCGGAGCTGCGCCGACAGCCTGTAATAGTCGCCGGCAGCGGCCCGCGGGCGGTCGTGACGACCGCCAGCTACGAGGCCCGAAAATATGGAGTCGGCTCGGCGATGCCCGCCGCGAGGGCCCGCCGACTGTGCCCGCAGGCGATCGTGCTGCCACCGGACTTCACCGCCTACCGCGAGGCCTCGCGCGAGGTGATGGACATCGTGCGCGCGCATGTGGAGCAAGTGGAGGTAGTGGGTCTGGACGAGGCATATCTGGACCTGGGCGGTCTGCTCTCCCCGCGGGCCGCGATGCGCCGGCTCGTGAGGGAGATCAAGCAGCGCACGCAGCTGACCTGCTCGGTGGGGATCGGCCCGAACAAGCTTGTCGCGAAGGTCGCCTCCGACGCGGAGAAGCCCGCGGGGTTCGTGGTCCTGACACGCGAGCAGGCGTGCGCGCGCTTCGCCGATGCTCCGCCAAGGCTCGTGCCGGGGATCGGGCCAAAGACGGCCGCGCGTCTGGCCGAGCTTGGCTATACGACGCTCCGAGCGCTCGCCACGGCGCCAGAGCAGGTCCTGATCGAGCGATTCGGACCCAACCTCGGCGTCGAGCTACGCCGGCGGGGGCGGTTCGAACACGACGGTGACGTCGGCACGGAGCGCAAGGTGGTGTCCGAGTCCCGCGAGCGCACCTTCGACTATGACGTCCACGATCCCGCGGTCATGCGCGAGGCGCTCAGCACGATGGCCGACGAGCTGTGTACGAGCCTGCAGGCGCATGAGCGCTCCGGACGCACGATCGGGATCAAGGTCCGCCTGGATGACTTCACGACAGCCACGCGTGCGCGCACGGTGCAGGAGCCCACGAACGACTCCGCCCAGGTGACGGCGGTGGCACTGGCGCTGCTGAGCGATTACGCGCCCGCACAGCCTGTGCGACTGCTTGGCGTGCGCGTCGCCGGCTTGCAGGAGACAGGGTCCACGGAGCTCCAAGGGTCGACGGCGCTCCGTTCGGCGTCCGTCCGCGACCGTCATGGTCCTATCGATCAGCTGGCGCTGGCCATATAGACTTCGAGGGTGCCACGAGCCCTGGCAGGGGAGGTCGAGCTGAGCTACGAGCGCGCTGGCTCAGGACCGCCGCTGCTCTTGATCATGGGCATGAGCGGCACGTTCGACCATTGGGGCGAGCCATTTCTCGAGGATCTGCGCCGCGACTTCGATGTGATCGTCTACGACCACCGCGGTGTGGGCGCGAGCAGTCGCCTGGACGGCGATGGCCGGCTCACGATTGCCCAGATGGCAGCGGATGCGGTGGGGTTGCTCGACGCGCTGCGGCTCGATTCGGCGCACGTGCTCGGTTTTTCGATGGGCGGGATGATCGCCCAGGAGCTCGTGCTCGCACATCCCGAGCGCGTCCAGACGCTCACGCTCGCCGGCACCTACTGCGGTGGGGAGGGCAGCGCGCTCATGCCCGAGGAGAGCCTGCGCAAGCTTGCCGAAGGAGTGTCCTCGGGCGATCGCGAACGCGCGGTGCGGGCATCTTGGGAAGTCAACTTCTCTTCGGCCTTCGCCGCCAACGAGTCTGCTTGGGCGCGCTTTCGTCAGATCGGGCTGCGCCGGGCGGTGGCACGGCAGGTGATCATGGTCCAGAATCGAGCGATCGTGGCTCATGACACCTCCACGCGCCTGCCGCGTATACGAACGCCGACGCTGGTGGCTCACGGCGCGCTCGACGCGATTCTGCCGGTCCAGAACGGCCGTCTGATCGCCGGCCTGATCCCGGGTGCGCGCCTTCAGATCCTCGACGAGGTCGGGCACATGTTCTTCTGGGAGCAGCCCGAGCGCTCGGCCGAGCTGATCCGCGCGCACGCAGCCGTGCATGCCTGAGCCGGCGCACGCCGCCGAGCTGAGCGTCGCCACCGATGACGGTGTTCTGCTCTCCGGCGAGCAGGCTGGCACGGGACCGCCGATCGTGCTGCTGCACGGCCTGACCGCGACCAGACGCTACGTCGTCATGGGCTCGCGCCTGCTGGAGCGCTCGGGTTTGGGGGTCATCGCCTATGACGCGCGCGGGCACGGCCACTCGACTCCCGCTCCCGCTCCGAGCGCATACGGATACGAACGCCTGGCGCGAGACCTGCTGGTGGTCCTCGACTCGGTCGGCATCGAACGCGCCGTGCTCGCCGGCGCCTCGATGGGAGCGCACACGGCGGTGCGCTTCGCCCTCGACCACCCCGAGCGCGTCGCGGCGCTGGGACTGATCACGCCCGCCTTCGATCCCGCTACCCAGACGACCGGGGCGGACGGACGGGATGCGTTCGCCGATTGGGACGCCCTCGCACGAGGACTGCGCGAGGGTGGGGTGGAGGGGTTCCTCGCGGCGTATGACTTCTCGACGGTGCCCGACACGTGGCGGGCGACCGTCGAAACCGTCGTCAGACAACGGTTGTCCTCCCACGACCACCCCGCGGCGGTCGCCGATGCGCTGGAAGTCGTGCCTCGCTCGCGACCGTTCGAGCGGTTCGAGGCGCTGACCGCGATCGATGCGCCGACGCTCGTGGTCGCGTCCCGCGATGAGGCCGACCCGAGTCATCCGCTCGCGGTGGCCGAACGCTACGCGCAGGCGATCCCCGGCGCAGAGCTGATCGTGGAGGAGCCCGGTCGCTCGCCGGTCGCGTGGCAGGGGGGCCAGCTCTCCAAAGCGCTGCTGGATCTCACGGCCACCTGAGCCTGTCCGTGATAACGTACGCTCGTATGCCAGAGGTGCGCGCATGGGACGGACGCTCGTACGACCGGGTGTCAGGCCCGATGCAGGCGCTGGGACAGGCCGTGCTCGACCGGCTGGAGCTGCGAGGGGATGAGACGGTCCTCGACGCCGGCTGCGGTTCGGGCCGCCTGACCGAACAACTGATCGAGCGGGTCCCGCGGGGGAAGGTCATCGCGGTGGACGTGTCCGAGTCGATGGTCGCCGCAGCGCGTGAGAGGTTAGGCCCCGACGCAGATGTCCGCCGGATGGACCTGCTGGAGCTCGAGGTGGGGGAGCCGGTAGACGCGATCTTCTCGACCGCGACGTTCCACTGGATCTCAGACCACGACGCGCTGTTTCGCGGGCTGTACCGGGCGCTGTCGGACGATCTGGAATCCCGTCGGCCTTTGCCCGGCCGGCGAACCTCGCGCAAGGCGGGAAGATTGGTCGCACAGTGTGGGGGAGAGGGAAACATCACAACCCTGCGTGGTCGGGCGGCAGTCGTGATGGAGCGCGATCCCTACGCCGAGCATTTCGCGACGTTCGCTCCACCGTGGAACTACGCGAGCGCCGCTGAGACCGAAGCGAGGCTGCGGAATGCCGGGTTCACGACAGTCGAGTGCTGGCTTGCACCAGCGCCCACCGAACCCGAGCACCCACGCGAGTTCCTGTCCACGATCGTCTTGGGCCCCCACGTACAGCACCTGCCTGAGGATCTGCGCGAGCCGCTCATGGACGAGGTCATGGCCGAGCTGGGGGAGTCGGTGGTCGTCGACTACGTGCGGCTGAACATCGACGCGATGGCCTGAGGTTCGCGGGCCTCCATGTAGCCGGCCAGGGCAACGCCGCCTCAACTCAGGACAGCGGCGCTCGCACCGGCGATCCGATCCTCCCCAACCTCAGCCCCGCTCAACAACGCCGCATAGCGCCCGCCGCGCTGGAGCAGCTCATCGTGCGTCCCGCGCTCGACGATGCGCCCAGCGTCGAGCACGAGGATCTGGTCGGAGTCGCGGATCGTGGACAGGCGGTGGGCGATCGCGATCGTCGTGCGGCCCCGCGACAGGTCATCCAACGCGGCCTGGACGGCGCGCTCGGTCTCGGTGTCCAGGGCTGAGGTGGCCTCGTCTAGGATCAGCACCGGCGGGTTGCGCAGGACGGTGCGGGCGATCGCCATGCGCTGCTGCTCGCCCCCGGAGAAGCGGTAGCCCCGCTCGCCGACAGGAGTGTCATACCCCTCCGGCAGACCCGAGATCAGCTCGTGGATCTGCGCGGCCCGGGCGGCGTCTTCGATCTGCTCGTCGCTCGCCTCCGGACAGGCAAAGCGCAGGTTCTCGCGGATCGAGGCGTGGAAGAGGTACGTTTCCTGAGAGACGAGCCCGACCGTGGCCGCCAGCGAGGTCTGGGTGAGATCGCGGATGTCGACGCCGTCGATCGACACGCAGCCGCGCTGAGGCTCGTACAGCCGCGCCACCAGATACGCGAGCGTGGTCTTGCCCGAGCCGGTCTCGCCGACGAGCGCGGTGCGCGTGCCGGCGGGGATCTCGGCGGAGATCTCGGCCAGCGTCCACGGCGAGTCGGGGTCGTAGCGAAACCACACGTTCTCAAGCCGCACATCGCCGCGCACATCGCTCAATGTGCGCGCGTGGGGGCGCTCGGCGATGTCCACGGGCAGGTCGAGGTACTCGAAGATGCGCCCGAACAGCGCCAGCGAGGTTTGGACTTCCAGGCCCACGTTCAGCAGCTGCTGCATCGGGAACAGCAGGCGCGTCTGCAGCGTGGTGAACGCGACGACGGTCCCGATCGAGATCACCGCTCCGCCGTGCACGGAGGTGTAGCCGGCGAACCAGTAGACGGCGGCGGGCATGATCGCGAAGCTCATCTGCACCGAGGCCATGCGCCAGCGCCCGGCCATGCGCGCGCGCACCTCGAGATCCGCCAGCTCCGAGGACTCCGAGCTGAAGCGGTCGACCAGCTCGCGCGAGCGGCCCATCGTCTTGCCGAGCAGGATCCCCGACACCGACAGCGACTCCTCCACGAGCGTTGACATGTCGGCGAGGCGACCCTGCCTGACCGATTGGATGCGCCGCCGCTCGTTGCCGACGCGGCGGGTAAGCCACACGAAGAACGGGAGCAAAACAAGCGAGAACGCGGTCAGCTGCCACGACAGCGCGAACATCGCCACGATCGTCGCGGTGACCGTCGCGACGGTGGAGACCGTCGAGGTGGCGGTCGAGGTGACGACATCGTCGATGCCGCCGATGTCATACGCGATCCGCGCCTGCACCTCGCCCGAGCGGGTGCGCGTGAAGAACGCCAGCGACATCCGCTGCAGGTGGGCGTACACCGCGGCGCGCAGGTCGTGCATCACGCGCTGGCCGACCTCGTTTGAGATCCACGTCTGCGCGACGCTGATCACCCCGTTGATCACCGCCAGCGCGATCATGCCGGCGACCAGCCACGTGAGCAGCGTCAGGTCGTGCCCGACAATGCCCTTGTCGACCGCTTCGCGCAGCAGAAACGGCGAGGCGACGCTCAGCACCGAGCCGAGCACGATCAGCCCGAGCAGCGACCCCAGGCGCACACGGTAGGGGACAAACAGGCGGCCGATGCGGCGCAGCGAAACCTGCCGGTCGGGGATGTCCTCGGGACGAAGCTCCGGGCGGCGCGATCCGCGGTCCGAGCCCGAGCCGCCTCCCATGCCACCGCCTCCATGTCCTTGGGAAAACGGCTGGGCGCTCACGCGATCGACTGTAGCGTCGTAGGCTTATACGCGCTCATGGATCTATCGCCCGCGGAGATACGCGTGCTGGGGTGCCTGCTGGAAAAGCAACTGACTACCCCCGACGCCTACCCCCTGACGCTCAACAGCCTGCGACTGGCATGCAACCAGGCGACCAATCGCGACCCGGTCGTCGACTACGACGACGCGATCCTGCGCGACGCGCTGCGCCGACTGGAGCGCCGCGGCTACATCCGCCTGGCCAGCGGGCATTCCAGCCGCGTCTCCAAGTACCGTCATCTGCTCGCCGAGGCCCTGCCGCTGAGCGCGCAGGAACACGCGGTGCTGTGCGTGCTGATGCTGCGCGGGCCGCAGACACCGGGCGAGCTCAAGCAGCGGGGCGAGCGCATGCACGCGTTTGCGGGACTCGATGAGGTGCATGAGACGCTCGAGCAGCTGATCGCGCGCGAGTTGGTCAGGCGCCTGGAGCGCAGGCCGGGACAAAAGGAGGAGCGCTACGAGCAGCTGCTCAGCGCGGATGTCGAGGAGGACTCGCACAGCGGAGCGCTCACAAGCGCGGTCGCATCGCCTGTAACGTCGCCGTCGCCAATGCCGACCGTCACGGAGCCAACCTCGCCGCTGAGGAGCTTAGATCAGCGCGTGGCCAGACTGGAGCGCGAGGTCGCAGCGCTGCGTGAGGCGTTGGGGGATGCCGCCGAATCCGACACGGACCTACCAGCCGTGAGCCCGTCCCCCCGATGATCGCCGCGATGATCGCCGCCTCGACAGATACGGTCGACATTCCGATCGCGCTGGCGGCCGGGCTCGTATCGTTCCTGTCTCCGTGCGTGCTGCCACTCGTGCCGGGCTACCTGTCGACGGTCGTGGGGGTTGCCCCGGCGGACATGCAGCAGGCGGGTGCGCGCAGGGTGCTGGTGCCGAGCCTGCTGTTCATCGCGAGCTTCTCGGCGATCTTCATCCTGCTGGGGCTCGGCGCCACTGCGATCGGCTCGACGCTGAACGAACACAAACAGACGCTCGAACTGGTCGGCGGGGCGGTGATCGTGGCGATGGGCGGTGTGTTCCTGGCCACGCCGTTCGTCGATCGGCTGAACTTCCAGTGGCACTCGCAGTCGCTGATGCGCCTGGCGGGCCGCGGCGGCCCACTGGTCGCGGGGGCCGCGTTCGCGATCGCGTGGACACCGTGCACGAGCATCACGCTCGGCGCGATCCTCACCCAGGCGGCGGTGTCGAGCTCGGCCGCGCACGGGGCGCTGCTGCTGGCGTTTTACTCGGCGGGCCTCGCGATCCCGTTCCTCTTGATCGCGCTGGCGTTCGAGCGGGCCACCAACGCGCTGGCGGTCGTCAAGCGCCACTTCCCGATCGTGATCGGCATCGGCGGAGCGGTCATGATCGCGCTCGGGCTGCTGATCCTGACGGGAGATTTCACGACACTCAACGCGCAGGCGAATACGTGGCTGCACGGCACGGGCCTTGACTTCTCGAGCGTCTAGCTCCGGCTCGCCGCAGCGCACCGCGCTGGTATCGGTCGCGGCCGCGGCTGCGCTGGTGGCGATCAAGCTCGTCGTCGGCCTGCTCGCACACAGCCTGGGGCTGATCGCGGAGGCGATCCACTCCGCCACCGACCTGGTTGCGGCGCTGTTGACGTTCTTCGCCGTCCGCGTCGCGGGGCGGCCGGCCGACAAGGAGCACCCGTATGGCCACGGCAAGGCCGAGCACCTGTCCGCGCTCGGCGAGGGCGCGATCCTTATCTTCGCCAGCATCGTGATCGCATACGAGGCGCTCGACCGGCTCGCCGGCCACGGTCCCATCGCGCAGGCGCGCTGGTACGTGCTCGCGGTCGTGGGCGCGGTGATCCTGATCGACGCCGGCCGCTCACACACGCTGCACCGGGCCGCGCACGAGCATTCGAGCGCCGCGCTGGGCGCGAACGCGCTGCACTTCACGCTCGATCTGATCGGCTCGGTGGCCGTGCTGATCGGGCTCGTGCTGGTACGGGCCGGGTACCCGCAGGCCGATTCGATCGCGGCGCTGCTCGTCGCCGGGCTCGTGCTGTACTCGGCGGGGAGGCTGATGCGCAGCAACGTGCGCGTACTGATGGACTCCACCTCCGGGCCGGCCGAGCAGACCGCGCGCGCGGCGATCGCCGGAATCGATGAGACCGTCACGCTCGGTCGCCTGCGCATGCGCGAGTCGGGCGGGCGGCACTTCGTCGACGTGGTCGTGGGTGTTGAGCCCGACGCCGATCTCGCCCACGGACACGCGGTCGCCAGCGCGATCGAGGAGGCGATCGCCCGCGATCTGCCCGGCAGCGATGTGGTCGTGCACGTCGAGCCCGACAGCTCGCTGGGCTCGCGCCACTTAAGCCACGGACCGCGGGCGGTGCTGACGCTGTGCCTGGGCCCAGAGCACACGCTCGCGGATGCGCGGGAGCTGGCGGCGAAGCTCGAGCGGGAGATCCGCAGCGAGCACCCGGATGTGATCGACGTGTCGGTACACACCGAGCACGATTGACTGCCGCCTCCGGGGTTTGTGCTGCCGCCTCGGGGGTTGTGCTGCTCAGTGCGGCCGCGCGACGAAGGGTGTGGATCGTCGCCGTGCGGTGGCGCTCAGCCCATGAAGAACTGCTGGTAGAGCAGGAACACGTTGAGCAGGCTGATCAGTCCGGCACAGCCCCACGCGAGGATCATGGTGAGGCGGCGGTTGACGTGGGTGCCCATGACGGCTCGGCGGCTGGTGAGGATGACGAGCGGCACGAGCGCGAAGGGAATGCCGAAGGACAGTACGACCTGGCTCAGAACGAGGACCTTGGTGGGGTTCATGCCGAGCGCCAGGACGGTGATCGCGGGGATCATTGTGACCGCGCGGCGCAGCATCAGCGGGATGCGGACGTTGATGAAACCTTGCATGACGACCTGCCCGGCGTAGGTGCCGACGCTGGACGAGGAGGCGCCGGAGGCGAGCAGCGCGACCGCGAACGCGAGCGCCGCGGTGCCGCCGGCCATGCGCCCGAACTGGGCGTGGGCTTCCGGGATGGAGGTGAGACCGGAGAGGCCGGGGGTGTGGAAGAGCTTGGCGGCGACGGCGAGCATCGCCATGTTGACCAGGCCGGCGAGGCCGAGCGCGATGATCACGTCGAGGCGCTCGAAGCGCAGCACGCGGCCACGCTCGCGGTCGTTGCGGCACGGCATGCGACCCTTGGTCAGCGCGGAGTGCAGGTAGATGACGTGCGGCATCACGGTCGCGCCGATGATCCCGACCGCGAGGTAGAGCGAGGTGGCGCCGTGCAGACCGGGCAGCAGTCCCTTCAGTGAGCCGTGCACGGACGGCCCGATGTGCAGCGTCTCGTACAGGAAGCCCGTGAAGATGATCCCAAGGAGTGCGGTGATCGCCAGCTCGAAGCGGCGGAAGCCGTGTGTTTGCAGCTCGAGGATCGCGAACGCGATCACGCCTGTCATCAGCCCGGCTGGGAGCAGCGGCACGCCGAAGAGCAGGTTCATCCCGAGTGCGGCGCCGAGGAACTCGGCGACGTCGGTCGACATCGCCATGATCTCCGCCTGCACCCACATGCCCCACGTGAACGCGCGTGGGAAGCATTCGCGCACGACCTCGGGATAGTTGCGGTCGGTGACGATCCCGAGCTTGGCCGACAGGTACTGAATCAGCATCGCCATCACGTTCGCGACCAGCACGACCCACAGCAGCAGGTAGCCGTACGACGCGCCGCCTTCGATGTTCGTGGCGAAGTTCCCCGGATCGACGTAGGCGATCGAGGCCACAAACGCCGGCCCGAGCATCATAAGCGTCGCGCGCACGCGACCCTTGGCCAGCAACCGTTCGAGCGCGCTCGGCCCCTCCAGCATCCCGCCGAGCTCGCCGGGCAACGCCACAGAGGCGCCCTCCACGGCGCCCTCCAGCGCGGGAATCGGATCGGGGCGCAGCGGTGCTATCCCACACCCTCCTCGATCTCGATGCGCATCGCGCGCGCGAGCGCGCCACCGAGTGCCTGCTCGCGCTCACCGAAGCGCACGAACACCGGTCCGCCGAACGGCTGACGCTCGACGACCTCCAGGCGATCGCCGATCGCGATGCCGTGCTCGTCCAGGTAGCGGAGCATCTCCGGGTCAGAGTCAGAGACCCGCACGAAGCGTCCCGTGGCGCCAACCGGCAGCTCGTCCAGGCTGTTCGTCTCACGCTCTTCGATCCCGAACTCCACCGTCGGGATCGGATCGCCGTGCGGATCGACCGTCGGGTCGCCCAGGCGTGCCGCGATCAGTTCCTCGAGCTCCTCGGATAGCACGTGCTCGAGCACCTCGGCCTCGGCGTGTACGCGATCCCAGGGCATCCCAAGCTCCTCAGCCAGGAACAGCTCCAGCAGCCTATGGTGGCGCAACACCTCGAGCGCGACCCGGCGACCCTGGCTTGTGAGCCTCACGCCACGATACGGCTCGTGCTTGACCAGGCCGACCTCGGACAGCTTGCGCACCATCGCCGAAACCGAACCCGGCGTGACGCCCAGCCGCTCGGCCAGCTCATTGGTCGATACCGCCGCGCCCTTGCGGGCCTCCAGCGCATAGACCGCCTTGGCATAGTCTTGCACGGACGCAGAAATCAAATCAGCCGCAGCCACAGCAGTATTTTAGGCATACCAAAAGATGTTTGTCAAGAGCTCACAAAAACTCGCGTGCTCGCGATCCCACGCTACGGTGACGCCGGTGAGCACCGCGCCGCTCAATGCCCGCCACAACGACAACGGCCGCCGCGCCCAATGGCCCACGACCACGATCACACCGCTCACCCAGGTCACATATCTCAAGAGAGGACGAAGTCACCATGGCTAGGACACCCCAGCAACCGATTCAGGCAAGCAAAGATCCTCTACGCCACCACAAGCACTACCAACGGGGCGGCAAGCACCCGTCGCCCTATGCCGGTGGAAGCAGCTTCATGGAGCGTGTCGCCGAGAGCGTCGCTTCGGGCATGGGCACCGTGCAGTTCGTCGTCATCGGCTCGCTGATCATCCTGGGCTGGGTGTTTGCGAACGGCGCGGCGCATTACATCGAAACGACCGTGAAAGCACTGGAGCACGGCGGCCAGTTCGACCCCGAGCCGTGGATACTTCTGAACCTGATCTTCTCCGGCGTCGCGTTCTACACGGGTGCGCTGGTCATCATCGCCCAGAAGGCACAGACGAGGACCGACAAGGCCAACGAGGAAGCCGCGGCAAAGCACAGGGACGAGCTCGCACAGTTTCAGAGCGACCTGCTCACGAAGAACACCGACCTCACCGAACAGATCCATAAGTTGAGCGAAAGGATGAGCACCCTCACCCAGGAGGTCCACGAGGCTACCTGCAGGGGATCGGCGTAAAGCCTGCACAGGGCTGGAACCGACCCCTTACGTCGTTTGAGAACCTTTCCCTCACTCGCCCCGGTATATACTATTGCACTTGACCGGGCTTTTCGAAACACGTTCTCAGCCTGGAAGCTCACGATTACACGCTGCCGGTCATGTTCACGCGGGCAGGTGGAACGGGACCGTCGTGATCACGATCCCCTCGTATGCGGTCAGCGAGGCGCGCAGGCGTGCGGCGGTGCGGTTGTGCAGCAGACGCTGCCAGGGTCGGGCGACGACCACCTCGGGCACGACGAGCGTCAGGGTCAGGTCGGGGCGCTGGCGGTGGAGCGCGGCGATGTAGTTGGCCAGCGGCGCGACGGTCGCGCGGTAGGGGGAGACGACGAGCTCGAGCGGCAGATGGTCGCCCCACGCCCGCCATGAGCGCTCGAAGCGGTCGGCCTCGTCTTCGGTCGGGCTCACGTGCAGCGCGAGCACCGGCTGGGCGAGCGAGGCGGCGTAGGCGAGCGCGTGCAGCGCGGCGAGGTCGAGCACCGCGATCGGGACGACGGCAAAGCTGTGCACCCCGGCCGGGTCGTGCTGCGCCTCGGCCAGGATCTCGGAGACCTCCGAGGGCAGTCGCGGGGCCATCAGGCTGATGCGCTCGGTGTCCGCCATGACCTCGGGGCGGGGTGTGAGCGCCTCGCGGGCGCGCGCGTAGTGGGCATGCACGCGCAGGCACGCCCAGACGATCAGCGGGACGAGCACCGCGACGACCCAGGCGCCCTCGGTGAACTTGGTGACCGCGGCGATCAGCACGACCAGCGCCGACATGATCGCGCCGAGCAGATTGGTGGCCAGCGCCCGGCGCCAGCGCTGCGTGCGGTGGGCCAGCCAGTAGGAGACCATCGCGCTCTGGGCGAGCGTGAACGCGAGGAACACCCCGATCGCGAACAGCGGGATCAGCGGAGCGGTGCGCCCGCCGAATGCGGCGTAGATGATGGCCGACGGGATCGCGAGCACGAGAATGCCGTTGCTGAACGCGAGCCGATCGCCCATGCGCAGGAACAGCCGGGGGACGTAGCTATCGCGGGCCATGAAATACAGCAGCCGCGGCAGCCCGTTGAACGCCGAGTTGGCGGCGATCAGCAGCACGAGCGTGGTCGCCAGCTGCACGAACCCGTAGAGGATCCCGCTGCCGACGCTGTCGTGCGCGAGCTGGGAGAGCACCGTCTCGCCGTCGCTGGGGGCGGCACCGTCGAAATGGGCGACGAGCACGACGCCGACGAACATCGCGATCAGCAGCCCCATCATCACCGTCAGCGTCTGGCGCGCGTGCCGCGCCTGGGGCGGGCGGAACACCGGCACGGCGTTGGAGATCACCTCGATCCCGGTCATCGCCGTCGCGCCGGAGGCGAACGCGCGCAGCACGAGCAGCACGCCGGCCGCCTCGATCGCCGGGTGCGAAGTCGCCACGGGCGCGGGATGAAAGCCGTGCGAGCCGGCCTTGACCAAGCCGGCGATCACGACCAGCGCGATCGCGACGACGAACAGATATGTGGGGGCGGCGAAGGCGGCGCCGGCGTCGCGCACGCCGCGCAGGTTGCCGGCCACCAGCAGCACGATCACGACCAGGCCGATCGCCACCCGCGCCGAGCCAAGCGAGGGGATCGCCGAGGTGACGGCTTCCACGCCGGAGGCAACCGACACGGCGACCGTGAGGATATAGTCGACGATCAGCCCCGCGCCCGCGAGCAGTCCCCAGCGCGGACCGAGGCTGTCACTGGCGACGATGTATGAGCCGCCGCCGTGCGGGTAGGCGCGGATCACCTGGCGGTAGCCGAGGCCGACGGAGAGCATCAGCACCGCGAGGGCCGCGCCGATCGGCAGGGAAAGCCGTAGTGCGCTGGCGCCGGCGAGCACGAGGATCGCCAGCATCGCTTCCGGCCCGTAGGCGACCGAGGAGAGCGCGTCCGGCGAGAGCACCGCGAGGGCCAGCAGGCGCCCCATGCGCTCCTGCGCGATCGCCGTGCTGCGCAGCGCCGGGCCGATCAGGGCGTGGCGCACCGTATAGACCACGCGGCCGGCGCGCGAATCGCCCTCGCCCGCCCGGGGGGTCGCTTCGAGCTCGTCCTCGGGCTCGTCCTCGGCGTCTGTTCCGCGCGGTGTGCTGCGGATGTGCACGAAGCGCCCGGCGCCCGACCGTTGTGGATCGGCGAAATCGAGGCCGGGATCGATGGGCAGCGCGCGCTTCCAGATATCGCGGGCCGGCATGCACTCGCTCCAGCCGCGGCCGACCTCGCTCAGTGCGGCCAGCGCGCGCTCGTCGAGCGCGGGCAGCTGCGCGCTGGCCGTGACCGTCGCATCTGACTGCCCGCCCGACCCTTCTGCTCCGCTCGCACCGTCTGGCCCCGCGGCATCCTCGGCGTCGCCGGCCCCGTCCTCACCGGCCATGCCTGCGTGCTTCCAGCGCCATTGCCTGGGCGACCTGCTCGCGCAGGCGCATCAGCTCGCGCTGGCGCCATACCACCAGCAGTGCGAGGCACAGCACGATGGCGAGGCCCACCAGGCCGAGCGCCGCCTCGATCTTGGCGGTCCGGCTCGTGGTCGAGACGACGCGCGGGGGCAGCACCACGCGCGGGGATGGGGATGGGGATGGGGTGGTGCTGGCCTGGACGCCGCCGGGACGGGCGTTGATGACGGGCAGGGTCTGCTCGGCCATCGCCAGCATCTCGCGCGGGCCGACGCCGTTGGTGAGCGTGTTCTGGATCCAGTACGCGGCGCCGCCTTCGTGCCAGGCGATCGTGCGGACCTGTTCGCCGGCGTAGTACAGGTCATACGTGCGCGAGCCGATCTGGACGGTCTGGCTGGGATTGCTCAGCAGCGGGGGATCGGTCCAGGCGCTGCCCTGCACGTCGTAGTATTCACCCAGGCCGCCGCGGTCGATCACGATCACGTAGGTCGGGTATGGATGGCCGTGCTGGTCGTGGAGGTCATAGACGCGCAGCGTGTCCGGTTCGGCTTCGGCGGTCGCATCGCGCGCGCGGGGATACTCGAGCGCGAACGGCAGCTGCGGGGAGGCCGAGCGCGCTTGGGAGAGCTCTTCGCCGGTGGTCGGCGTCAGCAAGACGGGCGGCGGTGGCGGCGCGCCGTGGGAGTGCGAGTGTGCGTGGCGGGCGCGGGCGGCGCTCACCGCCCTGCTCACATTGCTCGTGGAGATCGGCGCGGTCCCGCTCAGGAACGAGTGAACGGCTTCTTCGATCTGTTCGGGCGTGGCCGTGTCGAGGCTCGGGCCGAGGTTGACGTGGAACGGGACCTGGCGGACGGGCTTGCCGGCCGATTCGACGAGCAGCTCGAGCAGCTGCAGGACTTCTTCTTCGCCGTGCAGATCGGTTTCCATCGCCTTGCCGAGGATGTGCTCGAAGCGTTCGCGGTTTTCAAAGAGGGTCGCTCCGTACTCGGCCTTGACTTCGAGCAGGAACCGCTGGTCGCGGGCATCGCGGATCAGCGAGGTCGATTCGTGGCGGTTGGCGACGAATTCGAGCGCCTCCTTGCCGCACAGCTTCTGATAGCCGGGCTGGAGGTTGATTTCGAAGTACTGTTCGCCGCCGGGTTCGTTGACGTGGTAGTAGCGCTTGTCGACGGTCATGTACACGCAGCCCATTTCGTCCACCGCGCGCTTGAATTTCGAGAAGTTCGTGACGAACACGTGGTTGATCACGGGAATGCCGAGCGTGTTCTTGAGCGTTTCGACCATCAGCTTGACCCCGCCGGAGGTCCCGCCGCCGTCCTCGTAGCCGTAGGTGTAGGCGGAGTTGATGCGGTTCGTGATGACTTCCCCGTTCGGCGCGGTGAACGTGACCTGCAGCTCGCGCGGAATCGAGAGCATCGAGATCGTCGGCTTGCTCGGATCGATCCGCACGAGGAGCATCTCGTTGGAGTGCGGCAGCACCGGTGCGGTCGTCGTGTGCTGACGTTCGTCGTTGCCGATCAGCAGGAGCGTCTCCGGTGCGCCTTTGCTCGTGGGCGCAAGCACCTTCGGCGCGACCTTGACCGTTTTGTTCTGGCCGAGCGCTTCGACGACTTTGCCGACCTCGTTACGGGCGACGACGTAGGTGGCGCCCCCGCTGAGCAGGACGATCCCGACCGCGGCCAGCAGGACGCGTCTGGCCAGCCACCAGGCGCGGCGCGGCGGCTCGACCGGCATCCAGCGCGACTGAAGGCCGCCGGGCGGGGGCAGCGGGGGTGGGGGTGGACTGGTTGCAGAACTCACAAGACAGGGGCGATCGACGCAGTTCTCCCGCGGGCCAGCCTACCCCGCGGTGCCGACATCCCGCGCAGCCGGCCTACCCGAGCGGCGCCAGCCCCGCGCTGCCGGCGATCAGGCCGGTGTGACCTGCTTGGAGCGCCGGCGCTCCCGGTAGCGCCGTTCCCAGGATTCCTGGTTGCGCTTGGCGTCGAGCACGAACGGCGAGTAGCCGATCGCCTTGACGATCGCCCGGTTCAGCTGATCCCAGGGTGCGGGCAGCGGGCGCAGGACGTCGACGAACAGCACGACGCGTGTCTCGTCGGTGTCGTTCCAGACCTCGTGGTTGTAGGTGTCGTCGAACACCATGCTCTTGCCCTCTTGCCAGTAGCGGACGTCATCGCCAACCCTGATCCTGCAAGCCTGCGCGTCGCGCGGGACGATCAGGCCGAGGTGGTAGCGCAGCACGCCCTTGTAGGGGCCGCGATGGTCGAGGATGTGCTTGCGGGGCGAGAGGATCGAGAACATCGCGGTCGTCATGCCCGGGATCTGGCGCATCAGCGCCGCCGTCTTCGGGCACAGCTCCACGCCGAGCTTGGCCTCGAAGCCGTACCCGTACAGGAACAGCGTCTTCCAGCGGTCGTCGTCGGTGATCTCGATCTGGTCCGTCGAGATGTCCTGGAAGTTCGGCAGCGCCTCGCGATCCTCGAGCACGGCCATCAGCTCTTCGCGAATCGTCTCCCAGCTGGCCTCGATGTCCGCGATCCACTCAAACCGGTCGTTGGCGAAGAACGTCGCCTCGCCCACGAGCGAACGGCGGCCGATGAAGCGCTCGATCGGCGCGAGGATCCGCTCGCCGGCGGCGATCGTCCACTGGACGATACGGTTCCACATGCGGTGGGAGTCTACGCGGCCTCTCGCAGCGCGGCCATCTCCGGCGACTCCGCGAGCTTCTTCAGCGCACGCTGCTCGAGCTGTGAAGCCCGCTCGGCGGAGAACCCGAGGCGCTTGCCGATCGCGGTCAGTGTCTGGGGCTCCTCGCGGCCGGTGCCGAAGCGCAGCGTGAGCACCGTGCGCTCGGTGTCGGGCAGCTGGGCGATCGCCTCGTGCACGATCCGCTCGCGCTCGTTGTCCCAGGCGGTGTCCTCGGGCGCCTCCTGATCGGCGGGCAGCAGATCTCCAAGGGCGGTGTCGCCGTCCTCGCCGACCTGCTGGTCGAGGCTGACGAGAGCCGCGCGCTGGTGGCGCACCTCCTCGATCTGCTCGATCTCCAGGCCCGTCTCGGCGGCCAGCTCCTCGATCGTGGGCTCGCGGCCCAGTCTGACCGACAGCTCGCGCTCGACGCGGCCGACCTTGCGCGAGCGCTGGGCCACGTGCACGGGCAGGCGGATGGTGCGGCCGGAGTTCTCCAGACCGCGCTGGATCGCCTGGCGGATCCACAGGGTCGCGTAGGTGGAGAAGCGAAAGCCCTTGCGCCAGTCGAACTTCTCCGCGGCGCGGATCAGGCCGAGCATGCCCTCCTGGACGAGGTCGGCCAGGGGCAGGCCCTGGTTCTGGTAGCGCCGGGCGTTGGAGGCGACCAGGCGCAGGTTGGAGTTGACGAGCAGTTCCTTGGCGTGCAGGTCGCCGCGCTCGATCTTCTGCGCCAGTTCGATCTCCTGGGCGGGCGTGAGCAGGGGGTAGCGGCGCGAGTGCGCGAGCAGCTGGTCCACCGACTCGGGGATGAACGCATCGGTGCTCGCCACCGCGGCAGCGGCGCTTGCACCGCGGTCGGGGACGGCGGCGGGCTTGGAGGGTCGTGTGGGGGATGTACGGGTGCTGTCTGCCATGTTGGTCTTTCTGGTCCGGCTAATCCGATGCTTGCAGTCGGAATTATACGCTGCGATAGTTGCGTTGTCAACCATCCCGGAGAGCCAAAGACGAGATGTCGATCGACGTGTCGTTCGACGCTGCCCGGCACCTCCCTGCCGACCCGGGAGGTATGTGACGTATAACCCGCGAGACTCCGCTAAGTCTCTATGTACCCACCATCGCCCGACTCATACCGCGCGTCCCGGTCGGATCGCCCCGGGTCGCCCTCGCTGGCCCGGGTGGCGCAGGAGTGGGGGCGCATCGGCGCCACCGGGTTCGGTGGCCCGCCGGCGCACATCGCGCTGCTGCGCGAGTTGTGCGTGCGCCGCAACCGGTGGCTGAGCGCGGCCGAGTTCGAGCGAGCGATCGGCGCGACCAACATGCTGCCGGGGCCGGCCTCGACCCAGACCGCGATCTACTGCGCCTGGCGCGTGCGCGGGGTCCGCGGAGCGCTGGTGGGAGGCGCCGCGTTCATCCTGCCCGGGCTGATCATGATCCTCGCCCTGTCGGCGCTGTTTCTCGCGGGCTCGCCGCCCGGCTGGCTGCGCGGCGCCGGGTTGGGGGCGGGGGCGGCCGTCGCGGCGGTCGCGCTGAGCGCGGGACTCACGCTCGCGCGGCCGATCTGGGAGCGCACCGAGTCCGTCCGGCGTCCGCGCGTGCTGGCCTACGGTCTGGCCGGCGCCGCGGCGGCGGCCACCGCGGGCTCCTGGCTGGTGGTCGTACTGCTTGCGTGTGGGGCATGCGAGCTGCTGCTCCTCGGCGCGG
>Ga0335075_10004554_pt1 | contig 21674 bp, 23 predicted proteins | sample Lox_Sample_24_FD_206723 | JGI IMG/M metagenome (GOLD analysis project Ga0335075, IMG submission 206723) | Soil microbial communities from Loxahatchee National Wildlife Refuge, Florida, United States - Lox_Sample_2.4 | ecosystem: Environmental > Terrestrial > Soil > Wetlands | place: USA...
AGAGAGCCTCGTCGAGACGCGTCAGCGCGAAGACGCGATGGCGTCGACCTTATCAAATCTGCAGGGAAGCGTCACGGAGCTGAATTCAAGGGTAGCCGAACTTGCCGCCGATGATCGCCATGTCGGGCTCGAGCAGCGGATCGCCGCCACGCAGCAAACGCTCGAACAGTTGGAGCAGCAGCAAAAGGATGCCGCACAGCGCCTCGTGGAAACGCGCCAACGCGAAGACGCCACAGTGTCCACTGTATTGGACTTGCAGGGAAACGTCGCGGACCTAAAATCGCAATTCGCCGAACTTGCCGCCGACAATCGCTACGTCGCACTGGAGCGCAGCCTTTCCGAGCTGGCCAGCCGGACCGAGGCGACATCGACGGATCTGGCCGCTCTACAGGCCAGATCCGGCGCGGTCGATGAAGTCCTCAAGACTCTGGACGAACGGCTCGAATCGGATGCCCGCAAACAGGAAAACGCACTTTCGGAATTGAAGACGAGCCTGCTTGGCCAGACATCGCAGACGCTTGGCGAGCGATTCGATGCGGAAAGCCGCAAACAACAGCAGGCGTTTGCCGAATTGAAAGCGAGCCTGCTCGACCAGCTGTCACGAACACTGGACGACCGGCTGGATGCCGACGAGAAGAAACAGGCCGAGACGCTTCAACAGCTGCATGTAAGCTTTGTGGCCGAGGCACTGAGGAGCCTCGGTGAAAAACTCGAGGCAGAAAGCGTCAAGCAGCAGCAGGCCATTGCAGAACTGAGGGCGTCTCTTGCGCCGCAGCTGCCGGAGGCTTCGGCCACGCCGGAAGCCCGGCAGGCGGCACCAATTGTCGAACACGAAGCATACGCGCATCAAACGCACGACCACGAAGCGTACGCACACGTAGCCCACACGGACGAAGCCGAAGGGACGCTCCCGCCCGTCATCATATCGGAGCCGCACGAAGACGTTCTCGAACTTGAGGCAGCCGTGCCGGCCGCCGCGGCCGAAGCTACGGCCCCGCACGATGATCATCGCGCTCCCGAGGCGGCACCGCCGCCATTCGCGGAGTCGATTTTCGCAGCCAATGCGGCGCCGGCCATGGCTATCTCTGCCGAGTCGTTGCAGCCGGCCGCCGCCTTCGCACACGACGATGCAAGCCTGCACGCCGCCGTCAATCCCGCCTCGATCCTCTCCGCCGCGCGCCAGTCGCTGCAGGCGGCGGCCCAGAAAACCGAAATCGAGGGAAAGACGAAGGAGTTCTTCAGCCTGCCCTTCATGCGGTCGGGCGGCGCGCGCGAAAAAGGCAAGAGCGAAACCACGAGCTATGCGCTTCTGGCCTGCGTCGTCCTCGTCGCCATCATCGCGGTCGCGGTGACGGCGGGCGAATTGATCAGCGGCTCCTCGCCTGCATCCGATGTTCACCCCGCGCCAGCTACCGCACGGGCCGCGAAGCTGGCGCCGGCGGTTCACGCCACAGCGAAGCCTGTGCCCGCAGCGGCCATCAAGCGTGTTTCCAGACAGGCAAATGCCGGCGACACAAAGCGCCAGCTCGCGGTTCTTGCCAGTGCCGGCGACTCGCAGGCCGAAATGCTGCTTGGGCTTCAGCAGTTGAGCGGCCCCAACAAGGCCCAGGCCGCAGCTTGGCTTCAACGCGCTGCGGTTTCGGGCGAGCCCGTCGCGCAGTACAGGCTGGGCACGCTATACGCCGAAGGGCGCGGTGTTTCCGCAGATGCCGCGCGGGCGTTTCACTGGTATTCGGTGGCGGCGCAAAACGGCAATCGCAAAGCCATGTCGAATCTCGCGCTAGCCTATGCGCAGGGAACCGGCACGGCGAAAAATCCAGTGGAAGCGGCGCGCTGGTTCTCCAAAGCCGCTCAACTCGGCCTTGTCGACGCGCAGTTCGACCTCGCCATTCTTTACGAGCGCGGACTTGGCGTGCCGCAGAGCCTCGTGGATGCCTATCGCTGGTATCTGATCGCGGCGAAATCAGGCGACACGGAGTCGAAGGACCGCATCGAGGCGATCGGTTCCCAGCTTTCGCCGGAAGACCGCGCCGCTGCCGAAACCGCGGCCGCCCAATTCAAGCCGCAACCCATGAACGCGCACGCCAACGAGCCGCAATAAGGGCCGCAAAATCTTTTCCCCTCTTGCGGGGGAGATCGAAATTTGCGCACGCAGCGGTGCCGGCCGACCTGTCCATTGCGCATTGCCAGCGTCTCGCCATATTGAAGTCAGCGCAAGCTTGCCCGGATATGGGCAGTTTGTGTTCGGCCTCGATTGGCCCGCAAGCGGGCAGATGAAGGAGTATTCCCATGCACAATGAAGATGCAAAAGCGCGGCGCACCGCCGCCCTGCAGACGCCGAATGATCTCGGCAGCAATGCGATGAGAGATATTTCCGGAGCGCTGAACGCGCTCCTTGCCGACACTTTTGCTCTCTATCTCAAAACCAAGAACTTTCATTGGCACATGTCCGGCCCCCATTTCCGCGACTACCACCTTCTGCTTGACGAGCATGGCGACCAGATTTTTGCGATGACAGATCCCATTGCCGAGCGCGTCCGCAAGCTCGGTGGAACAACCATTCGTTCCATCGGCCATATCGGACGCCTTCAAAGGCTGAAGGACAATGACGCCGAGTTTGTCACGCCCGACGACATGCTGGCGGAACTACGGGAAGACAACAAACAGCTTGCGGCCAGCCTTCGGGAAACACACGCACTTTGCGACGAGCACAATGACGTGGCGACGGCGAGTCTGATCGAGGTTTGGATCGACGAAACCGAGCGGCGCGTCTGGTTCCTCTATGAGGCTGGGCGGAGAATCTGATTCCTCCGCCGCAGGCGGCTATTCCGCCGCGGCGCGAAGGGCCGCAGCCCGGGATTTGCTTCCTGCCGTCTCGGGCTCGTCGCCCTCGACCTCCAGATTCTTGAGCCAATCGGGCTCTTTGCCCACCCTGGGCTCGAGGAGACGCTGGATATTCGGATGAAGAACCGCGACTTGCGCCGGCTTCTGCTCGGGCTGAGACGGCGCGGTCTCGATCCGCGAAAACAGCGGATGCGGCCAAGCTTCGGCATTATTCCGCGCCGGCATCTGTTCGGCCCATCTCGCGCGCCGCTCCTGGCTCCGCGCAGCTTGCTCCTGTTCGCGCCACATCCAGACGAATTCGACATAAAGCCGGTCGCCGAGCATCTCGCGCAAATCCGTTAATGTGGGCAGAAATGTCAGTTTCATGACCCCGCTCCGTTGGCAGCCAAGCGCACTGTGCCGGTCCCAATCTGAACCCAGGATGAAACGCGCGAACTGTGGCAGGGTGTCATAGCACCCCCTCCTGCGTCAGGAAGTCCGACCAGCGGCACCAAAATGCAACACTCAAATGGTTGCTATATCCGGCTTTGCAATCTGCGCGCCGCGATTGCGCAACAGCCATGCGTTTAACCATGCCCTCGGAACGGTTCGACGCAGTGGTTCTAGGATTGGGAGCGCTGGGAGCCGCAACCACCTTCCAACTCTCGCGGCGCGGCGCCCGCGTTCTGGGTCTCGACCGTTTCGCGCCGCCGCACGAATTCGGATCCACGCATGGAAAAACACGAATCACCCGCGAAGCAATCGGCGAAGGTGCGCATCTGACGCCGCTTGTGCAGCGTTCCCACATGCTGTGGCGCGAAATCGAGCGGCAAACCGGCACTTCGCTTTTCACGCCCAGCGGCGTCCTCATCATTTCGAGCGCAACCAAAACAAGCCGCACACATGTCGCAAATTTCTTCGACAATACGGTAAACGCTGCGCGCAATCACGGCATCCGGCACGAAATCTGGGATGCGGAATCCCTCCGCAGCCGCTTTCCGCAATTTCATGTCCATGAATATGAGATAGGTTATTACGAACCCGGTGGCGGGTTTCTGCGGCCGGAGGACTGCATCAGAGCCCAGCTCGGGCTGGCGCGGCGAAACGGGGCCGATATTCACCTGAACGAGCAGGTCACGGGCTTCGACATCCGGGCACGCGACCTGCTGATTACGACCGACAGGGGTAATTATGTCGCAGACCGGCTGGTCGTTGCTGCGGGCCCCTGGCTGCCCCAGTTGCTGGACCGTGAACTCGCCCGCCTGTTCCGCATCTATCCCCAGAAACAGTTCTGGTTCACGCCGCGTGACGATATGTTTCAAGCGCGGCGGTTCCCAGTATTCATCTGGGAACTGAGCGGGCCGAAGCAGGCCATTTACGGATTTCCGGACATCGATGGCACCGGCGTGAAAATCGCGACCGAGCAATATGACCTGGTTGCCGCACCAGGCGGGAGCGTGGCGCCGGCCGTTCCATCGGAATACCGCTCGATGCACGAATCCTATGTCGCGCCGTTCTTGCCGGGACTAGGCGCGACCTGCGACCGGGTCTCGACCTGCTTCTATACTGTCACGCCCGATTTTGGTTTCGTGCTCGACCGTCATCCCGCGAGCGGGCGCGTCCTCATTGCGTCGTGTTGTTCGGGTCACGGCTTCAAGCATTCCGCCGCGCTCGGCGAGGCGGCATCTCAGCTGATTGTTGAGGGCAGAAGCGACATCGATCTCACACCCTTTGCCCTGGCGCGGTTTTCCGACTGAGCGGGGTCAGCTTCTCTCGCCGCCATGGGCAGGCCGCGTCCGATTGTCTCTTGTGCGACACAGAATGAATCACGACATTCGCGCGCTCAGGGGGTCGCAAGGAGCGCGGGAGAAATCGCGCAATGCTTGAACTTTATTATTGGCCCACGCCCAACGGGAAAAAGGTCTCCATCCTTCTCGAAGAACTCGGGGTTCCTTATGTGCTCAAACCTGTGCATATCGCCCGCGGCGACCAGTTCCATCCCGATTTCCTGAAAATTTCGCCGAACAATCGCATGCCGGCACTCGTGGATACGGCACCGCGAAGTGGCGTGGAACCGGTCACGATTTTCGAGTCCGGCGCGATCATGATGTACCTTGCAGAAACGGCCGGGCGCTTTTGGCCGCAGGAACTGCACAAGAAATACCAGGTGGTGCAGTGGGTCATGTGGCAGATGGCCAATCAGGGCCCGAAATTCGGAGAGCAGGGCCATTTCACCCGCGCGGCCCAAACGCCGGCGAATGGCGATCTTACTTACGCGCTGCGCCGCTTCGGCGATGAAGTGCACCGACTTTATGGCGTAATGAATCTCGGCCTGTACCAGGAGCGCTATCTGGCGGCAGGCGAATACACAATTGCCGACATGATCTGTTACCCGTGGGCGGCCGGATGGAAACTGCGCGGCGTCGATCTCGACGAGTTCCCCAACGTAAAGCGCTGGCTCGCTGAAATCGGCGAACGCCCTGCGGTGCGCCGCGGCATGGCTACCGGTGCCGAATTGGCCGAGGATCCCGAAACGCTCTCCGAAGAAGAAAAGACGCGCCGCCAGAAACTGCTTACCAACCAGCGTGCCACGCCGATCCCAAAAGAATGGATGAAGGCGGGGTAAGCGTGCTGCATCCGTGCTGTGCGTCCAGACTTGCTACTCCAGATCCGGATACGGTCCCTTGCCGCCTTCGGCGATAAAGCGATCGATCCGCGCGGTAAGCACAGGCAGCGGCACGGAGCCCATCTGCAGTACCGTGTCGTGGAAGGCGCGCAGGCTGAATTTGGAGCCGAGCGCTTTTTCGGCCTTCTCGCGCGCTTTCAGGATTGCCATTTCGCCGAGGTAGTAGGAAAGCGCCTGGCCCGGCCATGAGATATAACGATCTACCTCGGTGCCGATCTCGCGTTCGGGCAATGCCGTATTGTCGCGCATGTATTCGATCGCCTGTTCGCGCGTCCAACCTTCGGAATGAATTCCGGTGTCGACGACCAGACGCGCGGCGCGCCATATCTGGTAGCCCCACATGCCGAAGACATCGTACGGCGTCTTGTACATACCCATCTCGAGTCCGAGACGTTCGCAATAGACAGCCCAGCCTTCGCCGTAAGCAGAGATGTAAGTCATGCGCCGGAAATCCGGCATATCCTTGCGTTCGTTGGCGAGCGGGATCTGGAACGCGTGCCCCGGCGCGGATTCGTGAAGAGTGAGCGCGGTCAGATTGTAGAGCGGACGCGATTTGAGGTCATAAGTATTGAGAAGATAGATGCCGGGTCCGCCGCGTCCCGCCGTGTAGAATGGCGCGATATCGGCCGGCACCGGCTTGATCGCGAAACGCGAACGCGGGAGCAGGCCGAAATAGGTTGAAGCTTTTCCGTCGAATTCCTTGGCAATCCACGCCGCGCGCCGCAAGAGCTCGTCGGGCGTGTCCACATAGAATTTCGGATCGGTGCGCAGATATTTCAGGAAATCCGCGAAGTCGCCCCTGAACCCCGTCTTGTGCATTTTGTCGACCATCTTCTGATGGATGGTCGCGACCTCCTCCAGGCCGATCTTGTGAATCTCGCCCGGATCCATGTCGAGCGTGGTGAATTCGAGTATCTTCGATTTGTAATAAGCCTTGCCGTCGGGAAGATCGTCCGCTGCGATCGTGGTCCGGGTGCCGGGAATGTAGTCGTTGCGCATGAACTGCAGCAGATCGCGATAAGCCGGAATAACTGCATCCTGTACGGTATTCAGCGCATCGGCGCGCAGCGACTCCCATTCCGGCGGAGGAATATTCAGCGCATTGTTCTTGAACGGCTCCAGAAAGACGCTGTCCTCCGGCTTGGCGTCCGCCACCGCTTCGATCGCCTTGTCTCGGCCCGTCATCGTCACTTTGGGAGGCGTGAATCCGCGCTTGAGCCCGGCGCGCATCTCGCCGGTTTCCTCGCGGAAAAAGCGCGGAATGTCGGCCAGCCATTTCACGTAGTTCCGATAGTCGGCGACGGTGCGGAAATTGCCGCGCGGCGTTTCGGTGATGTCGGAGTAGAAGGACGAATCGGAATTGACCGGCATCTCGTAGTCGCGGAATTGTTCGTCCGCGATCAGCGCCGCGATCTGCGGCCGGTAGACGTCGTAGTCGACCTGCACTTCAGGCGTGAGCTGATCGCGGGGGATCGCATCGACCTCCTTCAGCACCTCTGTCCAATAGGCGAGCCGTGCGGCTTCGGATGCCGGGTCGGCTTTGGGCAGATGATCGGGCAACGGTTCACGCGTATTTTCTTCGTCGCGGATCCCGAACTGCTCTTTCCGCCACTGCCATTCCTTCGTGTAGATCGCCTTGAATCGCGCATCTGCGCTGGCATCCGCGGCGCGGACACTCTGAGCACCCATGACCAGCGCTCCAATCAGGATCGTCATCCCGGCCGCGAGGCGAGCCGGGACCAGGTATGCGCGCGTCCGCGCGCGCGGGGATGACAAACGGGAGGAAAACCACATTTTCTCACCCCATGCCCGAAAACGATTTGGGCCTGATCTCATAAATTATCCGCACCTCGCCGGGCTGGCGGAACGGGTATTTGTCCTGCCCGAGATATTTCTTGGCGAGCGAGTCGATATGGGCGTCGGCGCCGTCCTCCGTCACCCGGCTGACGGTGCCGCGCACTTGGACGTAGCGATACGCATTGTCGGGGTCCATGATCGCGAGCGCGACATGCGAACCTTCCTTCATGTTGCGCGCCTTGACGCGGCCCTTGGCGGTGTTGACGCGGATCATGCCGTCCTTGCGGTCGAACCACACAGGCGTCACCTGCGGCGAGCCGTCAGGCATCAGCGTCGCCAGATTGGCGAAGGCTTTTTTGTCGTCGAACAAGTCGTGATAGCTCTCGGGATCTTTTGCCATGGCCAGTGAATCCTCCTGCAAGTCCCTGCGCATTCAAACGATCAGCGCTGCTTCTGTCCAGCGAGCAGAATCACCGCCCCCCTCGGTTTGACGCGGCTTGCCGGCAGCATCGACGGCCCGAGCGATCTTTCGAGCCGCAAGGGCTTCTCGAAAGGATGAAGGGTATCGCCGATACCGGCCTGCTCGTCGCCTTCGTCAACCGCAATGACCGATCTCATGGCTGGGCAGTCAGCATTGCAGATCAGGTTTCGGCGCCGCTGGAGATGCTGCGAGGCGGCCTCGTGTCGCTGGCATTTTCGTGCAGCGAACACCTTCCGCAACCGGAAGCGCTCGCCGCATGTGCATATGGTAAGCTATCTCCGCTTTCGGTCAGCTGCTATTGGCCTGCACAATGCGAGCGTCATACGCGCAACACGCTCGTAATCGTCGAGCGTGGTCATGAGCGTGTCTGCTATGTGAACCTTAATATCAAAGCGGTCGGCAAGAGCAGCATCACGTTCATCAAGGACGAGCCCATCAATCAGCCCGCGATAGTGCTCGGCGACCGCTAGCGGCGAGACAGGAATTCCCAGCTCGGCCATGATCTTTGCCGTGGGTCCTTTGACGGCGTTGCCGGCGATGATGGGCGTCACGGCAATCCGGCAACATTTGGCGGTTTCGAGCGCGCGGCGGAGTTCCGGAATGGCGAGCAGCGGATCGATGCTCAGCCAGGGATTGGACGGCGCGATGATGATCGCTTCGAGCTCCGGCGACACGAAGGCGGCGCGCGCGCTTTGCGGCAGGCGCGCACCCTCCGCACCGGCAAAGCGCAGACCGCGCAGCACAGGTTCGCAGCGGCGGCGGACGAAATAATCCTGGAAGGCGAGTTCGCCTTCGTCGGCCAGCACGCGCGTGGCAACCGGATCGTCGCTCATCGGAATGATCTCGGCGCGGATACCGAATCTGCGGGCGAAATCGCCGATGATCGCGCTGAGCGATTCGCCGCTCCCGAGCCGCCGCGTGCGTTCGACATGCAAGGCGAGGTCCGCGTCGCCGAGCCGGAACCAGGTTTCGCCGCCGACGGTTTCGAGCGCGCGCATGAAGTTCCAGGTTTCGTCGCGCCGTCCCCAGCCCTGTTCCGGGTGAGCGAGGCCCGCAAGCGTGTAGAGCGCGGTGTCGATATCGGGCGAGATGTGAAGACCGAGATGCTCGAAATCATCGCCCGTGTTGACGATTGCGGCGAGGGTATCGGGCGGCAGCACGTGATAGAGGCCGCGCAAAAGCTTTGCTCCGCCCACCCCGCCCGAAAGCGCAATCACGCGGATGCCACTCACGAACGGAGTTCCGCAGTCCGCACGCAATCGCTGCGCGCGCATGAAGGTTGATCTGACACGGGATTCCGCACAGCATCAGTGCCGCCGCAATCGAGAGGACTCATCGCATGACCGTGACCATAGGCATTTCCATGCCGCCCCAGCATGGCGACATGCCGCAGCTTCGCAAGACCTGGGAACAGGCCGATCGGCTGGGCGCAGACCGCATCTACACCTTCGATCATTTCTTCACCCTCGTCTTCAACAATCCCAACCCGAGCTTCGAGGAGACGCATGGCAAGAGCTTCGAAGCGACGTCGATCCAGGCGGCGATGGCGGTAACGACCACGCGCGCCGAGATCTCCTGCCTCGTGCACTGCACGGCCTATCGCAATCCCAATCTTCTCGCCGATATCGCGCGCACGATCGACCATCTTTCCGGCGGGCGCTTCGTGCTCGGCATCGGTTCGGGATGGTTCCAGCTCGATTTCGACGAATATGGCTATGAGTTCGGCACGGTGGCGAGCCGCCTCAAGCAGCTCGAACGCGACCTTGAAATCATCAAGGAGCGCTGGACGAAGCTCAATCCGCCGCCGCTGCGCCGCATTCCCATCCTCATCGGCGGCGCCGGCGAGAAGATGACGCTTCGCATCTGCGCCAGGCACGCCGACACCTGGCATTCCTTCGGCGATGTCGAAACCATGAAGCGCAAGTCCGACATTCTCGACGATTGGTGCGTCAAGGTCGGGCGCGATCCGATGGAAATCGTACGCTCGACTTCGGTCGGCATGATGCGGGGCACGAAGATCGATCCCGAGCCCTATCTGAAAGCCGGCTTCACGCATTTCGTGGTCCATGCGCGCGGACCCGAATGGGACCTTGGCGACCTGCGCGAAATTCTTGCCTGGCGCAAATCGCTGGGGTAGGGCCTCGTTGCCTTCTGTCTCATGCGAGACTATATCAGGTCTCATATGGAAGAGAGAACGCGATGCCGGAACTGATGGAGGCCGCCCGGGTTCTGGGCGTGGAGACGGACCAGAAACCGCTGAAATCGGGGGTGGCCTACCTCAATCTCGTCGACCACGGTCTGCCGGTGAAAAGTCTCGATCGCATCGCGCAGGTGGTGGCGCCCGGCGACACCGGTTTCAAATACCGAATCGTGCCGAAGGCGAGTCTGGCGCGCAGCAAAACCTCAAGGCGGCTGACCACGGCGCAGAGCGTGGCGGTCACCCGTCTCGCTTCGATCTGGTCGCAGGCGCTGCGCATCTGGAAATCGGAATCCGCGGCGCGCGATTTCCTCAATCGCCAGCATGCGCTGCTCGCCGGACGCCGCCCCATCGATCTGGTGCTGGAAAATGAGATCGGTGCGGGCCTGGTGCATGATGTGCTCGGCCGGCTGGAGTACGGATCGGCCGTGTGACGGCCCGGATCCTGGATCGCGTTCTGACGGCGTACCGCATCGGCGATCCGGCAGGCGCCTATCCCATCTTCGATGCCGCAGGCTCCATCCGCTTTCCCGGCCGTTGGAACACGGCCGTTTGTCCAATGATCTATGCGAGCGAGCATTTCTCGACGGCGATGCTCGAAAAGCTGGTGCATGGCAGCGGAAGGCTGCCGCCCGGCCAACACTATATCGAAATCATCATTCCCAACGGCACGAGCTATGAAATGCTCGATACCGCCGCTCTGTCCGACTGGTATCTGGAGTCGGCCGCGAGCAGCAAAGCTTTCGGCGATGTCTGGCAGAAGGAGCGGCGCTCGCTGATCCTGATCGTGCCGAGCATCGTGGCACGTGTCGAAAAGAACATCCTGATAAATCCGGAGCACCCGGAATTCCACCAGATCACCACCAGCCTCCATCGGCCGGTGTGGTGGGACGCACGCCTGTTTGCGCCATGAGCGATCAGCGCAGACTGGCTTCGATATTGCCGCCGTCCACCGTGAGGACGGCCGCCGTGGTCTTCGTTGCGGTTGCGAGCCAGACGAACGCGTCGGCCACGTCTTCGGCCGTGACTTCGCGGCCGAGCAGGTTGGCGCTCATGTAATTATTCTCCGAAATACCCCGCGCCTTGCTGCGTGCGGCAATCATCGAATCCGTAAGCAAGCCGCTGCGAATGCGGTCGGCGTTGACCGCATTGGAACGGATGCCGCCGCTCCCATGGTCGAGCGCATATTGTTTCATCAGGAACAGCGTCGATGCTTTCGGCAACCCGTAAGGCCCGAAGTCGCGGCCGGGATTTACCGCCTGCTTCGACGCGTTGAACAGCAGGCAGCCGCCGGTCCCTTGCGCTTTCATGACGCGCACCGCGTTTTGGGCGACGGCCTGATGCGCGAAGAAATTCAGTTCGAAAGATTCGCGCAGGATGTTTTCTTCGACCGTCCCGATCGTGCCCTGCCAGGCCGCGCCTGCGTTCGAAACCACAATGTCCACGCCACCGAATGCCATGGCGATCTGGTCGAATGCCGCTTTGACGCTCTCGTGCTGTGTCACGTCGCACGCAATCGAAACAGCCGTCTTGCCGCAATCGCGCGCCACCGCTTGCGCCGCGGCGCGATCCCGGTCAAGTACTGCGATTTCCGCGCCGGCCCGCGCCAGGGCCTTTGCCGTTGCAGCGCCGATCCCGGAACCGCCGCCGGTAATGACGGCGACCTGCCGCGCCAGCGGTTTCTCAGCCGCCTTGCCGAGCTTCGCCTGCTCGAGCGACCAGTATTCGACGTCGAACATGTCGGCTTCGGAAATCGGCTGGTACCGGCCGATCGCCTCCGCGTCGGTAATGACTTCGATCGTGTTCTCGGCGATGTCGGCTGCAATCGCCGCGTCCTTTGCGCTGGCGCCAAGACCAAAGAGGCCGACGCCCGGAACAAGAATGACGCGGGGCAGTGGGTCGAGCTCGGATTTCTTCGGCTTTGCGCGCGCATTGTTGCGGGCGAAATATTCATGATAGCGCGCCACGAAGCCCCGAACGGCCTCTTCGATGAACCCCTTCCATTGGTCCAGGCGGCCTGCTTCGGGCGCCGGCACCAGCAGCGGCCAGTTCTTGGTCCGGATCGTGTGATCGGGAGTAACCACGCCCTGCTGCGAATAGCGCGCGAGTTCGGCGCCGTTCACGTAATCAAGGATTGCGGGCGAATTCCGGAAGCAGAGGATTTGACGCTTCACCGTGCCCGCAGCTTCGTTGCGGGAGATCGTGCACGCACCCCGCAGGACGGGCGCGATCGCAGCCGCATCAGCAAGCGTGTCCGGCAGGTCGTCGAGAGCGCGTTTTTTGCGCCCGCGCGCAAGCCGTTCCTCCGCCAGACTGACAAAAGCGATCATGCGCTCATAGGCGTCCCGCGCCGTCTCGCCGAAGGTGAAGATGCCATGCTGCAGGAGCACGAGACCTTCGACCTGGCGATTGCGGTCGAACACCTGGGCTACGCTCCTGGCGAGTGCAAAGCCTGGTATCGTGTAGGGCACATAGGCAAGCCGGTTTCCGAACACTTCGCGCGCGAGGCTTTCCCCGTCAGGCTGATCGGTGAGCGCGAGCACGGCGGTCGAGTGGGTGTGATCCACGTATTTGTGCGGCAGAAAAGCGTGCAGCAGCGTTTCGACGGAGGGATTTGGCGCCGATGCATCCAGCAGATTCACGCGCTGATAATTGACCATGTCTTCGTCGGAAAGCTGCTCGAGCACGCGCAGGCGGCGCAGGGGCGCGAGCCTTACCGCCGGCAATCCGGCCGGCTCGATGCTTGCCATGTCCCAGCCCGAGCCCTTGACGCAGATCACTTCGACCGTATCGCCGAGGAGATCAGTCATGTGCGTCTTGACCGACGTGTTGCCGCCGCCATGCAGCACAAGGCGCGGATCTCTTCCCAGCAACCTTGTCGTATAGACGCGCAAAGCGAGATCCTCGCCAATGCCCTTGGACGCATAGCGCGCGACAATTTCCTGCGCTTCCGAATCGGACCAGCGGCTTTTCATCTTGCGTCCTGTTCTCGTGTACGACATTCGGGAAAGAGCGAAAGGAGGCCTACGTTCGTGGCGGGGCAGATCCCGCGCTCGGTAATGAGTCCGGTCACAAGCTGCGCGGGTGTCACGTCGAAGCCGGGATTGGCGCCCGCACTTCCAGGTGCCGCAATATCTATCGTGACAATTTCGCCGTCAGGCTTGCGGCCGGTCATTTTCAGCAATTCTTCGGAGGACCGCTCCTCGATTGGTATCTCGCGACCGTTTGCAATGGTCCAATCGATGGTGGAACCCGGAAGCGCGACATAAAAAGGCACCTTATTGTCGCGCCCGGCGAGGGCTTTCAGATAGGTGCCGATCTTGTTCGCAACATCGCCGTTGGCCGCCACGCGGTCCGTTCCCACGATGCAGAGATCAACTTCGCCCCTCTGCATATAATGACCTCCGGCATTGTCGGCGATGATCGTGTGCGCAACGCCATGCGCGCCAAGCTCGAAAGCCGTGAGCGAGGCGCCCTGGTTGCGGGGCCGGGTTTCATCGACCCAGACATGAAGCGGGATGCCCGCATCATGCGCCATGTAAATTGGCGCCAGTGCCGTTCCCCAGTCGACGCAAGCGAGCCAGCCGGCATTGCAATGCGTCAGCACATTCAGGCGCTCGCCAGTCTTCCGCGCACCGGCTTCACGCAAAATTGCGAGGCCGTGTTGGCCGATACGGCGGCAGGTTTCTACGTCCTCATCACAGATCGCCGCTGCTTCTCCCCAAGCCAGAGCAGCACGTCTGCCCCGCGGTTGGTTCAACAACACCGCGCGCATGCGGTCGAGCGCCCAGCGAAGATTGATGGCGGTCGGACGCGCCGCGAGAAGCAGCGCATGGACGCGGTCGAGATTTTCATCCGAGGGATTGCTCCGCATGGCAAGGGCGACGCCATAGGCCGCGGTCGCGCCGATCAGCGGCGCGCCGCGCACAATCATCTCGCGGATTGCCCGTTCGGCATCTTCGGCACTTTCGAGTCGGACCGCGGAAAGCGAAAACGGCAGTTTCGTTTGGTCGATGACTTCGACCGCCGCCTCTCCGGCCGGCCAGATCGTGCGATATGCGCGGCCTGCGATTTTCATGGTCCGGTAACGCTCATCCTGCACATTCCGTCAAAACGCAAAGACGCCAAGAAACCATTGCGCACAAAAAGCGCGCCTTCTTCACGCGCCGATCTGGCGCCATGGCAGCCTAAAGTCACCTCTGCGGCTCCGCGCCTCCGCGTGAAAATTTCTCGGTGCTCTGGCGGCCTTCGTGGTGATCCTGTCTCTCAATGCCCGGGAAATGTGACCAGCGTTTTGACCTCCTTGCCGAGCGCGCGAAGTTTTTCGGAACCGCCGAGATCCGGGAGATCAATCACGAAGGAGCAGCCGATAACCTTCGCACCGGCACGCTCGAGGAGCCGGATCGCCGCGAAGCAGGTTCCGCCCGTGGCAATAAGATCGTCGACGACGAGGATGTGATCCCCGTGCTGCACGGCGTCAGTGTGGATTTCCACGCGATCGGTGCCATATTCCAGCGTGTAGTCCTCGCTTAGCACCTGCCACGGCAGCTTGCCTTTCTTGCGCACGGGGATGAATCCGACCGACAGCTGGTGCGCGACCGCTCCACCGAGAATGAAACCGCGGGCCTCGATGCCCGCTACCCTGTCGATGCGGACGCCGCGATAGGGTCGCACCAGCTCGTCGACCGCGCGCCGAAACGCGCGGGCATGGCCGAGAAGCGTGGTGATGTCGCGAAAAATTATGCCGGATTTGGGGTAATCCGGAATCGAGCGGATAACAGACTTGTAATCCATCTGCATCAACCCTTCCGCAACACCCGGCCTGCAACGGCATCGAGTTTTGCAAACATCTCCGGATCACGTTTCTCCGGCGCAGTGATGAATGCCGTGTCGAGCGTATGTTCGATACCGAGCGGCGAAGGTGTGCGCACGGGTCCGAGTTTCGGCGCCACGCGGGCGATCAGCCGGCGCGCTTTTTCCGCGTTCTGGTTCAGCACGGCGACGACCTGCTCCACCGTGACGTGATCGTGGCCGGGATGCCAGCAATCATAATCCGTCACCATCGCTGCGATGGCGTAAGGCAATTCGGCTTCGCGCGCGAGCCGCGCTTCCGGCATCGCCGTCATGCCGATCACGTCGCAGCCCCAGGAGCGATACAGATTCGACTCCGCAAACGTCGAAAATTGCGGCCCCTCCATCGCGAGATAGGTACCACCCTTGGCGTGCGGAATGCCCTCTTCCGCGCAAGCTTCGTCCAGTGCATCGGCGAGTCGTGGACAGACGGGATGGGCAAGCGACACATGGGCGACGAAGCCGCGCCCGAAAAAGCTCTTCTCGCGCGCATGCGTGCGGTCGATGAACTGGTCGGCCATGACAAACATGCCCGGCGGCAGATCTTCGCGCAGCGAACCGCAGGCGGAAACGGAAATTACATCGGTCGCGCCGGCGCGTTTCAGCGCATCGATATTGGCGCGATAGTTGATCGAGGTCGGCGAGTGGACATGGCCGCGGCCATGGCGCGGCAGGAACAGCATGTCCACGCCGTTGAGACGCCCGCTCAGCACGGCGTCGGAGGGTTCGCCCCAGGGCGTGGAAATCCTTTGCCAGCGCGCGTTTTCGAGCCCGGCGACATCGTAGATTCCGCTGCCGCCGATCACGCCCAGAACGGTATTGGTCATAGCCCGCTCACCCCGGTCGGGGCCGTTCTAGCACGCAGTGCCGCGCGATCAATGCGCGTCGTGCCAGACCCTGCGATAGGACATAAAAAGCAGGCCGGAGAATGCAATCAAAAAAGCCATCACGTCCAGACCGATGCGCTTGCGCTCTTCCATCTTGGGGTCGGACGCCCAGGAGAGGAAAGTGACGATGTCATGCGCCTCCTGATCGAGCGTCGACGGCGTGCCATCCGAGAAAGTCACGGAGCCGTTGGTGAGCGGCGGCGGCATGGAGATGTTCCAGCCCGAAAAATACGGATTGTAATATTTGTTCGGAAGCACCTTGAACCAGGGCGGAGGCGTCTGATGGAAGCCTGTCAGGATTGAATAGACGTAGTTGGGCCCGCCGGCACGCGCCTTGATGATCAGCGACAGGTCGGGCGGCAGCGCACCGTTATTGGCCGTGCGTGCAGCCTGTTCGTTCGGGAACGGCGGCGGGAAATGATCCGCGAGCGTCCCCGGCCGGGTCAGCCGGTTGCCGCTTGAATCAAACAACTCGCCCTTGTCGTTCGGCGCCGCCGGAATTTTATATCCCGCGGCAATCGCCTTCGCCTGTGCCTCGGTGAAACCGGGGCCGCCGGGATCATCGAGATTGTGGAACGCAATGCGGTTCAGGCTGTGACAGGCCGAACAGACTTCCTTGTAGATCTGGAATCCGCGCTGGAGCGCTCCCCGGTCATAGGTTCCGAATGGCCCCTCGAACGAGAACGACACGCTCTTCGGCGGCAACGCCTCCGTCGAATTCTGCGCCTGCGCCGTGCCCGCGAGAGCGACGAGGCCAAACGCCAGGGCGGCAAGAAAGCTTCGCATCCCGATCCGTCCTTATTCCGCCGGGGCCGCAGCGGTGGCCGCGGCGGCCTGTGGGCCGAGCACCGCCTTGGCGATACTGTCCGGCAGAGGCAGTGGCTGCTCGATCAGTCCCACGATCGGCAGAATGAGCCAGAAGAAAGCGTAGTAATAAATTGTGCCCAGCCGCGCGACCCAGATGAGCGGTATCGAAAACACGCCCAGATTCCACGCCGCATCCACCGATTGCGAGCCGCAATAGCCGAGCAGCAGGCAGTCGGCCAGGAAGATCCAGAAGAACGGTTTGAGCAGCGGCCGGAAGCGGGTGGACCGCACGGTCGAAGTATCGAGCCATGGCACGAACAGAAGCGTGGCGATGGCGCCGAACAGCACCATCACGCCGATCAGCTTCTGCGGAATGGAGCGCAGCATCGCGTAGAACGGCATCAGGTACCAATCGGGTACGATGTCGGGCGGCGTCACCAGCGGATTGGCTGGCGTATAATTGTCGGGATTGCCCAGCATGTCGGGCGCGTAGAACACGATCGCCGCGAACAGGATGCAGAAAAGCGCGAGATAAAAGCTATCCTTGACCGTGTAATAGGGATGGAAGGGCACCGTATCCTGCGGGCTCCTCACATCGATGCCGAGCGGATTGTTGTTGCCGGGCACATGCAACGCCCAGATGTGCAGGCCCACCACGCCGGCGATGATGAAGGGCAGGAGGTAGTGCAGGCTGAAAAAGCGGTTCAGCGTCGCATCGCTGACCCCGAAGCCGCCCCACAGCCAGGTGACGATGGCCGTGCCGAGATGCGGAATCACCTGGTCGAGCGAGCTGAACAGGTTGGTAATTACCGTGGCGGCCCAGAACGACATCTGGCCCCAGGGCAGCACGTAGCCGAGGAATGCCGTCGCAATCATCAGCACGAAGATGAGCACGCCGAGGATCCACAGCACTTCGCGCGGCGCCTTGTAGGACCCGTAATAGAGGCCGCGGAACATGTGGACGTAGACGGCGATGAAGAACATCGACGCGCCGTTGGCATGCACATAGCGCAGCAGCCAGCCGTAGTTCACGTCGCGCATGATGTTTTCGACGCTGTCGAAGGCGAGATCGGAATTGGGCACGTAATGCATCGCGAGCACGATGCCGGTGACGATCTGCACGCCGAGACAGAAGGTGAGAATGCCGCCGAACGTGTACCAGACATTCAGGTTCCGCGGCGTGGGGAAGGTGGTCATCGTGTCGTTCGCGAACCGAAGAATCGGCAGTCGCGAATCGAGCCAGCGGGTGAATTTCGTCGTTGGCGTGTAGGTGGATGGATGCGACATCGGCCTAGCCCACCTTCACGCGCGTATCGGAAAGGAACGTATAGGGCGGCACCGCGAGGTTCTGGGGCGCGGGTCCCCGGCGCACACGCCCGGCCACGTCATATTGCGAGCCGTGGCAATGGCAGAGCCAGCCGCCATAATTGCCTTCGAAGGCGGTCGGCGTGCATCCCAGATGCGTGCAGACGCCGATCAGGATCATCCATTCCGCACGCGTTTCGCGGTTGTGATCGGTCGCCGGCGCGTTCTCGGGCAGGTTCGCGTTGCGCGCGAGCGGATCGAGCAGCGCCGAAACGGGCACCGCGCGCGCATCGGCAATCTCCTTCGGCGTGCGGCGGCGCACGAACAACGGATGACTGCGCCAGGTGAACACCACCTGCTGTCCCGGCTTGATGGGCGAGAGGTCGACCTCGATGGAAGACATGGCGAGCACGGAGCCAGTGGGATTCATCTGGTCGATGAAAGGCCATGCCGCGAGGGCGAGCCCTATCGCTCCCGCCGCTCCCGTCGCGATATGAATGAAATCGCGCCGTGTGGGCTCGGGCGCTGTTACATCTGCCACGGTTCACCTTCTGCCGGGAATTCACGCGTTCCGGGATGAGGGCCTCACACACCGCGCCCGGAACCGTCGGTGTGTCGCAAAACGCGGCGTAAAATAGAGAGTCGGGTTCGGAGGGTCTTGCGGCACGATGCCGCATAAATCGCGAGCAATTACACGGCGTTGCGCGGATGCAAGTCAACACGCAAGCGCGCTGAGATAGCCCAGTTTCGCATAATCGATCAGAGCGCTGCCGCGCGTCATCACCGTGTATCCGAATTCGCGCGCGGTCGCGGCAATGATGCGGTCGGCCGGATCGCGCGGTGGCAGTCCAGGCAACAATGAAGACTCCAGCAGCACGCGGGGCGGCAGTTCTGCCAACCTGACATTGGGCAGATCAAGAACACGTTCGAACCACTTCAGTGGCGGATGTGGAGATTTGAATCGTCCGCGTGAAGCCAGGAGACCAACTTCCCACGCAGTAATTGGCGAAACATATGTCGGCACGCCGGAGCGCCATCTTTCCGTCAGCGCATCGCTCGCAGCCTGTGAGATGGCATCCTCTACGACCCACATCGCCGCACAGGTATCCAGGAGAAGTGATGTCACCTGCGCTTCTCTGGTCCGTATTTCTCGTCAATCAGGTCAGCCCATTCCGGCATCGCGGGTTGCGTGAGGTCATATCCGGGCTCGATGGTGAAGGTGCCCTTCAATGCGCCGATCATCGGATGGCGCCCCGACCGTTTATCAGCCGGGTCGTCTGGCCGGAATTTCTCGGGTTCTTCTTCAAGACCGCCGGGGGGACGCTTCCGCTCGAAAACGAGGCGCCGCCCCGCCATGTCCACATGGATACTGCGGTACCCGGCATCCAGCCAAACTTTCGTCAACACGCTGTTCGCGGCACCGTTGCTCCACCATGGTCGATGTACATAGGCTGAACGGGGCAATTTGGCGCCAATAATCTGCTCGATCTCCGCAAAGCACATCGGGATCTCGTCCTGGTTGCGCTTGCGGAGATAGTTGCCGAGGGCGTCGTATTTGCTCATCTGTCTAACTATAACTTGTAACTGCAATAATAGTTTTACATGTCCCTCCGGTCAAGTGGGGCCTTCCGGTAGGGATGAGCAACGGGGATGGCATGCGGCTGGCGCTTTTTGAACCTGACATCCCCCAAAACGCCGGCGCGCTGATCCGGCTCGGCGCCTGTCTGGGCGTCGCGATCGATATCATCGAGCCGTGCGGTTTCCTGTTCAGCGACGCGGGCTTCCGGCGCGCCGGCATGGATTATGGGGAAAGCGCGGAGATCGTTCGCCACGCCTCGTGGAACGATTTTCTTGCGAGTCGCGGAGGCCGCCTCGTTCTTTTGACCACCAGGGCCAACGACTCCTATATCCGATTCATGTTTGCATCCGACGACACATTGCTCCTTGGCCGCGAAACGGCCGGCGTGCCGGACCATGTGCATCGTGCCGCGGATGCGCGGCTTCGCATTCCGATGCGCGCGGGTTTGCGCTCGCTCAATGTCGCCCTGGCCGGCGCCATGGCATTGGGCGAAGCGTTGCGGCAGACAAACGGTTTTCCGGAATGAGCGAAATGGACGCACGGAAGGAGAAAACGCGCGCGTGGTTCGAAGAGCTGCAAGACCGGATCTGCCGCGTCTGCGAAGAGATCGAGGACAGGATCGAATTCCACGCGCCGGAGCGCATGGCCGGCCGCTTCGAGCGCACCACGTGGACGCGGTCCGGGGCGGATGGCGGCGGCGGCGTCATGGCCGTAATGCGCGGCCGGGTGTTCGAAAAGATCGGCGTCAATGTTTCGACCGTACACGGACGTTTTTCGCCCGAATTCGCGCGCGAGGTGGAAGGCGCCGCCGAAGACCCGCGCTTCTGGGCCTCGGGAATTTCGCTCGTCGCCCATCCATTGAACCCGCATGTGCCGACCGTGCACATGAACACGCGCTTTCTTGTGACGACCCGGGCATGGTTTGGCGGCGGCACCGATCTGACGCCGATGCTTCCGGCCGCGGACGATGCGGAATTCTTTCATGCTGCGCTGCAGCGCATGTGTGGCCGGCACGGCGATGATTACTACGCGCGTTTCCGGACGTGGTGTGACGAGTATTTCTACCTTCCCCATCGCGGGGAGGCGCGGGGCGCCGGCGGCATTTTCTTCGACGGGCTCGCCACGGGCGACTGGGAAGCCGACTTCGCCTTTATACAGGATGTGGGTCTCGCTTTTCTGGATGTCTATCCCCAGATCGTGCGAAGACGCATGAACGAACCCTGGACCGGGGCGGAACGCGAACAGCAGCTCGTTCGCCGCGGACGTTATGTCGAGTTCAACCTTCTCTACGACCGCGGCACGCGCTTCGGTCTGAAGACAGGGGGAAATGTGGAGGCCATCCTGATGTCGCTGCCGCCGGAGGCGCGCTGGCCCTGAGCCGCGCGCATGGTCTTGCCGACGCTGCACATCCTTCCCCCCGCTTTGGCTGCACTGCTTCAGGTCATCCTGATCGATATCGTGCTCGCCGGCGACAACGCGATCGTCATTGGCGTTTCGGCCGCGCGCGTGCCCTATTGCGACCGGCGCCGCGTGATGTTCTGGGGCCTTGCCGCCGCCGTGATCCTGCGCCTCATCGTGGCCTATGCTGTCCTGCTGTTGCTGCGTTCCACCTTCTTTCTCGTTTTCGCCGGAGGTGTGCTTCTTCTTTGGGTCGCCTGGCGGCTCTATCGGGAGATCCGGCCTGCCGATGAGGAGCATCGGCTTGGGATCGCCACGATCTCGGATCTCAAATTGAGTACCTCCCATGTCCGCCTGTCCGGCATTACTCCCGATGTGCGGCGCGCGGTTTTCCGCATCGCGCTTGCCGATCTGTCCATGTCGCTCGACAATGTGCTGGCCGTCGCCGGGGCGGCGATGAACCATGTCTGGGTGCTTGCGGTCGGGCTGCTTCTCTCCATTGCGCTGATGGGGCTTGCCGCGTCGGTCATCGCCAATCTTCTGCACCGGATGCCGTGGATCAGCTATGCCGGCGTGATCATCGTGCTCTATGTCGCGCTGCGCATGATCTGGATCGGGGGAATGCAGATTTATTACGCGACGTGATGCGCCCCGCGCGCATGCGCGGTGCGAGAGCCTGCTTTCAGCGGCGCAACACAACCGGCAAGCGCCGCGCGAGGTCTTCAAACAGAATGGGCACGGTCGCGGTAGGGACGCGCATTGCTAGGCGCCCCCCGCACAGAACCGTACGTGCGGCTTTCCCGCATACGGCTCCCACCTTGGGTGTTTGACGGCGAAGCGTTGCTGAGGCCAGGGATGAAGGA
>Ga0335075_10004555_pt1 | contig 21672 bp, 27 predicted proteins | sample Lox_Sample_24_FD_206723 | JGI IMG/M metagenome (GOLD analysis project Ga0335075, IMG submission 206723) | Soil microbial communities from Loxahatchee National Wildlife Refuge, Florida, United States - Lox_Sample_2.4 | ecosystem: Environmental > Terrestrial > Soil > Wetlands | place: USA...
ATTCTTATACAACTGTTCCTGTTGTTGCAACGGCTCCTGCTTTGGTTGCGGTTCCTCCTGCTCAAACTCCGTATCCCTACACCGGTCAAACTCAACCGAGGTACTAGTACCACGGTCGGAAGGGATAATGGAGATACATGTAAACATTATCTAGGAATTGAAGTTGTGGTTAATGAGGATCTTGGGTTGATTCTATCTCACCATTCTGTCTTATATGTTCTTCTCCGAAAGCCTTCCATCGGTGTCTATCCGTAAAGTGATCCAGAATCGGAATGTCATGCCATTAGCTTCTGGGCCTTGTCTTGTGTGATTAGAGATCTAGCCAAATTAGAGACTTTGAAAGATGGGTGACAGGATTCGGTCCGACTGATCCGAGAATTCTCTTATCTTGCAAAGCCGAAGCGGTATGCAGATATCCGTCCGGTGACGAATATTAAGTTGAGACTGGCTATTAATTAATCGTGTAACCTTAATCCACAGATGAATAGACCTATCCCATCGTATGTCACTTGCGTCAGATCAGATGTTCGAACCACGACCGGAAACCGAATTGAAGGCCACTCGATGCGATTTATGTATGCCATTGGCTGGTTCGATCAAGCCACCAAACTTTAATTCAGGGACTCAGGAACAGATTCCGAGCCCAGACGTCATTCACGGAATGAGATTCATGTCAGCTTCGTATGTATATATATGTCCCACTAAACTTGCTTGCCAAGATGACTCAAGAGTTAATTTCGTATGTAGATATATGTATGCACATCCCAAGAACTATCGCTAATAACTTTGCATGTTGTCTCCTCCGGTACTAGCAACTGCTTCCGCAGCCAACCGCCAACAAAATCAAAATATATTTCAAGTATCATATAACCTCATCTTCCGTCCCAAAGTTAGCGCTCCGGCTATTCGGGCGAGAAACCCGAAAGAAGGATTCAAACAAGAATTCCGCCGCCTCGGGGCTCTCATTCTCGTGGCCTTCTCGCCGGGGTAGTGATGACGAAGGAGGGAAAGATTGATACCGGGGATGAAGATGAGACTCCATTGGATCTAGGTTCGAGTGTTCCGACTCGTCTTCTCGTCTGCGAAACCGGACTCTGTTAAGGCTTTGGTCGTAATTGCGAAGGGACCTAGTCACCTCGCAATCAGGACATTGGCAGTTTTGAGAGTGCGGTAACTTTGGGAGTTCCTAAACGCTCAATTAGTATCCGACCATAAATGTGAAGTGGCTGCTGCATATATACCTCTTCAAGAGCCCGACGTCTCAGTTCGCGTCCGTCAAGGTGGGGAGGTCCATCTGCCCGTTCGCTACTGGCGGAAGAGAGATGTTGTCCTTCGGGGTTCCCCGGCGCCAGAGACACGGTACCGGTTGTGTCGGACAATTCCGTCACTCCACTGGAATTATTGATGGGAGAATTTCCCCGTTGACGTTCCTCTTCGACTAACTTGCTCAACTTCTCAGCAAGCTCTTCCGCTTGGCTTATTGCGACAGGGCGAAGGTGTTTGGGGTCGACACCGGGAAGGTGCTTGGACAGTACTTTGGTGATACTGTCTGCTAGGCTGTTAACGTCGTGATGACTGTTCTCGCTAAGTTCTGGGGGTGGCACTGGTTGGGAAAGATCGGCGGAGTCATTGGTGGAGGAAGGACTGCCAAAATCTTTAACCCATTCGACTTGTTGGTGAGTTGTCTTTAAGTCTCTGACAAGAGATTGGTAAGTCTCGCTCCGAGACAATTCTGCGGTACTCCGATATTGTGCGGGGCTCAATTTCTCGCACGCTGAGAACCCTGCTTTTGCGCAGTGTTTACATACTTCACCGGGATCATCGAAGACGCACTATGTAGGTTAGAAGATTTGGGCTAGGGATACGCCGTACCCTGTGACTTTGCATTCTGCACCGTGAACACTTTAAGGTTCCTTTTAGGCCGTATCGATTCCGATTTTGTGCTTTTTGGGGTGTCAGGGGTTTGGAATCGTCAGGAGAACGGGTTCGTTTCGGTAAAGCCGCAAATAAGCTTGGGTCCACTGACAGACGTTGTACAGATAGTAAGTGCGGGGGTGTCGACGACGATGCTGCTGACTCTGGTAGTACAGAAGTGGAGAGTGGGTTCACCGAAAAGCGTGGTCCAGATAGTAAGAAGGGGGCTGCCGACGACGACGTCCACGTCCCGGTCTGCAGTCGTCTTTCAAGGCTATGTCGCTGCTTATCAGAGTCGGTATCGGTCGTTGATGGACATTCCTTCTCAAGCATCGGCGAAATTGTCGGAAGCTAAGCGATTAGAGTTTTTATATGAACCGCCGTAAAGCTATTTATTCAAACGAAAAGCTATTCAGAAGAGCGCACATCACGTGGCGGTGTTTGTATCTCTAAATAGGTAGATATTTAAAGGCGACACATTTAGCGACCGTCGTTAAAAGGCACATCAAATAGCTATTCAGTAAAGCGAAAAGAGAGAGCGTCTCAAAAACTTACTAGCGATGCTATCATAGCCACCGCTGAAGCCTCAACTCATCAACGAAATTAAATTAACCCGCCAAAACCTCCTGAAGTGTCTCACTTTCTTCCTTTCCAAGCTCGACACATTCTCGAATAATCAGTAGTGAGCAATGTCGGACTATCCCCGCGATTCTCTCTATGTAACAGATCCAACTAATCGTCCTATCTGGAGCTCTGCTAGTTTGCAATCCCGGATGTCCAGTCGAGAAAGTTCTGTTCCTTTTGCTTCGACTCCGGTTCCTTTCAAACCAGGCAGGTCGCAGTCTGCCCAAGTGCATGCGCAGAGTTTGCCGTCCCGGGTCCCACGTTCTGGGAAGAATGGTAGACCACAGTGTAAACGATGTCGCGATAGGAAGCATGGATGGTTTGTAATTCTCAGGCTATAAATGTGGCTAATTGCAGTGCGTTGAAGACGGCCGCGATCATGCACTTGCTTGTATTCAATGTGAAAAAGATGGTATTACGGCCGAAGAATGCGGACCTAAGACCCTTCCCAAAAACCGTTCCACGACTACAAAAAGAAAGACTCCCAATGAAGAGTTGCAACAAAAGGTAATCGTCTTGGAGGAGAGGGTCGACAAGCTGGAAAGGCTCCGTATTGGCCCACCATCAGACAGGATGTACTGGCCCTATAACGCCCCTCAGCTAACTGATATCTAGAACCTCTGTTTCAAAAGCTGTCATTGCGGCTTCCCATTCTCCTCCTCGGGGAGAGTTGGCTCGATTTTATGATTCTTCTCGCCAGTTCGATTCCGAAAGTAATTCAATGTTTCCTAATGGGCCTTTTCACGAGACAACGTCCGGCGGTGAATCCCTGCCTAATCCTACTTCTCTGCCAGCTTTAGAAGAGTATTCCTTTTCACCAAGGACAATGTTGGCACTGCAATTATTACCGGACACCCCAGGTTTTGCCCTTAATATCACGACTACCGACCAAGCTCAATTTCCTGAAGACCGCGAGTCTCTCCCAGACGTAGGGAATCAACTCGTCACCATTCCTCGGTCTCCCACTCCAGCGTTCCCACCGCTCACTAATCCACACATCAGCATGAAGTCGGACGACCTCAGAGCGCTTTTATTTAGAAATACGAGATCGGATATGGTCCAGACCCTTCTCAACTATCTCGACGATCACACATTTAGCGGGAACGTAACAGATATTCGCGCCACCATGATCACTCCTTTCGCAACCATTCTCTACGAGAATTCGATCTGGCCATTAATGACATGGAAAGAAAGTTGCAATGTGGATGTTATGGCCATCTTTAAGGTCCCGGTTCATGGACCCTGTAGTGTACTTCTACATTATGGAAGTGAAAGGGCTTGGGATGGCTGGAAGGACGAGCTTGTCGGGTGGTATGTTCGTGAGATGAGGGAGATCGAGGAATTACTGATTGCTTCATGGCAAATAGGTGCTTATATTAAGGAAGGAAAATTTGATGATGGAACGAGGGAGACAAGTCGTCGAAGCAATCAGCGCGCGGCGTACTGCCCCTGACTCAGACATTAATAGACTAATTGGATAGGTCGGAGAAAGCCAGTAGATTGGCTCAGGTTTTCGGCGAAATGATCTTGCGGGAAAGAACTTGGAGGTTGGAATTTCATAAAATCGCTAAGCATTTGGAGAAGTTTAGCAGCATTGGTAGTGTCCTTTCTTGGCCTTCTATTGAACTGAATTCCAGAGCTGGTCGGTGATATAAGAATGATGACTGCTTGCCGGGAATATGACCGCCATCGAGACCTGGTCCGCGAACTAGAACAATAGGGACGATCGATGTTGACAAACTGAACTTAGGACTGGATTGGATATACATATCGGAATGTAGATGCAAGCTGCTGGAATAAGTAATGAAGAATTACGAATTAGTACTACATAATCCATAAATTACATATTGCATCTACACTATATTCATTCACCCCCGTTTTATCTTTGTAAAGCTCCCTTTTGTCATCACAAAACCTCGAGCCTCCGAACAACTCTCATAAATGCCTGTTCTGTCAATGTTGTGACGATAAACCATTCCAGACCATGCCAAAGATCCGAGCAGTTGGCAAGTGGAAATTGCACCAAAGAGTTCTAAACAATTCATCAATCTTAAAAAATGATGTTGGAGTGAAATGATACAAATTTACATACCTGTTTCAAGTTCCCCAAAAAGTAGCTCCGAATCGGGAACCCGGTGAGTTCGACCCTATATCTTCAAACGTCACGACGCTCGTGGCCCACTCCATACTTTGCAGATCAACAACCGCCGAGTTTGTTGTCGTTGAATGTACATCTGGCACAGTCTCCGACCGTTGAAGTGAATCAGGAGTATAAGTTGAAGGATCTAACGAGGAAAAGCGCGGTATTGCATTATGTTCCCTTGCAAATCGAAGCTCAGCCTCTTCTATCGCGAAGATTTCTGCTCTCCGCTCTAGAACCTCCTCTTGCACCAGAGAACGAATATATTCGATATCCACATCAGAAAATTGGTTGCAAACTATTGAAACGGCGTGTTCCACAAATTTCTTGAGATCCATCACGTCGGTACTATCATCTTCTTCGTGGTTTGAGGATGATGCCAGTGCTGGGTCAAGTAACATTTGTTCGAGGATAGCCAACGGATCAGCACTACCACCTTCCACCCATCCGAGCCCTTGATGTGCGGCATTGATTCCTTCAACAGTATCCATGGATACTATTGCATTGGCGTGTTCTGCGAGGGATCTGATTTCGTCTTGGTTGGTGTCGTCTTCTTGACCTGGTGATTGCTGGTTGACGATCTCAAGCATATCGTCGAGAGTGGTAGCCGACGACGGCATGATTCTGATCCATTCAAACCGTTGGTGAGCAAGATTCAATCCCTCAGCGATATCATTGAAGACCGCACTCTCAGTTAAGGCCCGACTGCCCCAGTATTTCGATGGCTCTAATATCTCGCAATGCGTCCAGCCTTTCGATCGACAATGAGTACAGATCCTATCGGTCTCATCATAGATACACTGGGTAAAAGTAAGCACATGAATTCGCCAGAACATCATACATTTCGCTTCCATTTTCTGCAGCTTGCACACCTTGGCTTCCCCTTGCTGCCAAACTTATTGTTTCCCCTCTTTAGCTGAGGTTTCGGTCGTTGACGCGGAAACACTGAGTCACTTGGCGGTTGCGCTTCCGGGAATGGGGTTCGTAACAATTGCGGATCCAAAGTTGTGAGGTTTTCCATCCTTACTTTTGAGAAACGCACCACGTTGTAGACTTGTCTTGAGAGTGGAACACGACGGATTTATACTCGAAGTCTAGACGGACGAACCGGCGCATGCAAAGAGTACGGAGTCAAATACTTATTGCACGATGCGTGGAGCCAGAAAATGCTAATGAATAAAAAAGAAAAGCGCAAAACTCCTCTAGCGATTCTCAGATATGCTGGTTCAGAGGCTGTGTTGTGGCACAAGAAGAGCGCATTAGCTCTTATTTGCATTTCAAAGAGGGCAAAACCGAATGCATTACGTAACTCCGGCGCAAGCCGATGTCCCACACAGCCACCTTTAAAAACCTTATTTGAGCCGCGCTAAACCCGCAAGAGACTCGTTTTCATCCCCACTCAACGGTGCCGGCGTCAATCCTCAAACAATTGTTTTTGGAAAACGGAACCCATATCTTTCATAGTTCGATGTCGGACAACTTTCACCCTCGATTCACTGCCTTACTTCCCTTAAGCAGTTCGGCCCCTCAAGCGATTCCGAACACTTCAACATTTCGCCTTCAAACTGAAACGGAACCTTGTTCTTCCGTCGTCTGTCCAAGGAAGCGTCGTCGGAATGTGTCTTCTGGTACTGGGGAAGTCGAGGAAACAGACTTGCCCCCTCCCAAAATACCTCGTGCGGGACGGAAAGGGAGAGTGCTGTGTGAACGATGTCGCCAGGGAAGACACGGATGGCAGGTACTCACTTACACACCATTACAGTCTAATTGTATTAGTGCGTTGAAGATGGTCGAGATCATTCCCGTGCTTGTATTCAATGTGAAAAAGACGGTTTTACCGCTGAAGAATGTGGTCCCAAAACGTTTCCTAAGGGGAAATGTTCTAAACGAAGACGAGCGAAAGTCGAGTTGCAACAGGAAGTATTGCTTTTGAACGATAAATTGAATAAGATGAATGAGCGAATGGATCAGTTGGAGCAGAGTTCGAAGAATAGTGAACAATCGCCACAGATAGTGTATTTACCGTGCTTTCTAGTTGCGCTGACCAAGTAGGATCTCACCTTCCATCCTTGGGACATCGGGTTCACTTACACCAGAAACCCCACATCCGCAAATCGAGCAATTCCATATTGAGCCTGATTCCGGAAATGTTGTGTTCTCCGGTTCATCCGATCCTTTGGGTCCACGTCTTGCGTCAATCTCAGAATCCAACGAGGATACAATTCCCACAATACCAGTTCCCGAAGAATCCCTCGTCCCACGAATATCTACACCAGACTTAATGCGTTTTCTGGAAACCACTCTCACTGGGACAAATCTCCTCGCACCTTCAACTCCTATACCGCCTTATTACCCTGGTATCGAGCTCGCTCTCATCCAGTCTCCCGCTCCTCAACCCCAAACCGAGACATCATCAACTGCACACACGAACATAGAGAGTCACGCACTCTTTATCTCCACTGCAACGAGATCCGAACTCGATGTTGGACTCCTCAACTACCTTGTTGGAAACCAATACGGCCCAGCCACCAACATTCGTGCAACAACTCTAAAACCCTCCGCCACACTCCTATACAAGAACTCGACATGGCGAATCATGGCCTGGAATGAGGGTGAAGATGTTGATGTCATGGCAATTTCCAAACCATGCACACAAGGACCTAGTTCCGTGCTCCTACATTACGGCATTGGACGCTGTTTTAGAGACTTCGGAAGAGGGAAGAAATGGAATAAAGGGGTCGTGGGATGGTACGTTCGTGAACCCAAGGACATTGAGGAATTAGCTATGGCTTCACGACAGTTTCTAATGGACATTCCTTCGAGTTGCATTACCAAGGAAAAGACGTTTGTGAATGGGGAGAGACGTGAAAGCGGAAATAAGAAAACTACGCTGTAAGGATCCTGGGTTTGGATATGACTGATTTTTGTAATAGGTCGGCGGCGAAAGGGAACGAAGTCAGAGGGGTTGTGAAGAGGGTTGTAGATATGCTCATCCGAGAGCGATCTTCGAGAATTGAGTTCCGGAAAATTGCGAAGGATTTGGAAACTTTTAGTGAGAAAGGTATAGCAATACTTTTGGACTTGTACTGATCTGAATTGTAGAATTGAACAATGATATTCCAATGATGAGAGCTTCGAAGGTGTACAATGAATGAAAATAAATGGAGTATGTATCCCTGTAGGACTGTACGATCGGGCTTAAAAGCTAATTCTGAATCTTAATTAGAAGCGAACTCTATACATCGAAGATATGCTTCCTTAACCTGACGGCATTGTTCTTGAACGAGCGATGTTTGGTGATATTCTTCCTGACTCAACACCAATTATGTAAAGAAGTTGAAAATATTTAAATAAATATGTAAGTCTGACCTGTAGCCCTAACCTACGAATTCGCCCGTAAGCGGCTTTAGATATTTATATAAATACTGCATTTGTGCTCGCCAACTCCTTCAGTCAGTCAGAGAACATGACCGCTTACGCAGGCCACGATTTCATCAAAGTCAGACTTCCACCGGTTACTTCAAGCGCATCCACCCGCCGCAAGAGCGATGCTATATTTCCTATCTCTCCAGGGGCCCCTGCGACGCCTCCTCGTGATCCGGAGAAGTTGCGCAAGGCGGTTTCTTTTGTTGATTCAATGCCAAAAACTCCACCCCCTACAACGATCATATCACCCAACGACTCTCCCTCGTCGACTGGTTCCTCCATGTTGCCGACGGCGGGTCGTGACGTAATTATACCTTGCCAGACTGGACGGGTGCCTACTAAGTCTGACACCTCCACGTCACTGCCTTCGACATTCTTCTCGTCTCTGCCGTCCGGTCGACCATACGGAGATTTTCCCTTCGGGAGCTTCCTCCAGTCGATTCTGCTTTCCAGCGCCGGTATAATCGCTCGTTATCCCTTCGATCCCGATCCTTTGGCAACCATCGAACAGATCCTCAATTGGAGAGATACCGAAACAGTGTTGGGTTTATTAATTCGAATGCTAGAAACTTGCCGTGGTTTCAGTGTTATGGCAAGATTACAAACTATATTCTTGATGTCATATGCCTCAAAAGCACTGCTCATTCGGATTGCGTGTGTTCTCTCCACCACAAAAGATCCTTCGAAGCATTCATTCTGGTTTGAACGATTCGTTGATGCGATGGAGGCACATTTCACGGACGGTGTCTCTGAATTCAAAGAGTTTGCTCAAGACGAGTTAGATGAATTGGAGACCGCATTCAAGGCAAAATTTCCGTCACATTGTGGGATTACAGAGTTGAACATGAGGTCGAATGCCAACGTGGTCATCTGTCCACATCCGCATCGCGTTGAATGGACGTCGGATTTGGAGGAAATTGAGGTGCCGGGGGGAGGAATAGTTTCTGGTGTGGATTCTGACATGGAAATTGTAGAATCTGAGGATGACGCTTTTTGGGCTTGAAAATGTGTTGTAGTCGGCTTCTGTCTATCTATATTTTGGTATTTGAGTATTCAGAAAATATCTGTCGGGACACTTACTCTCTCCTCTCTAGATTCAAGGTTACTAGTTCGTCGTGCTAGGCTTGCAAGTGCACGGACCCGTTGTTTGGCAATTTTCAGACCGCGTCACCTCGTAATCCCTACTTCCCCTCACCTGTCGCAACTACAACCGCACCGATAGACAGTTGTAACTCAGTACGGCAGCTCCATACGTCCCTACTTGCTCCTCACAATCAGTAAGTCTCTAAGCTTCGGTTACACAAATTTATATCTAGGAATACTCGTTGCTCTCGATCACTCAAAATACTTTCTATTATCATCATGTCATCCGAACAAACTGACAAAGATGTTCTGGATGATGCACTAGATAAAATCACTCGAGTCTCAGGTAGGACTGAGAATTTGAAGAGAGCGTTTTCGTCCCTCAGTGTGGAAAACAGACTCAGAATTACAAAAGAGTTGAATGAGTGCGGTGACAATGTTGGAAAGTTAACACGGGTGGTCGAGAATCTTGGTCAAAGATATGGACCTATTGCCACTTCAGGGCTCAGGAGTGGGACGGAAAGGAGCCTCGTCAGAGGCGAGCAACGCATCCTCATCGCTGGTGAACCTCTCCCATTCGATATCATTGCATCTGAACCGCCCCGAATTGGCGGGACTTGCACGGTTTTGAAAGTCAAGATGGGGAACGAGTTGTATGCTATGAAGAGGTTAAATGCCAACATATCACTAGAAGCTTTCCGAAGGGAGGAGGGTCTCTTGAAGGACATCAAGAATCCTCATATAACCCAAGTTTTCGGCTCCATCATAGACACCGCCAACAGGCTTAATATTATTCTAACGCCTTGGTGCTCAGTAAGTCCAGTTTGGAAAATCAATGATAACAAAATAGATATCACTAGAAACATACATAAGAGATTCCTCTTCCTTGGATCTCGGCTCTCTCTCAAAAGACAAATTTCTCTACAATGCCATGGCGTGTATAATGGAAGGGATGGTATATCTTCATCAAAAACGACTCAAGCACTGTGACTTGAAGCTGTCTAATCTTCTTTTCCAAAGTAACATTCCTGTCAATCCACACGGTCTAATATTATAGACAGCGAAACAGGATACGTCCCAATAATCTCCGACTTCGGGATCTCCAAACGGGTCTCAACTATCTCGCAGACCAAGGGTCAAGGCTTTACGCCTGACTTTGCCAGTCCACAACAATTACGTCTCCATGAATATGGTCGCAAAACAGACGTATTCTCACTCGCATTGATCTATATTCACATGATATTCAAAGCGGCCGGGAAAAAGTCAGTACATCGTCATTTAAGAAAAGAAAAATACTTGGGTCCTTGCCCCGGTCTCTTGAGCCAAGGGACCATGGACGATGTCCTGGATAGCCTATTACAATTACTCAAAGATGATATCGCACTTCCTGAAAGTGAAATATTATTGAAAGACATGTTAAAAATCTCGGAGTCCGAGAGGATCTCAATGAGGGACGCCAGACGAAGGTTGCGGACTGTATTACAAGCAGAAGGAATTTCAGAAGGTCACTGCACCTTAGAACATGATGACGAGAACGAGGAAGAGGGGGAAGACAGCAATGATGACAAGGTTCAAGAACCTGAGTCAGATTCCGAGGGCCATTGGTCAAGTTCCGACTCCGAGTAAAAGCGTTTTGGTCAGTATGGAATGGGGCTCAAAACAGCTTCGAGTCCAGGTTTCGGTTCCATGACCTCGTACTTTCGTTACATTTCACATGTCATCCGTCCACTATCCCTCCACTCGTGTGAGTCTTAGCTATTGCTACGATGGCTCAAACCGTTATTGGATTAGCCGTCGCCGCAAAAGATACCTTGCTTCACCTGGTGTCGTGTCAGCTTCATTTGTGCTACCTCACGTCACCCCCCTTTCTTCACCAACGACAATATACAGTCAATCATTATTTCCAAATCAGGTCAACTTGTCTATCCTGGAGAAATTGGGAATACATGTAGCTTCCTCTCGTCAACTACCAACACGTGGATATCCGGTATTACAGAAGGATTGTTCGTCATCAACAACGTCAGTCTCACCAACACTGTTCGAGTCCTCAATGACACGGTAATTATAATCGATGTACAACCTGCGAGCGATCTCGATTTCCAGGCTTCAACGTTTGGAATGCGTTATATTTGTACTCCAATTAGCACTATTTGTAACCTCACCGGGGTCTCCGGAGTTTCCACCTCATATACTGTATCCAAATGTCCGAAGCCATCTGGGAAATGCAAAACAAGCAGTTTTAAATCTTACCTTCATCAGCGCAGAAGGAATCCTATGGATCACCAAGTAACCCATTCGATGCTTCGGTTGGAATGGTTATGGACACACCAAGCCGCTTCAGTAACGATTCTGAATTCGTTATTCCGGTGCATGGTAATCATGCAATTTTATCATGGCGTGATATGACCATTTTGGATATTATCTATTCAATCGCAATTGTGAGGATTGTGCAAAGTGATGTGGCTTCAAGTATTACCAGGTGGCCCTAAGCGGTCCTGTGGGATCAGGTATCGACAGTATCAATTGGCCTTTATGGTTCGCCACAGAACAGGACGCTGTCTCGGGTAATTCAGAAGAATTTTCGCAACTATTCAACAACCATCTAAGTCGTATTGCAATAGCACTTGCTAGTGCAGTAACCCAAGAAGAACCATCTTTATCAGGATCAATACTTATACATCCCTCGTTGCTCGACTCCAAGGCACCGTTGCAGGCTCTTCTCTCTTCTGATACTCAATTTGGTATTGAGTCTGTTTATCACCGTTTTCTGTCTCTTTGTGAGATGTGGGGAAGATGCATTTGGCAATCGAATTACACACCATGAGTTGGATTTGATCAAGTTTAGACTTCGTAATCCGATGGGGATAATACAGGAGTACTTTGGAGATGTTAATGTTGTGTCTATTTCAAAGGAGAAGGAAGTCTATACTGATGCAAATGGCAAGGTTTTGAGTGTCGTTCATGTGGATGAGTGATATGCGAAGACTTTCGCACGTGATGGCATGGCGAGAATGCGGATGTCATGGCAATTTTCAAAATTTGGAAATATGAAGAGCCGTGTAGTGTTCTTCTACACTATTGATCTTGTGTGTGGGTGGCTAAAGAGAACGGAAAGCGAGGTTGGAGGAAGGAGGTAGTAGGAAGGTCAGTTCGTAAAATTGAGGATATTGAGGAATTGGCTGTTGCATCATGGCATGTTTCAATGCATGTTATGGGAGGAAAGTTTCATGGTGAAAAACGCGTTGAAGAGAGTCGAAGTAAGAAGGTCGTGAAGCAGGTGACGTAAGTGTCCTGCTTACATCAAGAGATTAATTCTTCCGACAGATTGGAAAGGCGAGTACGTCCGCCGATGAGATTTTGGATATGGTGTTAAGAGAAAAGACTTGGCGGATGGACTTTACGACTCAACTGGCGAGTAATTTGGAGACCTTCAGTGGGAGAGGCACACCAACAGTTTGGTTCTTATGCTAAGCTTCATTAAAGAGCCGGACAACGGGTTTTTCACGCGTACAGGGAAATATGAAAAGGTCCTATCTGACGTCAGAAATGTACGGAACAATTATGACCAATCGGTCTGGAAATGGTCTTGCAATTATATTAGACAGAAGGCGAAGTCAAGGGGGAAGTATTAGTCTAGCAAGTTATTGCACATTACATTCAATTATAGGTTAAACATCATGTATCTTTCAGAGTATATATATGGTTTACCTACGCAAAAGGAGACTCCTTTGTCGACGACCACTGGTTCAGCTACGCGTCAATTGTCCCTTCTGTATAAGCCATCCAGCCCTCGCATTCAGAACATGTGCAATCTGACTTGTGACAAAAGATTAGCGGGTTCTAAACACTCGTCAACTCCAGTTTGGGACGAAAGGAACGTACCAGTCCAAAAAAAGTGTTTTGATGAGTTTCAGGACAAAGCTTTTGGGGACTTTCCCTTCCGGTGCGAGAGACCTCTTGGTCGTACGTGACAGCGAGATCTAGGCCTTCTGGGACGAACGGTCCTGGAAACGATGGCGTGAGTTTATCGAACTCGAACAGGATGAGCGCATCGTCGGTTTGAGACTCCGCCTCCATCGCTTCGCTGATTCTCTGGTCCTGTTTTCTTCCATCCTCTTTTAGAAGGGCCTTTTGTACGGCATCACGAAGATCGCCCATGTCCTTGAACTCAGGATGGAGCTCTGAAAGTATTGCGGTGGTAGATTCGGAAAGTGACATGGGTCCAGATAAGTCCATATCTGCTGCCCATCGTGGCGATTGCTGATATGCAAGACTGTTGGACTTCGCGTTCCGTGCTGAAGCATAAGTAGGGGATTGCATATGAGTAAGATTCTGAGTATTTGGATACCATGGGCCCATTATGACATCATCTTCGATAGGTTCAAAGTGTCGATGGGCATCAATTAGTCCTCCGATCAAATTCCTGAAAATCCGACTCCGAGCGGTGCCGCTACGAAAAGTTGAAGCACTGAGCTTTTCGCAATTATTAAAGTCTAATCGCAGGCAACGCTCGCATCTCTCGCTGGCGTTTTCAGAAAGACACCGGGCTAAATTAAGCACTGTTTTTGATACAGGTCATACCTGTTTTCTTGACTTTCTGCAGGATTGACATCTCAAGTTTCAACTTCTGACAACTTCTGTGTTCTGCCCAATTGTCCCTCTCGCAGGCCGTACTAAGACTTGGACCTTCCTTCTCCGACACCGGAATCTGCCATCGGAAACCTCTTTCTGAACGCGCCGACGGCTGTTGAGTGTATTTTTATTCACGCGCATTCAAAAGCGCAAAACAGCGCTAAAGTTGAATTGTATTAGTCAGTCCGTAAACGTGAAGAAGCGGAAACCTCCCAAACATACTTCAGACTCCCTATACTATCGCAGAAAGACCAAGATACGCACAGCCTGTACAGGCGCAATAGCCGCAATGCGTTCCAAGTACAAAGGGCGCAATACGGCGCAAGGGAGCATCGGAAACAGAAAGTGAAGAAAGGGCGCAAAAAAGAGCAGCCAGTGAAATGTATTCGGAAAAACATTATTTAATCCGAATTTGAGGGCTACAGTTTCATTTAATCAAATCATGAGAACAGCCGATCCCAACTGTTCATTCGTGCGACGTCCTGCAACTGCATCTTACGAAACCTTATCTTTCTTTGCTCCAGTTGACGGCGAAGTGGGCTTGCATAGTTATAAAGTTAAGGGCTTGGCTCCAGAGCAGCTGTAGACCCTTGGTCTTCTAACAGCTTGGGAAATATCGCCAATTTCTATTTCAAGTGGCACACGATTTCGTTTCACTCCCATGTCAGACAATACTTGTTCCAGTCAACTTGGAGCATATGGCATCCCTCTCAAGGTACCCCGTTCCGGGAGGAAAGGGAGGATCCAATGTGAACGATGTCGAGTTGGGAAACACGGATTGCCTGTACTTGCCTCCATCCAAACTGCATGCTAATTTGAGTGCGTCGAGGGCGGACGTGATCCCGCACTCCCTTGTCTTCAATGCGAAAAGATAGGTTTGACTGCCGAACAGTGTGGAGTCAAGACGCTTCCTGCTAAGCCTTCAAAAGGGAAAAGAAAGAGGACGACAATTATCGAATTGCAAAAGAAAGTAATTATTTTGGAAGAGAAACTACATTACATGGATAAAATCTTGCAACTCGGTTTGAGCGGACAACGACCGGCGATGATGTACCTAATGATCCCCATCCCACAGACTAATCTGTAGGGCAAGAGCTTCAGAGCCTTTTATCTCTGACTTTACTCGTTCATATTCACGGACATCGTTACCTCAAACACGGGATCTATTCCAGGAATCCAATTCCCCAGGATGGCCAGGACGTGGATCTAATACCTCAAATTCTGCCAGAGAAAGGTCGGGATATGAGGCACACTCTGGTGCACCAGTTTGGACAGGCGGACCCCCGTTAGCCATTGACGCACCGCCGACGCGTCTGGACTCTCCGCTCTCTCGTCCTAATCATAAAACACATACGGCTCAATCTTCTGAAAGCAAGTTCCGAGAGCAACAACGAAGGCAGTTTTCTCCTTTCTCACACATCCCTCCGTCACCACGCTTCACGTCAAAGATAATGAATATGGACATCCTACATCTCAATGCCGTTCTCGTGGCGAAGATGAGACCTAACGAGGTCAACAGTATCCTGGACTATCTGACCGAACACCATGCAGATACTAGCGCCGAAAGGGTCCAGGTAGCAATGATCAACCCCTTTGCAACTGAAATCTACAAACATTCGGCCTGGCCGGTCTTGACATGGAGAGAAGATGGGAACGTTGACGTTATGGCAATTTTCAAGGTTCGAAGGGAAGGTGAACCATGTTCTGTGCTTTTGCATTACGGAATCCAAGGGGAATTTGATATCAACTACGGGAGAAGGGGTTGGGAGGACGAGGTTGTGGGGTGGTATGTCCGTGAGATCAATGATATTCCGGAACTGTTTGTGGCGTCGTGGCAGATAGGTAAAGGAGACCGCGGCCATTCTTCCAGAGATGAACGGCGGGATGGCCGCAAGGAAGATATCAGGGTAGAAACACGATTGTAAGCATCCTTTGCCTGGGGGTTTCCGAAATTAATCTTCAACAGATTTAGAGATGCAAAGGATATTCTAGAGATGCTTTCGCGGGAGAGAACCTTGCGGTCGGACTTTCAGGAAATAGCGGCTGATTTGGAGACATTCAGCGAGAGGCACGGTACCGTAGTATTTGAGTTCATTAAACTAATTACAGAGTTGCACGGTGGTTTCCGGATGATACAAGCATACTGGAAATACAACGGAAATGGGGATATCTGACCAGGGAATTTTAAGGAGTAATCAAGAACAAGTTGAAGGATTCGATCAGCAAGCTAAGTCTTTATATTCATATTTATATTTATATGTGCTGGAAGAGCACCATTTGGCAGACACCAGATGAATGATCGCCATGGTGAGATATGTGCGTCTCCGCCGTATAAAGCCTGAAATTTTGAGTAAAACTTCTTCCAAGACTCCGCCCACTAGCGACAACTACAAGAGCATAACATTCCATCTCCCCAGAGTCGATTCTTTGCAAGTTATAATGGACGACCACTACTACTACTACGACGATATGCTCCCAGCGGACCACGTTCGACCACTTCCAATCCCTCAACCGTACAGCGGTCGTAAAGACAAAGAATGCAACTTCAACCACGGCGTAATCTCCAGTTTACAAGGCCTAGAGAACATTCTCATGGAGCTCGTGGAATCTAGTGGGTCTCCCGAAACATCGCAAAGATTCGGTTACTCGTGTGCTGGCGATGCTTGCTCAGTCACTTGGCTGTCGGATATTTTGCCACGGTTCCACCTGCACCTCGATCTCAGCAAATATAACGATTACCGGTCAATACGTCCCTACGCCCTGAGAAGGTGTCGGTTGCATATGCCGGTGTTCGAAAGGATATGCAAGCAATTAGACCAATCCCGCAGGACTCTCGGAAATCTCTTTGAGCTTGAAAATGAAGCAGCAAAGAGTCACTACATCCATCCGATACTGAACACCCTATTGTCACTCTTTCGTGGACGGCTACTCAATATGCCTGAACACAACCGCAAACTTGATTCCTTTGGTAATTCCGGAAGATGCACATCTACCATATCGCTGTTGGGCCAAAGTGTGTTACTATTTGTGCAATGCAAAGACTCACTCGATGGCTCTCCAGAAGGACATTCAAATCTAATTGCGGAAATAATTGAGCAGGCTGAGACGGAAGATCTTCAGAACAATGCGTGCGAATTGGGAGTTCCTCTTCATATAATCCTGACAGACGGAGAGCGATGGGAATTCTACATGGTGGATTTTTCAAATTGCCAAATCTTCAGAGGAATGGGAGAGAACCTCCACCACCGAATTCCATTCATTGATCCCTACTGCCTTCGCCTGCCTTCTTCCGAACAGGATCCAGCTTACCTTCCCCAATTAAAGAGAATTCTGGAAATCATATTGGCCACATTGTTGCAGGCATACATCAATGGGTGCTATTCGAGAAAACTCATGACATTAAGATGTGAGAGAGATGATGCAATCACCAAGATGGCCAGTCATGTGGTCCCAGAGCATTCCGCTTCGATGGGCTTTTGGCTCGGATGTTACGAACATGCAACGATGGCACTGTACATGTTCCGGACTGCTCATGACGAGATCGGTATCAATCTGGAACCGGCTGAGAAATGTGCGGCAGAAGGACTTGCTGTTTTAAAACAGTCAACGGATTGCATTCCTGTTGACGTAGACTGTTCACTCTTAGATAATTGGGAGACACGGCGTCTTGAATTGTTGCGTGTCTAAGCGCTATTCTTGCGAATCACTTTGACGTTTCAATACATATTGGACAGATCAATTATAATTGAAATCAGATAGGTTCATAATGCCATCCTCTAGAGAATAAGATTGCTATAAGGTGTCGGCATTGAATTAGCAAGTTTGAAATTGGTGTGGTCAGAATACTCGTTAAGCCTTGAGATGAGATCTGACCTAGAATTACGGGATCGCCTCGTTCTTTTCCAAAACCAAAAGAGACCCCTTGAAGCACGTGACTGCCCAGCCAAGAACCCCTTAATTTTCGCGCCGCCTTTTCTAAAAGGGCGGTGGCCGCTAACTCGCAAGAGCGAAAAAGAGCGAAGGCGACGCCCAATCTTACATAAATTGGTCCGTGTCATTCGTTGGTGCCTTATCGTACCGCAATTGTGAAAGGCTTAATTTGGTTCCCTCCCAATTCCCAGTGTTGGGTATCGAGTAGCTAAACCTACTACGAACTAGCTCCCCAAACTATCAATCAAATCCTCTCATCACCTCGTCAAACTGCCTTTTCATCCATCGTAATGTCCGACTTCAATTTCATGTCCGATATCGACATAGTCGCTGTTGAAAGTGCTACTATTGCGGCATCGGGTCCCAGCAATCTACCCACGCGGAAGCGTGGCCTACCAGTTGAGTCAGTTCACGAGCAAGACTCCAGTCGCCCTCGCAAGATATCACGGTCAGGAGCCAGAGGGAGATTACAGTGTCAACGATGTCGCAAGAGGAAAAGTGGGAAACCGGTACTTGCCTGACATTGCCATTCTTGAGTGCTGATTTTAGTGCGTCGAAGATGGTCGTGATCTTGCGCGAGCGTGTATCCAGTGCGAGAGCGCAGGTCTCACCGCCGAACAATGTGGCCTTAAAACACTTCCGGAAAAAAAGACTTCAACAGGAAAAAAGAACGTGAAGGCGACAGCGGCCGACTTGCGACCGAATGTGATTGCTTTGGAAGCCAAGGTTGGTAGTATGATGAATGCAATGAACAATATGACGGAGAAAATCGAGAATATGAACCGAATGTTGGTTCGTGTCACAAGTCAAGGCATTGAGCAAGTGTACTTATGACACATTCCCCTCATTGATTTCTAGGAGTGCCGCTCCATCTTCCACCATTCAGGTCGGCAATGCATCTCTCACTCAATCATCGGACCCCTTATTAGATGCGTTCGACCCCCTTGTTATAGACCCTGGGAACCAGTTGATACTCAATGGAAACGACCTTTCTGGACCCATTTCTTGGCCCCTTGAACCTGATACGAATTTCGCCTTCCCCCTTTCAGTGCAATCTCCCCTCTCATCAAGTCCGGCATTCACGTCGGATATCGATATTTTTGTCGATTTCGACCCCTTCCTATTCGGTAATGGGACAATCCAGCCATCCTGGCAATCTCCGTCCTCGTGCCACAGTTCTTTCGCTGCTTTGAGATACGAACCAACGTCGAGTCGCGCTAATAGTTCTGACTCACTTCTAGGAAACACTGTGCTTCCCTACCCGATTCGGAGCACTGCAGCCGAAGTCCCCGTTGTTCACTACTCGAACGCCGATGCTAAACTTTATGAGGACTTACCCTCCCCAGGAGTTAGCAGGCCTACTCTATCCCTTCAGCGCCATGAATTTCTGAGTACGCGGCAAGAAACTGATGTTGTCACCTCTTCCGATCGAGAAGACCGAGAGAAGAGGCGTCAAAGGCAATACCCATGTCGATTGGCTAACTATGTAGCAGGGTGACTCGTATGTTAAACGAAGCAACTCGGAGGCTTCCCGCGCACTGGGTCGTAAGGCTATTCCCAGTACTACTTGGAATGGAGTTGGGACATTCGCTCGGCCCAGGTACGGTGATTCGCTTGGATCTGCTGACATGCACTACAGAGATTGCCGACTTCTCAACTTCTTGGAAATATCACCTCTATCTCGAGACTCAGTCCGCAATTATTGATATTGTGTTGGGCCATATCTTAGCTTGGACGTTTAGGAGATGTTTTCCGTGAGGACGATAATGAAAACATATCGATTAGGAAGAGTGAGAATACATGTTATATTGTTTAAAGAATTCACAATTAATTACTCCCATTGAGTTGGACATCTCACCATTATGAATACGCCACTGGATTCTGATTCACTCCGCCGACCTGGCCTCGAGACTGGACCAACCCAGTCCCGGAGCGCATGGACCTGCAGCTGTTGTCTGACGGTCAATTTGAAATTTCAGACCGTCATGTCACAATCCTCACTTCACCGTCTATTCATCACCAATAGTACATCATAAAGAACAGGATATGTTACAATCACATTCGCAGTGAACCCAATTCTAAATATCGTCAGAGCACTGCTGGAAGGATTATTTGAACATTATGGGTCACGACAATTGAAATTCGGCCGTACCTTCATGTCTCATCTCACGCTCTCTTCGCACAACGCGCACGCACCAGTATTTCATACAACCATTTCCCAAACAGACAGCGCACATCTAAAGAAAAGCTATTCAGAAGATACTTTGTGTCATAATGGATGGCCATCTGACGAATTTGAACGTATTTGCGTCAGGACGAGATCCACTGGAGATACTATTCGAAGAATTCAACCCTGACGTACGGGGAAACCTGGGAAAATGATGACGATGGGGGATTCCGGCTGGGAGGAGGTCAACGTAGACCCTTAGAAGCTGGCAAAATCGAAACGAAACCCATTCTTTCCGAAAAGGTTTTCAAATTCTTTGAACATAATCCTGTCACCACGGCCGGATCCAAGTGGCAGCTTCACCGAGCCGAATTGGGAATATCCAAAGAACACTTCCTTATTCTTGGTTCAAGTTCTTGAAGGAGTATTCCGCCTACAAGTCAAACGAATAACACATTCGGAGATTAACTTTATTCGGGCGTATCATCCCCTCAATCTACATTGTCTAATGTTATTGTAGCTGTGTACGAATATCTCAATTCTTCCGACGTTGGTATTTCCAGAAGCGTAACAATTTACTATCTCTCCAAAAGAAAGGATTCAAATTTACATCTGAGGCTCGACCGTGTCAGGCAATTCGAATGCGACGATATCGAAGACAGATGTGTGAAGGGTGAACATTTTATTGCGCGTATTCAAAATGCGATCCACGAAATGTACGTGTATCGCCCTCTACCGAAATACAAGTTTCTGGCCCTATTCCAGATGCGTTAACTCAGAAAGGCAGGGACAAGGTGGAAGATCTCTTCTATATCATAATCGGATTTGAAATTGTGGGAATACCAAACAATAGAAGAAATGAAGGAGAATTCACAGAGAAATATTAGAAAACAACAATTGTCTATTCTTTATTCAATTGAATTATAATCTCCTAAACACCGACTTGAAAGCCTTAAATCTGAACACCCTCCTCATACTTACACCGCAACAACCACCACCCCACACAAACCCGCAACCAAAAGCAAACCCAATCGCCCACACCCCGTTCCTTCCAAGCGCCACTTTCCCCGCATCACTTGCAGCAGCAGCACTACTAGCAGCAGCAGTAGCACTAGTCAGCGCAACACTAGCACTTTCCTTTGCACTAGAAACAGCACTTCCACTCCCCGTCAACGTAGGATTTGCCATGGAGGCAGATTGGACACTAGATGCTGATACGAGAGCGGAAGAAATGGACATGGAGAGAGATGTTGCGTTTACGTTGCCGCCTACTCCGCCTCCTCCGGCGCCTTCGCCGCCGCCACCGGGGGCTTCTGTGGTTCCTTGAGAAAGAACGTAGGGAAGGAATGCTAGGAGGAGGATGTAGAAGAGATGCATTTTGAATCGGAGATGAGATGTCGAATTAGCGGGAGGGGATTATATGAGGAGACGAGTCGGTATGAGTTTGTGGGTTGATGGGTAGGAGGTGTCATTGTATTCTTATATCGAGGAGTGAGGTTGAAGACGTCATGGAGACGCGATGTTTGATTCAAAGACAATGGATGCAATGCAATTGTTAGCGTGACGTTGGAAACTGAAGTAATTCACGCGCGGGCCGAACGAATCAAATTCTAAGGGCCCATCCCGTGGAAAAGCTTATTCGGTCACCTCTGCACTTTGATTCGACACAGATCGAAAATGCCGATCGCATTACACCACTCGTAGCGTCATGAACTCAGGAACCGATTTCATCACAAGATAAGTAGATTGTATGACC
>Ga0335075_10004556_pt1 | contig 21671 bp, 25 predicted proteins | sample Lox_Sample_24_FD_206723 | JGI IMG/M metagenome (GOLD analysis project Ga0335075, IMG submission 206723) | Soil microbial communities from Loxahatchee National Wildlife Refuge, Florida, United States - Lox_Sample_2.4 | ecosystem: Environmental > Terrestrial > Soil > Wetlands | place: USA...
ACCATCGACGCCGCGAACTTCGTCTTCACATTGGGTGCGCCATACACCACCCCCTGACCACCCTGACCAATCTTGGTCAAAGCCCCCAGCTTGTCGCGCTCGAGCACCTGCCGCGTCATCGCAAACCCTCCACGGCACTTGGTCTGCGTGGCCGAGCCACGGGGTCTTGGGGTATTTGTTTACGCGGCCATACCGCGACGAGAGTCCGGTCGTCGTCGAACGTTTCGCGGCTGAAGTCCACCGCGTGAGCGAACTCAATCAGCGAAGGTGCCGACGGTTTTGTCAAAACGTCGCGAAACAGATTACCGACTCCACCTTGTCCGCTGCCGAGCGGATCTCCGATGCCGTCGGTGGCGATCAGCAAGACATCGTCTTCAGCGACGTTGACGACCATCGGTGTGACTTCGGCAGGCAGGCGGGGGAGTCCCACGACCGCCGATGAGGCAACCCCAGAGGTTGACACTGTTTTGCCGCCCAGGATCTCAACGAACTGTCCCGCCGACAGCAGCCAGGCAGCCGAGTCACCTGCGCCCACCAGATAGGCGCGCAGGGCCCGCGGACCGGTGGGCTCGATGACTGCGCAGACCAAAGTCGTTGCGAGTTCTTCTTCGGCGCGCACCGGGTCGGGCGCGTCAAGTCCGAGAAGAGTCTGGGCACGCTCAGTGAGTGCCCACGCTGAGCTTTTGAGTAGAGCCGCCCAATCAGTATTGGCGACGTCGTCGCCGAGATTAGAGTGCAGCCAGTCGGCGGCCTGTTTGGCGGCGGTGCTCGCGCCGATATGCGATTGCGATGCTCCCGAAACGCCGTCAGCGACAAGGACAATCACACGTCCCTCGGGAAGCCGATGCACCGCGAAATCGTCCTGACGTGGCGCGCCGTTGTAACGGTGCAAGTGTCCGCGTTGCGACACCCCTCGTACGGTCATGGCGTCGGTCGACCATCCATCGATCACCACATCGGGGCGGAAAGGCAGCGAAGAGTAGTCCGTTGCGATCGGTGTCGGTTCTACTCTCGGCGAGGGTGATCCGACCGTGATCTGAGGGATGACGGTTGACCCTACGACCTCGGCGACTCCCGACACCTCGGAGAACGATGCGGTTGCCGCAACTTCTGGAGGCTCGACGGCGGCTGGTGGCTGGTTGATCGGAGCGGTGGGATCCTCGTGGCGGGGTTCCCCATGTTTTCGGCGCCGCCGCGGGATCATGAAACGTTGGCCTACACCACGTCCACGGCCAGGGTAAACCCTTCTGGCTTTTCGAATTGCAGTTCAGCGGAGCCGGTTGCGAGGGCTTGCCCAGAACTGATCACCGACTGGGTCAGCGACGTAAGGAACTCTGAGATCGCCGCACCGGTGTCGACGCCGCGTGCGGCGACAAAGGCGAAGTTGGGCTTGGTCGCAACCTCGGCTATGACGGCTGCGTCGGCATCTCCGATGCCGAAAGCCAATATGTTAGGTGCCGCGGGCTCAGCCAACAAGTTCGCTCGAACCGAGCGCCAATCCTCATTGCCGTTGGGCAGGCCATCGGTCAAGAAGAACACCGCGGGCCGATGCACGGTGTATCCCTGGGCCTTCAGGCCGGGAATGTCGACCCTGATCCGGTAGGTGAGCTGATCGAAGGCCGCGGCATATGACGTGAGGCTCTGGGCGGTCAGCACCGGCATCCCTTGCAGGACACGCAAGTCGGCGGGTTCCAGGTTGGTGATGGCGGTGTCAGAGAAGCCGATCACCGACAGCCGCACCTTCGCCGCGGCGAACGACTCCCGCTGCAATTCGTCATGCAGCGAGGCCAGGCCCGCATTGAGTTCGTCGATATTGCGGCCCATGGAGCCAGACTCATCGGCAACGAAGTAGACCAGAAGGATCGATCCCTTAGGCTCCGTCATCGGACACCCACTCTCTCGAATGATTGGTCGACGACCACAACCGCGTGGCTTGGCCGCCAAAGTCTACTGCTGCATTCGCCCGCTGGGACCTTTTCCCATGCATTGCACAGACCAACACCGCGAGCTGTTGCGGCTCGGGGCATTTCCCTACGGATTGCTGGCGCGGCGACAATAATGACCGGCACACTTCGCGGATCTTGTACCCCGACGCGAATAATTAGCGCCCTCGAGAGGTTCAGTTCGGCGAACCGGGAGGATCTGCCCATGACGACACCCGACCAGCCGGGCTGGTACGACGACCCCAACGACTCAACTGCACAGCGTTATTGGGACGGGCAGGATTGGACTCCACACCGTCAACGCAAGCCGATCTCGCGACCAACGCGGGCACCCGTCACGCCACCGCCACCGCCTCTCCCGTCTAACCTGCCGCCGCCTCCGCCTCCGCCTAGCCTGCCGCCTCCGCCGCCGCCCCAACGTAATCTGCCGCCCGCACCCCCGCCGGATCAACCAGCCCAGTCGCCAGCACCAGGCCAGCCGCCAGGCGGATCGTCGGCGCGACGACTACGGACTCCGATCCTGGTCGTTGCGGTCATTGCGGTGCTAGCCCTAGTCGGCGTGGTGTACAAGTTCGTCTTAACCAGTGAAAGCAGCTCGACTTCACCGGCACGCTCGCCGGTGCCGGCCAGATCGCCCAACGCGCGCGGCAGCGTCACCGGTGGCCCTAGGGTCGACAAGTCCGCGTTACAAGGCGACATCACCCAACGCCTGGATCATGAGAGCACCGGGGAGGACTCGGTGACTTGCGCCGATCTGCCGGCCGCGGTGGGAAAAACCGCAAGCTGCGAGGTGAAGATGCCGGAAGGCGTTGGCGACTTTGAGGTGGTTGCCACCGTCACGAAAGTCGACGGCGGCAAGGTTGCTTACGACTTAGCCCCGGCCCTCACGAAAGAACAACTCGAGCAACACATTCAGGATCAAAACAATGGACTGGGGATGGGGATAGGCGGCGCGGGCGGCCCGATCAGCTCCGTGTCGTGTGAGTCAGGTCTGCAGGGCGAAGAGGGCGCCGAGGCTCACTGCATATTCTCGCGTGACGGGCGCCATGGCGTGACTGCGAGAGTAACCACCGTTGACGGGTTGATGATGACGATCGATTACGTGCCAGACCACTACTGACGACTGCTCGGCCATGCCCAACGCCGATGCACGGTGATCCGACAACCGCCATCTCGCACGGGCAGTGCGACGCGACGGCCCGGTTCGTGGGTTGATCTGGGAACTTTCTCATGGAAACGGACACGCCTAGAATCCTTTGAGAATTCTCCAAGGCCACTCGCGCAACGTCATGTGATTGGTGGGCCCTGAACGGATCCGCTGCACCCCATTCCGCGGACATCTTCCGCGGAGAGGCGACCACGTGAACCGAATTTCGCCACACCAGAATGTCATGACGCGCTCTCACCGTCGGGTGCGGACAACGAACCGCTTCTTGCGGCACGTCAACGGCCAAAGCCAACCACGGTAGACGGGCGCAGTGGGCGCTTCAGGTGTGCGTTACATTGCTCGCACGAGAACGCCCCTTGGCTGACCGGCACCGTCTGCACATGCTGGCAGGCCCAACCGCCGCATGTGCGGGTGGCGCGAGCGGTCCGACGGCCAGGGCAAGCGCGGCGAAGCCGGCCATGACGATTTTCGTCACGTGCTGTCTCCTCTGCTGTTAGCGGTCGATGATGACTTCTGCGCCGTCGCCACCTGTGCACACCACGCCCGAGCCCGTCTTCGAGCAGTTCATGTTGTAGGACTCCCCGGTCACGGGTGAGTACACGTTCTCCAACAGTCCACCGTCGGGATAGATGAAGGAGTTGCGCCAGGCGGCTCCCACATTGACGGCGAAGTCACAGCTGGTCGGCCCGACGGCCACCACGTAGCCGTCGCACCTGGTGTCGGCGTGTGCCGGTGCCGGGGCCGCCAGTGAGATCCCGGCGGCGACGAACGCACCGACCCCTATTGCCAGTGTCGATCTCATAACCTTTTCCTTCCGTTGGCGTGCCGGTGCCCACCACCGGGCCGCGCCGTTCTCTGCACGGTGCGCGATGCCGTCACGGGCGCGCTTACGTTCTATCGCTCTAAAGATCGCGCCGACCCCCATCCCGAAAGCACCCATAAGGCGATCGGCCAGGGAACAAACAGCCATATACGACTTTTCCTAGAATGGGCCATTTATGAGTCCTTTCTGACGAGTGTGCTCCATCATGCACCTCGGTCGGTCGTGGTGGCCGACAATGCGTAGAGTGCGGCAGGATTCTTGAAAGATTCTTGGCGACTTTCTTGCGGTCTTTGCCATCGGCGTAGGAGTGGCCGCCGGAGCGGTGCACCGCCGGTGCAATACCGGGCACCGCCAAAAATTGCCAAGAATCCGTTGAGAATCCTCCAAGCCACCCGCCACACCCTAATCCCACAACGGCAGACCGACTGCCTGCGACAACGGGATTAGGAACGAGAAAATGAGGAAAGCAGTGATTGCAGCGGTGGCCGCCAGCGCCATTGCATCCGCACTTGCGCTATCCGCGATCGCGGCGCCTAACGCCAGCGCCGCAACCAACGCCGATTGGGCGTGGCCAGGAATGCAGTACGACATCTACAAGAACAATTCTTGGTACACATGCACCGTGGGGTGCCCCGCCTGGAATGACGCGGGCACCCGGTATTTCATCTCCGCTGGGCACTGTTTCCGCAGTGAATCAGGTACCCACTACCAGCAACCCGGCGGAACCGGGGTCGAGGTCTACAGCCCCTCGGACCACAACACCGCCGTAGGCTTTGAACGCACGTACACCATCCCTAGCGGTGGCAGGTATGACGACCTGTCGTTGGTCGAGATGGATCCCGGGAAAAAGCTGTATGGCAATGGGTGGCAACATATTCCAGACAACCCGGTCGGTGCTGCTGTGGGTGATAGAGCCTGCCTGGTGGGGTCTAGGCACACCACGGCGAACTGCGGAGCGGTGATAGCTACCGGGGTGCGCCAGACGCAGATCGGTTATCCCTGGATGGAGGAGGTCACCACCGCGTCGTACTGTGCGCACCCGGGTGATAGCGGCGGGGCGGTCTACAACAGCAGCGGAGCCCTAGGGATCGAGATCACTGGCGACGAGGCGCATAACGAGCCCGGTACGCCAGGCCCCTGCAGCAGTTCATTCATCCCCATCCGGCAGGTGTTGCAGGTACTACGCGAACACAACCCCTCACTAACCATCTAAGTTGACCCGTAATGAGTCATTCCGCGCCAATTAGCTTGGAAGCTGTGTGTTTTCGGTTGGGTCCTCGACGTTCAGGCGGGCCTGGTCTGTTCGGGGGTTGGCCAAACGCTGCTTGTGAGCAGAGGCCACCGGGTGCCGGCTGCCGGTCCTGGCCGAGCCAGCACCATGGGGTGATGATGGCTGGTGCCGGTTGATGCTGGGAGGCCAGCCAGGCCCGCAGGGCGTGGGCAAGTCGGTAGTCGACGCGGGCGGTGCGCCGGTCATCCGGATCGCTGGAGGGTTACGCAGGCCGCCAACGCGGCCGTGACGATGTCGCGATCACCTGTGCAGCCGGCGGTGTGGACAGTCATGGGTTGGTGCGACGTTTACTGCTGACGTGTTCGACTGCGCGATATCGCCGGTCGGCCCATCAAACTTGAACATGCTCATCGAGTCGTGACCCGAGTACTGGCAAGTATCGTCGTGGTTTCGGCCCCTGACGTGCAATTCGCCCGCATTGAGCCGCTGGCGAGCTTCGACATCGCCGCGGTAGGAGCCGCGGAAACTCACGTGCAGAAATAGGTAGCGGCGGTGCCATAGGATCCGACGTAGATGGCCACGCGCTAGCGGTCGACAATGCCTTGCCCGACAAGGTGATTGATGGCATCCAACAGATCGTCGTGCTTTTTGGCGCCCATTGGCGATTACCGGCGCTCATAAAGCCTTGCCATAACCATCAGGGAGCATGGGATTGATCGTGAGTACGTGATGTACGAGAACAAGGAGCACGGATTGGTCAAGCCGCAGAACCGCCTCGACTTCTACAGGCGGCGCACTCCACCAACTCGCCAATGCACTGTGAATTACGAAGAGCCGCTTAGGTGGACGTGAGCCGGCGGGTCGCCTCGGGTCGAAAGAGGCGCGGCAGCGTCATCGCCGCGAACTTCATCGTGGGACATTCGACGGCATCACTGTATCCATGGCGTCCTTGCAGCCTTGGATCCATTCCTGCGGGTTAAGCCCTTGAGCCTGCTGGTTTGCGTAGTAATGACACGCGGAATCGATCCCATGGGATCCGGCGTAATATCCAACACCCTCATCGTTGGTGGTGTTAACCCACTGATATCCCTTGTTGTAGGAGTCGCTGTGGCCACCACCACCGCCACCGCCACTTTTACCTCCACCGGTGACGCCGTGAAAGACCGTCATCAACGCTCCCGCCGTGATAACGACGATGGCGAGCAATCCGATGGCAGCGAAAAGCAGTTGGCGTTGGCGCGGCAGACTTGACCAGAAACCTCGAGCTTTGCGGACATGCGGTTGCAGTTGGTCCCACGGGGCCTGTTGAGCCGGCGCGAGCCCGGCCGGCGGCGCCGATGGCGGTGTCAACTGGGGCGGAGGTGGCGGCAAATTCGACGGGGGCTGCGGCGCGGGGCTGACGCGCGGCGTCTTTGGCGAGTGGGGTTTTCGCTGACGGTGCGGCGTCCAGTCTTTGCCATCCCAGTACCGCTGAGCGCTGGGGTCGTCTGGATCGTCATACCAGCCGGCGGGTCGTGGCTCAGCAGTCATGGCATGCCCTTCTGATGAAACGGTTGCGCCCCGTGAAGCATGAAAGCGGGCCAAGGTTTTCGGAAAGAATACGGTGCTAGCCCGGATTTCTCATGGAGTTTTGTGATTTTCGGACTGTAGATAAGCGAAAGTGCCTGTCCTGCAAGGGATAATCGGACTTCTCTAGGGTTCGAAGATCCTGACGGGAAGGCACTTCGCAGGTGAAGAGTATCGCGGGTGAAAGTGTCCGCCGACGGCCATGGTGTCGTGTCGCATGCTGGGATGGCCATGGTGCGGGAGCTCGCTGACCGGACCGGGTTATCGGCGCAAATCACCGCCGCGTTGGCAGACACCTACCGCAGCCCGTGAATGTATGCGCCCGGGGATGTGTTCGCCGATCTGGCAGCTGCGGTCGCGACGGGGCGGACTGCATCGACGCAGTCGGACAACTCTGCGGCGACCGTGAGCATGTCTTGGGCGCGAAAGCCTCGACGACCACGATGTGGCGGTGCGTCGATGAGCGGATCGACGCCGAGCACCTGCCGCGGGTGCGCGGCGCCGGGCGGCGGCCCGAGCAGCGGCCTGGGCCGCCGGTGCTGCCCCCGCTGCCAGGGACTGGCTGCACATCGATATCGACGCCACCGTGGTCATCGACCACTCCGACAACAACGAGAAAGCAGCACCGACCTGGAAGAAAACCTACGGTCACCACCCGCTGCCGACCTTTGTGGACCGCCCCGAGATCGCCGGGGTGGAGCCCTCGCAGGGGTGCTGCGTACCGGTCGCGCGGGCTCCAACACCGCCGCAGACCACGTCAGCGTCCTGGCTCAGGCCTTGGCATCCCTACCGGAGCGGTGGCGGCCTGATCCCGATCATCCAGACGACCCCGAGAAGCCGGCGTGCTGGTGCGCTGCGATACGGCCCGGGCCACCCACGATTTCGCGACGGCGATGCCGCAAGGCTGGGGTGGGGCTCTCGTTCGGGTATCTCGTCGATTGGCGGGTGCAAGACGCCGTGGACACCCTCAATATCGGCCGGGCCTGGTATCCGGCGATCGACACCGACGGCGGTATCCGTGACGGGGCCTGGGTGCCGAGGCTACCGACCTGGTCAACCTGTCATCGTGGCCGGCCGGCACGAGACTGGTCCTGCGCAAAGAACGCCCCCACCTGGGCGCACAGTTGCGGTTCACCGATGCCGACGGAATGCCGGGCACCGCATTCATCACCGACACTGCACCCGGTCTCGTACCACCGGGCCAACCGGGTTGGCGCGAACGCGTGCATAACGGGTCGGGGTTTTCCACTCCCAGTTGGTCCGGTGGCGTCACAATAAGAGCCTGACGTCGCCGATGACCTGAAGGGCTGGAAGCGCGATGGGCGGTATGGCCACCCGCGCGGTGCGCGACCTGCCAAGAATCTTTCAAGAATCCTGTCGTACCTGACGGATTGTCTGCCACCGCGATCGACCTCGGCGCATGACGAAGCGCATTGACGAGAAAGGACCCACAGATGCCACGCCGGAGGAGCAAGTACGAGCTGGCGATGCGGCGTCAAGAGGCGGGGCTGTGGTACCAGGCGGCCTTATGGTTAACCGCCGCCGCCGCCGCGGTCGGCGGCCTTGTCAGCATGTTCGCTTTTCATATTCCCACCGGGGGTGCGGTGGGGTTCTTCCGGCTCGGTAGGTTGCTTCGTGTCCTCATTTATGGCAGCCCCGGGTTCGCCCCCTTTTTGGCGTTGTATTTGATTCTCTGGTACAACCCGCCGCGGAAAAAAAGGCAGGAGAAGCCGCCGACCACGTCAGGTGGCCCCACAGACTGACGAGCACAAGAAGCCCACGAAGGTGAGGTGTCTGCATTGCCAGCATCTGCGGTCGGTGCCGGTCAGCCAAAAGACATTCTGGTGCGAGCAAATGCAAGGCGCACATCTGAAGCGCCCGTAGTGCGCCCGCTAACGGCAGTTCGCAAATGGATCGTGTTGGTGCTGTCGCTGCGGTGTCGTGATTGGCTTGGCCGTCGACGGGCTACAACAAGCGGTTCGTTGTCCTCACCTGACGCTGGGGTCGGCTGGCTGAAAAACACTTTAGCCACCGAGGTGCCGACCGGTCCTACTCTAGCGGCGCCGGCCGCGAGAAACTCGCCAAGGATCTTTCAAGAATCCTGTCGTACCTTACGCATTGTCTGCGACTACCAACGTCGGAGCATGATGGGGCACATTCGCGGGAAAGGACGCACACATGGACGCAACGTGGTGGAAGTGGATGTTTGTGTTCGGTGTACCGGCGATCTGCCTGCTGTACGGCTTGATCGCGCGGAGGATCGCGGCGAGCCGGAGCGGGCTCGATAAAGAGGAGATAGCGGTACTGCGTCGAGCGGCGGCGGGGGTCGGCCGCGATGAGCTCATCGGCCAGGCGTTGGGGTACGGCGTTTTAGATGCTCTAGGATGGCAGCTTCTCGGCAATCTGCTCCTCAATCGGCGAGCCTCCCGGTACCGCAAGCACCGCGCCGCCGCCAAGAAACTCGTTGCCGTTAACCCGAGAGAACAGAACCGCGCGCAGGGTGTCATCTTTTCGTTCCACGAGCTTCGCCTCACTAGGACCGAGCTGATCAAGGGCTACGAGGACAACGCCCCGCACATTCCGCTGCAAGGGCTCACCGCCACGGTCATAACCGGCCAAACTGTTCAGATCAGGATCGAAGGTCCAGACACGAACTTCGTTTACCGCAACGCGTTTGACGCCCAGTTCAACGTAGGGCGCGCGCTGCAGTTCGCCGCCCTCCTGAATTACGAAGCGAGCCTCCACGGTGTACCGCGGAAAAAAGTGCAGGAGAAGCTGCCGACTACGTCGGATGCCCCGGCGGACTGAAGCGCGCGAGAAGTCACGAAGGTGAAGTGTCTGATCCTGTCAGCTGGCACATGAACCTGTCGCCACGGGCTCGGTGTTCCCAATGTTCGCCAGCTCGGGGGCGATCTCCTTGGCGGTTAACGCGAACTCCGTGTCGTTATCGTCGACTGCTGCACCGAAAATCATGCCCAGCACTCGGCCGCCGGTGTCGATCAGTGGCCCGCCTGTATTGCCCGGGTCCACAGTGGCTCTGATCGTGTAGACCTCGCGGTTGACGGTCGTTTTGCGGTAGATGTCTGGGCCCGACATGTTGAAAGTCTCCCGTATCCTCGCCGGGGTGGCCACGAAATTACCGCCGGCTGGATAGCCCAGTACTAGTGCGTCGGCGCCGGAGTCCGCAGGATCGTCGGAAAACGCGAGCGGGTTCCCCGGCAGGCTGTGCACGGCGAGGATCGCGACGTCGACCGTCGGGTCGTAGGACACCGCAGTGGCGTCGTACGGGTTACCGTTGGCCTCCACGGTGACGCTGCTGGCACCGGCCACCACGTGCGCGTTGGTCATTACCCGGTCCGGCGAGAGTACAAATCCGCTGCCCTCCAACACTTTCTGACAACTTGGCGCGATCGCTCGGATCTTTACCGCGCTCGACATCGCCGCAGCCACAGCGGGAATATCGATAATGTGTGGGTTTGGCTCAGCGACCGTGCGTATCGGTGTTCTACCCGGTGACGGCTTGACAGCGCTTGTCACCGTATCTTTAGCGCGGTCGAAGACCCCGCAGCCCGCGATGGCCGTCGTTGCCACCAGCACCGCCACTGCCAACAATGCCGGGCCGACACCATGATGTAGCGCTTGCCGTCGGGTATGGACTGCGCCCCGCGTGCTGCTCATAGTTGGTAAGCGTAGATACCATGGCGCGCCATTTCGGCCATTACGACCAACGAAGTTTGCCGCTTAGCCAGGCAGATGACGAATTGGCGAGACGCCAGGTGATACCCGGACGTACGGTCAGAACATGAGCAGCGCAAGATCGGTCGTCGGGGCAGGATTGATGGCAGCCGCTGCCGCCCTGGCATCGCCAGCGCCAGTGCATGCCTCATGCCCTGAAGGCGACATGATTGTGGACGCGCCGTCCACGTCATATACCCGATTGTGAAGCAATTGAAATCGATTGAGGTACGTATGATCAATCGTGGCAACAGCTTTCGCATTGCTGATCTCCCTCGGTGTATCTCGCGCCGACATTACAAGATGGTGCCGGGCAGCCCGGCCCCGGTGCCTTTCGGGTTCGACGCGACCCGCACTGAAGGATCAAAACAGTGGACTGGGGATGGGGATAGGCGGCGCGGGCGGCCCGATCAACTCTGTGTCGTGTGACTCCGGTCTGCAGGGCAAAGCTGACGCTGAGGCTCGGTGCAGGTTCTCGCGTTCTGGCGGGACTCATGGCCTGACGGCGAGAGTAACTGACGTCGACGGGTTGACGATGTCGATCGATTACATGCCCGACTACGACTGACGACCGCCGCTCGGTCGACCGGCCATCCCCGGCCGCGACGAATTGGAATCTGACAACCCTCATCTCGCACGGACAGTTCAGCTATCAGGACGGCAATATTGGCGCCGGCGACCACCCGGCCGAGGAGAAGCCAGGTCTAGCGAAACACCCCGCGTAGGCTCAGGGTGGACAGTGTGTCGTCGGACAAGGGGGGACACGGGGCGTTGACCACGTAGGTCCACGTCGACGCGGGCCACACCAGTTTCGACAGGTCCGGTCCGGGTTCTTCGCCGAGGACATCTTGGAAGATCCTTGGCGGATTCTGGCTAGCGTTCGAGGGTGGCGGAGTTGCCCGAATCGGCGATCGTGGTCGTCCGGTGGTCGAGCGGCGTCACAGTATGAGGTTGACGTCGCCGTTGATCGGGAGGACCGGAAGCGACATGGGCGGTAGTCGGAGGGTCGCACGAGGGCCTGCAGAGCAAGTCAAATCAATAACAGGATTTTGCAACAGTTTTGGCATCATTAGAGGCTGCCGGCACTGCGACTGCGAGGTCTGAATCGCCGTGGACTGAGTACTTGAATGTAGCTGCCGCGTGGGTGAATAGCTGAGCGGGATCGTCACGGTGCGTTCAGACACCGAATCACTTCAGTGACGAGACCCGGGCCTCGACGGGCCGTATCAGATGCGACGCGTGTCGAACGATCGGTTTGTGCGTTCGGCGAAATTTGTGGGCGCACCGGTGGGATGATTACCGCCAAGTGCGATTGCCGGAACAGTTGAGGAGGTAAAGAGGGAAAGGTGTCCGCTGATCAGACCCGCAGGGGAGGGTGTCGAATCGTCACAGCCCGGGGGACACCAGCACTAACACGGCGCGCCGCCCACAGGGGCGCACCGGTAACCCGACTTCGATCCCCCTCCCCGCAGCACCGAGTAACCCACGAGCACCAAGAATCCTCCAAGCCTTGGGCTGGAACCTCTATGTGAACGGCCGCAAGGAGCGGTGGCGGCGACCGATCCACGCCATCGGGGCACTAAGACCCGGACGTCGTCCGGAGAAAGACCAAGAACATGACTGCGCAATCAACGCCTGCTGGCTGGTACCCCGATCCGACGGGCAAGTCTGGCCAGATGTATTGGGATGGCCAACAATGGCACCAAGATCAGACCTCGCCAACCGGATCCGGGCTTGCGCCGTTGCCCGGAACTGAACAGGTGGTCGTGCCCGCTCCCCAGTCGCCGGGTAACTACGCTTATAAGACCCCGTTGCTTTACGCGTTCGGCGGTCTCTTCTTCCCACCGTTAGTTCTTTTCCTCATGGGTGGGAGCAGGACGACTTGCGCCTGGATGTTGGGTGTTTGGGTTCTGTTCTGGCTCACCGTTTGGTTGTTATTCATCGGGTTCCTCTTCTTGGTTCCTCTCTACATTTGGTCAGTAGTGGCTTGTTACCAGGAGGCTGTGAAGCAGAACCAAGCTCATGGGTTCGTGTCCTAACTACGATCTCCCTCATCGGCGGCGGCGCTAACCGATCAGACGCCAAAACCCGAAACACCGGCGTTTCGCGGGCTTTTGGGCCTGTTCACGCGGCTCCCTGGATTGTTGTGCGGTCAAGCTGCCGCGATCTCAAAGATCGAACTCAACGTCGACGGGGAGGCCCCGCATGGTGGTGGCTCGGCGCGGGCTCGTCGAGAGGCGCGCCTCCGGACGACGGCGCGTGCCCGGTTTACACGGTGCAAACGGCCAAGTTCCGCTGCGCTGTTCGTTACAAGCGGCGGCCACCCGCTTGGCGCGATGTCCGGACAACGACATCGTTTCGGACGACCACGCCGTAATCATCACTACCGCAGGCAGTTTCGTGATTGTCGATTAGCGAGCGGGTGGCACCCGATCGTCAGGCCGGGGTGGTGCTGTGCGGATCGCCGCCATCGTATCGCCGCTTCCCGCCGTATTGCAGCTTCCAGACGTATGCGAAAACGATTATAAGGACTGCGAGAACAGGAATTCCGATCACTGGGTCCGAAAGGACCACCCCGACAAGCCAGATAATAAACCCAAACTTCGCCGGTAGGGGAGGCGGACAACTGGGGCTGCAATGCCTTGCCTCTAAGACACGGCCTAGGACTACGGTCGACGCTACTACGACTCCCAGGACGACTGTGCGTCCCCAGGGTACGACTCTCGTCGTTCTCTCGATTCCGCCTGGAGGGCCTGTATCCGGTCGGTGCGGCCGGCTTTGGCAAAGGATGCAGCGAACGCCTTAGAGGATTCTTGTGGTGCCCGGTGGCATCCTAGGCCGTTTCCGCCCCACCGCGGGCGGACCAAAACGCCAACGGTAACGAAGCCGCGTGCAACGCTTGCCTTAACAAGTACTCCAACGTGCCCAATCCGCAGACGATCGGCTGGTTATGCGGTCAGGACGGTGGAGTAGCGCCAAAGTTCACCAACATGCCCTGCTACGTCTTCTATAGGTCGGAGAACGGGGTGGAATACACTCACAACCCCGATTGTGAAGGAATTGAAATCATATGAGGCACGTATGATGAACCGTCACAACATTTTTCGCATCGTTGATAGCCATCGGCGCTGCGCGAATCTGCCAAGAATCTTCCAAGCCGGTAGCCGTAGCATTTGTATGATCGGTGGCAAGCCACTCGTGACAGCGACCGGTCAACACCGACACTGCATCTCCTGATCCCGGATTTCGTCCGGAGAAAGACTACGAACATGACGGCACCCGCCGGCTGGTACGACGATCCACAGGACGCGAGCGGTCCGCGTCAAACACGAAGGAACGCTATGAGTACCACCTATGTCATTGCGGCTGCGGCTACTACGGCGGCGGCAGCAGGTCCCACAATTTTGGCTCGTTGCTGCGGGGACGGTCAAGCCAGAATTTGCATAAGGCAGGAAACTGAACTGCGATGAAGATCAACAAGGACAAAGTCAAGACCGTCCTCAAAGGCATAGGGCTCGTGTCCATCAATCTGGTGTTGGGCGCCTTCCCCAGCGCGAGCGGCCCAATTCTGCTTTCGGACAGAAGAAGCGAAGACGAGTCCTCTTCTGCGCACGACGAAGAGACTCCATCGGAATGACCCGCGACAGTTCTGGTCAGGACTGTCGCGCCAACCAAAATCCTCATTGTGGTGGGTGTCTCACTACGGCTTCGCCTACGACAGGTCATAGGATCTCCCTCCGGATCACACCAGCCAGGAGTACCAGGACTATCTGGCAGGCTGCCGCAACGCTTTGAACCATCAGTCAGCCAGCGGGACACACCCATGATGACTTCGATAGACGTTAACGGGGGTCTGGGGATTGTCATCACGATACCGTCACCGCTACCGACGCAACGGAAAGCGCCGCACAGCCCGACGGCAATACGACGACTCGTGCCGGCAATGCGAAGAACTCCTCGCAGAGCCTGAAATCGTCACCGCGAGTTGGCGACCAGTCTCTGAGCGTGTACGACCCGACCCCGTCTACTGTCATCGGCTTGAACAAAGACAGTCCGCAAGCTGCAAATGTGAACCGCCCCGGTGAGTTCGCAAACTTACTCCTGTAAGTTCGACTCGAAGTGGACCTTTCGACGACCGGCCTACTGCGTCCACACCTTGAAGCCGTCGCCCCAAACGTCGGCGTTTGTGCGGATCATATCGAGCACTGCTTGGATCGGTTGAGCCTGGCTGCCCGCGTCGCCGCCGTCCTGTTCTTCGTCACCGCTCGAAGCGATCCCGACCAATGCGTCCCCGCTGGTGTACCAGGGGCAACCAGAGTCGCCCGGCAGTTGGACCAGGTTCGAGGAGAGCAACGCAAGATCGGGCCGTTTGGAATCGTATCGAACGTTTTTGATGACGCCGTTGGTCTTGCCCGTGCGCTGACCGAACTTGGTCACGAAAGCGCCGTCGCTGATCGATGAGTCGACACGGGTGAAAAAGGGCTCCAATGAAAACCGTTGGTAGACGGAGATAATCGTGTATCCGCGGCCGCCGATCAGTTTGCCCGATGCGTTCTCTAAATCCTCCTTCCAGGCGACAACCTCGCCGATCTGCACCCCGTTGTCGGCGTAGACCGGTTCGTTGGGGACGTAGTCCGAACAATGTCCGGCGGTCACCGCGAGTCGATCCTGGCGGGCGTCGAACCCGAAGAATCCCAGTGAACAGCCGTGGTTACCGATATTGATCGGCATTCCCACGGCCAGATCCACATTCGCGCACGCAGGCGGTGCGACAACCGGCGCAGTGGTGCACAGCAGGCCCGCAGCCAATGCCGCTGCACAGGCCCAACGTTTCCGACGGAAAGCGACAACCGTCCGTAGCGCTAGGAGGAGCGCGGCCGTCGACGGTGACCGACGACGCTCGCCTGAGCCCGGCGCGTTCAGGCGAGCGACGCCCCGACGTTTCGCATCGCGCCCCGCGAGCTGTTGATGGGAAGAGGCTTGATCCATTGTCGGTTTCCTTTTCCGGACAATCCCCGGGCATGAGGTGCCGCGCTGGCGTTCGTCGGCCGGTGTCTTATATGGCGGCCGTCACGGCCGGTCCGACGAGGATGGAACTGACCCCTTGGAGAATTCTCAAAGAGCGTTTTTCTTGGTCGGGTCGACGGCGTTTGCCGGCCAGTGCCAATTCGCCAAGAATCTTCCAAGGTGTCCGGTCGAATGTTCGTGTAACCGACCGCAACGATCGGTGGCGGCCCCCGTGAAAAGCCCGCGGCGACACGGTCTGTGAGATGAGAGGTGCGGTGATGACCGAATTGAGCGATATGAGGTCAGACGTTCTCGGCGGCGATCGGTACTTGTGGCTGGAGGACCTCAACGGCGAGCAAGTCTTTGACTGGGCGCGGCAGTGCAGCGAGCTGACGTCGGCTGAGTTGTCCGGTGAACGGTTTGAGCGGATGCGCGCCGAGGCGCTGGAGGTAGCCGACTCCGGTGACCGGATTCCTGGGGTGAGCCGTCACGGTGAGTATCTGTACAACTATTGGATTGACGCCGGGCAGCCACGGGGGGTGTGGCGGCGGACCACCCTGGAGGAATACCGCAAAGACCGTCCGCACTGGGATGTCATCCTCGACATGGATGCCCTGGCGGCCGCCGAGGACGAGAACTGGGTGTGGCGAGGTGCCGACATCATCGAGCCGGAGTACACCCGTGCGGTGATCGCGTTGTCGCGCGGAGGTTCGGACGCGGGCGTGGTGCGTGAATTCGACATGGTTACATGCCAATTCGTCGCCGATGGGTTCAGCCTGCCGGAAGCCAAGAGTGACTTCAGTTGGGAAGATGAGAACACGGTGCTGGTGGGTACCGACTTCGGCGAGGGGTCGATGTCGGCGGCCGGGTTTCCGCTGGTGATCAAGCGGTGGCGGCGCGGCACGTCCCTCGCCGATGCCCAGACGGTGTTCACCGCCTCGCCAGGGGATCTGGCTGCGTCCGTCTCCGTCGACCGAACGCCCGGCTATCTGCGCACAATAGTTAGCCGCCAGATTGACAACTTGAACCGAGAGAGGTTCTTACTGTGCGACGGGGAACTCGTCCGCATCAATGTCCCATCGGACGCACCGGCCGACCTGCACAGGCAATGGCTGGTGATTTCGCTGCCCACGACGTGGGAACGCGGCGAGACCACCTATAAGGCCGGGACGGTGCTGGTCGCTGACCTCGAGGAGTTCCTTTCCGCCGATGGCGAATTACGGGTCGTCTACGAGCCGGACGCGCACACCTTCTTCCAGGGCGCGGTGTGGACGAAAGACCATCTTGTCGTTCTTTGCCTCCAGGATGTGGTCAGTCGCCTGGAGGTCATCACGCCGGGCACTTGGGCGGCCAAGCCGATTCCCGGAGTGCCCGACAACACTGACACTGGCATCCTCGCAGTCGACGACCATAGCAACGAAATCTTCCTTGTTTCAGGTGGTTTCGTTAAACCACCGCGGCTCCTGCATGGGAACTCCGGAGGGCCGGTGCACGAAATCAAATCGTCGCCGGCCCGTTTCAACGCCCACGATCTGGTGGTCAGCCAGCATTTCGCGACGTCAATCGACGGCACCCGCGTACCGTATTTCCAGGTGGCCCATCGTGATTCGAGCGGTCCGGGCCCGACACTGCTGGTCGGCTACGGCGGCTTCGGGATCTCGCAACGGCCCGGCTACCTCGGCGTGACCGGGCGGCTGTGGCTGGAGCGCGGCGGCAGCTTCGCGCTCGCCAATACTCGGGGTGGATACGAGTACGGGCCGGACTGGTATCTCCAGTCCGTCGGGGCCGGCAGGCACAAGGTGGCCGAGGATTTCGCCGCGGTCGCCACCGATCTCATTGACCGGGGTATCACGACCGCCGGCCAGCTGGGCGCTATGGGCGCCAGCGCCGGCGGCCTGCTGATGGGGGTCATGCTGACCCAGTACCCCGAACTCTTCGGGGCGCTGGTGTGCCGCCAGCCGCTGCTGGATATGCGCCGCTTCGCCGCGCTGGGTGCGGGAGCGGGTGTCATCGCCGAGTACGGCAACCCCGACGAGCCTGCCGATTGGGCAGTGATGAAGGAGTATTCGCCCTACCACAACATTCGCGCCGACCTCACCTACCCGCCGATCCTCATCATGACCTCCACCATCGACGACCGGGCTCACCCGGCGCACGCCCGCAAGATGGCCGCCGCGCTGCAGGACGCGGGTCATCGCGTCCTGTTCTACGAAAATATCGAAGGCGGGCACGCCGCTGCCTCGAACAACGCTCAAGCCGCCTTCCAGAACGCGCTGATCTTCGAATTCCTGCACAGCACACTGAGCCAATAACGCCGCACGGCACGCAGTTTGGTGCTCGCGCTGGTTTTCGCGTCACCCGCCCAACACGGCAGCTGTCGCTGAGTCGGGCGGCCGCGAGGTGGCTATCATGTTGCTGCCCGCCGAGCCGGGGTAACCCCGATACCAGCTTCACCACCCGATTGTTGCCAGAGTCGGCGGCGTTGGTGATCCCGCCGTCGTCCTGATGTCGGTGGCGGCGCACCGCCCTGGATTGACCTGAAGTCCAGCTCCGATACGAAAGTTTGGTCCTTCCGCTGGTGCGAGGCGGCCGCGGTGCTCGACTCGCCCGAATGGCGATGATGGTTGCCGAACGGTCCGATGGCGTCACAATAAGATCCTGACGTCGACGACCTGGAGGGCTACAAGCACGATGGGCGGCAATCGCCTGGGGTTCGGTCTTCTGGGTCCGTTGCTGATCACGGTGGCGGGCAGGCCGATCGCGTTGGGTACACCCAAGCAGCGCGCGGTATTGGCTGTTCTGCTGATCAACCGTAATCGCGCGGTGGGTACGGATTCGTTGGTCAATGCCGCCTGGGATCAATCCCCTGCGCCGGTGGTGCGGGCAAGTATCCACTCCTATGTCTCCAACCTGCGCCGAATCTTGGGCGATGCCGGGGTGGACGCTCACATGGTGCTGGCCAGCACACCGCCGGGCTACCGACTCAGCGTCGCTGACGGTGACTGCGATCTGGACCGTTTCATCACCAAGAAGACCGCGGGACTGCGTGCTGCCGACGCGGGACAGCTGGAACAGGCCAGCGGCCACTTTTCGGCCGCACTGGCCGAATGGCGGGGGCCGGTACTTGATGACCTACACGACTTCGCTTTCGTCGAAGTGTTCGCCACCGCGCTGACCGAAGACTACATGTTGGTCCAAATCGCCCGTGCCGAAGCCGAAATCGCGTGCGGGCGCGCCGGCGCCATCATCGGGGAACTCGAGGCACTTGCCGCTAAGCATCCCTACCGCGAGCCGCTGTGGGCGAAGCTGATCACCGCCTATTACGTTGCCGAACGCCAATCCGACGCCCTGGAGGCCTATCGGCGGCTCAAAGCGGTGCTGGCCGAGGATCTCGGCATCGACCCCGGGCCCACGGTGAGCGCCCTACACGCGCAAATTCTGCGGCAGGAGCGGCTAGACACCAAGCAGGCCGCAAAGACCACCGCCAAGCGCGCAATTTCGAGCACGTACATCGCGTTGACCCGCGCGGCCGTTGTCGCCAGGTTGCGTGACGCCGCCGGGCGGCACTATCCGCTCAAAGCGGCGGCCACCCGGATCGGGCGCCTTCCGGATAACGACATCATTCTGGAGGACGACGATGTCAGCAGGCACCACGCCGTAATCGTCGATACCGGAGGCAATTTTGTGATCACCGATTTGCGGTCGGCCAACGGAGTGCACGTGCAACACCGCCAACTACGGCCCAGCGTCACCCTCGCCGACGGTGACCTCATCGACATCTGCGGTCACGAGTTCATCTTCGAGCTCCAACCCTAACGAGCGATTGCGTTGAGTGTGCGCAGAACTATCGGTAGATGAACTAAGTAGCTCTGAGGCGTCCTGCGTGGAGTTCGACCGGCATCGGCCCGCGACGTGACCGACCGTTGCGCACCGGGGTTTCAATGTCGCGCTGGCCCTCGAGGATCTATCCGCGATGCTGGCTCCAAAAAGACGTCCGCATCAGTCCCGTTGCGCTCCAGAAAAATTCGAGTGAGCAGCCAAGTGCCATCGGCCCCGTCGTCGGATCACGCAGCCTCCAAGTCATTGCCCCGGCATTTAAACTACCCCACGGGGTGGCGGTCGACGCCGCCGGCGACGTGTACGTCACCGACGGCGGCAACGACCGGGTGCTGAAGTTGGCGGCCGGGTCGAGCACCCAAACCGTGTCGGGTGCTGCATGCCAGCCTGACATTACGCAACGCCGAGGACTGCCTCGTACTGATCGTGGAATGGCTTCGTGACGAGCTCCGAGGGCTGGCGGCACCGAATCCCTAACCGTCGCCTGTGCCGCTTCCTCGCTGCCATGCTCTCGCTTGAGCCTTTCTGCCCACAACGTAGGTCGTCAGACTCTCACACACCGTGGAAGATGCTCGGCGCCGTCGGCGAGTCCTCGACACAACCTGCCCTGGGCGTGCCGCTGACGCGCGCGAGGTCATGATATCATTGATATCAGGAGGTTGGCGGGCATGGCGGATGTATTGATCAGGGGACTATCCGAAGCCGCGGTGGCTCACATCGACGCGTCCGCCGCGGCGAGGGGGTTGTCGCGGCAGGAGTATCTGCGGCGACGGTTCGAGACGGAGCGTTCTGAGGCGCAGGCTCAAGGCAAGCTCACGGCCGAAGACATGCGTCGCGCGGCGGCCGCCGCGGCGGATCTCGATGACCCCGAAGTGATGGAGGGCGCGTGGCGGTGACCACGTGGCTGATCGATAAGTCGGCCTACACCCGCATATCAGGCTCACCGGATGCCGACCTGTGGATCGACCGCATAGAGCGGGGTTTGGTGCGAATGAGCACGGTCACCCGCCTTGAGATCGGCTATTCATTTCGCACCGCGGCGCAAGCACGTCTCGAGGTCGCATCGCCGCCGCTGTCGCTGATGCCGGTGGAGTACCTAACGCCGGCCGCTGAAGATCGCGCCGTCGAATTGCAGCTGCTGCTGGCCGATCGCGGTCAGCATCGTGCACCTTCCATCCCCGACCTTCTCGTCGCTGCCGCCGCCGACATCGCGGCGCTTACAGTCCTGGCTCTTGACAAGGACTTCGACTTGATCGCGCAAATTTCTGGACAACCTATGGAATGGCTGCGCCTAAGCTAAGTGAGCCAGCAGATACTTGGCTGCGACGCAGTCGTCCGCGTTCGGCACCGCGTACCTTTGATGCAAACCGGATTCCGGACACGAATATTGGATTCTCCACCAGATCGTTTGTACCGCAGGGGAAATCGCGTCGGTGTCACGCTTGACGCGAATACGGGCTCCAGCGGTGGCTATCGGGGAGCGGTCCCGTGGACGGGTGAACGTGCAGTAACTCGCCGCTTATCGGACCTTCCAGTCTGGTCCGAATTCTGCAACGCGATGAGGTCGTAGAGTGGGTTTTGGGCTGCGGCGGCGCGGGTTTCGGTTCCGGCGGCGGAGACATAGCGCTGGGATGTCGCCATGGATTCGTGGCCAAGGAGTTTCATCAGCTCATAGACGCTGATGTTGGTGTTGGCCAGTTCGGTGGCGTAGGTGTGGCGCAGCGCGTGCACGAGGGCCCCGGGTGTGCGGCCGGCGTCGGGCCGGGTCGGCTGGTGAGAGTTCTCGGCGCGGTTGTTCAGGTACTTCGACCGGCGATGCCGCACCGACGGCATGAGCTCGCGGTGCGCCACCTGGTAGCTGGCGAGCTTGTCGGTGACGATCATCCTGGGCACGTATCGCAGGCCCTTGAGCAGTCGGCGGCCTCCCATAGCAATGCGGTGGCCCGGTTAAGTAAGTAGCTCAAGCGATTTCTTAGTTAGCTATCAGGCAGGGGTCATTGCAACCGTTCGACGCTCCACAGAAGCCAGCCGAAAAGGGGACAGGCGCATTCACCGGTTGTTCGTCGACATCGTCAACGGCGCGGCCTGACATCAGCCGGCGGCGGGCAGCACCCATCGAATGCCGCCGACCAAGGCGCGTCCGACGGTGCGCACGACCGTGCGCTCGACCGGCGGAAAGTACGGCAGCAGCAGCGGTATTCGTGCCCATGCCGGCAGCATCGCCACCGCCGTCGCGGCCAGCGCGCCGTAGGGCGCCCGGGCCGCCAACGGTAGCGGCGGCGTGAGCAGCAGGAACCGGGCCGCGTCCCGCGCCTGTGGCGTGCTGCGCAACTCCGGCCGGAACGCGTTAATCCGTTGCGC
>Ga0335075_10004557_pt1 | contig 21670 bp, 12 predicted proteins | sample Lox_Sample_24_FD_206723 | JGI IMG/M metagenome (GOLD analysis project Ga0335075, IMG submission 206723) | Soil microbial communities from Loxahatchee National Wildlife Refuge, Florida, United States - Lox_Sample_2.4 | ecosystem: Environmental > Terrestrial > Soil > Wetlands | place: USA...
CTTTAATGCCGCAGCTCCCCTCACGATCAGCGAGAGCACCTTCAACAACAACGTGTCGGGCTTCTTTGGAGGCGCTCTGGAGTTCAACGCTGGAGCAGGCGCCTCGTCCCTGACCAACGACACTTTCGTCAGCAATCAGTCACTTAGCGACGGCGGCGCTATCGACATCGAAAACGGTCAGCTAGCGCTGGTCAACGACACCATCAACGGCAACACGGCCGGCGGCAACGGCGGCGGTGTCAGTGACGAGTCCTTGGGCACGCATAGTTTCCAGAACACCATCGTCGCCGGCAACACCGCCGCCGCTTTTGCCGTCGGCGGCCAAGGCCCGGATGTCTTTGTCGGCTCCGGACTCAGCGTTACCGATAACGGCGGCAACTTCATCGGCAATCTCAGCGGCAGCAGCGGTTTCGCCGCCGGCACCCTGACAGGCAACCCGCTGCTTGGTCTCCTCGCCGACAACGGCGGAATTCTCGCCGGCGCTTCCGGCGATCAGCAAATCGTGCAGACTGAGGCGTTGCTGCCCGGCAGCCCGGCCATCGGCAAGGGCGTCGCCAACGGCGCACCGAACACTGACGAGCGCGGCTTCCCGCTCGCGACTCCGCCGGACATCGGTGCTTTCCAATTCCAGAACGTGCCGCTCACTGTCACCGTCACCCCGGCGACGCCCAACCTCACCCTCAACGGTACGGAAACCTTCACCATCACGGTCACGAACATCGGCGGAATCGCTCTGCCTGCCGACAATTCGACGCTGACCATCATTCTGTCCTCCGGCCTGACGACGACCGGCCCCTTGACGTTCACCTTGACCGCCCTCCCCGCCGGGCAGAGTCAGACTTTCACCGTCACGGCCACGGCCACGACGCTGGGAACGCAGATGCTGACGGCTACCGTTACCAGCCCCGATACCAACCCCAACAGCGTCGGCGGCAACGCTACCGTCAACGTCGTCACCAGCTCATCGACGACCAACCCCGTAGCGACACACTCCCCCGTCGGCAGCTTGACGTTGTTCGCTTTCGGTTTTGGGCCGACAGGAATCGATCTGTTCGAGGTCGATAGCGCCGGCGACATCTTCGCCGTGCCGTTCATGAGCGGCGGCGCGCCGTTGTTCCTCAACACGACACTGCATCTGCCGATTGTCGTACTGGCCGACGGCCGCCTCCTGGCCCTTCTGACGGGTAGCAACGGTCAGGACTATGTAATCGATATTGTGAATCCCTTTGACACATTCATCGAGCCGGCTGTCCTCGCCGCCCTCACGCACGGCTGAGAGCCGCGCCCAAGCAATGAATCGGAGATCCAGCCATGTTCTCGCCTCTGTGGATGGGTTCCCTATTCCGCTGGCCCTGGGCTTGTCCCTCGACCCGCAGGCCGCTACCACCTCGACGCGTGCGCCGCGCCCATCTCGGTCTCGAACCGTTGGAAGAGCGCGTCACGCCGTCGGTGACGGTGACGACCGCCATGGACCCGGCCACGCCCATTGCCGGCCAGTTGTCGCTGCGTGAGGCCATCAACATGGTCAACTCCGGACAGGTCGCCGACAACACCATCATCCTGCCCGCCGGCACTTATGTGAACGCGCAAGGAGCACTTAATGTCACCCATTCGCTCATCCTCCAAGGCGCCGGCTCAGGCACGACGGTCCTCGACGGCAGCGGCACCGATCGCGTCATCTTCATCGACCCGCCGGCGGCGGTCAACGTGCAAATCTCCGGCGTGACCGTGCGCAACGGCAGCTTCTTCGATGACGGCGGCGGCATCGATGTGCAGGACGTCACTGGGCAATCGTCTGTCCTCACCGTGCAAAACTGCATCATCACCGACAACATAGGCGGCAGCGTCGATTTCGGCGGAGGCGGCATCGCTGCCAACAACGGTGACATCAATGTCATCGATTCTCAGGTGATCGACAACCAGTCGAGCACCTTCGGCGCCGGCATTGCCGACGACGATCAGGGCACCGGCAACGTCACTGTGGTCAACAGTCTGATCGCCAACAACACGGCCGGCCTCCTCGGCGGCGGCATCGCGATCCTGAACGCTGGTCCTGGCAAGCTGACCATTACCGGCAGCACAATCCAGGACAACAGTGTGACTTCCCCCAACAACAGTGAAGGGGGCGGCGGCATCTTCGCTAACACCAAGGGAGATATCAACATCGGCAACACAACCATCCAGGGCAACACTTCGGCGTTCGACGGCGGCGGCTTCATCGCGGAAGTTGCCAGCTCCACCAACATCGTCTTCAGCAACGACACCATCGACGACAATCAGAGCACACAGGGCAACGGCGGCGGCATCGCCATCGAAACCACTTCGAACGTGAGCCTGGAAAATACCACAGTTAACGGCAACACCGCCGCTCAGGCCGGCGGCGGTGTGTTTCTGGGCACCAGCGTCCTCATGGCGACGTTCAAGGACAGCACCATCAGCGGCAACACCGCCGGCGCCAGCGGCGGCGGCATCGAGGACGAGGCCGCCACGCTGACGGCGACCAACAGCGTTTTCGACAACAACAAGGCCAACAACGGCAATGGCGGCGGCCTCGACGTGGCCAACGGCACCAATCAGACGGTGGGGTTGACCAACGTTACCTTCCGCAGCAACAGCGTTGCGGGGAGCTTCAACGCCGGCACCGGCTTCGGCGGCGGTCTGGGCGCCAGCTCCAACAGCACCCTCGACCTCTTCAACTGCCTGTTCGTGGACAACACTGCTGGGGTGGAGGGTGGCGGCCTGCAACAGATTCAGGGCACACTGAGCATCTTCGAGTCGCAATTCACCGGTAACGTCGCCAGCGCCGGCGGCGGCGGCGCACTGGGATTCGACGGCTCGGCATTCACGATCAGCGGCAGCACCTTCGACAACAATCAAGCGAGCGGCGATGGCGGCGGGGTCTTCATAGTGTCTCTCTCGACCGGCGCGTCAGGGGCCTCCCTGCTGGTCAACGACATCTTCACCGGCAACACGGCGACTCAAGGGGGTGCGATCGATGTGGGGGGGACCGAACCCGTATCGATCCTCAATGACACGATCACCGGCAACTCGGCCAGCGAGGCCGTCGGCGGGCTCTTCGCGGGCAGCCCCGTCACTCTTCAGAACTCGATCATCGCCGGCAATTCGCCAGCCATCCAGCCGGATATCACCTTCGCGGGCGGCTTGACCGACAACGGTGGCAACCTGATCGGCAGCACTAGCGGGTTCTTCGGCACCCTCAGCCCCACGGATCTCGTCGGGATCGATCCCCTGCTCGGCCCGCTCGCCGACAACGGCGGAGCGCTGGCCGGCGCCAGCAGCGATCAGCAAGTGGTGCAGACCGAAGCGCTGCTGCAAGGCAGCCCAGCCATCGGTAAGGGTATCGCCAACGGCGCGCCGAACGCCGACGAGCGCGGCTTCCCCATCGCCACGCCGCCGGACATCGGCGCTTTTCAATTCCAGAACGTGCCGCTTACCGTCACCGTCACCCCGGCGACGCCCAGCCTCACCATCAACGGCTCGGAAAACTTCACGATCACGGTCACGAACACCGGGGCAACCGCTCTGCCTGCCGACAATTCAATGCTTACCATCACGCTGTCCCCTGGCCTGAAAGCGACCGGTCCCTTGACCTTCACCCTGGCGGCTGTCCCTGCCGGACAGAGCCAGACTTTCACCGTCACCACCACAGCCGTCACCGCCGGCTTGCAGATCCTGACGGCCACCCTCACCAGCTCCGATGGCAACCCCAACAACGTCTCCGGCAACGCTGTCATCAGTGTCGTCACCCCCCCGCCCACGCCGACGCACACGCCCATCGGCAGCTTGACGTTGTTCGCGTTCGGTTTTGGGCCGACGGGCATTGATCTCTTCGAGGTGGACGGCGCCGGCGACATCTTCGCCGTGCCGTTGTTCGGCGGCGGCACGCCGTTGTTCCTCAATACGACACTACAGCTGCCGATTGCCGTACTGGCCGACGGTCAGCTGCTCGCCCTCTTGGCGGGCAGCAACGGTCAGGACTATATAATCGACATTGTGAATCCCTTTAATACCTTCATCGAGCCGGCTGTCCTCGCCGCCCTCACGCACGGCTGAGCGCCGCGCCCTCTCATTGAATCGGAGATACAGCCATGTTTTCGCCTTGGTGGATGCGTTCCCTACTCCGCAGGCTCCGGGCCTGTCCCTCGACCCGCAAGCCGCGAACACCTCGACGCGTGCGCCGCACCCATCTGGTTCTCGAAGTGTTGGAAGATCGCGTCACCCCATCAGTGACGGTGACAACCACACAGGATCTATCCACGCCGGTCGCCGGGCAGCTGTCGCTGCGCGAAGCGATCAACATGGTCAACGCCGGCCAGGTCGCCGACAACACCATCATCCTGTCCGCCGGCACCTACCAGAACACCCAAGGCGCGCTCAACATCACGCATTCGCTGATCCTCCAGGGCGCCGGCTCGGGCACGACGATTCTGGACGGCGGCGGCACCGACCGCGTCATCCTCATCGACCCAATTGCGGCGGTCAACGTGCAATTCTCCGGGCTTACCGTGCAGAACGGCAACACCAACGGCGACGGCGGCGGCATTAACGTGCTGGACGTTTCGGGCCAATCGTCCACGCTGACTGTGCAAAATTGCATCATCACGGCCAACACAGCGGAAATGAGCGCTTTCGGCGGCGGCGGCATCTTCGCCAACAACGGCGACATCGTTGTCAGCAATTCTCAGATTACCAACAACCAGTCGAGCTTCGCCGGCGGCGGCATCGCCGACAACAACCAGGGCACCGGCAACGTCACCATCACGAACAGCCTGATCGCCGACAACACGGCTGGCTTCGAGGGCGGCGGCATCGCCCTGGTGAACGCCGGCCCCGGCGCGCTGACTGTCACCGGCAGCACGATCAAGGGCAACAGCGTGACCTCGACGATCACGCCTCTTGGCGGCGGCGGCATCTTTGCCAACACCAATGGGGCCGTCAACATCGGCAACACCACCATCGAGGGCAACACTTCCACGTTCAACGGCGGCGGCTTTGAGGAGCAGCAACATGGACCGACGAGCATCGTCTTCAGCAACGACACCATCGCTACCAATCAGACCACGATGGGCAACGGCGGCGGCATCGACGTAAGCACCGGCTCGAATGTGACGATCCAAAACACCACGCTCAGCGGCAACACCGCGGCCGGCAACGGCGGCGGTATCAGCGATACCGGCACCGGCGCCCTCGATGTCGAGAGCAGCACCTTCGTCGGTAACACCGCGGCTAACGGCGGAGGACTGGAGGACGACAGCATCGCGATGCTGACGGTGATGAATAGTACCTTTGATCGCAACCAGGCGAATGCTGCCAGCGGCCAGGGCGGCGGCATCGACACACGGGTCCACGCCAACATGTTCAACGACACCTTCACCAACAATAGCAGCGGCACGGGCGGCGGGGGCGCGGTATTTGAGAGCGGCGGCGGCACCACCCAGCTCGTCAGCTGCCTGTTTCTCAATAACACCTCCTCGGCGGACGGCGGAGCCGTTCTCGGCACGATGAACGATCTCATGATCTTGGACTCGCTCTTCACGGGCAACAGCGCCGGCGGCGACGGCGGCGGCATCTTCACCGACGGGGTCGTGGCGGGGATCACCAACAGCACCTTGAGCAACAACCAGGCGACCGGCCGCGGCGGTGCCGTGTTCATTGGCACCACCGATACGATCAACCAAAACGACGAAGGCTCGGAGCTGGAAAATGACACCCTGACCGGCAATGGTGCTGGCGGCGACGGCGGCGCGGTCCTCAGCGCCGGCGTCGGCGACCTTGGGTTGTTCCAGGTCACCATCAACGGCAATCGCAGCGGTGGGAATGGCGGCGGCATCGCCTACATCGGCAATCAGCAGATGTACTTCGTGCAAAACTCCCTCATTGCCCTGGACGCCGCGACCGGCAACGGACCCGATGTCTTCACCGCCAGCTCATTGACCGTTACCGACGACGGGGGCAATTTCATCGGCACGCTCAGCGGCAGCAGCGGCTTCGGCGGCGGCACTCTGACCGGCAACCCGCTGCTCGGTCCCTTGCAAAACAACGGCGGAATGCTCGCCGGCGCCAGCGCCGATCAGCAAGTGGTCCAGACCGAAGCCCTGCTGCCGGGCAGCCCAGCCATCGGCAAAGGCATCGCCAACGGTGCGACCACCGATGAGCGCGGCTTCCCCGTAGTTACGCCGCGGGACATCGGCGCTTTCCAATTCCAAAACGTGCCGCTGACCGTCACCGTAACCCCAGCGACGCCAAGCCTCACCATCAACGGCACGGAAGGCTTCACCATCACGGACACGAACACCGGCGGAACCGCTCTGCCTGCCGACAATTCCATGCTGACCATCACACTGTCCGCAGGCCTGACGACGACCAATCCCCTAACGTTCACTCTTGCCGCCCTCCCCGCCGGACAGAGCCGGATTTTCACCGTGGCGACCACGGCGACGACGCCTGGCTCGCAGATGCTGACGGCCACCGTCACCAGCCCCGACGCCAATCCCAACAGCGTCAGCAGCAGCGCCGCCATCAGCGTCGTCGCGCCCCCGCCCCCACCGACGACGACGCACACGCCCATCGGCAGCTTGACGTTGTTCGCCTTCGGTTTTGGGCCGACGGGCATTGATCTGTTCGAGGTGGACAGCGCCGGCGATATTTTCGCCGTGCCGTTCATGGGCGGCGGCGGGCCTTTGTTCCTCAACACGACATTGCAGCTGCCGATTGCGGTGGCGGCCGACGGCCAGCTATTGGCCCTCTTGGCGGGCAGCAATGGTCAGGACTTTATAATCGATATTATTAACCCCTTTAATCCGTTCATCGAGCCGGTGGTGATCGCCGCTCTCACGCGTCGCTGATGCCTCGTCCGTCACAAAATGCTGTGACAGCCCAAGCAATATCAATGGGGGAGGCCATCCCTCTCGCCGGAGCACGAAGACGGCCGCGAGGGAAATTGCGTCCATCGTCCGTCGCCGGCTACTTGGTGTTGAAGAGGTCGAATGATGATGTCCTTGAAGGAACTTTGCATGTTTCCGCGTCGATCTCCGCGTCGCACTGCCTTCGCCCGCCTGTGGGCGAAGGCATTCCCCAGCGGCCGTTGCAAGGCATCTCGTCCTCACACATCGCGCGTGCGGCCGCAGCTGGAATATCTCGAAGATCGCTTGGTGCCGGCGGTCATCGATGTCACCACTCTCGCCGACGGCACCGGCCCCGGCACGCTGCGCTCGGCCATCGCCCAGGCCAACACCAACGACGCCAACGGCGACACCAACAACACCATCGACATTACCGTTGCCGGAACCTACAACATCGGCCAGCTCGGCGCCCTGCAAATCTTCAGCAACGCCGTCGCGACGCAGACCGGCCTGAGCCTGACCATCCAAAACACCAGCAATGGCACCGTCGCCATCAACGGCGACAACGCCAGCCGCGTCTTCGACATCAACCCCAACGACATCGTCTCTAGCAATAACGCGGTGCTGGGCAGCGTGACGATCGGCGGCGTGACCATCGAAAACGGCCTGGCTTCCTCCGGGAGCAGCCCCAGCGGCGGCGGCATCCGCGATCAGGGGCCGGTCGATTTGACGCTCAACAACGACATCGTGACCCAAAACTCGGCCGCGGCCGACGGCGGCGGCATCGCCATGGCGAACGCCGCCAGCACGCCATGGGTGCTGACAATCAACAACACCACGATCAGCAACAACCATGCGGACGGCGCCGGCGGCGGCGTCGAGGAGGACGGCACCGGCCTGGTCAACATCACCAGCTCGACCATCGCCGACAACTTCTGCGTCAAGGAGGGCGGCGGCGTCTGGCTGGACGCTATCAACGGCGACACCGCCACGCTGAACGTGACCAGCTCGATCGTCAGCGACAACACGGCGGAGGTGCTGGGCGGCGGCATCGGCAACGCGGGCACCGGCACGGTGACGATTGCCGGCAGCACCATCGCCGACAACTTCACCGGCGACATCGGCGGCGGCTTCGCCAACCTGTCCAGCTTCAACTTCAGTGTCATCCCAGCGGGCACGCTGATCGTGCAGAACAGCCTGTTCCTGGACAACTCGGCGGGCATCGCGGGCGGCGGCATCGAAGCTAGCCACGTCCTGACGATCACCAACAGCGAGATCAAGGGCAACGCCGCCGGCCACGGCGACAGCTCCGTCTTCACCGCTGCCCACGAGGTTGAAGTCGGCTCCTCCGGAGGCGGCCTGTACTTACTTGGTGGAACTCTGACGCTCACCGACAGCACCGTCGCCGAAAACACCTCCAATTTGACGGGAGGCGGCATTTGGTTGACTCTGACAGGCACCGCGACCGTTACCGGCTCCACCATCGCCGGCAATACCGCTCTGAGCGGGGTTAACGGCGTAGCCCTTGGCGGCGGCATCTCCGACGAATTCGGAGCAGGTAATCTGACGTTGCTCAACGATACTATCACCTACAATTTCGCCAATGCCGGCGGCGGCCTTTTCTCCAACTCGGGACAGCAGACCACGCTCACCGTTCAGAACACGATCATCGCCCAGAACACGGCCACCGAACAGGGACCGGACGTCGATGGAGGGCCTACCACCGACCTGGGCGGCAATCTGATCGGCATCCTTGACAACCTCGCGACCGGCTTCACGGCCGCCACCGATCGCACGGGTACGGTAGGCAATCCCCTCAATCCGCAGCTCGGCCCCCTCACGAATAACGGCGGACCCGTGGCCGGCGCACCCGGCGAGCAGATGACCGTCGAGACCGAGGCGCTGTTGCCCGGCAGCTCGGCCATTGGCAACGGCGTGGCCGCCGGCGCACCGACTACCGATGAGCGCGGCTTTCCTCAGCTCACAGCGCCGGACATCGGCGCTTTCCAATTCCAGAACGTGCCGCTGACCGTCAACGTCATGCCGGCAACACCTACCGCCACGCTCAACGGTACGGAAACCTTCTCCATCACCGTCACGAACACCGGCGGCAATGCTTTGCCCGACGACAATTCGACACTCGTTGTCTCGCTGTCCGCGGGCTTGACGACGGCAAGTCCCTTGACGTTCACCCTGGCGGCCCTCCCCGCCGGACGGAGCCAGAGCTTCACCGTCACGACCACGGCCGCGACGTTGGGAACGCAGACGTTGACGGCCACCGTCACCAGCCCCGATGCCAACCCCAATCCCGTCAGCGGCAACGTTACCGTCAACGTTATTGCGTCCCCACCGACGACGACGCTCACGCCCCTCGGCAGTCTGACGCCGTTCGCTTTTGGTTTCGGGCCGACAGGCATCGACCTATTCGAGATCGACAGCGCGGGAGACATCTTCGCGGTGCCATTCATGGGCGGCGGCGCTCCGGTCTTCCTCAACACGGCGCTGCATCTGCCGCTGGCGATGTTGCAGAACAACCAGCTGTTGGCACTGCTGACGGCTGCCAATGGTCAGAACTTTGTGATCGATATTATGAACCCCTTCCTGCCTTCGGTCCTACCCGACGTTCTCGCCGCTCTTCACTTGTAAGAGGCCGTAACGTGGTGGGGCGTGAACGTAGCCAGAAATGATAATAACGCCATGAGAAACAGCTATCGATTGGTAAATAGTTTTGTATTGGAAATGTTTCACGCGGCTTTCCTTAGAGCCACTAACAAAATGTGGCGGCACGTTTTCAACGTGTCGGGCCATTCGGCACGTTGAAAACGTGCCGCCACTTTTTGTTAGCCCCTTTTAGAATGGTTCTCTCGAAAAATACTGTGACAGGAGGCGCAATACGAATATCATAGCTATTTGCTGTTCCGCTCGTCCCTCCGTTGAGTGAGCACAATGGATAGGGACATGTAGGACTTAGCGCACGGTTGTTGAAGTCAAATGAGACCCGTTGTAACTTCTTTGAAGGAGCTTGCCATGTCTCGTCGTCAAGCCTCGCATCCGAATGTTTTTTCGCGTCTGTGGTCGAAAGCCTTGGCGTCGGGCCGCCGCAAGGCGGTCATGGCGCGGCGGCCGCGCACGCGGCTGCAACTGGAGTGCCTGGAAGATCGTGTGGTGCCGGCGGTCATCGATGTCACCACCCTGGCCGCCACCGGCGCCGGCTCGCTGTCCGCCGCCTTTCAGACGGCCAACACCAACGGCCAGGCCAGCAACACCATCGACATCACCGTGGCCGGCATCTACAACATCGGCCAGGTTGGCGCCTTGAGCGTCTTCGCCAACGCGGTGACCGGGCAAAGCGGCCTCAGCCTCACCGTCCAGAACACCAGCGGCGGCACCGTCGCCATCAGCGGCGACAACATGACGCGCGTTTTCGACATCAATCCAGGCGACATCAACGGCGGCCCCAATCCCAGCGGCACAGTCCTCGGCGCCGTCACCATTGACGGCCTGACCATCGAGAACGGCCTGGCCTCGTCGGCGGGCACCCCGGATGGTCCCGCTGCTACCGGCGGCGGCATCCGCGATCAAGGACCGGTCGATCTGACCCTCAATAACGATATTTTGACCAACAACTCGGCCACCGCCGACGGCGGCGGCGTGTCCATGGAGAACACCACCAGCACCAAGTGGATGCTGACGCTCAACAACACCACGGTCACGAACAATCACGCCGGCGACGCCGGCGGCGGCGTCGAGGAGGACGGCACCGGCATCGTCAACATCACCAGCTCGACCATCGCCGACAATACTTGCCTCAATCAGGGCGCCGGCGTGTGGCTGGACGCCATCGGCATCGGCACGGCCACGTTAACCGTGACCAATTCGATCGTCAGCGGCAACTCGGCGGGCGTTGTAGGCGGCGGTATCGGCCAAGCCGGCAACAGCACCGTCACCATCACCGACAGCACCATCGCCAACAACTTCACCGAAGGTTTCGGCGGCGGCTTCGGCGATCAGAACGAACTGGGCACCTTGGTGGTGACGAACAGCTTGTTCGTGAACAACTCGGCGGGCACCAACGGCGGCGGCATCCAGGAAGGCGGCCCGAGCACGACCATCACCAATAGCGAAATCAAGGGCAATGCCGCTGGCGTCAACGGTTCCATGCACATCGGCTCCACAGGCAGCGGCACTCCCAATCCCGTCATGGGCAGTGGCGGCGGCCTGTTCATCAACGGTGGTGCCTTGACGTTGACCGCCAGCACCGTCGCCGACAATACCGCCACCCAGAACGGCGGCGGCATCGAATTGCAAACGACCGCTCCCTCGACCATCACCAACTCCACCATCGTCGGCAACACCGCCTTGAACAGCGGCGGCATCGGTAACGGCGGCGGCATCGATGCCGAAGGGTCGGCCTTTACAAGCGCCGTGACGCTGCTCAACGACACCATCACTAACAACTTCGCCGTCAACGGCGGCGGCGTCTTCTACGCCGGCGCGCCCGGCTCTTCTTTCAGCATCGAAAACACGATCATCGCCCTGAACACCGTCACCGGCACCGGACCGGACGCCGACAACCCCACCTTAACTTTCACCGACCTGGGCGGCAACCTGATCGGCATTAGCGGCGCCGGCAGCGGCAATACCGGCTTCACGGTCTCCACGCTGCTGGGCACCGTCGCCAATCCGCTCAATCCGATGGTGTCGGGCCTGACCAACAACGGCGGCCCCCTGGCCGGCGCCTCCGGCGATCAGATGACCGTCGAGACCGAAGCGCTCTTGCCCGGCAGCCCCGCGGTCGGCAAGGGGACGGTCCTCGCCGCCGTCACCACGGACGAGCGCGGCGCCGCGCGGATCAACACCAACGACATCGGCGCCTTCCAGTTCGAGGATGTGACGCTGTCGCTGAGCATCGGCACACAGACTAGCCTCGGTCTGGGCGCGAGCGAGACCGTCTCTGTAACGGTGACCAACACCAGCGGCAATCCGCTGCCGGTTGACAGCTCGACCTTGACGGTGACGGCCTCCGGCGGCTTGAACATCGGCGGCACGCAGACGTTTACCCTCGGTGCCATCGGGGCGGGCGGGAGTCAGACCTTCACCTTCAACGCCACCGGCGTCACAGCCGGCGCTCAGACCCTCACGGCCAGCGTCACGAGTCCGGACACCAATCCGGCGACGACGACGGCCACGACAACGGTCAACGTCTCGACGACGCCGACGGGTGGGCTGACCTTGTTCGCATTCGGGTTTGGGCCGACAGGCATCGACCTGTTCGAGATCAGCAGCACGGGTGAGATCTTCGCCGTGGCGTTCCCAGCCGGCGGCGCTCCGATCTTCATCAACACGATGTTGCATCTCCCGCTGGCTGCTATCCAGAATGGACAGCTGCTGGCCTTCCTGACGGCCTCCAGCGGCCAGAATTTCGTGATCGACATCATCAACCCGTTCGCGCCTGGAGTCTTGGGGGCTGTCATCGCCGCCCTGCACCTGTGAGCGGCGCGGACACCCTAGGGGGAGGAGCTGCCAGGGATCGCAGGTTGCCGGGACGAGGATGGATCGCTTGTCCCGGCAGCCTGTTGGCTGTTCGTCGTTGACGCGTTTGTTACGCTTCTCCAGGAGCCTCCCATGAGAATCCCAGCGACCCATTCTCGAAAGGCATTCACCCTGATCGAGCTGCTGGTGGTGATCGCCATCATTGCCATCTTGATTGGTTTGTTGCTGCCGGCTGTGCAAATGGCTCGCGAGGCCGCCGCCTGCCGTTCAACGGCCTCGATCTCCTTAGCCTGCTCACGGCGTTAGCCGTCAATGAGCCACGTCCCATTCATGAATTCGCTCCGGAGACGCCGGCGGAGCTGGTGGCGCTGGTCGGCGAGCTGTTGTCCAAGTTGCCGGCCGACAGACCGGCCACGGCGCGCGAGGTGGCCGAGCGCCTGCGCGGCTTCCAGGATCTTCCGATGACGACCTCCCTTCCTCGTTCCCAAGCTCCGCTTGGGAACGCATCGATGCGAAGCTCTGCTTCGCGGCCTGGCATGGACAGGAGGCGAAGCAGAGCTTCGCGACCTGCGTTCCCAAGCGGAGCTTGGGAACGAGGGGTAAGGGGACGAGAAAGGGTGGTCCCAGGCGTTTCGGCACCGGGTTGCTGGTTGGCAGTCTATTGTCGTCGGTGGTGCTGGTGCTTGGGGCTTGGCTCTGGATCAAGATGCACAGTGGAGCGTCTAACTCCAATGAGGCGGGGGGACGCAATGCCGGCGTCGGTGCGTCCGGCCTTGCAAGGGTTGGAAACAAACGGTCCCGGCGGCCCGGTACGGATCGATCCCCGCAGCCGATATGCCTGGAAGGTAGTTCGTGTCGGCCAAATCGGCGAACGCGGGTTATTCAAGATCGTCTGGAGCTCCGAGGAGCCAGTTGAGCCGCAGCCGTTTCCACCAACCCGCACGCGCGAGCGGTGGCTGCTCTTCCTGGCGGGGCTTCAACAGAATTGGGACGGCCGCTGGGAACGCTGAGGAGCCATCCAAGATTAACTTCGGTTAGCGACGCTTCGCAGAAGCGTCTTCTCCGACGCTTCTGCGAAGCGTCGCTAACCTCGGAAGTTATTCGTGGACGCGTCACCGAGGATTGCCGTGATCGCCCTGGCACCGCCAAGGGTATCGGTGAGACGGAAATCCCGTCCGCCGAAGCGATACGTCAGCCGCTCGTGATCCAGCCCCAGAGCGTGCAGCAGGGTGGCGTGCAGATCGTGCATGCTGACGACATCCTCCGCGGCGCGCATGCCCAGCTCATCGGTAGCGCCGTAAGCCGTGCCGCCCTTGACGCCGCCGCCGGCCAGCCAGACCGAGAACCCCTCTGGATGATGATCGCGGCCGGCCTTGACGCCCTTGCCGGCGGTGTGAGGCGTGCGGCCAAATTCGCCCGCCCACAATATCAATGTTTCATCCAGTAGGCCGCGGCGCTTCAGATCCTTGAGCAATCCGGCAATCGGCTGATCGACATCGAAAGCGTTCTTTTCGTGTCCCTCCTTGATCTTGCCGTGCTGGTCCCAAACACCGTTGGCGCTGGCCGGACTGCTAATCTCGACGAAGCGCACTCCCGCCTCGATCAAGCGCCGCGCCCGCAAGCACTGAAGCGCGTACTGTCTCTTGGACGCCACCGGCGAATCGAGTCCGTAGAGCTTTTTGGTCTCTTCGGTTTCCCTGGCGAGATCGAGAACAGCAGGAGCATGCGCCTGCATGCGGAAGGCCAGCTCATAATTGCGAATCGCCGACTCGACGGCGTCCTCGGTGCCGAGCCGGCGCGAGAACCGCTGGTTCTGTCCGGCGATCAGGTCGAGCTGGCTGCGCTGTACGCGGCGATCGTAGGCCGGCACAATGTTGTCGATCGGCGGACCTTCGACGTTGAGGAGCGTGGCCTGATAATTGGCGGGCAAAAAGCCGCTAGAGAAATTGTCCATACCGCCGGGCGGCACGCCGCCGAAGCTCAGGACGACATAGCCGGGCAGATCTTTGTTGAGGCTGCCCAGACCGTAGTTGACCCACGATCCGCAGCTGGGCCGGCCGGCGTCGTTGTGGCCGGTGTGCAGGTACAGCACCGCCGATTGATGCGACGGCCGACTGCTTTGCATGGAGCGAATCACGGCCAGGTCGTCCGCGCAGCCGGCCAGGTGCGGAAACAGCTCGCTGACCGGCAGTCCCGATTGGCCGTGTTGCTGGAACTTCCAGGGGCTTTTGAACCATCGGCGGGCCCCGGGCGTGGTCGGATTGTCCACCTTGCTGACGGCCTGGCCGTCGAGCTGGGCGAGCTTCGGCTTGGGATCGAAGGTATCGACGTGCGAGACGCCGCCGGCCATGAAGCAAAAGATGACGTTTTTCGCCCGCGCCGGTTTGGGCAGTCGAGCGCGGGGAGCCGGCATGGCGGCCTCGGCTCGCTCGGCCAACAGCGCCGAGAACGCCAGCCAGCCGAAGCCGGTGGCGCTGGTCTGGAGCAGCGCTCGACGGCTGAGGCGTGTGTCGGATGAGAGCTGCCGATTCATCGAAGAACCTCCGTGGCCGTCAGGGCTTTTTTTGGAGTGCGGCGCTTTTCCGCCGCTTTTGTTTTGCTTGTTGTTTGTTGAGAAGCGAGAAACAAAAGCGGCGGAAAAGCGCCGCACTCCAAAAAAACCGCCGTCAGGGAATGAAAACGAATTCTTGTAGATTGAAAAACGCATGGGCAGCGATCGTCCAGACGGCTTCATTCTTGAGCACGTCGTCTGATGATGAGAGGTCTCCGGCCCATTGGCGAATGGCCGTTTCAAACCGCTGTCGTTCCTCCGTGTCGGGAGGCCGGCCCAGCGCAGAACGGAACATGCCATCCAGACGATCGGCAATCGAGCGATCATGGTTGAGCGTCAGCCGGGAAGCCCAGACGGCGGCCTGTTGTCGGGCGAGAGATCCATTCATCAGCATCAGAGCTTGCGAAGGCACATTGGTCACGTCGCGCCGGCCGAGCGTTACCTTGCCGCCGGTCGCATTGAACACCTCCAGGAAGCGATCGGCCGCCATCAGTGTTCGCTTGAGATAGAGGCTGCGCCGGCCTTCGCCGTCGAGCGGGCCGCTGAACAGACGCGCGCGAGGATTCGGCTTCTCTCGGAAAGGCTCGATGCTGGGACCGCCAAGCGAGCGGTCGAGCCGGCCGGAGACGGACAGCATCGCGTCGCGCACCATCTCCGCTTGCATCGCCCGCGCCGGATAGTGCTGGAGCCAGCGGTTGCGCGGATCGAGCTGGCGAGCCGCCGGCGACGGTCGATTCTCTGTGCGGAAAGAATGACTCAACACCACGGTGCGGATCAGCCGCTTGATCGACCAGCCCTCTTGCACAAAGCGTGTCGCGAGATGATCGAGCAGCCGCACGTCGGCCGGCGACGGCTGCTCGCCATAGTGGCCGAAATCGTCCACGGTGGCGACGATGCCGGTTCCGAAAAGATGGTGCCAGATGCGGTTGATCATGACGCGAGCGGTGAGCGGGTTGTCGGCGCAAGCGATGCGATCCGCCAGCTCCAATCGGCCGCTGCCGCGAGTGTGGAACGAATCGTTCGCCGACGACAACGCTTCGAGATAGCCGCGCGGGACCGCTTCGCCCGGATGGGTGCAATCGCCGCGGAGAAACAGCGGCTGGTCGAAGCCGGCGCCCCAGTCCGCCATGCCGGGGATCACGCGCGGGCGCGCTAACTTTGTCTCGACGGCACGATAGGCATCGGCCAAAGATCGCAAGCGTGGCGAGATGTCCACGCGATTGCTGAGCAGCTCGTGCCGCACCAGGTAATCGAGCCAGCGGACATCGTCCTCGCTGGCGTGGTCGTCGGCCCATGCCTGTACCGCCGCCTTCGCCACTTCACCATAGCGCGTCGCCCAGTCGGCCAGGCGCGCCGGCTTATTCCCCTGGAACAGCGGCAACAGGTGCCGCAGCTCCGGCTTCGGTACTTCCGGCTCATCGTGCATCACCACGCGGCTGACGCCGAAATAGGATCGCTCGCGCGAGCGGATCGCCTGCTCCCAGGGAAGCTCGACGTTGGCGCTGTTATCGCCAGCGATGCCGGCTGATGGGTCGGGGAATTTCGGATTGTCGAACACCGTCATCAGCTCGGCATAGACGCGCATGTCGGCCGGGTTCTTTGGGATCGTGATGGTGGCCCAGTGCGGCTCGTCGCAGTCCAGGTATCGGGCGTTGACGTAGGCCAGCTGGCAGTTGTTGCAAACCAGACGGGCGGTGCTGCCGTGCTTGCCGCATACCAGGAGGCTCATGTACCGCCGAGACCGCGACGCCAAGACTGGCGATTGAAGCGCGCCGTTGAGCTTCGACGACAAGGAATGGGTAAACCAGCCGCCCGGCAAAATTGCCTGTACCAGCGTTTCACCTTGGGAATGCAAGGCAAAATCGCCGGCGTGCCGTGGCCCGTCGCGAAGAGCATGTCCGTCACGTCGCCAACCGCAATCCTTGCCGTCGGTGAAATCGGCGTAAACCAGGAATTGCCGCTGATTGAATTCGGCTCGCTCTTGCGCTGCGCGTTCCAGCTGCGCCGCTTGCTCCTGCCATTTCGAGGGAAATTCCGCCGCGCCGGCGATGGCTCGCCAAGGAGCGAGTGGGTCTTCCTCCGCGGTGCGCGCCATCCGCACCGTCGTCGCGGTAAGACTGAATCGCTTGAGCAGCTTGACCATCTCGGCTTCGCTCGGCGTCGGTTCTCCCTTGAGAGCGGCTATCCAACGCTCCAGGCGATGGGCGTTGAGTCCAGCCGCGAGCCGGTCGGCGTCTGCTTGCTTGGCTCGTTTCGCTTGTGCCGCGAGCAGATAGCGAGAAAGCGACGCCGCTTCCGCGAGCCAGAGCTTGCCCAGCTCCCGGCGAAAGTCCGTCTTCAAATCGCGGAGCCGTTGCATCGACGCGGCGTTTACCTCCGCCGCATCGATCGTGTGCATGACTTGCCGCGAGCCGCGGATGATGCCGAGGAACTTGTGATAATCCCTGGTCGATACGGCGTCGATCTTGTGATCGTGACAGCGGGCGCACGCCACGGTCGTCGCCAGAAACGCCTTGCCGAGCGTGTCGATCTGGTTGTCGGCGCGATCGAAGCCGCTATCGAGAAAGCCAATGCAGTCTTCGTGATCCACCTCGCCGGGGCGCCAGAAGAACGTGCCGATCAAGGATTCGTTGAGGCGCTCGCGCCGATTCCAGCGCGGCGGCAGGAGGTCGCCGGCAATGTGCTCGCGAATCAGTCGATCGTAGGGAACGTCGTCGTTGAATGCTCGGACCAGGTAATCGCGGTAGCGCCAGGCGTAGGGAACCTCGTAGTTCTCGCCCTTGCCGTGCGTTTCGGAGAAGCGGACGACATCGAGCCAGTGTTGCGCCCACTGTTCACCGAAGTGCGGCGACGCCAGCAGGCGATCGACCAGCTTGCGATAAGCGTTCGGCGAATCGTCGCGGACAAAAGCCTCGACTTCGGCGGGCGCCGGCACCAGTCCGGTTAGCACCAGGCTCAGGCGGCGAATGAGGGTGCGGCGCTCGGCGTCGGCTGCCGGCTGCAAACCGTGCTCTTCGAGGCGGGCGAGAAGGAAGCGATCCAGAGCGTTAAGGCACCAGTCGCGGTTTCGCACCCCCGGGACCGCGGGGTTGCCGACCGGCTGCAAGCTCCACCAGTGCCGCCGCTGCGCCAGGGCTTCTACCCATGAAGAGTCAGCCGCAGCTGCGGTCGTTTCGGTGCGAGGATCCGGGGCGCCCATCCGCACCCATCGTTCCAGGGCCGCGATTTCGCGTTCGGAAAGCTTGCCCCTTTTCTTCGGCGGCATCTCCAGTCCGTCGTGATGCACGGCCTGGATCAGCAAGCTGCGGTTGGGATCGCCGGGGACGATGACCGGGCCGGAATCGCCGCCCTTGCGGAGAGAGTCGCGGCTGTCGAGGGCCAGCCCGCCCTTGTGTTTCTTGGCCGCCGTCGAATGGCATTCGTAGCAGTGTTTCACCAGCAAGGGGCGGATCTTTTGCTCGAAGAACGCGCGACCGGCGGCATCCGGGGGATCCGCGCGGCCAACGCTGACGGACATCCAGATCATGACCAGCGAGCAACAGAGTCGGCGCATCGGCGGGAATCCTAAACGGGCAGGGAGCAATATACTGAATACACGACGATGGCGGCTTTTTCTGACAGACCTTTTTCTGGTTTCCCAATAGCGGTTTGGAAACGAGAAGTCCCACAGCCTGCGTCATTCTTGGAAGATCGCTAGCTCACGGTCCAGGGTGTGCCAGGTCACGTCAGTTAATGCCGCCATACCGCCACAGGGCGGACTGCCCCACCATCCTCGTTCCCCGGCGGAGCGAGGGAACGACAAGGCCACGTAGATCCAAACAGGGGAACGCCAAAATCGCCGGACGTTGACAGCGATCACTCCACAGCGGTAAGCTCTCATCAGATCAACGCCCTCGACTGATCGGAGAACGTCCGCCGATGACGCCGGTCCTGCCCTGCCGCCCGGTCACCGTCCTGGCGTTCGCCGGCGACCGCTCCGGGCCGTTCGCCGCGCGAGTCTTCGCTGATCTCAGGGATGGTAGAAGTGGGCGCGGCCCGGGTCCGTCCGCGCTCGAATGCCTGCTCCTCGCCGGCCATGCCGGCGTGTCCACCGATGCTGGAGCGGCCATCTTCGGGTTCAATCCGGACGCTGGCGGCCTCGCTACTTGGGAGGTCGTGTATAGTTTGCGGAACGGCGATCCCTTCCCCGGCATTGTCACGGACGACACCGGCGTTTTCACGGCGGCGCGCCAGCACGGTCTGGCGGTCGAGGCATTCGACGTACTTCTGCCCGAGCCGGCTTTTCAGTTTTTCGTCGCTGCCCTTGGCAACGAAACACTGAAAAGCCAGTATTCGTATGGTTTCCCCGACGGCGACGGAGACTGTAACTGCGTCACCTGGATCGAGAGGCTTGGGCTGCCGCTGCTGACCGGCCGGATGGACGAGTTCCTCGCGCTGCCCGGCAGGGCGAGCTATCCGAGCCGCCGGTTCGGCCGATGCCTGTGAAACGAGAGGCTTCCCATGACATCCGAACCCGCTCCGCGATCCGCCACTTCTCATCAGCTCGGCATGTTGGCGATGCGATTCCGCCGTACGCGCGATGAGTCGGCTCGACGCGCCATCGCCGCGGAGTATGCCCGAGAGGTCCAGCGCCTGATCGAAACGGGGAGGTGGAGCGAGGCGCCTGCCTTCGAGGATCAGTTGCCCGATGAGTGGATGCCGGAGGCGTTCTTCGCGTATTGGTGCCCGGACTCGTCGCCCTGACCCGCTGCCCGCGTATGCCAGGAAGGGCAAGGTCGTCTGCTTCTTCCAAAGCGTGCAGAAGTTCAAGACGAGATACGCGACGTTCGGTTTCATGCACGAGGCGAACCTCGACGACGGCGCCCTGTGGCTGACCGCCTTCGCGCTGAAGGAACTGACCGCCGCCGAAGAGGCAAGGATCGTCGCGCTGGTGAAAAGAGCGGTGAGTTGAGAACTCAGAAATCCGATGGAAAGGAAAAACGAAAGAAAGGGGGATGCAACTCGATTCAAGCGGAATAAAATGCTCTTTTTGCTCGAAGCGTCGATGAGTGGACTGGAAACGAGAAACGTTCCTTTCTCTTTCTCGGCGGCGCAGGAACTTCTGCCAGGAATCCGTACAATGGGCAAGAGACACAAGCCCTCAGTGAAAGTCATGACCCGCGAAGATTTTCTGGCCGACCTGCAGACCCATTCCGCTACCTTCGCCAAAGCGGTTGCCACGAACGAAGGTGATTGGATCATCAAAGGATTCATCGACATTTACCAGCAGATTTACACGGTCTCGGTTGACACGAAGATTGTATCAAAGGTTCTTGAACTGCTTCTGTTTCCAATGTTCGTCGATTTTGCCAAGGAACATTCGCTGGGCCTGGAGCTTTGCCCGCAACAAAACTTCTACCCCGACCTTACATTTGTTGACAAGCAGACGGCGACGAAATACGCCGTCGATATCAAAAGTACCTATCGAATCGACGACAAGAGGGTCAACGGCATGACCTTGGGGGCATTCACCGGCTATTTTCGCAATCGCGAAAGCTCAAAGAACACGCTGTACCCCTACGGTCAATACTCAGGCCATTTCGTTCTCGGCGTCATCTACTCACAAACACAGGAAGCTTTGGACGAACGCAAACGTTACACTCTCGATGATCTTGAAAAGATCCCATCCGTAATCAGAAACTTTCAGTTCTTTGCCCAACCGAAGTATCGAATTGCTGCTGCGCGCCCAGGAAGCGGCAACACGAAGAACATCGGTTCGGTAACAACCATTGCAGATCTTGTCACCGGAAACGGACCGTTTGCCCAGCTCGGTGAGGAAATCTATGACGACTATTGGATGTATTACCTAACCAAGGACATGGCCCAAACCCTTGGAGTACAGCGCCCCTATACAAACCTGAAATCGTATGCTGAATACAAGCAACGCGGCATTGAAGCAATCAAGGCACACAAGCAAGAGATAGACAACCTTACCGAGGAGGAAGAACCCGCTACCGACCAAGAAGCACCAGAGGGGGAAGAGTAATGGCACCCATCGTTCCCCCAATCAAGTGTCAAGGTATCAAGACGAAGCTCGTTCGGGCTATCAAGTCTTTGCACCCCAAGGATACCAAGGGCCGGTGGATAGAGCCATTTTGTGGTTCCTGTGTGGTCCCGCTCAACGTTCGCCCGGAGAGAGCGATTCTGAGTGATTCAAACGAACACATTATTCGCTTCTACAGAGATATTCAAACTGGAGAGATCACGAGCGGCGGCGTTCAGGAGTATTTGTTGGAACAAGGTTCCCGTCTGAAGAGGCAAGGCGAAGCCATCTATTATGACATCCGGGATGAATTCAACCACGAGCCGTCCTCCCTTGCCTTCCTGTTTCTAAATCGCGCGTGTTTTAACGGCGTCATGCGCTTCAATCGCAAGGGAAAGTTCAATGTGCCTTTTTGCCGGAAGCCGACTAGGTTTGCTCGGGCGTACATCACGAAAATCGCGAACCAAGTTAACGAGTATGCCAGAATCCTTCGATCAGTGAGTTGGCAGTTTCAATGCGCAGATTTTCGGCAAGCTCTTGCCCTTGCCACGGAAGCAGACTTCGTCTACGCTGATCCTCCCTACGCGGGCCGTCATGTTGATTACTACAATTCATGGTCGGAAACGGACGAGTGTGACTTGGTCGCTGCGTTGAAGGCGTTACCGTGTCGGTTTCTGTTGTCCACTTGGTATCAGAACAAGTATCGCGCCAATTCCAAGATTCAGAGCGAGTGGAGCGCTG
>Ga0335075_10004558_pt1 | contig 21668 bp, 22 predicted proteins | sample Lox_Sample_24_FD_206723 | JGI IMG/M metagenome (GOLD analysis project Ga0335075, IMG submission 206723) | Soil microbial communities from Loxahatchee National Wildlife Refuge, Florida, United States - Lox_Sample_2.4 | ecosystem: Environmental > Terrestrial > Soil > Wetlands | place: USA...
GCCCCGATCGTCACCAGCGTCCGCGACATCGCGCGGACCTGCCGGATCCGCTCGGCGTCGGCGGCGGTGGTGATCGAGCCCTCGACCAGGGACACGTCGTACGGGCCGGGCCGGGTCTGGCTCGAGGCCTCGGTGAAGTGCGCGATCTCCACCCGGTCGGCGATCGCCAGCAGCTCATCCTCGCAGTCGAGCAGGGAGAGCTGGCAGCCGTCGCAGGAGGCGAACTTCCACACCGCCAGGCTCGGGGCAGACACGTCCATCACAGCTCCCGCACCCGCATCAGCGCCGCCGCCCGGTCGTAGCCGACCACCGGGCCGTCCCGGCAGACCAGTAGCGGCCCGAGCTGGCAGTGCCCGCACCAGGCGGCGCCGCAGCGCATGTTGCGCTCGAGCGACACCCGGATCCGGCTCGGGGGAATGCCAAGCGCGGCCAGCGCGTCGGCGGTGACCCGCATCATGATGTCGGGACCGCAGATGAACGCCACGCTATTGCCCGGCGCGAGCCCGGCCCGCTGGATGAGTCCCGTCACCAGCCCGACCTCGCCGTCCCAGCCGCGGTCGGCCTGGTCGACCGTGACCGCCACCTCGACCCCGTCGCGGCGCCAGCGGTCAAGCTCGCCGCCGTAGAGCAGGTCGGCGGGGGTTCGGGCGCCGGCCAGGAGCACGATCCGCCCGTACCGGGACCGGTCCGCGAGCGCGGCCAGCACCACCGGGCGCAGCGGCGCCAGCCCGATACCGCCCGCCACGATCACGAGGTCCCGCCCGGCCGCGGACGGCACGTCCCAGCCGGCGCCGAACGGACCGCGGACGCCGATGAGGCCGCCGGGCTGGACGGCGCAGAGCGCACGGGTGACCGCGCCCACCGCGCGCAGCGTGTGCTGCAGGCGGCGGGCCCGGCCGCCGCCGCTGTCGCCGAGGCCGCTGACCGAGATCGGCACCTCGCCGACGCCGAACGCGGTCAGCATGGCGAACTGCCCCGGCGCGAAGGCCGGGACCGGCGCGAAGGCGGAGACGGGGCCGTCCGGTTCCGTCAGCTCCACGGTGACCGTGTCCTCGGTGTCTTCCCGGCGGGAAGATACCCGGTAGAAGCAGGGCACCGCGGGCGAAGGCTCGGCCAGCGTCGACGTGGCCGTTCGCGTTCCCTGGCCGGTCAAGTGTCCGCCTGCTGGATCTCGCGCCGCCTGACCTGGGCCGGGCTGGCGTACAGGTCGAGCAGCCGCAGCCGGGTCGCCTGCAGCCGCTCGGTGATGAGCGGCGTGAACAGCCGGAGGGCGGCGTACCCGAAGGCCGGGTCGGCGTCGCAGCGACGGCGGACCGAGGGGGCCTCGAACTCGATCGCGGCGGTGGCCACGCGGGCGACCGCGCCGAAGTGCCATCGGTACGGCGGATGCAGCCACGACCAGCCGAGGACCGTGCCGGCCCCCAGCGTCTCGATGATCTGATCGCCGCGGCCGGGGACCCGCAGGTCCAGGGCGATGCCGCCGTCCTCGATCAGCCAGAACCGGTCGGCGATGCCGCCCTCATCGAAGACGCGCTGGCCGGGCGGGAACGCCACCGCCGCGCCGTCCTCGGCCAGCGCCGCGCGCTGATCGTCGGTGAGCGCGGCGAAGAATGGGTGAGCCGAGATCCGCGCGGCGAGTGTGTCCGTCATCGTCCGTCTCCGTCTCTGTCCCCGTCTTCGTTCGCGGTCGCCGCGTCCAGCAGGCTGGCCAGCGCGGACACTTCCTGCGTGATGTCAATGCCGGCCGGGCACCAGGCGATGCACCGTCCGCAGCCCACGCACCCGGATGAGCCGAACTGGTCGTGCCAGGTGCCCAGCTTGTGGGTGATCCACTGCCGGTACCGGCTCTGCCCGCTGGCGCGGACGCTGCCGCCGTGCAGGTAGGAGAAGTCGAGCGAGTAGCAGGAGTCCCAGACCCGCCACCGCTCGGCGTGATCGCCGGTCAGGTCGGTGACGTCCTCGGTTGTCGTGCAGAAGCAGGTGGGGCACACCATCGTGCAGTTGCCGCAGGTCAGGCACCGCGAGGCGACGTCGTCCCAGTGCGCGGACTCGCGGCTGTCGGCCAGCAGCCGCGGCAGGCCCTTGGTCGGCATCGTGCGGCCCATGTGGTCGGCCGCCTCCTCCACCGCCGTGCTCGCCCGCCGGACCGTCGCGTCGTCGGCTGCCCGGCTGGGCACGTCGGCCAGCACGTCGGCGCCGGCGGGCGTGCCGGCCCGGACGACGAACCGATGACCGTCGGCGTCGGCCAGCTCCGTCATGGCCAGGTCGAATCCCGACTCGACGCCGGGACCGCAGCTCATCGACGCGCAGAAGCAGGTCGCGCCCGGCTCCGTGCACTCCACCGCGATGATGAACGCGCCGTCGCGGCGCCCGCGGTAGACCGGGTCGGCCTGCCGCCCGCCGGTCAGCACCTGGTCGAGGATGCCGACCGCGCGCACGTCACACGGGCGGACGCCGAGCAGCGCGTACCTGGGCGGCTCAGCGGCCTCGCCGGCTTTGACGCTGCCGGTCGCCCGGTCCGCCGACCACAGCCTCGCCCGCGCCGGATGCAGCACGGTCTTCCATGACTGCGGCCCGGCCGAGTGCCCGAACGCGGCGGTGTCGGCCCGCTCCCGCAGCCGGTACCTCCCGGCGTCGGCTTCCACCCCCCACCCGAACGGCAGCTCGGCGGCCGATGCCAGCTCTGCCACCACGATCGCCCCGTCCCTGACGGTCGGGCCGACGACCGTGTAGCCCCGGCCGCACAGCGCGTCGAACAACGCGGTGAGCTCATCGGCATCGATGATTACAACCTGGCCAGAAGGCTGGGGCATCGAATCCTCGCTCGGGTGCATTGCGGCCTCCCCGTGATCGCCGCCGCTCCGTTCACGGCAAATTCAGCTTAACCACGGGATGCGTACGGTCGGCTAGGGACCAACGTCCCTGGCAGGCGCTCCGCAAGGCCCTTTTGTCGGATCTATGCCTCCCGTATCGTTGGAGAGGCGCGCCGCAGCCGCGTAAATAGCAGAGGGAGAATGACAATGCCCGGAATTATCGTCGGGATAGACGGCTCCGATCACTCCAAGCTCGCCCTCGAATGGGCCATGAAGGAAGCGGCCATCCGGCACGCGCCGCTGACGGTGATCATCGTGCACCCGGTCATCGCCGGCTTCTCGGGCCGCCCTGTCCACTACCCGACCGACGACAGCCTGGTCGACCAGGCGCGCACGTCGGCCCGCGAGGTAGTAGACAAGACGCTGGCCCGGCTCGCCGGAGCGGGCCCGGAGACGGTCACCCTCGATGCACTGAGCGGCTTCCCGTCGGAGGTTCTCATCGACGCAAGCCGTGACGCGGACATGCTCGTCGTCGGCTCCCGGGGCTCCGGCGGGTTCGGCCGGCTGCTGCTTGGATCGGTTAGCAGCCAGGTCGCCCACCACGCGCACTGCCCGGTCGTCGTCATCCCCGCAGAAGACCGCGGCTGACGGACAGCGTGGATATCAGGCCACCAGCGTCTTCAGCGCCGCCAGCAGGGCGACGAGTCCCTTCTTGGCGTCGGAGAAGAACATCTCGGTCTTGGGATCGGCGTAGAGCTCGTTGTCAAGCCCGGCGTAACCGTGCCCAAGCGAGCGCTTGATGACGATGATGCACTTGGCGTGGTCCACGTCGAGGATCGGCATCCCTGATATCGGGTTTCCAGGCCGCCGGGCGGCCGGGTTGGTGACGTCGTTGGCGCCGACGACCAGGGCGACATCGGCCCGGTCGAACTCGGGGTTGATCTCGTCCATCTCCTTGAGCAGCGGATACGGCACGTTAGCCTCGGCCAGGAGCACGTTCATGTGCCCTGGCATCCGGCCCGCCACCGGATGGATCGCGTAGCTCACATCGATCCCGCGGTCCTCGAGGTACTGCGACAGCTCGCTCATCTCGTGCTGCGCTTGGGCGGCGGCGAGGCCGTAGCCCGGCACGATGATCACCTTGCTGGCATAGCCGAGCTGGATCGCGGCATCGTCGGCCGTGACCTGCCGCACGGTGACGTCGCCGGTCACGGCGGCGGGCTGGGCGCCGTCACCGGTCCCGAACCCGCCCACGATGATGTTCACGATCGACCGGTTCATCGCGTCGGCCATCAGCTTGGTGAGAATGGTCCCGGCCGCGCCGACGAGCGCTCCGGCGATGATCAGCACCGGCTTGTCGATCACGAAGCCCGCCATCGCCACCGCGGTTCCGGTGAAGGCGTTCAGCAGCGAGATCACGACGGGCATGTCGGCCCCACCGATCGGCAGCACCATCGTCACCCCGAAGATCGAGGCCGCGGCGAGCAGCAGCACGAGCGCGGCAGTGCTGGCCGGGCTGACGATCAGCCAGACCCCGCCGGCCAGGAAGCCGGCCGCGAGCACCGCGTTGGACGCCCGGGAGCCGCGGAATATGAGCGGCCGACCGGGAATCCAGCCCTGCAGTTTCCCGGCCGCGACCAGCGAGCCGGTAAAGGTGACGAGGCCGATCAGGATGTCCAGGGCGCCGGTGATCGAGGACAGGTTGGAGAGGCCGTCGTGGCGCTGCTGCAGAATGTCGTTGATCGCGAGTAGCGCGGCGGCGCCGCCGCCGACCGAGTTGAAGATGCTGACCAGCTGCGGCATCGCGGTCATCTTGACCGTGCGGGCCTCCCACAGGCCGGCGCCGCCCCCGACGACACCGCCGACCGCCATCACGGTCCAGTTCACGCTGCCGACGTGGCGCTGGGCGAGCAGCACGACGGTGGCGATGACGGCGACGGCCATGCCGCCAGCGGAGACCAGGTTTCCCCGCCGCGCGGTCGCCGGCGCGTTCATCAGGTGCAGGCCGAGCACGAATCCGACCGCGGCCAGCACGTAGATCAGGCTGATGGTGAACGAAACGCCGCTCATCGCGCCGCCGCCTCTTTGTCACCGGGCAGTTCACCGCGCGGGTCACCGGGCTTGTCACCGGGCGCCGACGCTGCCGCGGCGGCCGGCCGGCGACGGAACATATGCAGCATCCGGTCGGTGACCACATAGCCGCCGACGACGTTCATCGCGGCGAACGCCATCGCGACGGCCGCGAGCGCGAGCGCGTACGTGGACGACACGGCCGCGGTGATCACCATCGCGCCGATGAGCACGACCCCGTGAATGGAGTTGGCGCCGGACATCAGCGGAGTATGCAGGGTCGCGGGCACCTTGCTGATGACCTCGAAGCCGACGAGCACCGCGAGCGCGAAGATCGTCAGGTCGGTGAGCAGTTCGGTGGTCATGCCGCACTTTCTTTCTTCTCGTCCAGCAGCGCGCGAACCGCCGGGTTCAGCACCTTCCCGGCGTGCGCGACCACGATGGCGGCCTGGAGTTCATCGGCCGGGTCAATCGTCAGGGCGCCGTCGCGCATGAACTCGCCCAGCGTGGCGGCGACGTTCCTGGCGTACGCGGTCGACGCGGCGATCGGCATCTGGGCCGGCAGGCTGCCCGCGCCGATAACGGTCACCCCGTTGCCGGTCTCCACGGTAGTGTCCGGCCGCGACAGCGCGACGTTCCCGCCGAGCGGGCCCGACGCGAGATCGACCACGACCGAGCCGGGTCGCATGCCCTTGAGCGCCGCCTCGGTAACCAGCACCGGCGGCCGGCGGCCGGGGACGGCCGCCGTCGTGATCACGATGTCGAAGGCGGCCATCCGCTGGTCGAGAGCACGCTGCTGGGCCTCGCGTTCGGCTGCGGTCAGCTCACGGGCGTAGCCGCCCGCGCCTGCCGCCTCGACGGCCAGGCCGAGGTCGAGGAACCTGGCGCCGAGCGAGGCGATCTCCTGGCGGGTCTCCGGTCGGACGTCGTACCCGGTGACGACCGCGCCGAGCCTGCGAGCGGTTCCGATGGCCTGGAGCCCGGCCACGCCGGCGCCGAGCACTAGGACGGTGGCCGGCTTCACGGTTCCGGCCGCGGTCATCATCATCGGGAAGTAGCCGCCGTAGGCATCGGCCGCCACCAGTACCGCCTTGTATCCGGCCACGCTGGCCTGCGAAGTGAGCGCGTCCATCGACTGCGCCCGGGAGAGTGTCCGGGGAAGCAGGTCCAGGCTGATCGCCGTGACCCCGGCGCGGACGAGGTCCCCGATCAGCTCCGGCCGGGTCAGCGGCTGCAGCAGGCCGAGCAGGACCTGACCGGAGTGCAGCGGCGCCTCATCGGCCGCCGACACGCAGGCCAGCACGTCGGCCCGGTCGTAGACCTCGGCGGCGGAGGTGACCGTGGCACCGACGGCGGCGTAGGCTCCGTCGGGGAACTTCGCGCGGGCGCCCGCGCCCGCCTCGATCAGCACTTCCATGCCCGCCCCGCGAAGTCGTGCGGCGGCGTCGGGTACCAGCGCGACCCGCCGTTCACCGGGCATGGTCTCGCCGACCACGCCTATCGTCGTCGTTGCCACGGTCTTCTCCTGATTGGTTCCTCGCCCGCCGGTCGGTGTGCCTGCCGGTCAGAAGGTGAAGACCAGGCGGGCGGGCACCTGGCCAGAAAGCACCTCTTCGATGCAGACGTTGACGTCATCAAGGTGCCGTTCCTGGGCGATGACCTTGGTGCGTCCGGCGGCATGCAGCGCGAACACGTCGGCCAGGTCCTTGCGGGTGCCAACGATGGACCCGATGATCGACTTTCCGCTGATGACGGTGTCGAAGATCGGGACGGTCATCTTGTCGTCCGCCGGGAGTGCCACGCACACCAGCCGGCCGCCGCGGCGCAGTGATCCGAACGCCTGCTCGAACGCCCGGGGCGAGGTGGCGAGCGAGATCGCGACGTCGGCGCCGCCGAGGTCGCGGATGGCCTCGACCGGGTCGGTCGTCCGCGCGTTGACCACGTAGTCGGCGCCGAGCTGGCGGGCGAGGTCGAGCTTGGAGTCCTCGATGTCGACGGCGATCACCCTGCCGCCGAACTCCCTCGCGTACTGCAGGCCAAGGTGCCCCAGGCCGCCGACGCCGAAGATCACGGCCGTCTCGCCGGGCTGGATCCTGGAAACCTTGACCGCCTTGAACGTGGTGACCCCGGCACACGTGAGCGGCGCGGCGTCGAAGGAGGACACGTCCTCGGGAACCGTGACCACGTGGCTGTCGAAGGCGAGCGCGTACTCAGCCCAGGCGCCGTCGACGGAGTAGCCGCTGTTCTGCTGCGACTCGCACAGGGTCTCCCAGCCGTCGATGCAGTACGAGCAGTGCCCGCAGGCCTTGCCCAGCCACGCGATGGCGACCCGGTCTCCGGCCTTGTGCAGGCTGGCACCCGGTCCGGTCTCCTCGATAATGCCGACGCCCTCGTGCCCGGGGGTGAACGGCGGGTTCGGCTTGACCGGCCAGTCGCCGGCCGCGGCGTGGATGTCGGTGTGGCACAGGCCGGAGGTCTGCATCCGGATCAGCACCTGGCCGGGGCCGGGCTCAGGGACCGGAAGCTCCCTGATCTCGAGCTTGGCGCCCAGTTCCGGGACTACCGCCGCTTTCATCGTCCTCATAGCTCTTTCTCCTAACCTGGAATTGCCTGCTGTCGGGATGGCTATCTCGCGACGGATCTCCGCCACTTGTTCGCCGCCCCATCACCTCCTTTCTAGGTCCTGGTTCACCGCCCCGCACAGAGCCATTGGTCCTTTGAAGGCCCCTCTGAATTCCGTAATGCGTCGTCCGGTACGGGGCTTGGCTCTATTCATGCCAAGGACTTCCGGTCACAGCCGGGACAAGCGTTAATAGCTATGACAGCCGGATGGCATCCCCTGCCTCGAATTGATAACAGACTGGTACCGCGTTCGGCACTTCCAGGCCGGAGGATGCGTCGTCGCCGACGTCTTCCAGGTGCTTGACCAGCGCCCGCAGCGTGTTGCCGTGCGATACCACCAGCACGCATTCATACCGGTACAGATCGGGAACGATCGCGTCGCACCAGTAAGGCAGCAGGCGCACGGTCACGTCGTGCAGCGACTCGCCGCGCGGCCGGGCGTCGGGGGGCAGGGCGGCGTAGCGCGGGTCGTCGTCCGCCTCGCCCAGCGGCGGGCGCACGCGAAAGCCGCGGCGCCAGGCCGTGAACTGCTCATCTCCCGCCTCAGCCCGCACCTCGGCCTTACCCCTCCCCTGCAGCGCCCCGTAATGGTTGGAGTTGAGCCGCCAACTCCGCCGCACCGGAACCCATGACCGGCTGCAGGCGGCGAGCGCCAGGTCCGCCGTCACCACGGCGCGCCGCTGAACCGACGTGTGGACAGCGTCGGGAAGGAAGCCGCGCGCCGTGAGGATCATCCCCGCCTGCTGTGCCTGCCGTCGGCCGTGGCCGCTCAGGCCGACGTCGATCCAGCCGGTGAATATGTCCGTCGCGTTCCAGGCGCTCTCACCGTGTCGCAGCAGTACCAGGACAGACATCAGCGCACAGTGACCTGGATTTTCTTCGCGATCTCCTTCTCCTCGCCCTTCAGGCCGACCTTGACCGTGAGGATGCCGTTGGCGTAATCAGCGGTCACGTCGTCGCTGTCCGCACCGGCGGGGAGCTCGATGGTTCGCCTGAACGAGCCGTACCGGAACTCCGAACGGTGCCTGTCCTCGACGGTGCTGGACCGCCGCGCGCTGATGGTCAGGTAGCCGGCGCCGACCGTGACCTCGAGGTCCTCCTCCGGGTCGATCCCGGCGATCTCGGCGCGAACGACGTAGCGGCCGTCCTCGGTGTAGTCCTCGATCCTGATGGGCTGGCCCAGTGAGGGGCGCATCGTCAGGAAGGGCTCCTCGAACCACTCGATGAAGTCGGGGAACATCGTCCTCGGATCCTTGCGCAGGTTGATGCTCATTTCGTTCTCCCCTTTCCTCTTTCTGCTAGCCCGCGTCCGCGGGCTTGTCATCTGGCAGTGGGGTGGCCTGGGGCGGAATCGCGCCCCGCGACACGGCCTGGGCAGGCGGGACGGCCTCACCCTGGCCGAGCCGGTCCACGACGTCGACGACTCCGTCGACGCCCCACATCAGCCGGAGCGCGACCGGGATAAGGTCCCCGTGCATGCCCGCCTTCGGATCCAGCGTCCCGGTGAGGGTCACGATCCCGTTATGCACGTCCACCTCGGCCTCCCCCGGGCGGGCGAGCACGACGTCGTCGAGCACCCGGCGGATATCCGCCGCGATGTCCGCATCCGGCCGCAGGAACACGCCGATCAGGTCGCGGCGGCTGACGACACCCACCAGCTCGCCCTTCTCGTTCGTGACCGGCAGCCGCTGGATGTGGTTAGCGGTCATCAGCCGCGCCGCCGCCGGAATGGTAGCGTCCGGGCCGATCACGATCGCGGGCGACGTCATCAGCTCCCCTGCGGTAAGCGCCGGGGGCCGCGAGCGGCCGAGCCGCCAGGACCGGCGCGCCGACGACCGCAGCCGCCGCGCGGTGCTGGCCTGCTCCCGAAGCAGATCTGCCTCCGTGACCACGCCAACCACTTCACGGCCCATCTTCAGCACGGGCACGCCGCTGATCCGATGCTCCGCCAGTGCCCGGGCGACCTCCTTGTACGGGGTGATCCGGTCCACCGTGACTACCTTGGTCGTCATCACGTCTGCGACCCGCCGCGACCAGCCGTGGGGGTGACGTCCCCCGTCCGCCTCGCGGGCGACCCGGTGCTGTCGATCGGGATGCGCGGCACCTCGCGGGCCGTCGGCCCCTGCTTCGTTAAGGTGCTCTTCCACGGTGTCCAGGGCCCGCGTTACATCCGCGTGGGTAGCCCTCCCGTGCAGCGACTCGTAGTACGCCGCGCCAAGGTGGCGCAGCATCGCATCAAGGTGAATATCAGTACGTGGCATCTGGCGCTCACTCCCCCTCTATCCAGGCACACTCTTCAGTCTTCCGCCTGGACAGCTCCGCCGACATGGCCGGAAGTCCCGACTGTTCTGGACTTCGGTCCTGTCGTCCGCGGGCGCCGTCCCGATCCGTAGAGCTGACCTTCGCCCCTAAAAACACGCCACCGAAACGATTTAGGGTTTTATCTAGCATTTCGAAACTGTTTACAAGCAAATCCAACGCGGGCGAGGTACATCGTTTTATTCCATATCAGCCAAAAGAGCAGGACTGACGGCCGTCGCGGCGGCGCTGCTCGCCGCGGCCTGCAGCAGAAGCTCGGCGGAATCTCTAGCTGACTCGCCGGGATCTCTAGCTGAGAGGAAAGGTCAATGAACAACCGGACACTACGAGTGACGGGAGACGAGGCGACCTGGTCCACTGCTGCGGACCGGGCTTCCCCGAGCGGCGGTGACGGAGAAATGCTGCTGCGGCTGCGCGGCATCGGGAAGAACTTCGGCCCGGTGCAAGCGCTGACCGACATCGACCTCGACGTGCCCGCAGAGCTTGTGACCGCCCTGGTCGGCGACAACGGCGCGGGCAAGTCGACGCTGATCAAGACGGTCTCGGGCATCTGGGCGCCGTCCCACGGGATGGTGACGTCGTGAAGCTGGGAATCCTATGCGGCGGGGGTCCCGCCCCGGGAATGAACTCTGTCATCTCTGCGGCCACGATCGAGGCCCGCAAGTCCGGGTGGGACGTCATCGGGATCAGGGACGGCTTCGAGCACCTGATCGAGGGCCGGACCGAGGAGGTGCGGCCTCTGTCCACCACGGACGTGTCGAGAATCCACGTCCAGGGCGGGTCGATCATCCGGACCTCGCGGGCCAACCCGACGGCGCGCGACCTCGATGCCGCCGACCCCGACTGGAGGCTGCACGCCTGCCTGAAGTCACTTCGGACGCTGGGGATCGGCGCGCTGGTGACGATCGGCGGGGACGACACCGCGTTCTCGGCCTCCCGGCTGGCCGAGGCGGCTGAAGGGGGCCTGCGCGTGGCGCACGTCCCGAAGACCATCGACAACGACCTGCCGCTGCCGGGCGGCGCGCCGACCTTCGGCTTCGAAACCGCCAGGAGCGTGGGGGTCCAGCTGGTCAACAACCTGATGACCGACGCCATGACCACCCGGCGGTGGTACCTGGTGGTGGCCATGGGGCGCTCGGCCGGCCACCTCGCGCTGGGCATCGGCAAGGCGTCCGGGGCCACGCTCACGCTGATCGCCGAGGAGTTCCCCCGCGACGAGCCCATCCGATTGTCGCGCCTGGTGGACGTCCTCGAGACCTCGATGCTCATGCGGGCCGCCGACGGCCGCCCTTTCGGCGTGGCGGTGCTCGCCGAGGGCATCGGACTGCGCCTCCCCCAGCTGGAGCTCCGCGACGCCATGCCGGAGATCGAGCGGGATGAGCACGGCAACATCCGGCTGGCCGAACTCGAACTCGACCGGGTGCTGGCGAAGCAGGTCAAGAACCGTTTCAGGGAGCGCGGGGACAAGATCACGATCGAGGGCAAGAACATCGGCTACGAACTCCGGTGCGCGGACCCAATCCCCTTCGACATCGAGTACACCCGTGACCTCGGCTACGGCGCCGTCGACTACCTGAAGCGGATCGTTGAAGACGACGAGCCCGGCGGCATGATCACGATCCAGGACGGACACATGGTGCCGCTGCCGTTCGGGTCGTTCGGCGATCCGGAAACGGGACGGGTGCGAATCCGGCAGGTTAACGTCGAGTCGAGCTCATACCGAGTGGCCCGCGAGTACATGATCCGGCTGGACGCTGAAGATCTCGCGGACCCTGACAGGCTTGGCCCGATCGCGAAGGCCTCGGGGCTTACCCCTGAGGCCTTCCGCGGCAGGTACGGGTATCTGACGGGGGGTTGACAACGGGGTCAGGGCATAAGGCGTGCCCCCGCCGCCTCGGCAATGTGGCCGACAGCGCGCAGGCACGCGTCCGTTCGGGATATTCCTGATTTTGATTTTCTGGGTGTTAGATCTCAGCTCCTGCCGTAGCGCAGCTGAGATCCGGCGGCGATTTCCAGCAGCCGGTTGTATTTAGCGGTGCGCTCGCCGCGAGCGGGCGCACCTGACTTGAGGTGCCCGCAGCCGGTGCCGACGGCGAGGTCGGCAATGAAACTGTCTTCGGTTTCGCCGGAGCGATGCGAGACGAACTGCCGGTAGCCTGCCTGACGGCAGATCGCCATGGCCTCCAACGTCTCGGTGACGGTGCCGATCTGGTTGAGTTTGATCAGCGAGGCGTTGGCTATACCGCGGCCGATGGCGGCGGAGATGATCGCCGGGTTGGTGCAGAAGTTGTCGTCGCCCACAAGCTCGACGACGCTGCCGAGCCGGCTGGTGAGCGTGATCCAGCCCTTGTCATCGTCCTCACCGAGTCCGTCCTCGATCAGGTGGACGGGGAAGTCCCTGGTGATGGCGTCGAGGCGGTCGATCAGGTCCCCGCTGCTGAGCAGGTCGCCCGCGACCCGGTAGCGGCCGTCTGGCTGCCGGAACTCCGAGGCCGCCAGGTCCAGGGCGATGGACACGCCGTCCGCGCCCGCCTTGTACCCGGCGTTGCCGATGGCCTCGACCAGGAGGTGCAGGACTTCTTCCGGTTCGCTGACCTCGGGCGCGAAGCCGCCTTCGTCGCCGAGACCGGTGGAGAGCTTGCGGCTGGCGAGGATGTGGCGCAGCGCCGCGTAGACCTCGGCCCCAGCTCGTACCGCCTCCGCCATCGTCGGGGCGCCGAGCGGTGCGACCATGAACTCCTGGAAGTCCAGGTCGTTGGGGGCGTGCACACCGCCGTTGAGCACGTTGAAGTGCGGTACGGGCAGGGAGGCGACCACGCCCTCCGGGGTGAGCCAGCGCCACAGCGGCGCGCTGGCCGAGGCGGCGAGAGCGCGGGCCAGGGCCATCGACACGCCGACGAGCGCGTTCGCGCCGAGCCTGCTCTTGTTCGGCGTGCCGTCGAGGCTGATCATCGCCTGGTCCACCTCCGCCAGAGAGTCCCAGGAGCGGCCGCGGAGCAGGTCCGAGATCTCGCCGTCGACGTTCCCGACCGCATTGAGCACCCCGCTGCCACCGAACCGCGACAGGTCGCCGTCGCGCAGTTCCACTGCTTCCCGGGACCCGGTTGAGGCACCAGAGGGCACGCCGGCCCGCGCCGTGGTCCCGTCGGCCAGCCGCACCGTCACCGCCAGAGTGGGGCGTGCCCGGGAATCCAGGATCTCCAGCGCGGTCAGATCAGACACGTTGAACGACATCGTCGTGTTCCCTCTCTCGTTGTAGCGCTTTTCGTTACTCGTGGCGCCTGGCGGGCCGACTTTCGGCTGCAGACGGCAGGAGCGCAGTCATATTCCTGAGTCAACGCCGCGCTCGCCTGTCGCGGGTAGGGGCTAAAGACCTTTTGGGTACGGGACGCCGCGGTCGCCTTTAACTACTATTTGCTTGGCCTCGGGCATGACAAACGGGCGGTTTTCGTGGCGTTGGACCTTGGTATTGCGATGGCCACCGGCTTCAGGTTCTGGTCCTACCGGCAGTTCGTCTGGAGTGCGAACAGCCGTACCTAGAATTACTCTCAACGGATCCGCCGAGTGCGACGACGACCCTCATGGGGCTCACCTTCTTCTAGGCGTGGGTCGTCCAGCGCGGTCCGGTCGACTGCCAGTCGGCCTCCCACGCGGCCATCCTGCGCTTGTCGAGCGACGAACGGGCCAGCACTCCGACGACGGCGAGCAGCACCGCGACGGCCGCCGCCCCGGCTATCTCGCCGAGTTGCTTCGTGGACGCCACCTGGGATTCGCTCATGGGCGGCGAGGTGAGCTGCCCGTCTCGGGTCGTCCACACGTGGACCTTCACGCCGGCGCTGGTGTAGGCAGGGACAGGCAGTTCGCTCGTCACCACCGTGCCATCCGGCGCGGTCCAGCGTGCCGACGTGACCGAAGTCAGGTTCCACGATCCAGGTGTCGCCGGCCCGGCCACCTTGAGGACGACAGCCGTGACCTGGCGCCGGGACGCCATCTGAGCGAGCTCGGCCCGCTGCGCGATCGCGTGCGCCCAGCTACCCGAGGCGAGTGCGGCCAGGGGCGCGCTGACCAGGAACGCCACCAGGAGCAAGGCCAGCACGATGGTCTCGGCCCGGTCGACCGGGCGCCGGAGCGGGTTGCGGTCAAATCGCCTTCCGCGCACGAACCTGCCTGCGGGCGTCGCCCTGGGCCTTCGCTCCTTGCTGCCCATCGATTTCACCTCGCCTGACCGGTACGGGCTACCAGTCCAGGGTTCTGCGTCGCCCGCCTTGGCGGCAGGGGCAAAGTGCCCGGCTCTGATGGGACCTTCGGGCCGTGCGGGCCGAAGGTCCCATCGGCGCGTGACCAATGCCGCTAGCCGATCGCGGCCAGCGGAAGGAGGCTGCTGATAACAGGACAAGGGAGGAAGCACATGTCTACGAGGGTTGGGATTAACGGCTTCGGCCGGATCGGGCGGGTGTTCACCAGGCTGGCGGCGGAGCGCGCGGACCTCGAAGTGGTAGGGGTAAACGACATCGCCGACGCCCGGGCGCTAGCGAGCCTGCTCGAATTCGACTCCACCTACGGCCGGTTCAGCCAGCCAGTGGAATTCGACGACCACGCGCTGATCGTCGGCGACAGGCGGATCGCGGTGCTGTCCGAGCGGGACCCGGCCGCGATCGACTGGGGCGCCCTCGGGGCGGACATCGTCGTGGAGTCCACCGGCAAGTTCCGCACCCGGGAGGCGGCGGCCGCGCACCTCAAGGGCGGGGCGCGGAAAGTCCTGATCTCCGCTCCTGGGAAGGGCGCTGACCTGACGGTCGTGCTCGGCGTCAACGAGGGCGCCTACGACCGGCTCAGGCATGACGTGATCTCGAACGCGTCCTGCACCACGAACTGTGTGGCGCCCATGGCCAAGGTGCTGAACGACGCGTTCGGCGTGGAGCGCGGGTTCATGACCACCATCCACGCCTACACCGGTGACCAGATGCTGATCGACGGCCCGCACAAGGACCTGCGGCGCGCCCGCTCGGCGGCGGTGAACATCGTGCCGACCACGACCGGCGCGGCGCGCGCGACCGGTGAGGTCATCCCCGCACTGGCCGGGAAGCTGGACGGCGTCGCGGTCCGAGTCCCCGTAGAGGACGGATCACTGACCGACCTCGCGGTCGTCGTCGGCACCCCGGTGACCGCCGAAGCAGTAAACGAGGCATTCGCCTCGGCCGCCGCCGAGGGACCCCTGGCCGGGCTCCTGCGCTACAGCACCGACCCAATCGTGTCCCGCGACATCATCGGCGACCCGTCGTCCTGCGTGTTCGACGCGCCACTGACTCAGGCGTCGGGGACGCTGGTCAAGGTGTTCGGCTGGTATGACAACGAATGGGGTTACACCGCCCGCCTCGCCGACCTGGCCGTCCTCGTGGGCAGCCAGCTGTAGGCATCACCGGGTACGCCCAGGGGGTCACCGTGGCAGCGAAACCGGTTGTCGTGGGCGTGGACGGGTCTGAGGAGTCGATGCGCGCGGCGGAATGGGCCGCTGAGGAGGCACAGCGGCACAAGGCGCCGCTGCTGGTCGTCTCAGCCGCCGCCATGCCGCCGCGGATGCGCGCGCGCGACAGCGGTCTACGGACGGTAGCCGACGAGCTATGCGGCGAAGCCGCCCGCGCGCTCAGCGAGGCCGTCTCGCAGTCGGCCGAAGTCTCCTCACGGCTGGTCATCGATGCCAGCCTGCTGATCGGGCCTCCGGCGCTTGCGGTCACCGACAGCAGCGCCGGAGCGCTCATGCTCGTCGTAGGCGCCCGCGGAGCCGGGGGATTCGGCGCCATGCTGCTCGGCTCGGTCGGCCGGTACGCGGCCATGCACGCCTGCTGCCCGGTCATCGTGGTCAGGGAGGGACAGGCGAGTGACGTGCGCCCTGAGGTCGTCGTCGGCATCCGCGACCCGCAGGACACCGCGACGCTGGCATTCGCATTCGACGAGGCCGAGCTGCGCGGGGCGAGCCTGGTGGTCGTCCACTCCTGGAACGGCCTTCCGGCCGCGATCTGGCGGCCGGCCGACCCGGCGCGCCTCGCGGCGGAAGCGGACGAGAACCTGGCCGAGGCCCTCGATCCGTGGCGGGGCAAGTACCCTGGCGTCACCGTCCGGCAAGATGTGGTCCACGATCACGCCGGGCGGGTGCTCGCCTGCTACAGCAGCCGCGCGGACCTCGTTGTGATCGGCAGGCACGCCAACAGCGCCGGACCCGCCGTCGGCGGGATACAGCATGCGGTGCTCAGCCATGCCAGCGGCTCTGTCGCAATCGTCCCGTCAGGCTGACACCGCGTCATCGACAGCGCGGCCGGGCCGGTCGCGACCTCAGCGCGGCCGGGCCGATGCAAGCGCCGCGGGGCGGTCCTCAGGCCAGCTGAACAGCCCCGCTGCTAGGCGCTAAGGCCGAGGGAGCGGGCTTCCTCGCGGAGGCGTTCCCTGACCGACGGATGGGCGACGTGGTCGATGATCTGCTGCGCCTGCCCGGGCGCGTCATGGCCCCAGATCACGGCGGCGCCCTGCTCGCTGACGATGAAGCTGTGCTGGAAGGACGTCACCGGCCCGTCAATCCTGGGCACCACGGTCGACAGATCCGCCTTAGGGTGCCAGGACGGGAGCGCGATGATCGCCTGGCCGCCTGGGGAGTGCAGGGCGCCGACCACGAAATCCGTCTGCCCGCCGAACCCGGAATGGACCCTCCCATTGACCCAGGTCGCATTGGCCTGCGCGAACAGGTCGACCTGCAGCGCCCCGTTGACGGAGGTCATCCGCGGCCGCTGGGCGACCTGCGCCGGGTCGTTGACGGTCTCGGTCCGCAGCATCCGCACATTCGGATTGCGGTCCATCCATGCGTAGAGGTCCGGGCTGCCGAACGCGAACGAGGCGATGACGGCCTGGTCCGGGTCCAGCGCGCCCGCCTTGGCGAGACCGAGCACGCCGTCGCTGAACATCTCCGACCAGACGGCCAGCCCGCGCCTGCGGTGCAGCCCGGCCAGGACGGCGTCCGGGACCGCGCCGATGCCAGCCTGCAGCGTCGCACCGTCGCGAATAAGGGCGGCTACCCGCTCGCCGATGCTGGCTGACGTTTCCCCGACGGGCCGCTCCGGCGGGGAAACCAGCGGCGCCTCCGCCTCGATCGCGTAGTCGATGGCATCGCACGGCAGCACGGAGTCCCCGTAGGTGTACGGGACCCGCGGGTTGAGCTGCGCGATCACCAGCCCGCCATGGGATCGGGCGGCCTCGATCGCGGCGGGCAGCACGTTCACCTCGGTCCCGAGCGACACGGTGCCGTGCGACGGTGCCGATGTCTGCACCAGCACAATGTCCGGTGGTAGGACCTCGTTCAGCAGCGCGGGCACCAGCGACAGCCGGCAAGGGAAATAGTGCAGCCCGGTCCGCCCGCGCATGCCCGGCCCGACGAACGGAGACTCAAACGTCACGCCCTCCCGGTTGGGCATTCCCGGCTGCGCGTTAAGCGCGAACAGCCGGTACCGGGCGACCGTCCCGTCCAGCACCGACAAGGCCCTCCACGGGGTAGCGAAGTTGCCGCCGACCACGACCCTTGGGGTGCGTGCGAGCGCGCCGACGACGATGGCCAGCTGCCGTTCAGTGACGATGCGCATCGCGGCCTCCGGTAGCTCGCGGGCCCCCGACACGCCGTCCGTTCACGATCGTCGGAGAAATGCGGATGAAATGGCTGCCGGTCCCCGGAACCCACGATTTCAGCGCGACCCGCTCCAGGTCGCGGATTTCCTCGCCGTCGGTTACCGCTCGTGCCTGCCCGACGATGGCGACGCTCCAGCCGACGTGCCCTTCGAGGTCCACGGCGTCGGCCTCGAACGCGACGACGGCGCCGCGAGTCGCGGCCGCCAGCTTTCCCTCGGCACTCGTCCTGATGACGATGTCGCCGTCGACGAGTGCGAAGTTGACGAGCTCGACCGCGGGCAGTGCCTGCCGGGTATAGACGATCCGGCCGACCGGCACCGAGCCCATCAGCTGGACGCACTCTTCCGGCGACAGATGTTCGAGCGCCAGGCTATCGGTATCCATGCCTAGCAGGATGCCCGCCGCCGCTCCGTCGGGGGAGGGCACAAGGTCCCTAAACGGCAGGACATCTGACGCCGAGTGCGGCGACGACCGTTGGTCAGGGCACAGCAGGCCGGAGGACCGAGAGCGCCGGGACGTTCGCCCCTGACCGCGACCGCGCAGCGAGCATAGCGTCAATGGTGAGGAAGTAGATCACCGAAGGAGACGAGCAAGATGCCAGGAATCATCGTCGGCGTCGACGGTTCGGACCATTCCCGCCATGCCCTTGAGTGGGCCATCAAGGAAGCGGCGGTTCGCCGGGAACCGCTCACCGTGCTTACTGTCCAGCAGGCCGTCGCCGGGTACTGGGGCGGCCCGGTCCTCTACCCGGGCGATCAGGACCTGGCCGATAAGGCCCGCGAGAGGGCCCAGGAAGAGACGGACATCACGCTCGAGAAGATCGACCCCGAATCCCGGCCCTCGTCTGTCACCGTCCGGGCCGTCAACGGCCTGCCTGCCGAGGCGCTGCTCGACGCGGCCGCTGACGCCGACATGCTCGTCGTCGGGTCCCGCGGAGCCGGCGGGTTCAAGCGGCTGCTGATGGGATCGGTCAGCCTGCAGGTCACCCACCATGCCCGCTGCCCCGTCGTGGTCATCCCGGCCGAGGACGTCTGACCCAGCCTGAACAGGAGGCAACAGCCATGAGCTCCACCGTCAAGGACGTCATGAGCACCCACGTGATCGCCGTCAGGCAAGGTGCCCCGTACAAGGAGATGGCGGCCATGCTGCACGAGCAGCGGGTCAGCGCGTTCCCCGTGGTCGACGACGATAACAAGGTCATCGGGGTCGTCTCCGAGTCCGACCTGCTGACCAAGGAGGCCTTCGACGCCGCTCCGCCCGGGGCGCTCGATGGCATGCTGCGGCGACGCGAGCACGCCCGGGCAAGCGCGGTCACCGCAGCCGAGCTGATGACCAAGCCGCCGGTAACCATCGGCCCCGACGCCCCGGTCACCCAGGCGGCCCGCCTGATGTACTCCCGGCGGGTCAAGCGGCTCCCAGTCACCAGCGACGACGGGACGCTAATCGGCATCGTGTCCCGCGCCGACGTCCTGAGCGTGTACAGCCGGCCCGACGCCGACATCCACCGCGAGATCACCCAGGACGAGATCCTCGGCACGTTCCTGTGCGACCCAGACCGCTTCACCGTCACCGTCACCGACGGCATCGTCACCATCGCAGGAATACCGGAAAGCACGGTCGTCGGCCGCGACATCATCGAAGCCGCCCGACACGTTGAGGGCGTCGTCGCCGTGCGCGACCGGCTCAGCTACCTGCAGGACACCCCGTACCGCCCCAGGACACTCAGCTGACAGTGTCGGGCACTCGAAGAGGCGGCAGTGATTATCACCGCCGCCCTTCGCCTTCGACGCACTGGGTGACGACGGAGAGGTAGCGGCATGACCTCGCAGGCGCCCGCCTATTTCCGGGCGGTGGCGATCGACTACGACGGCACTTTGGCTGACGGCCGGGTTAGGCCGGACACGCTCGCCGCGCTGGCCGAGGCTCGCGCCCGGCAGATCCGGGTCATCGTGGTCACCGGGCGGATCATGAGCGAGTTGCAGGCTGTGTTCCCTGATGCCTGGAATCACGTCGACGCGATCGTGGCGGAGAACGGCGCCGTGCTGGCCGACCAGGCCGGCGTCCGCCTGCTGGCCGCCCCCATCGGCCGCTCCGTGAGCGCCGGGCTGCACGCCCGAGGGGTGGCGCACCGCTCCGGTCAGGTGCTGGTCGCCTGCTCCGCTGCCGACGAGCCGGCCGCCTCGGAGGTGATCCGTGAGCTGGGCCTGGACTGCCGGCTCGTACGCAACCGAGGCGAGCTGATGATCCTGCCAGCCGGGGTGACCAAGGGCGCCGGCCTGACCGAGGCGCTGGCCGACATGGGCTTGTCGCGACACAACGCGATCGGCGTCGGCGACGCCGAGAACGACCACAGCCTGCTCGACGCGTGCGAGGTCGGCGTAGCCGTCGCCAACGCGGTCGACGCCATCCGGGCGCACGCGGACATGACCCTCTCTTTGCCGGACGGCCAGGGCGTGGCCGAACTGCTGCGGGGGCCACTGCTAGCCGGGCACGGCTCCGTGCACTCTCGCCGCTGGCAACTCGCCCTGGGAACGGACGACCTGAGCGGGAGGGTGCTCCTGCCAGCCTCGCAGCTCAACATCGCCATTTACGGCGGCACCGGAGATGGCAAGTCGTACCTGGCCGGACTGATCCTGGAGCAGCTCGTGCAACTCGGCTATTCCTTGATCGTCTTCGACCCGGAAGGCGACCATCGGGGACTAGGCAAACTGCACGGAGTGTTCGTGACCGGAGGGCAGGAGGGCCACCTCGCCGATCCCGCCGACGTGGTGCGCCTGCTGCGCAACGGCTACTCCTCCGCGGTCGTCGACGTGTCCCATCTCGACGCCGACGGCCAGGCTAGCTACGCGGCCCGCCTGGCCGCCGAAATCGAGGCTCACCGCGTTGCAACCGGACTGCCGCAGTGGGTTGCCATCGACGAAGCCCACGGGCCCGTCGGCCGGACCGGGGCCGCGCGGATGATGTTCAATCCCGCCGCCAAAGGCTACCTACTCATCACCTGGAAGCCCGGGGAGCTATCAGGCGATGTCCACGCCTCCCTCGACGCTGTGCTCGCCCTCGGCTCACCCTGCCCCGACGGCGCGTTCGTCGACCTCACTGCCGCGGTTGCGGGCATTCCCCGCGCCGACATCGCCAGGCTCCTCGACGGGCCATCCGGGCGGGCAGTGCTGGCCTGGCGACAGTACCCTCGTCAGCCAGTCGCCTTCACCGTAGGGACCCGGGCAACCGCTCACCTACGCCACCAGCACAAGTACGACCTAGCAGGCCTTGAGCCCGCCCACCGGTTCCACTTCCGGACCGAGCCGGGCACCCCCACCGGGACCATAGCCGCCAATCTCGCGGACCTGGAAGCCGAGCTCGCCAACTGCGACGAGAGCGTCGTGCGCCACCATTGCCCCGGCCACGACTTCTCCCGCTGGGTAGCCGACGTCTTCCACGACAGACCACTCGCGGCCGACCTCGCCGCCGCCGAAGCCTCCCTCACGCGCGGTGGCCCCGCCGCAGTCGTCGAACAGGTGCGCCTCGCGCTGATCGCCGCGCTTCAAGACCGCGGCCCCCGCTGAGCCCGACGCCCTGGACAGCAGGCCCAGGCCGCCCAGCATGACCGGGATGCCTAATGACTGGACCGTGCGGTCCAAATCAGACGGGTGCCTCCGCCGGTGGGAGCGGTGATCTGCAGGGTGCCGCCGTTGTTTTCCGCGCGGCGGCGCATGCTGGCCAGGCCGCTCGACCTGGTAGGGGTGCCCAGGCCGCAGCCATTGTCGGTGATGTCGAGGGTGATCAGCCCGTCTTGCAGTGCCAGCGTGATGCTGACGGAGGTGGCGTGGGCGTGGCGGGCGCAGTTGGACAGGGCCTCGCGGGTAACGGCCAGGATGTCGTGGGCCAGCGCCTCATCGAGCGCAGGGCCGGACGGCATGGAGAAGCTGACGGCGGCGGTGAAGCCGAGCTGCGGGGCGTGGTCGTCGATGATCTCCATGACCCGGGCTTGCAGGCTGGCGTTCGGCTCACGCGGCTGCTGGAGACCGAAGATGCTGGCGCGGATCTTCTTAATGACCTCGTCCAGGGTCTCGATGTAGCCGTTGACCCGCTCGGCGGTGGCGGGGTCGCTGCGGGCGGCCTGGCCCTGGAGTTTCATGCCGAGGGCGAACAGCTCCTGGATGACGTGGTCGTGCAGGT
>Ga0335075_10004559_pt1 | contig 21667 bp, 23 predicted proteins | sample Lox_Sample_24_FD_206723 | JGI IMG/M metagenome (GOLD analysis project Ga0335075, IMG submission 206723) | Soil microbial communities from Loxahatchee National Wildlife Refuge, Florida, United States - Lox_Sample_2.4 | ecosystem: Environmental > Terrestrial > Soil > Wetlands | place: USA...
GCAGGCCGAGTTCGCCAGGCAGACCGCCGTCGTGCAGGCGCAGTACAAGGCCGAGATCGACAAGGCCCAGGCGGAAGCGGCGCAGGCCGGCCCGCTGGCGCAGGCCGAAGCGCAGCGCGCGGTCATCGCCGCCCAGGCGGAGCTGGCGCAGCACCAGGCCGAACTGCGCCAGCAGCAGCTGGTCTCCGAGGTCATCAAGCCCGCCCAAGCGGAGGCGGAGAAAGTGAAGATCCTCGCTATCGCCGACGCGGAGCGGACCCGGATCGCCGCCGAAGCCGCCGCGTCCAACAACCGGGTCGCGCTCGACCAGATGCTCATCGCCCAGCTGCCGCAGATCGTCAAGGAAGCAGCAGGCGGGCTGGCCGGGGCGAACGTCAGCGTGCTCAACGGCGCCGACGGACTCGGCGAGATCGCGGCCGGGCTCGTTAGCCAGGGTTTGACGATTCTGGAGAACGTGCGCCGGGGTGTGGGTGCGCCGCCGGCCAACGGCGAGGACAGCAGCCCGCAGCAGGGCAACGGGCAGCTTCCTGCGTAGACGTGGGGTCGTCGGGGAGCTTGGGGGAGATTTCCGCCGGCAGTCCTTCGGAACACCGGCGGAAATCTCCCCTGCGCTCCCCTCCTAAGCCCGGTCGCGGGCCAGGATGAAGTTGATCGCGGTCAAGTGCAGTACAGGATCGCCAGCCTGGTTTGTTACGTCGACTCGCGAACGCATGATGCCTCGGTCGGGCCTGCTCTTCGAGCGGCGGCCTTCCAGGACCGATGCGCGCACGTGGAGGGTGTCGCCTGGGCGTACTGGATTGGGCCAGCGAATCTCATCTATGCCGGCTGCGCCGAGGCTGCTCTCTGGGCTGATCCAGTGCTCGACGAGCTGCCGCATCGTCAGGCTGATCGTGTGCCAGCCGCTCGCGATCAGGCCGCCGAACGGCCCCTCGACCGCGGCCACCGGGTCGACGTGGAACGGCTGCGGGTCGTACTCCTTGGCGAACGCGATGATCTCCGGCTCGCTAACCGAGACCGTGCCGCAGTCCGCTGTGAGCCCTGGGACATAGTCCTCGAAGTACCTGGGCGTGCGCTCGGGAAGGTCAGTCACGTCCGTAAGTATCCCAACGTCCGGCGGCCAGGTCAGCACTGCCTCATAGCGTGACTCCAGGTAATCGATCACAGATACATCACAGGAAAAACCCGATTCGCCTGCGGTCTATATCCGCTGCCTGCCATGCTTCCAACCATTGGCGCGAGGGTGCAAAGCACCACAGAACGTCTCAAACCAGGACGCAGACCTGGCGCCACAACCAGTTACAAGCTCTGCCGAGAGGCTGCCCGCAGCCCTGTAGGCCGGGCATGGCATCGACCTTGGGGAGAGCATGACCGCTGGGCGCAGCGAGCACCGGCCAGTGCGGATCCGGCGCAGAGGGCGGCACGCGCAGCCCTCTCAGGTGGAGAAGATGGCGGAGAAAGCCGGCAAGGCGGCTCCCGCGATGGCGATCGCCGGGGCGCTGGTCGCGACGCCGACGGCGCAGCACGCGTTCACCAGCGCCGCCAAGCCGGGCACCGTTGCCGCGGCCGACGCGCACAGCGCCGCGGGCGCAGCGAGCACCGGCCAGCAGCACGCCGCGACGGCGACGCTCGACTCGGTCTCGGCACACGCCGTCTTCGTCAGCAGCACCTCGACGGCCCGGCACGCCGCGACGGCCCCGGCACACAGCACGCACTACACGGTCAAGTCCGGCGACACGCTGTCCGGGATAGCCGAGCGCTATTACCACCAGCCATCCGACTGGCAGTGGCTGTACCACGAGAACGACAAGACCCTCTCGGACCCCAACCTGATCTACCCGGGGCAGCGGCTGTTCGTTCCGTCGGACCCGCCCGCGAACTTCACGCTCGGCAACTACGTACCGAAGCACGCCAAGCCGGTCACCCCGGCGGTGACCACGAGCAGCAGCCACCACAGCGGCAGCAGCAGCAGCAGCGAGAGCAGCCACTCCAGCGGCAGCACCGTCGTCGTCCAGTCCGCCACCCAGGGCAGCCAGGGCAGCCACTCCGGCACGCACAGCGGGTCAGGCTTGAGCGGCACGCTCGGCTGCTCGGGCCTCGAGGAGCTGTGGGACGCGGCGGGCGGCAACCCGTCCCACGCGTTCATGGCGGCCGAGATCGCGATGGCCGAGTCCGGCGGCAACCAGTACGCCCTCAGCCCGACCGACGACTTCGGGTACTGGCAGATCAACGGCTCCAACGGCGCGCTGGCCACCTACAACGCGATCGGCAACGCCAAGTCCGCGATCATCCTGTCCGACGACGGCACCAACTGGTCCCCGTGGACCACGTACACCGCCGGCCTGTACGTCGGCCGCTGCTAAGCAATTAAGGCCCCACCCAGGCCGTCCGCCATTCCGGCGGGCGGCCTGGGTGGTCTAACGGGCGGCGGCGAGGGCTTCGGCGATGCCTTCCCTGGCTAGTTCGTCGGCGCGCTCGTTGCCCGGGTCCCCGTTGTGGCCCTTGACCCAGCGCCAGCTGATCTCGTGCGGGGCCATCGCCCCGACCAGGCGCTGCCACAGGTCCACGTTCTTGACCGGCTGCCTGCCTGAGGTTCGCCACCCGTTGCGCTGCCAGCCGGGGAGCCACTTGGTGATCCCGTCGAGCACGTACCGGCTGTCCGTGTACAGGGTGGCCTTCGCCGACCGGTTCAGCGCTTCGAGCGCCGAGATCACGGCCGTCAGCTCCATGCGGTTGTTCGTCGTCAGCGGGTCGCTGCCGTGGAGCTCCCGCACCGCCGCCCCGTACCGCAGCACGACACCCCATCCGCCGGGTCCCGGATTCCCGCTGCACGCCCCGTCGGTATAGATCACGGCCTCACCCATGCCGGACAGGCTACGCGAGTAACGGAGCGGGGAGAGGAGGGACGTTCCGTTCTGGATAAATGGAAGAGGACGAGGCGCCGACGGGCAGCTAAACACCTACCCCAGCCCGTGACCTGGCCCAGCTGATGTGCTCTGCTAGAAGCGTGATCAGATCCCTGCCTTCACCTGGGTCCAAGGACCCCGAGGACCTCGCGGTCCTCGCCGGGCTGACCGTCGAGGACACCGACGACGACGACCCGGTGCTGCTCTGGCCGGACGGCACCCCCGTCGACACGTGGCGCGAGGACTACCCGTACGACGCACGGATGTCGCGCGACTACTACGAGCACGCCAAGCGGATGCTGCAGATCGAACTGGTCAAGCTGCAGAACTGGGTCAAGGACACCGGCCAGAAAATCGTCATCATCTTCGAGGGCAGGGACGCGGCAGGCAAGGGCGGCACGATCAAGCGGTTCACCGAGCACCTGAACCCGCGCGGCGCGACCGTCGTCGCGCTCGAGAAGCCAACCGAGCGCGAGCAGACCCAGTGGTACTTCCAGCGGTACGTGACGCACCTGCCTGGCGCCGGGGAGATCGTCATGTTCGACCGGTCCTGGTACAACAGGGCCGGAGTCGAGCGGGTGATGGGATTCTCCACGCCCGACGAGTACGCCGAATTCATGCGCGAGGCGCCGGACTTCGAGCGGATGCTGGTGAACTCGGGGCTGTCCCTGACGAAGTTCTGGTTCTCCGTGACGCGCAGCGAGCAGCGGACCAGGTTCGTGATCAGGCAGGTCGACCCGGTCCGGCGGTGGAAACTGTCGCCGATGGACATCCTGTCCCTGGACAAGTGGGACGAGTACACCGAGGCCAAAGAGGCGATGTTCTTCTACACCGACTCGAAGCACGCGCCCTGGACGGTAGTGAAGAGCAACGACAAGAAGCGCGCCAGACTCGAGGCGATGCGGCACATCCTCGAGCAGTTCGATTACGACGGCAAAGACGAGGAAGTCGTCGGCAAGCCCGACAGGAAGATCATCGGGCCGCCGTCGCTGCTGTCCGAGCAGACAGCCGACCAGACGTTCGTGAAGCTGTGAGCGCGGGCTTCACCGAGATCACCACGGAGGCGGAACTCCGCGAAGTGCTCGGCGGGTTCCCCGCGGGCCGCGCGGTGACCAAAGTGCGCCGGGACCTGCACCCGGTGCAGGTCGAGTGGCTGCAGGCGTCGCCGTTCTGCGTGCTCGCCACGTCGGACGCCGCGGGGAACTGCGACGCCTCGCCGAAAGGCGACCCCGCCGGGCACCTCGTGCACGTGCTCGATCCCCGCGCCGTCGTCATCGCCGAGCGGCCGGGCAACAAGCGCGCCGACGGGTACCTCAACGTGCTCGCCAACCCGCACGTCGGGATCATCTCGCTGATCCCCGGCCGGAACGACACGCTGCGCATCAACGGCCGTGCCCGGCTGGTCAGCGACGCGCCGTTCTTCGACGAGCTTGCGGTGCGCGGTCGCCGGCCGGTGCTGGCCCTCGTGGTGGAGATCGACCAGGTCTTCTCGCACTGCCCCAAGGCGTTCATGCGGTCCGGGCTCTGGGAGCCCGAGACCTGGAAGCCCGAGGCGCTGCCGTCGATCGCGGCGCTGTGCAAGGCGGCGCAGGACACGCCGGAGACGCTGCAGGAACTCGAGGAGTACTACGCGCCGGATCGTTACGCCGGCCGGCTGTACTGACTCCACAGCGCGGGGATCGTGACGCCCAGGTCGAGCAGCAGGCGGCGGAGCAGCGGCACTGAAATGCCGATCACGTTGTTGTGATCGCCGTCGATCGAGTCGACGAACCAGCCGCCGAGGCCCTCGATCGTGAAGGCGCCCGCCATCTTGAGCGGTTCGCCGGTGGCGACGTAGGCGTCGATCTCGTCGTCGGTCGGAGTGCCGAAGCGAACCGTCGTCGTGGCCACCGCCGCCGCATGCCGCCCGGTGGTGACGTCGATGACGCAATGCCCGGTGCAGAGCGTGCCGGACGTGCCCGTCATCTGGTGCCAGCCGGCGATGGCCTCCTCGGGCGACGCGGGCTTGCCGTACGGGCGCCCGTCCAGGTCCAGCAGCGAATCGCAGCCGATGACCAGGCCGTCGGTGAGCGACGAGGCGACCGCGGCGGCCTTGGCCGCGGCGAGCAGGCCGGTAAGCTCCGCCGTGGTCGGCGCGTCGAAGGCGTCCTCGTCGACGCCGCTGACGATGACATCGGGATCGAGGCCGGCGGCGCGCAGCACCGCGAGCCTGGCGGGAGAGGCCGAAGCCAGAACGACACGCACGGGTCAGACCTTACGCGGTGAGTGCCCGGGCCGTAACATCAGTGCCATGGTGCGCATGCTGGTTCTCTACAACCGCCCGGAAGACCCCGAGGCCTTCGACAAGCACTACAACGAGATCCACATCCCGCTGGCCAAGCAGATGCCCGGGCTGCTCAGGTACACGGTGAGCAGGAATCTCTCGAAGAAGGCGCCGTACTACCTGATCGCCGAACTCGACTGGGAAGACATGGACGCCATGAGGGCATCAGGGGACTCCGAGATCGGGGCCAAGGCGGGCGCTGATGTAGCAAACTTCGCGACCGGCGGCGCGACGACCATGGTCTTCGAGGTCGCCGAGGTCTGATGCGGTTCGGCCTCGCCGGCACCGGACGCTGGGCCCGGATCGCGCACGCGCCCGCGCTCGCATCCACGCCCGGTAGCTCGCTGGCCGCCGTCTGGGGCCGGAGCCCGGAGGCCGCCAGGTCGCTCGCGGCTGAGCACGGCGCGGCCGCGTTCTCCGACTTTGGCGCCTTCCTGGACGCGGTCGACGCGGTGGCGTTCGCGGTGCCGCCGGACGTGCAGGCGCCGCTCGCGATCCGCGCCGCCGAGGCCGGCAAGCACCTGTTGCTCGAGAAGCCGGTCGCGCTGTCGGTGTCCGACGCCGACAAGCTGGTCGCCGCCGCCGCGGCGGCCGGCGTGGCCTCGGTCGTGTTCTTCACCCACCGGTTCAACACCGAGATCCGCGCCTGGCTCACCGACGAGCAGGCCCGCGGCGCCGGCGGCGGCTGGAGCGGCGGGGTGGCGGTCTTGCTCGGCGACGCGCTGCAGCCGGACAGCCCGTCCAACACGCCATGGCGGCGGGACAAGGGCGGCCTGTGGGATCTTGGCCCGCACGTGGTGTCCATGCTGTGGGCCTGCCTGGGCCCGGTGACCTCGGTGACCGCCATCCCCGGCGGGACCGACGTGACCCATCTGGTGCTGCGGCACGCAGGCGGCGCGAGCAGCGCCGCGACCGTGACGCTGAGCGCGCCGCCGGCGGCCGCCGGGACCAATCTCTTCGTCTGGGGCGAGGCCGGCCGTTCGGTCATGCCGGCCAGGCCCGACGACTCGGTGGGGGCGCTGCGCGTCGCGGCGCTGGAGCTGGCCGCCAGCGCCGAGTCCGGCCGGCCGCACCCGTGCGACGTCCGTTTCGGCCGCGATGTGGTCAAGGTGCTGGCCGGCGCGCAGGCACAGCTCGAGGCCGCCGGGAACGCGGAACATTAACGTGAAGAAAGCCCGAACACCGCCTTCTGTACACTCAGGCGGGCCAAGTTCGGTCCTGACAGAGGCAGGCTTTTCGCTGAGCGAGGCACAGAGCCAGCTGGACACGGCCATCGACTGGGGGCGCTACGGCGAGCTGTACGACTACGACAGCGACGACCAGGAGCTCACGCTCGAACCGGGTGCCGAGAAGTACCTCTGAGACAGCGGGCGCCTGCGCGGCACGATAGCGGTCCAGATGCTGGCCGGACGTCCGAAGTAGTAAGGAACTATCGGCATGACTTTTCCTCTCGGTTCCTCTGGGTTGAAAACACCCCGCAGACGTCAGGAACACCCCGAACGTGAGATCGGCTTTGCGTCTCACGTTCGGGTCGGCCGGGGCGTCTGCTAACTGAGGGAAGGAGACGCACGTGACACACATCGCGCACACGAAGCTCGCCACGAGCCTGGGTGAGCTGACGATCGTCCGCGAGGACGAGGCGCTGACCGGGCTGTACTTTCCGCGGCACTGGCCCAGGCCTGACCGGACGGCGTTCGGTCCGCTGGACGACGCGGGGTTCGAGGACGTCGCACGTCAGCTCGGCGAGTACCTCGCCGGGGACCGCAGCGAGTTCGACCTGCCCCTGAAGGCGAACGGCCCCGACTTCGACCGGCGGGTGTGGGAGCTGATCGCGGAGATCCCGTACGGGCAGACGACCAGCTACGGCGACCTGGCTCGCGAACTCGGGGCCGGGACGGATCCACGGGACGTCGGCGGGGCGGTAGGCCGTAATCCGCTGTCGATCCTGATCCCCTGTCACCGGGTGATCGGCAGTACCGGGAAGCTCACCGGCTACGCGGGCGGCCTGGAGCGGAAGCGTGCCCTGCTCGAGATCGAGCACGCCCGGGTGCTGCGGACCGGGCCCGCGCCCGCACCCGCGGCCGGACTCTGGTAAGCCGGCGTCTCACGAGACGCTTCCGGCAGCCGTCTGCAGGGTGCGCCCGCCGGTACGGCGCGGCTGACACCTACGGCACAGAAGGGAACGATTCATGTCGACCGAGGCAAACAAGGCCGTTGTGGGCCGGTGGTTCGAGGAGTTCTGGGGCAAGGAATTCAACCCGGAAGTCGTCGGCGAGCTCGCCGCCCCGGACATCAGGTTCGAGTACTCGCTGCACGCGCCGCTGCGCGGTCGCGACGCGGTGCTGGCGTTCGCGGAGAAGTTCCGTGCCGCGTTCCCTGACCTGAACTTCTGGGGCACCGCCGACCTGATCGCCGAGGGCGACTACGTCGTCGGCCAGTGGGAAGGCGGCGGCACCCACACCGGCGCGGCATTCGACGACATGCCGCTCGGTGCGCTGCCCGCTAACACCGGCAAGACCATGCGGTTCACCGGCACCACCGTCCTGAAGGTCGAGAACGGCCTCATCACCGAGGAGGTCGGCCTCGACGACGGCGTCACCGTGCTGCGCCAGCTGGGTTTCATCAAGGAAGCCTAAGTACGCGCAGAGGACGCGGCGTGCCGCGTCGCTGGTTACTCCCGGACGAGCTTGAGGGCCAGGCTGGGAACGACGAAGGACGCGAGAAAGAGGGGCAGAAACCTCTTGCCGGTGCATCGGAAGGCGACAACTTCGCCGTCGGCGGCATCGAATGTCTCAGCTCGGCTCGAGTTTCGGCCTTCGCGGACCTGGAGGGTGTGACGTCCAGGTTCGACAGGTATTTCGATCGCGCCGTTCATTTCAACCGACCCGGCACGCTTACCGTCGACCAGGACATCGTACGGGTCGCGACGGACCTCCGCACCGACTGACTTGTGCGTGAGCTTCAGAGTTGCCGACATCGTGCGCCTTCTCTCCGGCCTGCACCCGGTCTGCTCAGCGGTAGTTGATGAACTGAAGGGCGAAGTCGAAGTCCTTGGACTTGAGCAGGCTGATGACGGCCTGCAGGTCGTCCTTCTTCTTCGAAGAGACCCGCAGTTCCTCTCCCTGGACCTGTGCGCGGACCCCGCTCGGGCCCTCGTCCCTGATGATCTTGGAGACCTTCTTCGCGTTCTCCTGGGAGATGCCCTCCTTCAGGGCGACCGCGATGCGGTACTCCTTGCCGGACGCCTTCGGCTCGGCCGGGTCCAGGTGCTTGAGGGAGACCCCGCGCTTGACGAGTTTCTCCTTGTAGACGTCGAGGACCGCCTTGGCCCGCTCCTCGCTGTTGGCGCGGATCTCCACGCCGTTGTCGCCCGACCAGGCGATAGACGCGCCCACACCGCGGAAGTCGAACCGGGTACCGATCTCCTTAGCCGCCTGGTTCAGCGCGTTGTCGGCTTCCTGGCGGTCGATCTTGCTGACGATGTCAAAGCTGGACTCGCTAGGCATGACCATCAGGGTAGACGGGTACGGAGCCAAACGTCACGCTGGACGCTCCGGATGCCGGTGCCGATGGCGGCACGGACACCGAGAGCGACGGAAGGTCCGCGTCGCAACCAGTCCCGTTGTCCGCTATTCTTCTCTCTGCTGCCTCACAAGGCGGCGCCTGGCAGGTTGCCCGAGTGGCCAAAGGGAGCGGTCTGTAAAACCGTCGGCTCAGCCTACGTTGGTTCGAACCCAACACCTGCCACCAGACCAGATACCAGCTCAGGGGCGCTCTAGCGCCCCTGACTCGTTTCCAGCCTAGGCAGCTAACTGCCACCACGGGCGGCTGGAGGCCGCTAGCCGTGGGATATGCGTGGGATGGAGCCCGCTGCAGGGCAAAGCTTGGTGGCGTCATGATGAGTCTCCAAGGGCAGCATCGATGCGCATGTTGGCTATCTTGTCGCCGCCGTCGAGGCACTTGGCGTAGACGCGGAGCAGAACTTCGACGCTGTGCCCTGCGCGTTCGGCAACCTGAGTTGCGGGTACCCCGGCATTAAGCCACAAGGAGACTGCGGCGTGGCGCAAGTCGTACGGGCGTCCGGCCAGAGGTGAGATGACCTGGGCGGGTGTCAGGGCTAGCGTCCGCGCCTCGGCCCACACATCGCTGATAGCGGTCGAGGCCACGGGTCGTCCCCGGTCACTGCTGAAGATCCGGCCATCCGAAGCGACCCCGAAGGTATCGATGTGCTGGCGGAGGATCGCAACCAGTTCGGCGGGATTGGCACTTGACGGGTTTCGGTAGCTGGACGGTGCTTCAGACCGCGCTCCGCGTGAGCTGAAGCAGAGTCGGACCAGCGGCGGTTGACTTCGGGCCGGGATTTTTCCAGTGTCAGGCGTCCCCATCCGACGGCAGGCAGATAGCAGTCCTGCTGACGAAGCGCCACAGCTTCGGCAGGCCGCAGAGCAGCGAAGTACATGCAAGCGTACAAGGCCATCAGCCGCTGACCACGAGCGAACGGGCCTCGCCGTTGATAGCCGACGTATGTGACGGCGATAAGCAGCTGGCGGGCCTGACGAGGATTGACGACAACACGGCGATCGACGACCTCAGAGACCTTCGGCGGCTTCCAGCTCAGCCGGTCCAGCGGACTGGAAGGCAGCTCTTCCATTTCGACGGCGTACCGCAGCACGTTGGCGAAGACCGATCGTTTGCGGGCAATGGTGGTCGCGCTGGCAGCGCGACCGTCCTGCAGGACACAGATGGCATCGAGCGCGGCACGGGCATGCTTGGGCGTGCCAACCTCCCTCACCGGAAGCGATGCCTTGTCCAGCCAGCGCAAGGCGGCCCCCGCTACTGGCGGTCGGTCCAGAGCGCGAGAGGGAGGAGCCAACAGAAAGTGCCGCAACGCGTAACGCAGGCTACCGACGTCAAGTTGTTCCGGCGGCTCCTCGGTAACGAGTGCCGGAATGACTGATGCGAGCGCATCAGTCATGGCGTCGCGGGTCTTCGGTGCAGCACACGGCCACTTCATATCGATGTAGGCGAGGGAGAAGTCAAGCCAGGAACGCTTACGCTGAACAGCCATCATCAAGGGCGCGCCTCCGGCACGCCAGCGCCAGGCCGCAGCCCACGCAGAGATCGAGCGCAGAGGACGCGAGTGCCAAGAAACGAGAGCGTGGAACGAGGCGAGTGGATGACCACCGGGCCAGGGCCTCAGCGGGGAATGAGCCGGGGAAGGTCCACGCCCGTGGCGTCGGCAAAAGCCGCGCCCTTTGGGCGGAAGCCCACCAGGCGCGGCGGGCCGACGCCGAGCGGCCGTCCCCGCTTCCCGCAGGCCGGTGGTTGCTCGCCGTTACGCGAGTCTTCGGCACCGCGATGCCGATCAGTGGGGGCGACCGTCCAACGGTGCCGACGATTATTTCGCCGTGAAAGCGCGCCGTCTAGGGCGCTCCCGCTGGTCGCGTCTGAAGATGGCGCACAAACCGCGCCACCCTAGACGGCACCCTCCCACGGCAAACCCATTGGCACCTATCAAGTTGGACGGGGCAGACTGGCGGCTGGGTTGCGCAGCCCGGGCCCTGTCGAGGCCCAGGAGCACACCGGATTTGGACTTGATCTACACGCCGCGTGTGACCTAGGTGACGTGCCGCGAGTTCGCGCTTACGGAAACCCAAGCAGCAGCAGAAGATGGAGGATAACCCGGGCGTCACCTTCCATGTGCTATATAGTGGACTTCATGCTAGATATCGTTGCCTTTGATCTTAACAAAACCCTCATTAGAGAAAATTCTTGGTATGACCTTAACCTCGCTATGGGAATCACCGCCGAAGAAGATGAACTGCTTTATCGTTTGGGTCCCGAGAGTGAAGGCATCCTGACTTACACTGAATGGATCGACATACTGGTTCGTCTGATGAGAGCACGCGGTAAGGCCAGTCGGAAAAATGTCGAACGCGCAATTCTTGAATTTCGTTATCTTGACGGCGCAATTGATTCTGTTAAGGTTATGCAGGATCGCGGCTTCAAGGTCGGCCTCATAACTGGGGCCCTGAGTCTTATTGCGGAAAAGGTGGCTAAGGAGCTTAACATGGATTTCATGTACTGCAATTCTCAAATGAAGTTCGACGCTAATGACATGCTGCAAGAAATTCGATTGAAGGGTGAAGACTTTGCCGTGAAGGTTGAAGCGGTAATCGACCTGCGTCGGCGCTTCCCGGAAACTCGGGAAGTTTACTACGTTGCTGATGGTGATACCGATGAGGCGATTTTCCAAGTCACAAAATCCATTATGGTGAGCGCCGATCAAAGCCTCCATGAAGGCTGGAAGCGTCAGGCACTCGAAGAAGTGCAAGGCCTTTCTACAACTCGATCCGCTAGATTTGCCTGGAGAATAACTGATTCTATAGTGAAGGTGCCGCAGCTAATTTAGTATTTGGTACGCGCAATCTTCAACTTCTTAGTATCAATGTTCCTAAGGCAGGGAATCACGAAAGTTCATTGTCGGCCGAGATCGAGGCAGGACCAGGCCAACCAAGCAGGATGACGGCGGCCAGAAGCTCAACCCTGAAAGGGTAAGGACTCAGGCGACTTGATCCGCCCCGAGACACGGCAAGCTGTAGCAGTGGCGCTGGTGGTGCTAATTCTTACTTTCGGTGTCATGTATACAGCCATCGCCGGCAAGGCAAATTTGGCAGCATCAATAATCGTTCTATTCGGGTATCCGATGACCGTTGCTTTTGCGGCAATCGCCCTGGTGTCCCGTCCGCAGACACCGAGGTAGTACAAGGCACTCGCGCTCAGATAATCGGGTTCCTGCTGGCAATCCCTACTGCGTGATAAGCACCTGCCTTTTCACTCTCATGACAGGTTAACGCCGCCGAGGACAGTCCTGCAGCCGACTGGAATCGAGGCGGCTCCGCCGCAGGTCGTCCATCGGCTCACGGGAGGCGCTGCAGCAGCTCCGTCTGGGACATGCGTGGGATGAAACCTGGTTCTGGTGGATCCCGTCGCGCAATACGCGCAGTTCGCTCAAGCTCCAAACTGACAGTCTGGCTGTTGCATGAGGTGGCCGGATTCTGGCCGTACCGTAACGCCCGACGCCGACCAAGCGTCCCGCGACCAGCAGAACTCCAGCTCCCTTACCACCTGAGTGAGGCGACCACAAACAGCGCAATGGTATCGAGATCTTGACGGATCCGCACTGGAGCTGGTAATGCAGGTTAGACACTAACCAGGTTTTATCACGAGGTAACAGAAAGGTCACGGAAGGCCTCATGTTCGCTTGCTGCTTCGCCGCAGAGCGCTTCCGTCTTCTGTTCAGCCAGGGAGACATATACTTATGGTCACTTCAACGACTGACCAGATTCCTAGCATCGATCTAACGCCATTTCACCGCGGCGGTGCTGAAGGAAAGCTTGCGGTGGCGTCACAGATAGATGCTGCATGCCGTAACTATGGTTTCCTACAAGTTACTGGGCACGGCATTCCTTGGTCGATTTGTGAAGATCTACTGGATTCTTGGGCGGAGTTCTTCGATCTGCCAATGGCCGAGAAAATGCGATGGGTAGTATCTGACGAAAGTTCTAATCGCGGCTACAGTTGGCCAGGCAAGGAGGCTCTTGCTTACAGCCGAGGAGAACAAACACCTCCGGATCTTATGGAAGCATTCAACGTCGGACGCCGTGAGCAAGATGACCCATATTACGAGCAGAATAGAGCGTTCTACGCTCCGACGGTATGGCCCGACATTCCGCATAATCTACGTTCAACTTGGGAACGATACGATATAGCTGCCAGCTCGGTCGTCAACACCGTTCTACGCGCTATGGCCCTTGCCCTTGACCTACCGGAGGACTGGTTCGTTGGCCGTTGCACTCGCGCGATCGAAACCACTCGGGCAATCAACTATCAACGTTATGCTGATGCAGCTGATCCTGAGCCGGAGCAGATGCGCATGGGAGCCCATACCGACTACGGCATCGTCACCGTTTTGCTGGCCGATCCTGTACCGGGCCTGCAAGTGTTCCAGGGGGACCACTGGTGTGACACTCCAACGCCCAAGGGAACCCTAACGCTTAACATCGGTGACATGATGGCAGTGTGGACTAACGACCGGTGGCGTTCAACGCTTCATCGAGTGATTCCGCCCCCCATCGCAGTTCCTGGACTGGTTCGGCGCCGGTCAGTCGCTCGATTCTTGGACTGTGAGCCAGACCAGATCGTCGAGTGCATTCCATCCTGCTGCGGACCCAACAACCCACCCAAGTATCAGCCGATCAGAGCTGGAGACTGGCTCATGGCAAAGATCCTCCACGGTAGACAGCCTCCCAGTGCGGACCCAGATCGAGGCGTGTAATGCTTCCATGCCGTCTTAACGCCCGGTCTCCTTTCCGCACCAGCCATGGTTTCGGGTTAAGAGGTGAGGACGATCTACTATCTGCCACTGACAGACCCCAGATGGCGGAGTTTCGGCCACACTCAGGACCACTAGCGTATACTATAGCTTTGCTAACATTGAAAGACAGGCCCAGGCAGGCGGGGAATGCGGATGCAACTATGAAGCTGGAACAAGAACTCGCAATCATTTTTTTTGGCGTTGACGCTAGTCACCACGCTGTAAGTCGCGCCGTAGGTCACGCATTGACCGTCCACGGGCTCTCAATCGAGATCTCGCAAGCACAAGACAGCTACACACTTGCTATCAAGAACTCTGCACCGGTAGTAGACGCACGAGATTTTTGGCTCATCATATCCATCAATGATGAATATTTTCATCCAACCGAAGGCGGTCAGCACCTACTTAGTGCATATCCGGTAATGGCCAGTTTTGTCACTGACAATTACGTTCCAGCTGCAGAAACAAACGGCGTGGCCGGCAAGAATCTCGCGACTGCACTCCTAGATGAAGTCATAGAGGCAATTTTTAGGGAATTCCAGTGGCCGATGCTGGCAACGACTGCGGATGGTGAACTCCTAGAAGCGTACCGTCCAAGTGTAGGTAAACAGCGAATTGAGCCAAGAACCATCAATGGAAATTCTCCATTCGAAGTCTGGCAGCAATGGGTAGAGCCTGTACCCTGGCCAACGGCCGAGGATTACGAATAGCCTGTGTCACGGTAACTCGATCGGAAGAGTTATGCCGAATAACGACATTCGATACGTGACGCTGGAAGAGTTTATTCCAGTGGACCGCGTTTCCGATATGCTCACTGTTGCAGATAAGCTTTTCGATCAGCTTCCTATTCAAAAGTCATCAGTCGCCGATAACCTTCGGCGTTCAATGGTGTGGATGGTCAAATATATAGCTCCGACCAGCCAGTTTTGGGATTGGCAAACCTTCGAAGACCAGATAGACAACCAAACGCGACTCCGAGTAAAATTCATCGGTCTGGGATGGCTGATTTCCTTGATCCGGTCATTCAATCCCACAGATCAAGTGAGTCCAAGCAATGTCGAGAGCGAACTGTCTGATGTCTTGACTAGGATCACGGGCCATATCCCTGTTGATGCAGTCGCGCGCCTGAAGTCAACTCCCTGGTCGGTTGGTGATCTACGCAATCTCACTAAGGCTCTTACCCCAGCTAATCCCGATGTTAAGGTCAACAAGAAATCAAAAACATTGACAGCGCCTGATGTCGCAGTCAGCCTCAGCGATGAGGAGCGTGTTCGGCTGACTCGGATCTCAACGAAGCTCGATGGCCGAACACACCAGATTTTGGGGGATGTAAAGAGATGGGCTAACGCAGACCGCAGGTATGAAGGCGCCGACTGGTGTGCTTACAAGCGACGTCGACTCACGACTGTCGTCAAGGTGATCCCTGCATCACAGGAAGCTCCCACGACTGACGACTTCTCTTTCACCGATGAGCCTACAGGACTTTACGCTAGAAACCAGGCAACAGGTTTCGACTACATCGTCGAAAAGGGTGCGGCCACCACCATAGGAACTGTCCTCTTTCCTTTGTACCCATATCACACTGGCGTTATTAATCCCAGGGTAGTTGTTCGTGTCCCCACGAACCTCGTAGAAGAGACCTTGTTCGAGGTCCTTGACTACATTTCGTATCTCTGGGTTAATCATTACACGCGCCTATGGTGCTACCTGGACTTTGAAGATCAGTTCGCGTACGCAAGTGATATATGGCATCTCAAGCAGCTCGACGAGCAAGCTCTCGTTGACTACCCTAGCAAAGCAATGCATTTCGAAGAGCTGCGTGGCATGATCCAAATGCTGAATCGGGTAGATGCAGGCGAGGTAAACGCGTATAAGCCTCCGCATGCAAAGTTTAGCTTCGCTGCTGCCAATCCAGAGAATTCCTCTGTGATTGAGTCTCTACGCCTAGCACTTATTCCATCGACTATTACTCAGCTGAAAATAGATCCACTCGTGGACGCGCCCAGTATCATGCGAAACGCGAGTGCAGAGCTGAATCAGGCTTACGGAACGTTCTCTCAAGCTGCGTCACTGCGTATGCAACGGCTACTGCAGATTTTGCAAGTAGTTTTCATATTGGCAGCTGCTGCGGCTCTCTTGGCATTGATACCCATCGGAAATATAGTTAACAGTGCCATGATCTCACTTTTCTCGGGTGACGGCTGGTACAGGAGTCTATATAAAGCTAAAGAGTCAATCTCATGGCTGAGACAGGCTCATATATCTCTGTATTTTTCTCAAACGGTTATTCTGCTAGGCCTATTCGTAGGGGTACTAGCTCTAATAAGATCTAAGGCCGTCTCGCGAATATTGAAGAGATATCTGCAATAGACGCGAAGTGGCATTACATACCCCTGTTGCCTAGCTTGCTGGCCTAGAGAAGCCTACCCGGATTTTTGCATGCTACCACTAAAATGCTTTCCACATTTACCGGCATTCACCCAGTATTCGCAGAACCTCGTCAGCGGACCGAACGAAGTGCAGATTTTGCTTCCACTCGGGAAAAAGGTTTGCCGATAGCCACGCCAAAGCTCGGGCAGCCTTACCACTATCCTGGATGACTATCGTTGGCAAATGGTAATCTATTAGAGCGGGCAAGCATTCTTCGAACGTCCCATCACCGCCCGTTATAACGACGAGAGCATCTGACTCCTTAATGTGAAAAACATTTCTCATCGGATAATCGAAGTTCGTCTGAATTACTTCATCAAATTCCGCGGTTACTTCCTCGCCTACTAGCTTCATACATTCGGCAGAAGGTAGGTAGACACTTATAGTGCCTTGAGTCTTAATCGACCTATATCCTGCTATGACTTCCCCAGAGATCCCAGTACCTGGCCCTGTAATCAGATCAAAGCCGCGTTGCGCAAGTCCTCTTCCTACATCATTGGCCAGGGAGGCGTATTCTCTTGCTTTCAATGAATTCCAAGTTCCAGCGACGAATACGCGGCGAGCGAGACGGTTGTTATGCGTCATTTTGAAACTCATATTCCCTGGGTTACATCGCGGGTTTTACGGGCATCTATATAATTACATCATAGCTCGAAAACCGCTGGCGGAAAACGGACGTCTAGTTGCACCTCCCGAACCGCGTAGCTAGTGCGTTGGCCACGAACGTTCACCGGGTTGGTCATGCCGCTTTAGGCTTCGGGCGGCCCCAGCGTTGCTGGCGTTCGCTGCGGATGCGGGCGCGTTCGCGGCGCTGGGCGGCCAGCACGTCGGGGTGGCGGGCATGGGCGTTGCGCCAGCGCAGGTACGCCTGCAGCCGCCGGGCCAGCGCGGGATGGTTCGGGTAGTCGGAGTTGCCCATGACAAAGGTCCGCAACGGACCGAAGTGCGCCTCAATCGGGTTAGCCCACGAGGCGTTTGTCGGCGTGAGGCACAGCTCGACGTTCTCCCGCCTGGCCCAGCGGCGGATCACCGCGGTCTTGTTCGCGGCCAGATTGTCCAAGATCACGAACAGCCGGTAGCCGCCGGGCCGGGCGGCCCGGATCGACTTCAGCGCGGCCAGGGTGTGCATGGCGCCCTTGTGCTCGCGGGTGATGCCCCACAGCTGGTCATCGCCCACGGAATAGCAGCCGTGGAAATACCGGATGCCGTGGGTACGGTGATACGTTGCGCGCAGCCGCGCCGGATGCTTGCGTTTCGCCCAGCAGGCGCCGTGGCACGGCCGGATGGACAACGGCCCGAACTGGTCAAAGGCGAAGCACCGGTCCGGATAGGCGCTGGTCACGTACTCGATCCGGTCCAGCTTGGCGTCCCGGTCCGGATCGCGGGACTCTTTCCAGGTCCGGGTCCGCTGAAAGGAGATCCCGCGCTCATGCAGGATCTGCCGCAGCCGCTCCCGCCCGATCCGGATCTGCGCGGGACCCTTGCCTAAATAGTCCGCCAGCTTGCGCAGGCTCCACCGGGTGAACGGCTGGCCCAGCTTCTCCGGCCGGGTCCTGGCCGCCGCGACGATCACCTCGATGTCCTCGTCACTGATCCGGCGGGGACGGCCGCCCGCCCACTGAGGGTCCAGCGCGGCCAGGCCCTTGGCGTTGAACGCGTGGATCACGTCCCGGACCGTGTCCTCATCCGCCGCGACCAGCCGGGCGATCGCCGGCACCAGCGTGCCCGACGCCGACGCCATGATGATCATCGCCCGCCGCACCCGGACCGACCCGTGCTTGCCCCGCCGCACGATCTGCAGCAGCCGCTGCCCCTCCTGATCACTCAGCCGCCGCGCCCGCACCGGCTCCGTCATCACGCCTCCCGCCACTCGACCTACCTCACGATCGAGTGTGGAAGCAATTACCACGACTGTCACGTGACCCGGTGAACGTTCGTGGCCAACGCACTAGCGGAGGGCTCGAGCTGGCAGGTACTGCCCTCGGCCTTAGTCCCTCTGATGGAGTCGGCTCACACCCTAGATTAGGGGCTGTCGACCGTACTTGACAGTGCGTCATCTGGTAGACGTTGAAGGACGGTCGAGGGCTCCAAGCGTAGCGGGGGGTATCGTGGTGCGGTTCCCTGCCTTTCGAAGAGGCTTACCGTCGGACTGGTCCGCGTGCTCAAAGGCGCCCATCCGCGACGAGGTCGTCTGAAGCGAGCGGTATCACCTCGCGGCGGCTAAGGTCCAGGGGGCTCCGGCAAAGTCCTGGGGACGGCCCTCGGCTACCGGGCCGCGGCGTCAGCGCTAGTTACGCCCAAGCTGGTCATACGGTAACCGATGGTCGCGGCTCGCCTGCGACGAGCACACGACCTGCACCGCCTTGGACCCAACCTGACCTTAAGTCTCCCATCCATCGACGCCCCGCCAGCCCCGACTGGCTAATTGTGCATGTCTAACCTGCGGATGCGGGTTCAGGAAGATCTTCGGTCCCGGCCTCTTGCATCCATCGCGAACATGTGCACACTTAAGTAAGGAGAGCTATTTGGAGTTATATTGTAGTCCGTGTATGCTCACCTGTCTCAGTATACGGACGGAGTATCCCATTGATCGATATAGTCAGAAGTGTCAGGCAAGCATTCCAAGACGGCGTTCGCTATAAGGATATCCGGCATCTTGTTTTGCTGTATTTGAGCTCACCGATACCCAGCATAGATTGCCGTTGGCATCCGCTCGGTTTCATTGATATTCCCCTTACTCAACGTTCCAGTCTCACCAAGCTTTCGATACATGTTTGGCACCCGCGATTCAGTAAGGCACAAAAGCCTTATCAAATTTGCCATTCTCATGGATGGCATCTTTCAAGTATCGTTCTGACAGGCAGTCTTCAGAATGAGATATTCGAAGTTCAAGACAATCCTCGTGGACATGCCCGAATTCATGAAATCGGCTATCACGGATCAACTTCGTATTCCTCTGCTACTAGCCGTCGCGTAACTGCAGCAATCGCTGAAACGGAACAGTACTCGATTGGAGATACCTATACATTGCCGAGCGATCAGTATCACTGGACATCCACACCGAACTCATTGCTTGTTACCCTGATGTGTAGTGATTTGACCCATGAGACTCAATCCTATGTTGTCTGGCCTTGGAGTCAGCAATCCGTTTATCGATACGATCGCGAGACTTGTTCACCTGATGTAAAGCGGGAGATAATATCGGATGTCATCGCCGAGATCGGCGACAGCTAGGAATTGCGTCGTCAAAGTTACGTTGTACTTTAGACTCAAAGTGATCAGAGAGATCGACTCGGGAGCGGTTCTTGTGTCGGTCTAAGAAATTGTCGGACCGAATCTCTATATGACTATCACAGACTCAGCAATCGGGACAATGAGTTCTTCGTGGTCCACAAATTCCATGAGTTCTTCCGCTATCTCCAACTTAATGTTACGTGACATGGAATTTGTGTTCGCGTGGCAGAAAAAAGATATGAGGTCCTGCAGCATACCGGACCGCCCGATTAGGTTATAGGCCATTTTCGCGTCTCGTATAACGATGCGGGTATGAAGGGGGCTATAAATAGAATACGACACAAAATCGATATTCAGTTCCTGCAACCAACGCTCTATTTGGTCGCTCTCCATGCTGCTAACTGCTTCCGCCCCTTTGGCGATGTTATATCGATAGCGCAGTCGGTAAGAGGCATGATCGCGAGTCCGAATGACCAGTACTAGTAGAGAGCCGCTCTTCTTTGCAATTCTTAGCAAGTTTTCCAGGGCGAGGTAAGGCTCCTGGGTGATCGAATAGTACAACACATGCGATACTAGTAGGGCTGAGCGACTTGGAAGTCGACCCGCGAAAGGCAAGTTCTTTATGTCGCCGCATAGGCCAATTACAATCGACTCTTTAGAACTGAGAGTAACACGCTGCCGAGCAGCGGTAACCAGCATCTGATCACGGTCAATTAGGATCCATCGCTTAACGTGAGTCAAGCTCTGAGTCAGATTTGCAGCCAAGACTCCATCGCCACATCCAACATCAATGATCGTCTCTACAGATCCAAATTGTTCCAGAGTAGCCAGCGAGTTTGCTAGACTCATCTTAGCTGTGTTGCCAACTATTGAGGTCAAACCGGCCGAGTATGGATACGACACAACGCTAGCTTAACATCATATCATGTGTTTTATCTAGAGCTGTCGGTGGCAGTGTCAGAGCGTTTCAGGCGGGGCCTTTGCCGTCTCCCTATGTTTTCTTCGTCTCGAAGAGATGATCATGGGGATTGGTAAAGTACCCGGAGTAGACGCCGAAGGGAAGCATATGAGCCAGGCGCAGTCGACGTGCTTCCCGCGGCCTCGGCGGGCCCGCGTGGTGGTTTAGAGTCTGCCTGCACCGACATTCCGGACGAGCCCCGTGGCTGGGGCTGCGAAGGCCAGGTAACCCGTGAGCATGCTCCGGGGTCGCGTGGGACATACGTGGGACGATCTCAGGGTCGCGGCATTCCAGCGACCTTATCGGTCCAGGTCAAGCTGACTGTGCTGTCGTGAACTGCAACGGTCTGTAAAACCGTCGGCTCAGCCTACGATGGTTCGAACCCAACACCTGCCACACGCTGCGAAAACGCCCCGCTGGCTGCGAATACTCGCGCTGGCGGGGCGTCTCTTCTCTATCCCGTCGTGTGTCACCTTGTAGCGCTGTAGGCCGTCATATTGCGCTGTCCACGGACGTATAGCGGACGGGCGTCCGTGCGGTTAGGACGGTCGGTGTGCACAGTTACGACGGTCGGTGCGCACCGTCGGCTGTTTCACGGACGGCCACGGACGGACCGCGCGGGCGGGTTGTCCAGGCTTGACGCGCGCGCCGAGTCGAGCGTGCATCCGTGTGTGCCCGCCCGGCGGCTCGATGCTTCCCCAGGCTGGTGCGGGCAGCGAAAGGGCGGGTGCGTGATGGCCAGGGTGGCGGTCCGGGAGTGCGTGACGCTTGCCGGGCGGGCGGAGCGGGCGCGGGCCGCCCGCTCCTTCGTCAACGAGATGCTCGGTCCCGGCCATCCGTGCGGGGATGTGGCCGTCTTACCCGGTCGTGCCGGTTTTGTGGGAGGAGAGTATCCGGTTCTGCCGGGGCCGTACCGTGACATTCGAGCGAGCACGGAGCCAGCACGAACGGCGATAGGTCTAGACCAATTAGCTGTGAATGGCCGCCATAGACAGCAGATGACGCTTGGCTCGATGCTACGAACGTAACTGCCAGTCCGATACCTGCCCTGCCGCGTAAGCGGCGTATCCGCAGGTACTTCCCGCTCTGTGAAGACTGGGTACAGGGATGCCAGGGGCATCCGGTCCGCGCGGTCCAGGCGCCACGGATGAATTCAGTCATGGAGCGCCTGGTTGGCAGCTGCCGACCGGAGCTGCTGGACTGGGCACTGGTCCGGAGCTGGCGCCAGCCGATGATCATTGTTGCGGGAGTACGCGCATTTTTCACAGCACGCACCGGCCGCAGCGAGCCTTGAAGCAGTACGCCTGCCCCGCCCGCTGGCCGGCGACATCACCAGCGCCGGCCAGTTCCGGGTCCAGCGGCGTTATCCGCGGGGGCGCCTGCATCTCAGCCGAGCGTCTTACCCTGGCGTCGGAGGATAAGGCGTGCGTTACGGGCCGCGT
>Ga0335075_10004560_pt1 | contig 21664 bp, 17 predicted proteins | sample Lox_Sample_24_FD_206723 | JGI IMG/M metagenome (GOLD analysis project Ga0335075, IMG submission 206723) | Soil microbial communities from Loxahatchee National Wildlife Refuge, Florida, United States - Lox_Sample_2.4 | ecosystem: Environmental > Terrestrial > Soil > Wetlands | place: USA...
CAAAAGGCGATCAAGGACCGTTTTCATGCGGCGGGCATCGCCATTCCGGCGCGGCGCCAGACATCGGCCGCGCGTGCCGAAGCGGAGCCGGCACCGCAGCGTCCCACTGCCAGGGCGCATTGAGCGCTGTGGCCGCCCCTATCTCCGCTGGTACCAGGCGACGCCATCCGCATCGCTGCGGCGCGCAAGCTGGCCGCGGGCGCGCAGACAATTGAGATGGGCGAGGCTCTCGCCCGCCGCCATGATGTAAATTCCCGTTGTGATGCGGCTGCGGAACAGCGCGTCGAAACAATCGACGGCGCGCTTCGGCTCGGCGCAAAGAACAACAAGTTTTTTCAGATTGCCTTCGTGTTCCGCGATCAGCTCGCCGAGGCGCTCGCCTGCGCCGCGGAACGGCTCATTGTGCGAAGGCAGAACAAGCGTATCGGACGGAATTAGCGCTTGCAGCTGCGCGCAGGAATCGAGCCAGTCCTGCAGCGGATTTGACTCGGGCTCGGTCGGAAAGACGCTTACGTTCGACGAAATGCGCGGCAGGATCTGATCCCCGGAGATGAACAGCTTTTCCTCCGGACACCACAGGCAGGCATGCTCCGGCGCATGGCCGCGGCCGACCACGACTTTCCATAAGCGGCCGCCGATCGAAATCTCTTCCCCATCCTGGATGCGCCGATAGGCGTTGGGCAACCGGTACACGCCATGGCCGAAACCGCCGAACCGCGCCCGATAGGCTTCCAGCGATTCGTCGGAAAAACCGGCCGCGCGGTAGAAGCGCACGCCTTCCTCCGGCGCTTCGTGACCGGTGTCGGCGACAAGGTTGCGGCACAGGAGATAATCCGTCCGCGTCATCCACAGCGTCACATCGAAACGCCGCACCAGCCAGCCCGCCAGTCCGATATGATCGGGGTGGAGATGCGTGACGATGACGCGCTTGACCGGGCGGTTCTGCATCACGCCGGCAAACAGTTTCTTCCACGCTTCGGTCGTTGCTTCGTCGCGAAGCCCGGTATCGACGACGGTCCAGCCGTCACCATCTTCGAGCAGCCACAGATTGATGTGGTTGAGCTGGAATGGCAGCCGCATGCGCACCCAATAAATTCCGGGTGCGATCGTCATCGCCTCGCCGGGTTCGGGGCGCGCCGAAAACGGATAATCCAGCCTGGTTCCCGGTTTCGGGGCCGCCTCGATTTCCGACACGCGATCCTCTCTTGCCATCTGCCGACTATGATTTCCCTGCAACGCCCGTCAAGCCGCTCCCGTGGTTGTGTTTGCGCGCGAACCGGGATTCAATCGCCGTCGTAACGCGGGCGAAGGGGCGCGCTCGTTCTGTTCAGGGAGCCGCCATGCGCCGCATCACCATCGCCGTTCTTTCCCTTGCGCTCGCCGCCTGCCTGCCGGTGCTGGCGCAGAATGCCTCGACCGACCCGGCCCGGGCGCCGAGCGGCGTGTACACGGCCAATACGGGCCATACCCAGGTGCTGTTCTCGATCCTGCATCTGGGGCTGACGGATTATTTCGGCCGGTTCGACACGATTTCCGGAACGCTGAATTATGATAGCGCCCAGCCGGAACACAGCAGCGTATCGATGTCCGTCGACATGTCGAGCATCGATGTGCCGAGCGCGCGCCTCACCGACGATTTGAAAAACGTATTCGGCGTGCAGCAATATCCCGCCGCAACCTTCAAATCGACATCTGTTACCCGCACCGGGCCGACAACCGGACAGATCACAGGCCTCCTGACGATTCGCAACGTCTCCCGGCCTGTGACGCTCGATGTCGTCTTCAACGGCGGCGAAACGAGCCCGATGGGCGGCGGCTATGCGCTCGGGTTCCGCGCCACCACCACGATCAAACGCAGTGATTTCGGGCTGACGCAGATGATCTGGTCGCCCTATGTCAGCGACGACGTGCATGTGATCATCGAAGCGATGTTCGATCAACAGAAGAGCTGAACATGGCCGCGGCAAATACCAGGACGCGATACGGCAGCGTGGCGATGACGCTGCACTGGCTGATCGCCGTGGCGATCATCGTCAATCTCGGTCTTGGCCTTTACATGGCCAATATCCTGACGGATCAGGACCCGAGCCGCTTTCCCATCATCCAGTTCCACAAATCGCTGGGACTGACCATCCTCGTACTGAGCGTGCTCCGGCTCGCCTGGCGCCTTGTCAACCCGGTGCCTCCCCTGCCGCAGACCATGGGACCCGGGCTGAAGGCGCTGGCGCGGGGAACACATTATTTGCTCTATTTCCTGATCATATTCATTCCGCTTTCCGGCTGGGCGCTCGCTTCGTCGTCGCCGCTCGGGCTGCCCACGAATTATTTCGGCCTTTTCCACTGGCCGAACATGTCCTTCCTCGCCGATCTGACCCGCGCGCAGAAAACGCCGCTCCGTCACGATTTTTTCTCGGTGCATTTCTATCTGGCGATGACGGCGCTCATTCTCATTCCGATCCACATCTGCGGCGCGCTTTATCATCAGTTCCGCGGCGAGGATGTGCTGCGGCGCATGGTGCCCGGGACGCGCGTCGCGGGCGAGGCATGAGAGCCGCCGCGGCATTCCTCCTGCCGCTCATTGCCGCGCTTCCGGCCTGGGCAGCCCCATGGAATGTCGATTACGCGAAGAGCCGCCTCGGCTTCACCGTGCAATGGAGCAATGAGCCGTTTTCGGCGGTATTCCGCCGCTGGAACGCCGATATCGATTTCGATCCGAATGATCTCGCCCATGCCCATGCGACGGTCACCGTGGATCTCGCCAGCGAAGCCTCCGACGAGCCGGATTTCGACAGCGGGCTCAAAGGCGCGCAGGGATTCGAGACGGCGCAATTCCCCACGGCGCGCTTTGCAACAACAAATTTCGTCCGCAAATCGGCAAATGCCTATGAGGCGCGCGGCACGCTGAACATTCGCGGCATCACCCGCGACATCACCCTGCCCTTCACGCTCGCCATCGACGGCCGCGCCGCACATATGATTGGCACTGCGCATGTGCTGCGCACCGATTTCGGCCTCGGCCAGGGCGAATGGGCCGCCCCAGCACCCGTGGCGCACGACGTCGCAATCACCATCGACCTGTTCGCGACCCAGTGATCTGTTCAACAGATGCGACGACAACCACTGCTATCACCATGGCTGGGCTCGGCCCGGCCGCCCAGCCTGTCTTTGGTCCCGTATGAATTGCGCGGTACTACAATGGCCTCGGGCTGTGGTGCATCAAATGGCCGGGTCAAACCGGGCCATGATGAGGGGAAGCATGCCGCGGATTGAACAGGTCACACAGGAATCGATCGTTCACGCCGCTGACCTGCTGCGCGAAGGCGGGCTTGTCGCGTTTCCGACCGAAACTGTCTATGGGCTCGGCGCCAACGCAGCCGATGACAAGCCCGTACTTCGTATCTTCGAAGCCAAGCGACGGCCGCGATTCAATCCCTTGATCGTGCATGTGCGCGACATCGAACAGGCGGAGAAGCTCGCGGTGTTCGATGCCCCGGCGCTGCGGCTCGCACAGGCCTTCTGGCCCGGTCCGCTCACGCTGGTCCTGCCGCGCCGTTTCGCGGCCAAGCTGTCGCTCCTTGCAAGCGCAGGTCTTGAAACAGTGGCGCTGCGCGCGCCTTCGCACCCCGTGGCCCGGCAGCTGCTTGCGGAATCGCAGCTTGCGATCGCGGCCCCCAGTGCGAACCGCTCCGGCGCCGTCAGTGCCACGCATGCCACGCATGTGGCGGAGAGTCTCGGCGGCGCCATCGATCTCGTTCTGGATGGCGGCCCTGCTCCGCTCGGCCTGGAATCCACCATCGTCGGATTTGAAGCAAATAGGCCGGTGCTGCTCCGGCCCGGCGCGCTGGAACGCGATACGATCGAAGCGGTGATCGGCGAACTTCATCATTACGAGAGCAAAGTGATTGCTTCACCCGGCCAGCTGCGCAGCCACTACGCGCCGCGCACGCCCATCCGCCTCGATGCACCGAGCGTGCGCAGCGATGAAGCTTTGCTCGCCTTCGGCCCCGATGCGCCGGCAAACGCGTCCATCACGCGCAACCTCAGCCCGTCCGGCGATCTCAGGGAAGCCGCGGCCAATCTGTTTGCCATGCTCCATGAACTGGACGCGGCCGGCTGCTCCCATATTGCCGTGATGCCCGTGCCCGAAACCGGCCTTGGCGAAGCAATCAACGACCGGCTCCGCCGCGCCGCCGCGCCGAAAGACAAATAACATGCCGATTGCCACAGCTATCCTGGATCGCCTGAAATCGGCTGTCGGCGCCAGGGGCTTCAGCGAAGATGCGGCGGACATCGCTCCGCACCTCACCGAATGGCGCGGCCGGTATCGCGGAATGACGCCGCTGCTGCTCAGGCCCCAGAACACGGCCGAGATTTCCGCCGTGCTGTCCATCTGCAATGCGACCCGCACGCCGATCGTGCCCCAGGGCGGGAATACCGGTCTCGTGGGCGGCCAGATTCCGCAGGCCGGCGAAATCCTGTTGAGCCTCGAACGCATGAACCGTATCCGCCACATCGACGCCGAAGACATGAGCGCGATCGTGGAGGCCGGAACCATTCTGGCCGAGCTGCAGAACGCAGCGGAACAGGCCGGCGTCTATTTCCCGCTCAGCCTCGCCGCCCAAGGCTCCGCGACTGTTGGAGGAAACATCTCCACCAACGCCGGCGGCGTCAACGTACTGCGTTACGGCTCCGCGCGGCAGCTCGTGCTGGGACTGGAAGTGGTGCTGGCGGACGGCCGCGTTCTCGATCTGCTCAGAACCTTGCACAAGGACAATACCGGCTACGACCTGAAACAGCTCTTTATGGGCGCGGAAGGCACGCTCGGCGTGATCACGGCGGCCGCGCTTCGTTTGTTTCCGCGGCCCGAGCTGCGCGAGACCGCTTTCATCGCCGTCCGCGATCCTGCCGCGGCGATCGCGCTTCTGCGGCGGCTGGAGACGTCAAGCGGCGGGCTCGTTTCGGCCTTTGAATTGATGCCGCGTATCGGCCTCGATCTCGTGCTTGCGCATATTCCCGGAGCCAGCGATCCGCTGAATGTTTCATCGCCCTGGTACGTGCTGGCCGAAGTCACGAGCGGCGCCGCGCTGCCGCTCCGAAAAATCGTCGAAGACACGCTCGCCTCTGCGATCGAAGACGGCCTCGTTGCCGACGCCACGCTTGCGGCAAACGAAACCCGGCGCGCAGCACTCTGGCGGCTGCGCGAAAGCCTGTCCGAAGCGCAGAAACTTGAAGGCGCCTCGATCAAACACGACGTGTCGGTGCCCGTTCATTCCATCCCCGAGTTTCTGGCGCGCGGCTGCGCGGCCGTGCAGGCCCTGATCCCCGGCATCCGCCCGGTGCCGTTCGGCCATCTCGGCGACGGCAATATCCATTTCAACTTCAGTGCGCCGAAGAATGCCGACGGTGCAAAGTTTCTCGCCCGCTGGGACGAAGTTGCGCGCATCGTTCATGATCTCACCAACAGTTTCGGCGGCTCGATCGGCGCCGAACATGGCATCGGCCTCATGAAGCGCGACGAGATTATCCGTTACAAAAGCCCCGTCGAAATCGACCTGATGCAAACCCTGAAACGCACCCTCGACCCGAACAACATTCTCAATCCGGGAAAAGTCGTCCGGGTGCAGGAAGCGGTGTCTCACATTCGGCAGGTATAGCCCTACGGTCGCGCAGAGAATGGGCACGCGGAGCCGCGGAGTACGCGGAGTAGTTTCACCATAAAGCGCACGAAGCACACGAAGATGCTCTTGCGCGCTTCGCGCGCGATCTTCCTCGTGCCCTTGGTGTCCCTGGTGGTAAAACTACTCCGCGTACTCCGCGGCTCCGCGTGAACCTATGCTGCTTCTGACAACACGGGTTCGACCGGGGCAGTGGCAGCTATTACCACCGGCGCAGCCGCGGCGGCGCGGCGGTAGGATGTGGCGCTGATGCAGGCGGTCAGGATGGTGGCGAGATAGGGCAGGCTCTGGATGGCCAGCATGATCATCCACAAGGTCGCCGCCGGATCGTCGAAGCCGCGGATCACCACCATCGCCACCAATGCGAGCGTGAGAAGCGCGAGGAGACTCATTTCCTGCCACACGAGATGCAGCGCTTCGCGCAGCTCGGCGGGATTCTCGCATTTCGGCGTGCGCAGGAATGGTTTGCCGGAGGTGCAGAGACCCGTCAGCACCGCCTTGCCCACGGTGTGCGTCAGGGCGAGTCCCGCCGTCGAGGCGAGCACCGCGCCCAACACGCCCGAGCCGACTTTCTGCGGATAGAGCAGCAGCGTCTTCGCCGTCTTGGCGCCGAACAGCGCCAGCGCCGCCGCCGACAACACTTCCATCGGCACATCGAAATAATTCGGCGCAATCGTCATCAGCGCCGTCCAGACCAGCGCGAACAAAGTAACAATCAGGCCGAGCCCGTCGGAAATCCACGGCAGCCAGCCGCAGAGAAACTGATAGCGCTGCGCCCAGGTGAGTTCGGTATGTCCGAGAAACACCGCGCCGGCATGCCGCTTCAGGATCTGCATCGCGCCATAGACCCAGCGGTAGCGCTGACTCATGAAGGCGCCGAGCGTATCGGGGCTGAGGCCCCGGCCCATGCTTTGCGGGATATAGGCGGCGCCATAGCCGGCCTCGAACAGCTTGAGGCCGAGTTCGGTGTCCTCGGTGATGCACCACGCGCTCCAGCCGCCCACTTCCTCCAGAACATCGCGGCGCACGATCGTCATCGTGCCGTGCTGGATGATGGCGTCGTGCTCGTTGCGCTCCACCATGCCGATATGGAAGAAACCGCGATATTCCTCGAAGCACATGCGCTTGAAGATGGTCGCGGCGCCGTCGCGATAATCCTGCGGCCCCTGCACCAGCGCCACTTTCGGCGACGCGAAATAGGGCAATGCGCGGCGCAGCCAGTACGGCTCGACCTGATAGTCGCTGTCGATCACCGCAATGAAGGCGGCGTCGGGATCGGACAGGCGCAGCGCTGCGTTGAGCGCGCCCGCCTTGAAGCCCCTGACGCCGTCCAGATGATGAAACCGGAATGCCGGACCGAGCGCCGCGCAATGCAGCTCGACCGGCCGCCACATCGCCGGGTCCATGGTATTGTTGTCGAGGACGACGACTTCGTAATTGTCGTAATCGAGACGCGCCAGCGCATCGAGCGTGGACATCACCATCGCCGGCGGCTCATTATAACAGGGCACGTGGATCGAGACCCTGGGCGGGCGCTCGGGAATCGCCGCGACGATCGTGCGCCGCTCGACCCGCCACAGGCAGGAGGCGAGCTCGACGCCTTCGGTGATGATCACCGCCGCGGCAAAGAACACGAGCGGGATCATGGCGAGCGTCATGGCGAGATCGCTGGGCTCGATATATTCGAGCGTGCTGGTATCCAGGATCACCAGCAGCCCGGTGGAAATCAGCCCGACCAGCCCGCCCATCACCAGATAGCCCGGCTGGCGCACGCGCGGCATGCGCCCGAGAATCAAGAGTCCCAACAGCAGCGAAAGCAGCGCCGCGCCGAGCGCGTAGCTGCGCCAGGCCGGAAACGAACGCAGCATGCCGGTGAAGGCGAATTTCGGATGGCCGGTCGCGTCGAACAGGCCCCAATAGGCGCCGACCGCGCCCTCGTTGCGGCCTTTCCACGGCTGGTCATAGGCCTCGACGAGGTAATAATCATAGCCCTTGTCGAGCGCGAGCTGGACGAAATTGCGGATGAACCAGGCTTCATTGGCGAGCGAGGCTTCCGCGCCCTTATGCGCGCGGCCGGCGGAAGGCCAGCCGGCCTCGCCGATCACGATCGGCTTGTCGGGAAACTCCTCCTGCACGTCCGAGTAGAACCGCTGCAACGAATCGAGCGAGCGACGCACCGGCACGCCCTCCCAATAGGGCAGCAGGTGAATGGTCACGAAATCCACATATTGCCCGAGTTCGGGATTGAGCAGCCATTGCGACCACGGCTCGGCGGTGGAGACCTTGATGCGGTTGGGCAGCGCCGCGCGCACGCGGCGGATATATTCGTTGAGCTGATCGGCATCGACATAGCCGAACAGGATCGCTTCATTGCCGACGAAAACCCGGTCGACGGTCCATCGGTTGGCGAGCGCCACGCGGATCCCGGTCTCGATTTCCCGCTCGTTCAGCTCGAGATCGGGGCCGATCCACAATCCCAGCGAAACCGTAAGACCATAGCGGCGCGCGATCTCGGGCACGCGGTCGAGTCCATAGGAGACGGTGTAGGTCCGCACCCGCCCGGTGAACCGCGATATCTGCGCCAGATCCCGGTCGATCTGTTCGGGCGAGACGGAATCGTGATCCTTCTTCGTGAACAGGTGACTGGGGCTGTAGGTGATGCCGCGGACCTGGCCGTCCCAGTCCGGCGCGATGACGACGTAATCCTGGCTGGCCCAGAACAGCACGCTGGCGCCGACGACAAGCAGAAGCGCAAGCGCAATGCGGATGCCTCCACCCGAGAACACATGACGCCAGGATTTGGTCATTTGCAGTTCAGTTCCCGCGCGCCGAAGCGCCGCCCGCGTCGGATGCGGCCCGCTCTGCATCATAACAGATTCGTTGCATTTAAGCTGCAAGCCGTCGCGGGCCGGCCGGGACGGGGCAGCTATTGTGAAGACTGGTCTTGATCCTGGTCCTGATCCTGCTGGTCTTTGGGCGCCGGCGTGACTTTCACCAGCTGCATGTCGAAGACCAGCGTCTGATTGGGCGGGATAACCCCGCCGGCCCCGCGCGCCCCATAGGCCAGATCGGCCGGGATAACGAGCTGCCAATGGTCGCCCTCGCGCATGATCTGAAGGGCTTCGTCCCAGCCGGGAATGAGCTTGCCCTTCCCGGCGGTAAACGTGGCCGGCAGGCCGGGCTCGGTCTTGTCGAACACCTTTCCGTTGATCAGAGAGCCGGTGTAGTAGACATCCACACTATCTCCGGGTTTGGGCTGCGCGCCGAAGCCGTTGCTGATGATCCGGTATTGCAGGCCGCTCGGCCGCACCTCGACGCCTTCTTTCTTGGCGTTGGCCGCGAGAAAGGCCTGGTTGGCGCCGATGCTCAGCGAAGGATCGTCGGCCCAGGCCGGGGTGACGACGAAAAGGACGAGAACGGCAGCCGCAAAAGCTCCGAATCGGGACATGATCGCTTCTCCTTCCTCTGGGATGCTTCGCGCCGGTCCCACCCGACCGACTTTCGACATGGGGGCAAGCAATAGCCGGTAGCGGCCTGAATTCAAACCGTATTCCGTTCGCGGCGGCGACCGTGGAGCCAAAGGCATGACCGCAGAGAATAGCGGCGCGCGGATCGTGATCGGCGTCGGCGCGGTGATCTGGAACGCGCTCGGCGAAGTGCTGCTGATCCGCCGCGCCAATCCGCCCAAACAGCATGAATGGAGCCTGCCCGGCGGCAAGGTCGAATTCGGCGAGCCTTTGCGCACCGCCCTCCTCCGCGAAATCCGCGAGGAGACGGCGCTCGAGATTGAAATCGTCGGGCTCATCGATGTCGCCGAGCTGGTTCCCGCGCCTGGCGAGACCGGCAACCACTACGTGCTCGTCGACTTCACCGCCCGCGCCCTTGCCAGCGAACCCGTCGCCGCGACCGACGCGCTCGAAGCCCGCTGGTTCAGCCTTGGCGAAATCGCCATCCTGCCGCTATGGAGCGAAACCCGCCGGGTGATTGCGTTGAGTGCGGGGACCTTGAAGCGCGACGCGTCGGATTAGTACATTCCGCCCAGCCGCAACTCACAACCTGATCATCCCGGGAGAAGTCTGACGCCAATCTTTATTTGAACCGCAGAGGCACAGAGACGCAGAGGCTGTTGAGCCGTCGCTGCGACCCGACAATGCCCTCTGCGCCTCTGCGGCTCTGCGGTTCTCATGCAGCGCGCCGGGCTTCCCCTCTTCCCCTGTGGGAGAGGCGTGCACGCGGGATATCGTCACCGCTTAACTGCGGGTGAGGGGTCGCGCGGCTGCACGGTCGTACGGCATGGAGCAGCCCCTCACCCACACCGGAGCAGATTTCAGGGCCACCGCCCTGCAACCCTCTCCCACAGGGGGAGAGGGGAAATCCGGGCATTGCTCAAACAGTCACACAAACAAGGCAACGGGACCGATGTTCATGGGCACGCCGACTCTCCGCTCTCTTCCGGCGCTCACGCCAAATGGAGATTCCACGAATCATACGCTCGGCGCAGCGAAATCCTGTTGCATGATATTAGCTCCTGTCCATCATGCACCGCGCATCAGGCTGTTGGTGGTTGGCAGCAGGCGGTCATGGCTTTGCGCGCGGCGCGAAACACCTGCTCGAAATGCAGATGCTGCCGCTGGTCGACGACATAGAGAATGAGATCGGGAACATAGCTCCGGACGCGGTCGATGATGGTGGCGCTTAATCCTTCGTGAGCGCGAACACCGTGCCGCAGCCGGGACCGGGGGAACAGTCATTGCCTCCGCCGAAAACAGTCGTTCCGTACAGCGCGCCCTTCACATCGATCAGACCGGCCCGGGGTTGAGCCCCGTCGGCGCAATTCTTTTCGCTGCAAAAGGAATGAATCACCTTCTCTGTACCGGTGGACGGATCGAGCGAAAACGCCGTGCCGCAGCCGGGGTCAGGGGAGCACCCCGTTCCTCCGCCAGAAGCTGTCGTTCCGTACAGCGTTCCCGCCACATTGATCAGACCGGCTGTCGGATACGCCCCATCTGCGCCGCCGGCGAAGGAATAGAGCACCGTCTCCACGCCGGTGCCCGGGTCGAGCGCGAACACCGTGCCGTCGTTATCGGTGCCGCCTTCTCTCGTCGTTCCGTATAGCGTGCCGTCCACATCGATCAGGCTGGCGACGGGGTACTCGCCGTCCGCGCTGCCGCCGGCGAAGGAATGGAGCATCGTCTCCGCTCCGGTGTTCGGGTCGAGCGAGAACACCGTGCCATCGCTATCGGCGCCGCCGACACAAGTCGTGCCGTATAGGATGCCGTTGACATCGATGAGGCCGGCTTCAGGCTCCGTGCCGTCCACGCAATTCTGCTGATTGCAAAAGGAATAAAGAACGGTCTCGGCCCTGGTCTTCGGATCGAGCGAGAAAACCGTTCCGCAACCGCCCTCATCCGCACAATTCCTTCCGCCCAGCACGGTCGTTCCGTATAGGGTACCGTTAACATCGGTCAGATTGGCAGTGGGAGCAGCACCGTCCGTGCTGCCAGCAAAGGCATGCAACACCTTCTCCGCGCCGGTCTTCCGGCTGACCGAGAACACCGTTCCGCAACCGCCGCAGGACTCGGTCCCTCCATAAAAGGTCGTTCCGTACAACTTCCCGTTCACGTCGATCAGACCGGCGTAGGGAATAAGACTGCGTTGCCCAAACGCGTGAAGTACCGCTTCCATCCCAGTCTTCTTGTCGATGGAGAATGCGGTTCCACACCCGGACGCCCAATGACAGCCCTTGCCGCCATTAGTCGTCGTGCCGTACAGAATCCCCTTTTCATCGAGCAAATTGGCCCAAGGCGCGGAGCCATCCGTGCCGCCGGCGAAGGCATGGACAACCTTCTCTGCGAATGTCGCGGCCTCCGCTCCCGGATCGGCGAACGCGCCACCGATCATGCCCGCCAACAGGGCAATGGAAGCTGTATTCATGGTCTCCCTTTTTTATCACCGTCGGGCGACGCCCCTTGATCAGGGCCGGAGCCACCGGTGCCCCAGAACGAGTCAACATTCAACCCCGGCGAGGACCCGCGGAACGCAATGGCCGCGCCTAATGCTGCGCGAGCTTGAATACAGTGCCGAATTCGAACGTTCCCCCAAGTTCCGTCGCTCCGTACAGCGTGCCCTTCACATTGGTCAGACCGGTCCAGGGCTCCGCACCATCGGCGCAATTCTGTTGACTGCAAAAAGAATAGACCACCTTCTCTGCGCCCGTGCCCGGTTCGAACGAGAAAACGGTTCCGCAGCCGGGATTGGGGGAACAGTCGGTTTCACCGCCATTACCGCTTGCCCCGCCAAAATCTGTCGTTCCGTAAAGAACACCATTCTCATCGATCAGACCTGCCCAGGGTTCGGCGCCGTCCGTGCAATTCTTCCGACTGCAAAAAGAGTAAAGTACTTTTTCCGTTCCGATACCGGGGTCAAGTGAGAAAACAGTGCCGCAGCCGCTACTCCCCTCACATCCGGTTCCTCCGCCATAAGCGGTCGTTCCGTAGAGCACGCCGTTTACATTTGTCAGGGCGGCTGCGGGATATTGGCCGTCGGCGCCGCCCGAGAAGGAATAAAGCACCGTCTCCTCCCCGGTCGCGGGGTCGAGCGAAAACACCGTGCCGTCGTTATAGGCACCGCCCAGGGCAGTTGTCCCGTAGAGGATGCCGTTGATGCCGATCATGTCGGCGAGAGGCCCCCAACCGTCGGCACAATTCTGCTGACCGCAAAAGGAATACAGCACGGTTTCGGCCCCGGTTTGCGGGTTAATCGAAATAACCGTGCCGCAACCGCCTTCATTTGCGCAGTTAACACCGCCCTGCGATGTCGTTCCGTATAGCGTCGCCCCGACTTCCGTAAGACCGGCGGCGGGGTAGCGGCCATCCGCGCAATTCTGCTGACGGCAAAAGGAATAAAGTACCTTCTCCGTGCCGGTTTTCATGTCAAGCGAGAACACCGTGCCACAGCCCGGGCCGCCACAGCCCTTGCCTCCGCCATAAAAGGTCGTACCGTACAGCTTCCCATTCACGTCGATCAGGCCGCCTTCGGGCGCCGGACCGTGATTACCGAACGAATAACGCACCGCCTCCACGCCAGTGCTCAACTTGATGGAGAACGCCGTTCCACACCCAAGCTTATGACAGCCTTTGCCACCATTGATAGTCGTGCCATACAATGTACCCTTCACATCGAGCACGTTGCCAAAGGGCCTGGCGCCATCCGTGCCGCCGGCGAAGGAATGGACGACCTTCTCCGTGAATGTCGCGGCTTCCGCTGCCGGGTGGGCGAACGCGCCACCGATAACGCCCGCCAACAGGGCAATGGAAACGGTTTTCATCTTCCCACCTTTAATTCTCAACCGCGCTGCGAACGCCTGCAAAAAGCTCTTGCTCCTGCAAAAGCAAACGTTAACCGACATGCTGCAAAACCGGTTAACGCCGCACCCCAGCACCTTAGCGTGATTGGCTCCCCTGGTCAAATTCTACTATTCTTGTCTCGCAAGGTGATTCGTGGGGTTTGGCTGTGAAGATATATGGACTATGCGCGGTTGTTGTCGCGTGGATATTGCTGACAAGTCCGGGGGCTGCGCAGACCGTTGTTACGAGCGTCGTTGCGGGGAATGCCACTACCCCGTGCAGCATGTCGAACCTTCAAGGCACCGCGTTCTCGACCGCTACGTATGTCATGGTCGAGGGAGCGTGCACGGCAGGCGACGGCGGCGGAGGAATATTCTATACGCCGGGTAGCGGGACGTGCACAAGTCAGGACTATGGGATAACTGTTAAAGGCAGTTCGGGCGGCGTCACCTCGTGCTGGACCCGGCAGTTTACCGGCGCCGTGCACATGAAATGGTATGGCGTCTCGCAGGCAAATACCGGAACGAGCCTTCAAAACGCGAATCCGAACTGTCCCTATGAGTATTCCTACTGCCTGGATTCCGCAATAACGGCGGCTGCCATATCGGCGGCCGGCAGCGGGAATGGCTGCGTGGATCTCGACGGTCTGCGCTGGTACATCGGCGGGCCCACAGCGAGCTCGCTCGTTCTCGCTCCGCAGTTTGGAGTCATCTCCGTCCCGGCAAACGTCGTCATCGGCTGCGACGACGCACCGATCGGCGGCGTTTTTCTGACACAGGGCAGTCCGGATTTCACCCAAATGCCGAATGCGCTGGTGCTTTATGAAGATCCGATGTCGTTTATCGAATTTGGGGGCGTGAATGTTACAGACCAAACGGGAATATTAGAGGGCCAGACGGGGCAGGTTGATATTACTGAGTGGAATGGTCAGCCAGTTGCATGTGGCGACAACAATACGTTTGCCTATGCGCAAATCGACAACGAGATACTGGAATTCAATTGCGTTAGTCAGGGCGGCACAACGATGTATCTCGTGAGTCGTGGCGCACTCGGAACAAAAGATTCGACTCATCAGGACGGCGCTGTTTTCCGCGATGTTCCCAACAACTGGACGGTGCAGCTTTCGGGCAATGACGGCATTGAGAACGTGAATATCCTGCCGTCGTGGCTTCAGACGCCGACGGACTCGCTCACTTTCTGGCGAAACGACGTCAGCGACATGTATTACGGCGAGGGGCTGCAATGCGTGGGTGACGGTTGCCATATCGAGAACATGTACGTTCTGGGCTTTGATACCGGCATCGAAGCGATCAACGCGCCGCGGCTCTATCTCCGCCATATCACGGTGGATGCCAATACCTGCTATCAGATGCACAGCATCGCGGGCGAGAACCAAGGTGGCGACACCCGCTGCTTCCCGCTGCTCTTCAATGGCGCAAACAACGCGAACAAACAATGGGCAATCGAGAACATAACGTATGACGGCAGCGGCCAATGCCAGATCACCAGCACCGACGACGGGGCCAATGTTCCAGTAACGGGCGATACCATTTGGATTGCCAACGTTCTCGCGCCACAAAGCTGTAACGGCCGATGGACGATCGCAAATCTTGAGAGGATTGAAATCGGCACCACGTACTATTACCAGTACTCGCTGGCCGGCTCGTCCTTCACCGGTCCCACCACGCCGGCAAACTGGAAGAAGGGATCGTCGGTGATAACGGTCACCTCGCTTGCGAACATCTATGGTCAGCAGAACATAGCAGGGGTCACCTATCCGGGTTCATTCGTCTGTGTTGCCGACACGGCACCGTTTTGCCAGACGCCGATAGCGTTTCCCGGGCCCAGTCCGGCCCCGACCCTTGGAGAGGAGATCGGTGCCGGCAAGACGGGGAACGTTACGGTCAGTTCGACGACAGGTTGGCCCTCGCTGGGCGTGATCCAGATCACCAGCAGCGGAGAGAACCCCGAGGACATCCTCTATACGGTCGTAAATCTGACAACGATCGATGTGACGCTCCGGGGCGCATATGGAACGACCGGCGTCAAGCACTACGACGGCGACGAGATCACCGTCGGTGCGCCGAGCGTAATCTCGGTCTGGCCGAATGCAAACAACAACACGGACAGCAATGTCGCGATCCTGTCCGCACCGGCGACATGCGGGTCCGGAATTTCGGGCTGCGACCCGCTGTCGAAAGCAACCGAGTTCCTCAATGGGACGCCTGTCGGGACATCTTTCTGGACAACGACATGCAGCAGCCCGCCAACGGATGTCATCGACTCCTGCGCCGATATCTATGTGAGCGAACGGTATTGGACCTACAATCAGGCGGCGGGTATGTGGAGCGGACCACCAAACTATGAAGCCACGCCGAATTGCAGCCAACCGAATTTTCTGACGCCGCCGCTAAGCTACGGCACATGCCCTGGGACCGGGTTTCTGATCGGCGGCCACGACTCCACGATCGGCGATCCGGATTACGACGGCAACAGCGGCTTCAATCTGGGGGAGCTGTTCAGCTATGGCCATCAGGACCAGTTTCACATCTGGAACTCGAACTCGACGGGCTTTGCTCTCGCCGGGTCGGACAATCATAACGAGCTCAATGATCCGAACAATATCGGGCTGTGGTTCGACGGCAATGCAGATCGCAGCAAGGTCGACATGCGCGAGACCCATTCCGACTGGATCGACGTGCTCCAGAATTCCTCCACCAGCGACTGCAATGTCGTGCTGGCGGGAGAGATGGACAACAACCTCGCGAGCGCACACGATTTCGAGGACGATCAGGGCTGCCTAATCCTCACCCACGGGAACAATACGTCTCCAGGACTGGCGCTGGTCAGCGACGACACAACGGGAGGATCGCCCGCACGCGTCAACCTATCGGATAACGACATGCCGAACGTAACCCTGCTCGGGTACGACTCCACGGCGCAATCCAACATTCTCATCAACCCCACCGACACATTCGCCGGCAGCAATTCGGTCTTCCAGGCGATGCAGACGACGGTCACCGCGGTCGCATCGCAGACGAGCGCGCAGGATCTGACCGCAAGCGTGAATGTCGTGACGAGCGGGACTGTAACCGGAGGCACCGCTGGCGTGCAGCTCCCGGTATCGACGGCTTCTGTCAACCTCGGCGGATATGCCGGTTCGAATGCATGTATTCAGATCGTCAACGCCACCGTGAATACGCTGACTGTCTGGCCGCATGGGAGCGACACAATCTGGCTTGGCGGGACGCAGGGCAGTCCCGGTGTGCTACTCACCGCCTACAGGACCGGCGTTTTCTGCCCCGCTATGGGTACGGGCTGGATCGGAAACTGAGCGTTGGACGTTTTCCGCGACATTCCGGTTGCGGAGCAGATGCCGCGCGCGGGCGTCAGAAGGGAGTGGTACACACCATGCTTGGCGCGGGTCGGCTTGTGACTTCGTGATCTCCTCTGCGACCGCGGTTCACAGAGGGATCACATCCTTGCCGGCACATCGATGCCGAGGAGGTCGAGGATTTTCACCAGGACGCGCAAGGTGAGATCGCACAGGCCGAGGCGGGCGGCGCGCAGTGCCGTGTCGGTTTCCGACATGATGTGATGCGCCGTGTAGAAGCGGCTGAATTCCTGGGCGAGCGCAAACGCGTAGTCGCACAGGACGTTCGGCGCGCGGCGGGTTTCGGCGGCCACCATGGCATCGGTCACGGCCAGCAGCTGCAGGAAAAGCCGCCGCTCCTCCGAAGACCGGATCAAAGGCTCGGCGCGCGCGAAACCTTCGCTGTCGGCCTTGCGCAGGATCGACTGGATGCGGACCGCCGCATATTGCAGATAAGGCCCGGTGCGGCCCTCGAAGCGCGTGAAGCGCGCGAGATCGAACACATAATCGGAGGTGCGGAAATTCACCAGATCGGCGAATTTGATCGCGGCGATGCCCACCGCCTTCGCGATCTCCGCCTGCTCGTCCGGCGCATAGTCCGCGGCAAGCCCCTGCTCCTTCAGCCGCTCTGCCGCTTCGTCGGTCGCCATCGCGATCAGATCGTATAATTTCATCACCCCGCCGGCGCGCGTCTTGAACGGCTTGCCGTCGGTGCCGTTCACCGTGCCGTAGCCGACATGCTCCAGCACCGCCCGGCCGTTCAGGCCGGCCCTGAGCGCGGCGCGAAACACCTGCTCGAAATGCAGATGCTGCCGCTGGTCCACGACATAGAGAATGAGATCGGGATCGTAGCTCCGGACGCGATCGATGATGGTGGCGAGATCGGTCGTGCTGTAGAGCACCGCGCCGTCGGACTTGAGAAGGATCAGCGGCGGAATTTCCTTGCGGTCGTCCGGTTCGCCGACGGGAATGATCAGCGCGCCTTCGCTCGGCTCCGCGATATGCCGCGCTTTCAGGTCGTCGATCATCGGCGCGATCAGGGGATCGACATCCGCCTCGCCTTTCCACAGATCGAAGCGGATGCCGAGGCTCGCGAATTCGCGCTTCAGCCCGGCTTGCGAGACTTCGAAGAAATGCCGCCACAGCGCGCGGTAGCCGGGCCGCCCGGCCTGCAATTCGGCCGTCGCCTGGCGCGCCTCTTCAAGACGGGCCGGATCGGCTTTGCAGGCGGCCGACGCGGCCGGATAAAGCTCTTCCAGCCCGTCCATCGTGACCGGCGATTGCTCCGGATACGGTCCGGAATAATTCGCGTCGAAATAGACCGGCGCGATGCCGCGATGGCGGATCTCGGCAATGAGCTGCCCCATCGGCAGGCCCCAATCGCCCAGATGAATATCGCTGAGCACGCGCCAGCCATTGGCGCGAAACAGCCGCTGCAATGAATCGCCGATAATGGAGGTGCGCAGATGCCCCACATGCATCGGCTTGGCGACATTGGGGCCGCCGAAATCGATGACCAGGGTTTTGCCCTGCCCCGTACCCGGCGCGCCCAGCCTGTCATCCCCTGCCATGCCGGCGGTTCGCGATTCCAGAATCGGATCGGCGACATCGAGATTGATGAAGCCCGGCCCTGCGAGTGCCACTTTCGCGAACACGGATTCGGCGCCGAGCCGCGCGGCGATGCGCTCGGCGATTCCGCGCGGCGGCGATTTGGCGGCTTTGGCGGCGGCCAATGCGCCGTTGCACTGGAATTGCGCGAGATCGGGACGGTCGGAGACCTGAACGGCGCCGAGCGCCGGATCAAATCCTTCGGCGGCGAAAGCGCGTCCCGCGATCGCCGACAGATCGGACAGCAGCGAATTCATGGGCCGTAATGGCCGCCCTGCCGGTTGTAATCGAGCTCCGCCCGCGTCAACTGCAGCCCCGCCAGGATCTGATAGTCATAGGGATGCTTGCCCTTCGCCACGTTCAGATGGGTGGAGTCCACCTTGTCGGTCGCGGTCGCGGTGGTCTGACCCGGCGCAAAATCGATCTGCACGGAGTAGACGCGCTTCACCAGCACGCGCGCGCTGCCTTCGGTGACGGCAACGAAATACGGCACGGTGTAATGCGCCTCCGCGCCGCTCGGCGCGCGCGTGGCCCGGAAGTCAACATTCAGGCTCACGTCGGACGTACGCTCTTTCTTGTCGATATCGCACTTGCTTCTCACATCGGTCAGCTCGACCGTATAGAGGACATTTGACGGATCGGGCATTGTTCCCGGCCGGAAAACCGTTTCCACCGATGCATCGGTAATGCCGGTGACCGTCGGACAATCTCCCGTCTTGTCGGTGGAACAGGCCGCAAGCGCGAGCACGGCGGCAGCGAGGAAAGCCGGAAATGCCGTTTTCATGGAAGAGCGTTCAAGGACTGGCACAGCTACACCGATACATGCAGACGGTGCCGGCCTTCGGGCTTCCGCTGCATCATTCCGGTGTGAACCGCAGAGACGCGGAGACGCTGAGAACATCACGAATTCACAAGCCGGCGCACGCCGTCCTTTATTCGTGCGACGTTGAAATTCATCAGAAGCACCGACACCTCATTGTGCCGCAACGAAGGCTCAACGACCTCTGCGTCTCTGTGCCTCTGCGGTTCAAACTGCACGGCGCCACGATGGCCCTGGACTGCTTGTGAATCCTGCCGGGGCGCGCGAAAAAAGGTTTGCCGGGAATGTCGCCACCCGCGGGGCCCGCACAATTTGTGACAGCGACGAAAGGGCAGACAAGGCTCTGCACCGTCTGACTGACTCGACGCAATAGCGGATGCAGGCACAGGCCGCCTTCCTCTGCTTGACATTCGCTGCAGGCTGGGCCGACTCGTGAACCCGGCAGCGCGGGACTGTAACCAACGGCAAAATGGCGGTCTATACCGATCTTGCCTTCGACGATCTGGGAGCCCTGCTCGCCGGATACGATATCGGCGCGCCGAAGAGCTTCAAGGGAATCGCCGAAGGCGTCGAGAATTCGAACTTCCTGCTCCGGACGGATGCGGGCACCTACATCCTCACCCTTTACGAAAAGCGCGTCAGCGCGGAGGACTTGCCGTTCTTTCTTGATCTTCTGGAGCATCTGGCAAACCGGGGCATCGCCTGTCCGCAGCCGGTCCGCGCGCGCGATGGCGCGCAGTGGACGACATTGAAGAATCGCCCCGCCGCGCTCTTGACCTTTCTCGATGGCGTATCCCTCGCCCGCCCGCGCGCCGGGCATTGTGCGGCCGCTGGCGCCGCTTTGGCCGCGCTGCATGCGGCGGGCGCGGATTTCGCGCCGCGGCGCGCCAATGCGCTGTCGCTGGCCGGCTGGCGGCGGCTGGCAAAGCTGCTCATCCCCCGCGCCGATTCCGTCGAGCCGGGCCTCGCCGAACTCATCGCCGGGCAGCTCGAAGCGCTGGACGAGTGCTGGCCTACCGATCTGCCGACGGGAATCATTCACGCCGATCTCTTTCCCGACAACGTGCTGTTCGTGGACAGCCAGGTTTCGGGCCTGATCGATTTCTATTTCGCCTGCGACGATTTCCACGCCTATGACCTCGCAATCATGCTCAATGCCTGGTGCTTCGAACAAGGCGGGCGGTTCAGCCGCGCGAAATCGCAAAGCCTGATTGCCGCCTATGGCCGGCAGCGGCCGCTCTCGCCGCGCGAGATTGCCGCCCTGCCGGTGCTGGCGCGCGGCGCGGCACTGCGCTTCCTGCTGACGCGGCTGCAGGACTGGCTCGATCACGATCCGCGCGTGCTCGTGCGTCCCAAGGACCCGCGCGAATTCGCGAGCCGGCTGCGCTTTCACATCGCCGTTGCTTCGCCCGAAGAATACGGCGCATGAAATCTCGTCCGCGCGTGGAGATATTCACCGACGGCGCGTGTTCGGGAAATCCCGGGCCCGGCGGCTGGGCGGCGATCCTTCGCGTGCCCGGCCGCGAACATGAGAAGGAGATTTCGGGCGGCGAGGCCGCAACGACCAACAACCGGATGGAGCTGACCGCCGTCATCCGCGCGCTCCAAGCGCTCAAAATGCCGGCGACGGTGACGATCCACACCGACTCCAGATATGTCATGGACGGCGCCACGCGCTGGCTGCCGCGTTGGAAACGCAATGGCTGGCGCACCGCCGACAAGAAACCGGTGAAGAACGACGACCTCTGGCGCGCGCTGGAGAACGCGGCGGAAAAACACACGCTGTCGTGGAAATGGGTCGCCGGCCATTCCGGCCATCCCGAAAACGACCGTGCCGACGCGCTGGCGCGCGCGGCAATTGCGGCGGGTGGAACGCTGAAGAACGAAATCCGTTAGAACTCGTCCAGAGAATAAACACTACAATTCGTTGTTCAACCCTCCAGAAAGTGTCATCCCCGCGAAAGCGGGGGCCCGGCAGCATGCTTGATCCGGAAAGGGCGACACCTCTGGGTTCCCGCTTTCGCGGGAATGACGGTTGGGAAATTGTGGAAACAATCCGAGGCTCCGCGTGAACCTACTGCCGCAAAGAATTCGGTGGTATTGCAAATCGTTGCCATGGTGGACTTCGCGACGCGCGGTGACGACGTCGCGTGAACATGATGCAGCCTTGAACACACCTGCCGAGGTTCACGTGGCAAATTCTCGGGCATGAGATGGCTGGCCCGGGGCGCAAACCCAAACCCCGCGATCATCCTCCAAGGCTGTAATTCCTATGCTGTCGCCGGATGTCCGACCGAATTTACGTCTCCGCGGCTCTGCGGTACACTGGGCTGACACTACCGGCGCACTAGCGCTTCTCCCTGAGCGAGAATACCGTCCCGTCGGCAATATAGCCGCCGCCGCCGCCGGTCGTACCGTAAAACCTGCCATGGACGTCGATCAGTCCGGCCAGGGGATAGAGGCCGTTGCAGGAGTGGCGGCCGCCACAAAACGCATACCGCACCTCCTCGGCGACCTGCCTTCGCCGAAATGAAGCTTCAGCTTCGCGCAGCCAGGTTGCCGTGTTGCGTGACGTGGTGCGGAATGCCGGAGACGATGACGCGTGCGATGCGAGGCATGAGCCCAAGCGTACTCCACTGCCGCCCAGCCCTCAATATCACCCGCCGCAGGTAACTGGCGATCTGCATCAGATTGCTCGCAAAACGCGTCCTGAAACAAACGGGGAAATATATTTCATGTCCCGGAATTCTGTTACACTGACTGCCAATGCCCGCCGTTCTGTTCGGTTTTTCCCCCGTTTCAGTACCGCGCGTTGCCACTTGAGGCTCGCCCAAAACGCTGT